>Ga0154820_1310_pt1 | contig 12274 bp, 11 predicted proteins | sample Rifle2008BG16ft_FD_116124 | JGI IMG/M metagenome (GOLD analysis project Ga0154820, IMG submission 116124) | Deltaproteobacteria bacterium RBG_16_71_12
CGAGTGCACCATCGGCACGGCTACGCCGGCGTCGGCGAGCGCCCGCTGCGCCTGGTGCAGCGCCTCGAGCTGGCCGTGGGCGAAGCGGTGGTCCGTCGAGTCCTCGATGTCGGCGAAGTGCGTGGTCAGGCCCTCGATCGCGAGCCCGCCGAGCGCCTGCACGCGCGTGGCGAGCGCGAGCGCCTGGTCGACGGGGACACCCTGGCGGTTGGTGCCGGTCTCCACCTTGAGGTGCACGGGCGTCACCGCGCCGCGCGCCAGCGACGCCTCCGACAGCGCCGCCGCCACCAGCGGGTCGTAGAGCACCACGCGCACACGCGCCTCGACCAACGCGGGTGCGTCATGGGGAAAGACCGTGCCGCACACGTAGATGGGCAGCGCAGGCCCGGCCAGCGCCCGCACCGCGGTCGCCTCGTGCGCGAAGTTGACGACGAGCCAGTCGACGCCGGCGTCGACCAAGGCGGCGCAGGTCGGTGCCAGCCCGTGGCCATAGGCATCGGCCTTGACGACGACGCCGAGCTTGGCGGTGCCGGCGAGCGCGCGCAGCGTGGCGACGTTGTGCGCGAGCGCTGCCGCGCTCACCTCGCGCCACGAGGCGAGGCCGGTGCAGTCGAGCGCAGTCGGGGAGCTCACGCGCATGCAAGGCTGGCGATGCCGGGAAGATTCCGCAATGGAAAGGGCCTACCGCGGTCCCGGGAGCGGGCGGGGAAGCGGGAGCGGGCGCGGGAGCGGGAGCGTGAGCGGGAAAGCCGCGTCGATGGTCGCCGAAACCGCAGTAAGGTCATTCGATGCGCCCATCGTCGCCCGTCGGCATCGCCTTGCTCCACGATCCCGCGCTCAACAAGGGCACCGCGTTCACGCGCGAGGAGCGCGACGCGCTCGGGCTGCGCGGCCTGTTGCCGCCGCGCGTGCAGACGCAGGACGAGCAGGTCGCGCGCGTCATGCACAACCTCGCTGCCAAGCCCACGGATCTCGAGAAGTACATTGCGCTCATCTCGTTGCAGGATCGCAACGAGACGCTCTTCTATCGCGTGCTCGGCGATCACCTCGGGTCGCTGATGCCGATCATCTACACGCCGACGGTCGGCCTCGCCTGCCAGCGGTACGGGCAGATCTTCCGGCGTCCTCGTGGCCTCTACATCACCATCGAAGACGCCGGCCAGGTCGAGCGCGTCGTCGCCAATTGGCCCGACGACGCCGACGTCGCCGTCATGACCGACGGCGAGCGCATCCTCGGCCTCGGCGATCTCGGCGCGAACGGCATGGGCATCCCGGTGGGCAAGCTGTCGCTCTACACCGCCTGCGCCGGCATCGACCCGCGCCGCTGCCTGCCCATCACCGTCGACGTGGGGACCGATAACGAGGCGTTGCTCGCCGACCCGCACTACCTCGGCCTCAAGCGAACCCGCGAGCGCGGCGCGGCCTACGATGCCCTGATCGAGGAGCTGATCGTCGCCTTGACCGCGCGCTGGCCCGACCTCCTGATCCAGTTCGAGGACTTCGGCAACGCCAACGCCTTTCGTTTGCTCGAGCGCTATCGCGATCGCCTGCTGACGTTCAACGACGACATTCAAGGCACCGCCGCGGTCGCCGTCGCCGGCGTGCTCGCCGCGCTGCGCATCTCGGGGACGCGCTTGCGCGAGCAGCGCGTGCTGTTCTTCGGCGCCGGTGAGGCCGGCACGGGGATCGCGGAGCTGTTCGTCGCCGCCGCGATGCGCGACGGGCAGGCGGAGGCCGACGCGCGCCGGCAGTGCTGGCTGTTCGACTCGCACGGCCTGGTCACCGCCGCGCGGAACGACGGCGCGCTGCCGGCGCACAAGTTGCATTTCGCACACGAGCATGCGCCGCTCTCGACCCTGATCGCGGCCGTCGACGCGCTCCGACCCACCGCGCTCATCGGCACCTCGACGCAGCCGAACGCGTTTGGCGAACAGGTGCTCGCGCGCATGGCCGCGCTGAACGAGCGGCCCATCGTCTTTGCGCTGTCGAACCCGACGACGAAGGCCGAGTGCACGGCGGACGCGGCGCTGCGAGCCACACAAGGGCGGGCGGTGTTCGCGAGCGGTAGCCCGTTTCCCCCCGTCACCGTCGAAGGAAAGCGCCATGAGCCGGGGCAGGGCAACAACGTCTACATCTTCCCCGGCGTCGGGCTCGGTGTGCTCGCCGCGCGCAGCCGGCGTGTCACCGACGAGATGTTCCTGGCAGCAGCGCACGCGCTCGCCGCGGAGGTGCGCGACGCCGATCTCGCCGTCGGGCGCGTCTACCCCGAGCTCTCGCGGGTCCGCGAGGTGTCGGCGCGCGTCGCCTCGGCGGTGGCGGCGATCGCCTTCGATCGCGGGTTGACCTCGGGGCCGCGCCCGCCGGACCTCGAGGAGCTGGTCAGGGCGCGCATGTGGACGCCGACCTACCGTGGCTACGGCGGCGATCCGTCAGCTCGCTGACACCAACGACGCGCTCACCGCCGCTCGATGTAGGCGGCGCGCTTGAGCTCCTCGAGGTACTGACGAAACTGCGTCTCCATCTCGTCCTCGTACAGGCGCTTCCTGATGTCCTCGAGCGCCTGCTCCTCGGGCTTGGCCTTGAGGGCGACGTGCTCGTCGACCCGGATCAGGTGCCAGCCGAACGGCGATCGCACCGGGCCCACGACGCGGGCGACCTCGGCGGTGTAGGCGGCGCGCTCGAACTCCGGCACCATCTCGCCGCGTCCGAACTCGCCGAGGTCGCCGCCGCGCTCCTTGCTGCCAGGATCCTCGGACAGCTCCTTGGCGAGCGCGGCGAAGTCGGCGCCGCCCTGCAGGCGTGCGAGCGCCTCTTTGGCGCGCTGCTCCTGCGGGCGCCCGCTCTCCCCCGGCGGCACCAGGAACAGAATGTGGCGCGCGCGCACGCGGAACTCGCCCGCGTCGAGCGCCTTGCGCTGCGCGTAGCTGCTCTTGACGTCTTGATCGTTGACCTGCACCCGGCTCTTCACCTTGAGCTGGATGATCTTCATCTTGGTCAGCTGCTTCTTGAGGCCGTCCTGGTACTCGTCGAGCGATAGGCCCTGGCGTTGCAGGGCCATCTGCAGCTTGGCGTCGTCGAGGCCGTGCTCCTGCATGGTGCCTTTCACCACGCGATCGACCTCCGCGTCGGTGACGTCGATGCGCAGCTTGCGCACCTCCTCCTCGAGCAGCTTCTCGGCGATCAGGGTCTCGAGGATCTCGGAGCGGCGGGCGGCGCGCGCCTTGTCGACGTCGCCGCCTTGCGGCACCGGCTCGCTCTGCATCATCTGATCGAGCACGGTCTCGACCTCGGAGCGGAGCACCACGCTCTTGTTGACCACGGCGGCGATGCCGTCGATCACGACGGGCGCCTGCGCCTCCGCGACCGCCAACGGCAGCAACAGCGCGAGCGCAAGGGTCACGGCGCCGCCTCGGGAGCGGGGCGGTCCGCGTCTTGGGCGCGCGCCGGGCGGTCGGCCTTGGGCAGCTCGGGCACCGGGTCGATGGCGCTCTCGTGCGAATCGAGCGCGCGTGCCGTTGCGTCCTCGGGCAGCACCACGCTCGGCTCGACGGGAGCCGTGGGCAGGAGCGCGACCACACGATCGAGCACTTCGCGGTTGATGCTCACCGTCGTCGCCGCCCTTAGCTCGGTGAGCAGCTTGGCGTACAGCTCGCTCTGGCGCTCGCGCGTCAGCTCTTCCTCGAGGCGCGCGCGCGCGCCCTCGAACGTCTCGGGGCGCTCGTCCTTGCGGTCGAGGATCTGGAAGATGTGGAAGCCGTAGCTCGACCCCACGACGTCGGAGATGGTGTTGTTCTCGAGGTTGAAGCAGATGTCGAAGGCGTCGGGCATGTCGCCCTTGGAGAACCAACCGAGATCGCCGCCGTCCTCGGCGTCGGGCGCGGCCGAGTACTGCTGCGCCGCCGCCTCGAAGCCGATCTTGCGCGCGCGCAGCTCGGCGAGCACATGCACCGCCTCCTCGGAGGTCTTGAGCAGGATCTGCCGCGCGCGCACCTGCGCGGGCACCTTCTTGTCCTTGAGCGTGGCGTCGAAGCGCGCGCGCAGATCCTCCTCGGTGAGCGGCTGCGCCTCGGCGAGCCGCGCGCGCAAGAACGCGTCCTGCACCAGCCGGCGCCTCACCTTGTCGCGCAGCCCGGCGATGGTCAGCTGCTCGGCGTTGAGCAGGCGTTGAAAGGTGCCGGGCGGGTATCCGTCGGTGCGCGCGCGCAGCTCGCGGCCCACCTCGTCGTCGCGCACGGTGATGCCCGACTTGGCGGCGGCCAGCAGCAAGAGCTCCTCGTCGATCGCCGCGTCGAGCACGGTGGTGGCCACGACCATGCGCTGCGCCGGGTCCGTGAGGCGCGCGGTGCCGCGCTGCGCGAGCGCGGTGAGCAGCGTGCTGTCCTTGATCTCGACGTCGCCGACGCGCGCCAGCACGTGTGTCTTCTCCTGATCGCGCGGGTCTGCCGGACAGGCGAGCACGCCGGCCACGGCGAAGGCGAGCGCCAGCGCCAAGGGACCGAACCTCATGGCGTCGGCCCGCCTGGCGCGCGTGCGGCGCCGGCCGGCGGCGGGGCGGCGCCCTCGTCATCGCCGTGCACGTCGTCGCGGTCCTGCCCGTGCCCGTGGCCGTCATCCATCTGCATGCCGCCGTGGGGATCGCCGTCCGGCGGCGGTGCGGGCGGCAGCTTCACGTCGACGCGCAGCTTGTCGATCTTGTCCTGGTGCACCTGCACGCCGTGCTTCTGCTTGAGCTCGTCGACGAAGCCGCCGAAGGCCGCGGTGCGCTTCTCGCGGAACACCACGTTCTTCACCTGGTTCTTCACCTGATCGAAGGTGCGCGTGATCTCCTTGCGCTTGCCGGTGCGCTTGAGCACATGCCAGGCGGCCTTGCCCTCGAGCACCGGGCTGACGTCGTTGATGCCCTCGCCGGAGAACAGCCAGTCGCGCGCAGCGGCGCCGAGCTGCGCCTCGGCGTCGGCCTTGGACAGGTAGCGCAGGTCGCCCCCGGCGCGCTTGGTCGCCTCGTCGGTCGAATGCTGTTCGGCCAGCTCCTTGAACCAGTTGCGGTCGGCCAGCTTGGCCTGGTCGGCGGCCAGCTTGCGGACCTCTTCGGCGGCCTTTTTGGCCGTCGCCTTGCTGGCTTCGTCGGGCCCGAAGGCGAAGGCGACGTGGCTGGCGCGCGCCATCTCGGGCTTCTGGTATTCGGCCTGGTGCTCGTCGAAGTACTTGTGCAGCTCGGCGTCGGTGACGTCGGCGAGCTTGACGCGCCCGTCGAACTCCTCGCGGGTGAGCTTCTGCACGATGATCTTCTTCACCTGCTCCTGGATCTCCGCGTCCTGGTCGTAGCCGCGCGCGTAGGCCTCGGCCGCCAGCACCTCGAAGCGCACCTGCGCGTCGACGAATTCCTTCTTCTTTTCGAGGTCCGCGTAGCGGGCGCGCACGAACGGGCTCTGCTCGTCGAGCCGCTTTTGCAGCTGCTCGACCGTGATGGTGGTGCCTGCGACCACCGCGATCGGGTCGCCCTTGGCGTCGACCTTGGGCGGGCCGCCGGACGGGTTGGGGCAGGCGCCGGCCAGGGTGGCCGCGGTGGTGACGGCGAGGACGAGGCGGATCTGCGGCATGCCCATCGGCTAGCATCTTCGATGCAAGACGCGAACCGGAATCCGCGGGCGATGAGGAGCCGGTTGACCGACGATGACCAAAGTCCGCTGCCGGGCGACGGCCCGTGACCGCGCTCACCGCAGCGTCCCGTGCGGCGCGCTACTGATCGCGCCGTCGTCCCGGAGGAGCAGTGGTGGCGGTACGTTTGGAGGCGATGGTGGACCGCGAGGACGACGTCGGCGCGACGCTCGCCGAGATCGTGCGTTGCTGCGGCGCGCTGCCGCCGGCGGCGGTGTGTCGCGTCGGGCGTCAGCTCGCGCTCGCGCTCGTCAAGCGGCACGAGCGCGAGCGCATCGGGCCCCACGGGGGCCTGGCGCTCGATCGCGTACGCGTGCTCGCCGGTGGCGACCTCGAGCTGCTCGACGCTGCGACGCCGGCCATTCGCACGCTCGCGCCCGAGCGACGCGCGCGCGGCGGGCGCTCGGTGGCCGATGACCTGTGGGCGCTCGGCGTGCTGCTCGCCGACCTCGCGCTCGCGGGCGCCATGCTCGACGGCGACCGCCTGTCCGAGGCGAACCCGAGCCTGCCCCCGCGCCTGCACGCCGCGCTCGACATGCTGGTGGCGCCGGCCAATGAGCGGCTGACCAACGCGAGCGCGGCGGTCTGCATGCTGACCGAGGTCGAGAAGGACTTCGGCGACGGCGCGCTGTTGATGCGCGCCGCGCTCGCGCGTGCGCGCGGCGTCGACGTGGCCGCGTTGACCGGCCCGCCGACGGCGCAGATGACGCCCGATCAGGTGCTGAGCGTCAGCGCCATCCAGCGCATCACGGAGCTCGGCGCGGCCCCCACGCTGCCCGACGCGCCGCGGCCGACGGCGCCGGAGGCGCCCATCGAGGAGCCGCGCTGGATGCTGCCCGCCATCGCCGTCGCGATCGCGCTGGTGGTGGTGATCGCGCTCGTGTGGCGCCTCTTCTGAAGCGCCGTCGTAGGCGGCGTTGACCCTGCGCGGCGCGCTTGCTAGCGGCGACGTCATGAAGCTCAAGGCCGCCGTCGTGGGGCTCGGCTACTGGGGCCCGAACCTGGCGCGCAACCTGGCGGGCTCCAACGACTTCGCGCTCGCCGCGCTGTGCGACCTCGACGCCGGTCGCCTCGAGCGTGTGGGCGCCCACTACCCGGCCGCGGAGCGCTTCACCGACCTCGACGAGATGTTGGCGCGCGCGCACCCCGAGCTGGTGTGCATCGCCACCCCGGTGGCGTCGCACCACGTGCTCGCCGCCAAGGCGCTGCACGCGGGCGCGCACGTCTTCGTCGAGAAGCCGATGACCATGACCGGCGCGCAGAGCCGCGAGCTGCTCGCCCTCGCCGCGCGGCTCGGCCGCCACGTGTTCGTCGATCACACCTTCCTGTTCACCGGCGCGGTCGCCGAGCTGAAGAAGCAGGTGGCGAGCGGCGGCATCGGCGAGCTGCTCTACATCGACAGCGTGCGCATCAACCTCGGCTTGTTCCAGCCCGACGTCGACGTCGTGTGGGATCTGGCGCCGCACGACCTGTCGATCCTGCACCACGTCGTCGGCCAGGTGCCGGTCAGCGTGCGCGCCATGGGCAGCTGCCACAGCCCGAGCGGCCTGGCCGACGTCGCCTACCTGCACCTCGACTACCAGGGTGCCGTGAGCGCACACCTGCACCTGTCGTGGCTCTCGCCCGTCAAGGTGCGTCGCATGATCTTCGCCGGCACCAAGCAGTCGATCATCTACGACGACCTCGAGGCGGCCGAGAAGGTAAAGATCTACGACCACGGCGTCGACTTCGACGTCAAAGACCTCGAGGAGCGGCGCCGCGTCTTGGTCAGCTATCGCAAAGGCGACATGCGCGCGCCCAACGTGCCCGCCACCGAGGCGCTCGCGGTCGAGCTGGCCGACGTCGCGGCGGTGCTGCGCGGCCAAGGCGGCGCGCGCGCCTCGGGCGCCGACGGCGCCGCGGTGGTGCGCGTGCTCGAGGCGGCTCAGCGCTCGCTCGCCCAGGGCGGCGCCCTCGTGCCGGTGGAGAGCGCGTGAGCACGAACGCCGCCGGGCGCTTCTGCGTGCTCGGCGCAGGTCGTGGCTCGGCCGAGCTGGTCGACCTGCTCGCCGACGCGTACGCCGACCGGCGCGCCGACGTGGTGGCGCTCGACGATCAATACCCGGGCGGCCCACAGGACGTCGCCGGCGCGCCGGTCGTCGGCCCGCTCGCCGCCGTCGTCGGCGAGGCGCAGCGCGGCCGCGCGCTGCTCTCCGGCATCGCCAACTCGCGCACCAAGGGTGTGCGCCTGGTGATCGCCGACAAGCTCGCCGGCCTCGGCCTGTCGGCGGGCGCGTGGGGCACCTTCGTCCACCCAACGGCGCGCATCTCGCCGCGCGCCGCCGTCGGGCGCGGCGTCATCGTCTACCCGGGCGTGCAGGTGGCGGTCGAGGCGCGCGTCGACGAGCATGCGCTCATCTACTTCAACGCGGTGGTGCACCACGACGCCGTCGTCGAGCGCGGCGCCATCCTGTGCGCCGGCGTGCTCTTGGCCGGACACGTCCGGGTGGGAGCAGGCGCCTACCTCGGGGTCGGCGCGGTGGTGCGAGACGGCGTCACCATCGGCGCGCGCGCGCTCGTCGGCATGGGCGCGGTGGTGACGCGCGACGTGCCGCCCGACGCCGTCGTCAAGGGCGTGCCGGCGCGCGCCTGACCGACGTGCGCCGCGGAGGCGAGCGGCCCGCGCGCCTCCCCTCGGGACATGGGGCCGTTGCGGCGCCGTCGAGCGGTGCTAGACCACCCGCGTGGCCTCGTCCGTCGAGCGCGTCCCGCGATTGAGCTTCGTCTTGCCCGCCTACTGCGAGGCGGACAACCTGCCGAAGCTGTTGCCGCGCCTGTTGGCGCAGGCCGAGCTGTGCGACGAGCTCGAGATCATCGTCGTCGACGATCATAGCCACGACCGCACCTTCGCGGTCTTGCGGGAGTGGGGTGCCAAGGACCCGCGCATCAAGGCGCTGCGCCTGGCGCGCAATTCCGGCAGCCACATGGCGATCCTGTGCGGCTTGTCGACGGCCACCGGCGACGTCGCCGTGGTGCTCGCCGCCGACGGCCAGGATCCGCCCGAGTTCACGCCCGAGCTGCTCGACGCCTGGCGCAAGGGCCACCACGTCGTGTGGGCGGTGCGCTCGGCGCGTGAAGGCGAGACCGCCACCACCCGGCTGTTCTCGCGCCTGTACTACGCCACCATGAACCGCTGGAGCAGCGTGCGGCTGCCGCCCGCCGGCGCCGACTTCTTGCTGCTCGACAAGCGCGTCATCAAGGCGTTGGTCGAGATCCCCGAGCGCAACACGTCGCTGTTGGCGCTCATCACCTGGCTCGGCTTCTCGCAGACCGAGCTGCCCTACGTGAAGGAGGCGCGCGCGAGCGGCCGCAGCAAGTGGACCTTCCGCAAGAAGGTGCGCTTGGCCGTCGACTCGCTGCTCGGCTTCTCGACGGCGCCGCTGCGCCTCGCCACCAGCGTCGGCCTCGCCTTCGGCGGCGCCGGCTTCCTGTACGCGGGTGCCTTGTTCGTCAACAAGGTGAGCGGCGGCGCCTTGTTCGGCGACACCTCTACCGAGGGTTGGAACGCGCTCATGATCGTGGTGCTGGTGTCGTCGGGCATGACCATGACCATGCTCGGCGTGGTCGGCGAGTACCTGTGGCGCGCGCTCGAGGAGGTGCGGGGCCGGCCGCGCTTCCTCGCCGAGGACGAGGTCAACATCGGCGCCGAGCAGGCGCCGCGCTCGCCGAACCGAACCCTCGTCGCCCGTACGTCAGACACCAAAGCCAGCGGAGTTGGCGCGTGACCGTCCCGTTCTTCTCGTTGTCCGATCAGACCAAGGCGCTCAGGGGCGAGCTGCTCGCCGCCATGACCGACGTGCTCGACACCCAGGGCTTCGCCAACGGCCCACCGGTCGCCAAGCTCGAGGCGGAGCTGGCCAGCTACCTCGGCGTCAAGCACGTGGTCGCGCTCAACACCGGCACGACCGCGTTGCAGGCGGCGCTGGTGGGCGTGGGTGTGGGCCCGGGTGACGACGTCGTCACCGTGCCGCACACCTGGATCTCGACCTGCTGGGCCATCTCCTACGTCGGCGCGCGGCCGGTGTTCGCCGACGTCGACGAGGCGACCAACGGCATGGACCCACGCGCGCTCGAGCGTGCCATCACGAAAAAGACCAAGGCCGTCCTGCCGGTGCACCTGCACGGCCACCCGGTCGACCTCGACGCCATCCTCGAGGTCGCCAACCGGCATGGCGTGCCCGTCATCGAGGACGCCGCGCAGTCGATCGGCTCCACGTACCGGGGCCGGCAGACCGGCAGCTTCGGCAAGGTCAACGCCACCAGCTTCTACCCGTCGAAGAACCTGGGCGCGGCCGGCGAGGGTGGCGCCATCATGACCGAGGACGCCGCCATCGCCGAGCGCGTCGTGCGGCTGCGCGACCACGCGCAGCAGGGCCGCCACCACCACGTCGAGCTCGGCTTCAACTGGCGCATGGACGGGCTGCAGGGCGCGGTCTTGCGCGTCAAGCTGCCCCACCTCGACCGCTGGAACGAGCGGCGCCGCGCCATCGCCGCGCGCTACCTCGACGGGCTCAAGGGCGCCAAGGGCCTGCGCCTGTTCGCCGAGCAGCCCTGGGCCAGGTGCAATTGGCACGTGTACCCGGTGTTCCACGACAAGCGCGACGCGCTGCGCGCCGCCCTCGAGCGCAAGGGCATCGCCACCGGCGTGCACTACCCGACGCCCGTGCACCTGCAGCCGGCCTACGCGCACCTCGGCGTCAACCGAGGCGCCTTGCCGATCGCCGAGCGGCTCGCGGCCACCGAGGTGTCGCTGCCGATGTTCGCGGAGCTGACGGACGCGGCTGTCGACGAGACCATCGCCGCCGTGCGCTCGGCCTGCGCGGAGCTGTGACGTGGCCGAGCTGTCGCTCCCCACCGTCGCCGGGCTCACGGGCGCGCGCTGCTTCGTCACGGGCGCCGCCGGCTTCATCGGCAGCTCGCTCGTGCGCGTGCTCGTGCGTAGCGGCGCCGACGTGCTCGCCTTCGACAACCTCGCCACCGGCCACGCCGACAACCTGTCGGGGGTGCGCGCCGAGACCGGCAAAGACGCGCGCTTCGTCCACGGCGACGTGCGCGACCGCGAGAAGCTCGCGCGCGTCTTGCCCGGCGCCGACTTCATCTTCCACCTCGCCTGCCTCGGCGTGCGGCACTCGATCCACTCGCCCTTCGAGAACCTCGACGTCAACGCGCGCGGCACCTTGTCGGTCTTGGCCGAGGCGCGCGCGGCCAAGGTCAAGCGCGTGGTGCACACGTCGTCGAGCGAGGTCTACGGCACGGCCAAGCAGGTGCCGATGACCGAAGAGCACGCCACCGACCCGCACACCGTCTACGGCGCCGCCAAGCTCGACGGTGAGTGCTGCGCACGCGCCTTCTGGCGCTGCTACCAGACGCCCACCGTCGTGGTTCGGCCCTTCAACGCCTACGGTCCGCGCAGCCACAGCGAAGGCGACTCGGGCGAGGTGATCCCCCGCTTCCTGGTGCGCACGCTGGCGGGCAAGCGCCCCGTGGTGTTCGGCGACGGCAGCCAGACGCGCGACTTCACCCACGTCTTCGACACCGCCGCCGCGCTGGCGCGCGCCGCCGTCACGCCCGGCATCGAGGGCGAGACCTTCAACGTCGGCGCCGGCCACGAGCTGCGCATCGACGAGCTGGCGCGCATCGTCGCCGCCGCGGTGGGCCGCCCCGACCTTGCGCCCGAGCACATCGAGCCGCGCCCCGGCGACGTCTTGCGCCTGTTCGCCGACTCGAGGAAGGCGACGCGCGTGCTCGGGCATCGGATCACGGTGCCGATGGCGGACGGCATCGCCGATCTCGCCGCGCGCCTGCGCGCGCTCGGCGACGACGCCATCCGCGCGCTCGACGCCGACATCGTCGTGCGGAGCTGGACCTGAGGACGACATGAGCACCGCGCCGCTCTTGCCCATCGTGCGCCCCGCCCTCGGTGACGAGGAGGTGGCGGCGAGCGCGCGCGTGATCCGCTCCGGCTGGATCACGCAGGGCCCCGAGGTGGCCGCCTTCGAGGGCGAGCTGGCCGCCGCCGTGGGCGCCAAGCACGCGGCCGCGGTCGCGAACTGCACGGTGGCGCTCGAGCTGGCGCTGCGCGCGCTCGGCGTGGGGGCGGTGAAGGGCCGGGTGGACGAGGTCGTCACGGTCAGCCACAGCTTCATCGCCACCGCCAACGCGGTGGTGTCGGCGGGCGGCGTGCCCGTGTTCGTCGACGTGTGCGACGACGACCTCGGCATGGACCCGGCGCTGGTCGAGGGAGCCATCACCAAGAGCACGCGCGCCATCCTGGCGGTGCACCAGCTCGGCATCCCGTGCCGGATCCTCGACATCGTCGCCGTCGCCAACAAGTACGGTCTGCCCGTGGTGGAGGACGCGGCCTGCGCCATCGGCAGCGAGCTCGAAGTGGCGCCCGGGGCGTGGCAACGCCTCGGCCGGCCGCACGGCGACGTCGCGTGCTTCTCGTTTCACCCGAGGAAGGTGGTGACGACGGGCGACGGCGGCATGCTGACCCCCAATGACGCGGCGCTCGACGCGCGCTTCCGCCTGCTGCGCCAGCACGCTATGTCGATCTCCGACGTCGCGCGCCACGGCG
>Ga0154820_1196_pt7 | contig 12145 bp, 1 predicted proteins | sample Rifle2008BG16ft_FD_116124 | JGI IMG/M metagenome (GOLD analysis project Ga0154820, IMG submission 116124) | Deltaproteobacteria bacterium RBG_16_71_12
CTGTACCTGCTGCTGCACGAGGCCAAGACGCGCGGCGGCGAGGCGGACGTCGAGGTGTTGCGGGCGCTCGAGCGTTTCCTGGCGCGTGGCACGCTGGTGGTGCCCATCGCCGAGGCCTTGCAGCCCTACTACGCGCAGGTCGGCGCCCACCGCAAACAGGTCGAGATGATGTCGCTGCGGCACGCGGCCGAGGAGAACCCGCAGCGGCGCGCCTCGCTGGCGCAGGCGATGGCCACCATCCTCGAGGACCGACTGCGCGCGCCGCGCGAGGCCTTCGACGCCTGGGCCGACGCGCTGCTCGATCAGCCCGCGAGCCCGGAGCTGCTCGCCGAGTGCGTGCGCCTGGCGCAGTCGGCCAACGCCCACGCGCGCTTCGCCGAGGTGCTGGCCAAGGCGGCCGATCGCTTGCCCGACGGGCCCCAGAAGAACCAGATGATGGAGCGCCGCGCGCAGTTGCTCGACGGCGTGCTCGGCGACCAGGTGAGCGCCATCGAGGCGCACCAGGCCATCCTCGAGAAGACGCCGAACGCGGTGGCATCGCTCGACGCGCTCGCCGACATCTACACCAAGCGCGACGCGTGGACCGAGCTGAAGGACATCCTCGAGCGCCGCCTCGCCATCACCGATCCCGACGAGGCGGGCCCCATCGCCGCGCGCCTCGGCCTGGTGCTCGCCGATCGCCTGGAGGACGTCGCGGCGGCGCAGCCCAGGCTCGAGCAGGCCCTCAAGAGCAAGAAGCCGCCGACCGGCGAGACGCGCAACGCCGCGCTCCGGCACCTGATCGCCGGCTATCAGAAGGCGCGCGCCAACGGCGACGAGGGGGCGCTCGAGCAGCTTGCCTGGGCGCTCGCTGAGATGGCGAGCCAGCTCGCCGGCAAGGAGCGCAGCGCCGCGCGCGCCGAGCTCGGCGACGTGCTGCGGGCCCAGAAGAAGTACCGCGAGGCGCTGCAGGCGTTCGAGGCCGCGCTCGCCAACGACGAAGGGCAGGTGCAGGCGCTGGCCGGCATCCGCGCCGTGCTCGACGACGCCGGCGCCTCGACACCCGAGCGGACGGCGGCCGCGCGCTCGCTCTTGCAGAAGTACGACGCGCAGCGCAACGTCGGTGGGCGCGCGCACGTGCTCGAAGTGCAGCTGTCGCTCGACGCCAATCCGCAGACACGCCGGGGGCTGGTGGCCCAGATCGCGACCCTGCTGGTCGAACAGCTCGAGCAGCCGGACGACGCGTTCGCCCTGCAGCTCAAGCACCTCGCCGCCGACCCCGAGGACGAACAGGCGCGCGCCAACCTGGAGGCGCTGGTGGGCGCGCTCGGGCGTGTCGAGGAGCTGGTGGGGCTCTACCAGCAGCTGCGCACGCACGAGAAGCCCGAGGTGGCGCTGCGCTACGCCGAGCGGCTCGCGGAGCTGACCGTGCAGCGCGGCGACCTAGACGGCGGCATCGAGGCGCTGCGCTTCATCGCCTCGCTCCAGCCGCAGGCCAAGGGGCCGTGGGAGCGCATGGCGGCCCTGTGCGAGCGCAGGAACGACGCCACCGGCCTGGCCCGGTGCATCGAGAAGCTCGCCGAGCTGTCGAGCGGGGAGCAGAAGCTCGCGCACCTGATCGACCTGGCGGAGGTCTACTTCGAGTCGCTGGAAGACGACGTGCGCGGGCTCGACACCTTGCGCGCCGCGCACGCGCTGGCACCGCAGGACGACGGCGTGCTGGCGCGCCTCGAAGCGCGCCTGCGCCTCGGTCACGCGGACACGCCCGAGCTCGCCGCCGTCATCGAGCGCCGCGCGCTGTTGCAGAGCAACCCGACGCAGAAGGCCGCCTTCCTGACCGAGCTCGGCACGTTACTGCTGCGCTCCAGCGACGTCGGCGGCGCGGTAGCGGCGCTCACCGAGTCGCTGCGCGTCGAGCGCGACGGCAACAACACCGCGCGTGCGACCGACGCACTGCAACGGGTCGCCACCCGCGACGACGACGCCGGCCGCCAAGCGCTCGACGCCATCATCGAGCACCACCGGGCGCAAAAAGCGTGGCAGCCGCTGGTCGACTCGCTCGAGATCGCCGCCACCAAGCGCGCCGCCGGCGAGGAGCGCGCGCAGCTGCTCGACGAGATCTCGCAGATGCACGAGGGCGCGCTGCGGGTGCCGCAGCTCGCGTTCATGGCCACCAGCCGCGCGCTGCGCGACGCGCCGACGCCCGAGCGCCTCGACCGGCTCAAGCAACTGGTCGCGCAGACCGAAGCGTGGGCGGACCTGCTCGAGGTGCTCGAGGACGTCGCCGAGGCGCACGTGCAGCGCGAGCCCGAGACCTCGATGCACTTCCTGCGCGAGGCGGCGGCGCTGGCCGAGCGCATCGACAACAAGGAGGCCCAGGTCCGCGTCGCCGAGGCGGTGCTGCGCCTCGACCCGGCCGACAGCGCCGCGCTCGGCGCGCTCGAGAAAGTGCACCGCGCCGAGGCCGACAAGCGCGCGCTCGTCGAGGTGCTCGGCCGCCGCGCCGCCACCGCCCCCGACCCCGCCACCCGCCGCGAGGCGCTGTTCGAGATGGCTCGGCTCTTGTTCGTCATCGACGACGCCGGCGCCGAGCAGGCGCTGCGGCAGATGCTGGCGATGGACGAGCGAGACGCGGACGCGCTCAAGGCGCTCGACGACCTGTACGAGCGCACCGGCAACTCCGCCGCGCTCACCGAGGTGCTCGGCGCCCGCATCGGGCTCGAGGCGCTGGCCGAGGCGCGCGTCGGGTTGCGCGCACGCATGGCGGTGCTGCTGTTGCGCCGGCGCGGCGACCCGGCGGGTGCGCTCGACGTGCTGCGCGCGGCGGTGCGCGAGGCGCCGCACGTGCACGATCTCCGCCCGGCGCTCGAGGTGCTGGTCGATCACGCGCGCACCCGCGGCGCACCGCCGATCGGTGACGCGGCCGCGTTGCTCGAGGTGGTGCTGCGCGCCCAGGGAGACCTCGTGGGCGTGCCGCAGATGATCGAGCTGCGGCTCTCCGCCGAGCCCGATCACGCCGCGCGCGCCACCCTGCTCCTCGAGATCGCGCAGGTGCAGGAGCAGCTCAACCAGCCGGCGCTCGGCTTCATGACCATGTGCCGCGCGGTCAAGGAGCTGCCCGACGACGCCTCGCTGCGCGGCGAGGCCGAGCGCCTGGCCGGCGTCACCGACAACCTGGAGGCGCTCGCGCTCGTCTATGAGGACGTGCTCGACTCGGTGAAGGACGCGACCACGCGCATCGCCCTGCACAAGCGCATCGCCGACGTGGCCGAGCGTGTGCAGGGTGCGCCCGAGGTGGCACGCGAGCGCCTGCTCGCCGCCGTCCACGCCGGCGCCGAGGACGTCGCGACGCTGCAAGATCTGGTGCGGCTCACGCGCCGCGCGAACCGTGCGCCGGATCTGTCCGACGCCCTTGGCCGGCTCGCGGCCGCCGCTACCCGCGAGGGCCAGCTCGAGGCGGCCAAGGAGGCGCTCGGCGAGCGCTGCGACGTCGATGAGCAGCTCGGCAACCTGGCGGGCGCCATCGAGGCCGCGCGCCAGGTGCTCACGCTCGACGGCCGTGACCAGGGCGCGCGGGTCACGCTCGAGCGCCTGTTCACCCGCGCCGAGCGCTGGCCCGAGCTGATCGAGCTGCTCGGCTGGCTGGCGCAGGAGGCGCCCACACCGGAGGAGCGCGCGGCGGTGCTCGCGCGCCTCGTGTACGTGCAGCTCGAGCGCCAGCGCGACTTCGACGGAGCGCTGCAAGCGCTCGAAGAGCTGGCGCTGGCAAGCCCGTCGTCCGAGTCGATCACCGCGCTCGGCACGCGCGCACTGCTGCTGTTGTCCATGGACAACAGCGCCGAGGCGGCGCGGCGGCGTGCGCAGCTCGCGGTGCTGCTCGAGCCGCGCTTCGAGGCCGCGGCAGCGTGGGGCGAGCTCGGGCCGGTCTTGCGCCTGCGCCTCGACGTCGAGCGCGACCCGAAAGAGCGCAAGCGCCTGTGGCTGCGCATCATCGACATCGAGGAGCGCATGCTCGACCGGCCCGAGCAGGCGATGGTCACGCTGTCGCGCGCCCTCGGCGAAGATCCTGCGGACGACAAGCTGCGCGACCGCGCGGAACGTCTGAGCGTGCGCCTGCACGACCTCGAGAGCTTGCTCGGGCTTTACGAGGACATCATCGAGGCGCTGCCGATGGAGCACCCGCAGCGCGTCGGCTACGCGGTGCGCTGCGGCGAGCTGTACGAGGGTGGCGTCGGGCAACCGCTGCGTGCGGCCGAGTTCTACGACCTCGGCTTCCAGGCCGCCACCGCGCAGCACCACGCCGACGGCGAGCGCCTCAAGCTGCTCGAGCGAATCGAACGCCTCTATCGCGTCTCGGGCGAGCTGCAGCGGCTGGCGCAGACGCTCAAGCGCAAGGCCGAATTGGTGCGACCGGCAGACGCCAATGCGGCGCGCGCCTTCCTGACGGAGGCGGCCTCGCTCGAGGTGAACCAGCTCAAGGCGTTCGCCTCAGCGATCGACACCCTGAACAAGGTGCTCGAGCTGGCGCCGCAGGACACGGGCGCGCTGCGCGCGCTGGCCGACGCCTGCGAACGCGAGGGGCGCTGGCCCGACGTCGCCGAGGCGCTCGAGCGTGAGCTGGCGGCGCTGTCGCCGAACGATCGCGCACGCTCGCTGCAGGCCCGCTTCCAGCTCGGTGTGGTGCTCGACACGCACCTCGGGCTCGGCGAGGAGGCGCTGATCCAGTTTCAGGCGGTGCTGCAAGAGGCGCCCGAGCACAAGGAGACGCGCGAGTACCTGGAGAACCGCATCGAGCAGCGGCACACCGGCAAGTTCGACGGCGCCATCTACTTGATGCAGTCGTACGAGCGCACCGGCGACTTCGAGAAGGCAGTCGAGATCCTGCAAGCGCAGGTGCCAGAGACCGAGCGCCAGGGCGACAAGAAGGCGCTGTTCACGCTGCTGGTCCGCATCGCCGACTTGCAGGAGCAGAAGCTCGGCGCGCCCGACCTCGCGTTCATGACGTTGTGCCGCGCGCTGCGCGTCGATCAGAACGATCCGCGGCTGCGCGAGCGCCTGAATCGATTGGGCGCGCAGGCCGACGCGGTCGACGAGCTGTGCGAGCTGTACGAGGAGGAGGCGCTGGCCGCCGAGGTGTCGGGCAAGAACGCCCTCGCCGCGGAGCTGCGCGAGGCCGCCGGCGCCGTGCTCGCCGCCAACGGGCAGGCCGACAAGGCGGTGGCGATCTACCAGGCCGTGCTCGACAAGCAGCCGGGCCGCCTGGTTCCACTCGAGGCGCTGTCGGCGCTCTATCCGAGCATCGGGCGCCACGACGACCACGAGAAGGTGCTGCGCCGGCGGCTGATGTTCAAGGACGATGCAGCCGAGCGCGTGCCCATCCTGGTCGAGCTGGCGCGCAGCCTGGTTGGCCCGCTCGGACGCGCCGAGGAGGCGCTGCCCATCCTCGAGGAGACGCGTCGCCTCGAACCGTCGAACGTGGGTGCGCGCCGCCTGCTCATCGAGCTGATCGAGCACAAGGGCGACCTCGCTGCGCTGCGCGGCCTGCTCGACGAGGAGGTCGGAGCCTGCAAGGAGACCGGCGACGTCGAGGGGTTCAGCCGAGCGCGGCAACGCCTGGCGGTGCTGCTCGCCGACCAGCTTGGTGACGTCGCCGCCGCCATCCCACTGTGGGAGGAGCTGTACGCGCTCCAGCAGAGCCGCTCGGTGGCCGATCAGTCGTTCACCACGCTCGAACGCCTCTACACCAAGGCCGAGAAGTGGAGCGAGCTGAAGGCGATGTACGAGGCGGCGCTCGCCGCCGAGCGCGATCCAGCGACGGTGTCGGCCCTCACCACCAAGATCGGCGAGGTGCTGGTCCAGCTCGGCAGCAAGGAAGAGGCGGTCCAGCGCCATCAGAAGCAGCTCGAGCTCGACCCGCACAACCTGGCGAGCCTGAACGCGCTGCGCCGCCTGTACGCCGATCTCAACCGCAACGAGGAGCTGGTCGCGCTGATACGCAAGATGATGCGGACGACCGCGCACACCGAGCAGCTCAAGGACTTGCGCTTCCAGCTCGCCGAGACCCTCGGCCAACGCCTCGGCAAGCGTGCCGAGGCCATCGAGACCGGCCGGCGCATCCTCGATATCGAGCCGCACTCGCCGGCGCAGCTCGATCGCCTGGCCGGCATCTTCCGCGTCGGCGAGGCCTGGGAGGAGCTGGCCGACGTGCTCGAGAAGGGCGCGCAGCAGGCCGAGGGGCGCGCCCGCGTCTCCAAGCTGCTCGAGCTCGCCACCTTGTTCGAGGACAACCTGCGACGTCCCGCGTTGGCCGCCGGGCCGTACGAGCGCGTCTTGCAGGTCGAGCCCCGCCACGAGCGGGCCTACGCGCGCTTGTGCGAGATCTACGGGTCCAGCGACAGCTGGCAGAAGCTGGTCGCGGTCAAGGAGGAGCGCCAGAAGCACGCGTCCGACCCGGCGGGCCGAATCGCGTTGCTCAAGGAGATCGGCGCCATTTACGAGGGCAAGCTCGGGCAGGAGGCGCTCGCGTTCCTGGCCGCGTGCCGCGCCTTCCGCGAGGACCACGACGACCCGGCGCTCGCGGAGTGGATGGACCGCCTGGCGCTCGCCACCGACAGCGTCGACGAGCTCGTCACCATCTATGACGACGCGCTGGCGCAGCTCACCGATGAGCGTCGCATCGTCGACGTTCACCTGCGCATGGCCGACTTGGCCTGGAAGCACCTCGGCAGCCCGGCCGACGCCGAGCTGCATTACAAGCGTGCGCTCGAGTACGACGCATCGAGCCAGGGCGCGCTCGACGGCATGGTGGCGCTCTACGAGTCACAGGAGCGCTGGCGCGACGTCGTGACGATGTTCGAGCGCCGCGCGGAGCAGGCGACCGAAGTCACGGCGCGCATCGAGATGCTGCGCCGTGTGGCGCGCACGCTCGACGACAAGGCCCATGACGTCGAGGGCGCGATCGGCGCCTACAAACGCATCCTCGAGCTCGACGGCCGGGACGCCGCGGCCACGCGCGACCTGGCCGAGATCCTCGAGCGCAACCAGCGCTGGCAGCCGTTGGTGGCGGTGCTGCGACGCTCCGAGGAGCTGTGCGCCACGACCGACGAGCGCATGGCGGTGCGCATGCGCACCGCCGGCATCTGGGAGAACCAGCTCGCCAGCTCCGAGCAGGCGATCGCGAGCTACCGGTCCATCCTCGACGAGGAACCGGGCCACGTCGGCGCGCTGCGCGCGCTCGAGCGTTTGTTCACCAATCTGAACCGACCGCAGGAGCTCGTGCAGATCTTCGAGAAGCTGGTCGCGCTCGCGCCCGGCGCCGAAGAGGCGGTGCACCTGCTGTTCAAGATCGGCGCTACCTGGGAGGAGAGCCTCGACGACGCCGGCATGGCCATCGACGCCAACCGTCGCATCCTCGAGGTCGACCAGCACAACGTCAAGGCCGCCGAGAACCTCGAGCGCCTCTATCGCGCGCGCAAGCAGTGGGAGGACCTGGTCTCGATCATCGAGCAGCACATCTCGTTCGTGCGTGACCCGCGCGAGATCGTGCGCCTCTACGTCGAGATGGGGCAGGTCTACGCCACCGAGCTCGACCGCAACGACAAGGCCGAGCAGGTCTACAACGCCGCCCTCGACTTCGACCCGGGCTCGCAGGAGGCCATCCACGCGCTCGGGGCGCTCTACGAAAAGAGCGGCAATTGGTTCAACGCCCTCGAGAAGCTGCAAGCCGAGGCGCAGCTGCTCGGCGCCTCCAAGCAGGCGGTCGAGATCTACCACCGCATCGGCACCATCAACGAGCAGATGCTGCTCGATCCGGGCAACGCGGTCACTGCGTACAAGGCCGCGCTCGACATCGAGCCCGGGCACCTGCCGTCGATCCAGGCGCTCAGGAGCGTCGCGACGCAGAAGGGCGACCATCAGGAGCGCCTGCACTGGCTGCGCGCCGAGTCGAGCTACACCGCCGACGAGCTGAAGAAGACGGAGCTGCACACCGAGACCGGCCTCTTCCTGCAAGACACGCTCGCCGATCTCGAGGGCGCCGAGGCGGAGTTCGAGAAGGCGCTCGCGTTCACGTTCGATCACCTGCCGCGGCGCGCCCGCTCGCCGACATCGCCTACCGCGACGAGAAGTGGCAGCGCGCCGAGCAGCTCCTCGACATCATCGTCGAGCGCCTCGATCCGCAGGCCGACGCCACCGAGCTGTGCCGGCAGCACTACCGCCTCGGTTACGTGTGCGAGCGCCTCGGCCACGAGGCCAAGGGCCTGAAGAACTATCAGCGGGCCTACGAGCTCGACGCCACCTACCTGCCGGGCCTCGAAGGCCTGGGCGCCGCGCTCTCCAAGGCGGGGCGATGGGAAGACGCGGCCAAGGTCTACCAGGCCATCCTCATCCACCACCGCGACGGCCTGACCGACGCCGAGGTGGTCGACTACTACCAGCAGCTCGCCGATCTGAACCACAAGCTCGGTCAGGACGATCGCGCCACCAAGAACCTCGAAAAGGCGCTCGAGCTCGACCCGAGCCACCCGCCGTCGCTGCGCCTCTTGGCCAACGTCCACCTCGCCGCCAAGGACTACGAGGAGTGCTACGAGACGCTCATGCGTCTGGTGCCGCTCGTGTTCGGTGACGAGCGCTCGGCGCTGCTCATCGAGATCGGCCGACTCGCCAAGACCGAGCTCGACGACCCCTATCGGGCCATCGACGCGTTCGAGGACGCCAACCGCCAGAAGCCGGGCGACAAGGAGATCCTGGAGGCGCTGCTCGGGCTGTACCGACAGAGCCGCCAAGGCCCGCGCGCCGTCGAGGTGCTCGAGGAGCTGGTGCGCGTCGAGCAGGACGAGAAGGCGCGCGTGCGCCTCAACCAGACGCTCGGCGAGGTCTACCGCGACGAGATCAAGAACGAGGCGCGCGCCGTGCAGTACTTCAACGCCGCGCTCGATCTCGACCCGAACTTCGTCAAGGCGTTCGAGTCGATCGAGACCATGTTGTCGTCGACGAGCAACTGGTCCGCGTTGGAAGAGAATTACATCGCGATGCTCAAGCGCATCCCCGACACGCGCGCGGGCATCAAGGAAGTGCTGTGGAAGAACCTCGGCGATCTGTATCGCTTCCGGCTGCGCAGCCTCGAGGGCGCCACGCAGGCCTACCGGGTCGTGGTCAAGATGAAGCCCGACGTGCCTGACAACGTCGAGGTGCTCGCCGACCTGTTGGCGAGGAACCCGCAGACCACCGACGAGGCCGCCACCGCCTATCAGAGGTTGTTGGCGCTGTCGCCGCAGAAGGCGGGACGCAGCCTCCACGAGCTGTTGCGCATCGCGCTCGCCAAGAAGACGCTCGATCGCGCGTTCGTCTACGCGCAGGCGCTCAAGGTGCGCGGCGAGGCGCAGCCGAGCGAGCTCGAGGTCATGCAGCTGTACGGCAAGCAGCTGCCGGGTCAGCCGAAGCGCGCCATGACCGACAAGCTCTGGGACAACCTGCTGCTGCACCCGTCTGCCAAGACGCCGGTGGCGGCCATCAGCGCGGTGCTGTGGCGCAGCGCCGGCAGCGTGCTCGCCTACCAGCCGAAGGACTACGGCCTCGACAAGAAGCGCGGCAGCGACTGGGAGCGCGTCGACCTCGACGCGCCGGTGCAAAGCTACTTCGTCAACCAGTTGAAGCTGGTCCGCGGCGTGCTCGCGACCGGCGGCTTCGAGCTGTACGCCAAGACCAACAGCGCCGAGCCGCTCTCGCCCCTGTGCCTCGAGCAGCCGACGCTCGCGATGGGCAAGGCGAGCCCCCTGCTCGGCGAGACCAACCGCGCGCGCCTGTGGTTCACCATCGGCCGGCAGCTGTGCGCGCTGCGCCCGGTGTTCATGCTGCCGCGCACGCTCGGCGCGCAGCGCTTCAACACGCTGATCGACGTCGCCATGCGGTTCGTCGACCCGCGCTACCCAGCGCGCGGCGACCCGGCCGACATCCAACGCTTCGAGTCGGCGCTGGCCCGTCTCGGTGCGCCCCTGCAAAACGCGCTGCGCCCGCACGTCACCGAGCTGTTGAAGCTCAAGCAGGCGGTCAACACCAAGCCCTTCCTCGAAGGCATGGAGCACACGGCCGTCAGGGCAGGCTATCTGCTGACCGGGGACATCGAGCTGTGTGCGACGTTGGCCAAGATGCCGGATCCCGCCGCCATCCCGATCCGGCCCGAGGACAAGATCGCAGAGCTGTTGCGCTTCGCGGTCAGCGACGAGTCCTTCGAGCTGCGCACCCGGCTCGGCACCGCCATCGGCTCCTGACGCCGCTCTTGATTTAGGCTACATCAGCGCCAATGTCGGCGCTGCGGTGCGTCGTCAGACATTTGACCACGGACTTTCGGGGTCGCTACCCTCTTGGGGCACGGGCCAGATCGCCGTGGAGCTTCCGTCGTTTGACGTGGGACGGGCCGGAGTTGCCGGCCCGCCGGTCAGCCATCGGGGCACGGGTGGAAGATGAAATTCGAGTGCGACTCCTGTCACGCCCAATACATGATCGCCGACGAGAAGGTCGGCAAGCGCGGCGTCAAGGTCAAGTGCAAGAAGTGCCAGCACGTGATCATCGTGCGGCCGGCCAAGGCGGCGGACAAGGCGGCGGACAAGGACCGGGCAGCGGACAAGGCAGCCGACAAGGCGTCCGACAAGGTCCTCGAGCGCGAGCGGGCGGCCGAGCGCGCCGCTGCCGACGAGGCGCGCGCAGCCAAGCAGGCGGAAGATCGAGCCGGCGAGCTCGATGACGGCAGGACCGAGCTGTCGGTGAGCTCGCGCGGCCCCGCGCCGCCCCCAGCACCGGCCGAGGACTCGACGCAGGCAGGCGCGGCCCCTGCCGGCCTTCACGCGCTGCGCGGCGCCATCTCGGACGGCGAGCCTGCTGTGGATCAGGATCCCTTCCGCGCCGGCGAGCACCACGCCTTCGCGGCCGGCGGACCGACCGATCCGGCGCGCGAAGCCATGCCGCCCGTGCCGGGCGCCTCCGAGGAGGAGCCGGAGTCCACCGGCAACCACAGGGCACCCGCGCCCATCTCGATGTTCGGCGACACCACGCAGCTGTCGGCCAAGGCCGAGCCATCGGTGTCCGACGGCGAGCCCTCCGTCGACCGCACCGAGGTCGGCGCACCTGCGCACATGACGGTGCCGCCGCCCCCGGCGGCACCGGCGCGGGGCGCCCATGCGGCGCCTCCGCCCGAAGAGGATCTGCTCTCCGATCAGCTGTCCGGCGCCTTCGGCGCCATGTTCGACGCGCAGGCCGCCGCGGCCGCCGCCGCCGCGGCCGAGCCCGACGACCACCGCGGTCCCACCCGCGTGCTCGACGCCAACGCGATGGCGGCGCTGCGCAAGCAGACGGCGCAGCGCTCCACCGAGGGCATGCTCGACGACGAGGCGGCCGGACCCGCCGGCATGCAACACGGTCCGCCGCCCGATGAGCCGGGCGAGGGCTTCGTCGTCAAGCCGCCCGCCGGCGCGGATGACGGGCCGGCCGAGCAGGTGTGGCACGTCGCCATCGACGAACAGGACGTGGGCCCGTTGTCGGTCGCCGAGATCGGACGCCACATCGAGGGTGGGCGCGTCGACCGCGAGAGCCTGGTGTGGAAGATGGGCATGGACAACTGGGAGCCCGCCGGCGAGGTGCCCGAGATCCGGGCGCTGTTCGACAAGGTGCCGCTGCCGCGCATCAGCGCCGAGGACGAGCGGCCGCGCGCGCGCGCCTCGTCGTCGCCCACGCCCGGCGACAACTTCGGCGACGAACCCTCGGCGCCGGGCAAGAGCCCGTTCGACGAGCAGCCCGACGATCCCGCCTGGCGGCCGCATGGACTGACGGACGTCTACCAAGCGGCCAACCTGGCCGAGGCGCCGGCATGGGGCTCGGTGGCCTCGGTGCCTCGCTCGCGCCCAAGGCCTCGTCGTCCTCGCCGCCGCTGGCGGCGCAGTCCGCGGCGGAGCCCGAATGGCGCCCAGGCGCGGCGAGCGCGCTCGCGTCGCTGGTGCAAGACGAGATCAAGCGCATCGATGCGCCGTTGCCGCCGACCGACGACGACCTGCGCCCGGCCGACGACGCCTCGCTCAACGCCCCCATCTTCAGCGGCCTCGCCGGCAAGCCCGAGCTGGACGCAGGCCCCGAGATCACCGATCCGATGGCGTCGCGCCCGGCGCTGGCGACGCGC
>Ga0154820_1349_pt2 | contig 12121 bp, 8 predicted proteins | sample Rifle2008BG16ft_FD_116124 | JGI IMG/M metagenome (GOLD analysis project Ga0154820, IMG submission 116124) | Deltaproteobacteria bacterium RBG_16_71_12
CTGGTGATGCGATACGACAGCGCATCGCCGTCGACGTCCCGGGCGCCGACGCGCGCCGTCGCCTTGCCGTCCTCGGCGACCTTGATGGTCGGCGCCGCACCGAGGAGCACCGGCGGGTCGTCGACCGGCGTGACCGTGAGCGCGACCGCCGCGGTGCCGCGCAGCTTGCCGTCCGAGGCCGCGAAGGTGAACGCGTCGGCGCCGTGCGCGTCGTGCCACGGCGTGTAGGTCCACGCGCCGCTCTGCTCGTCGAGCTTGAGCGAGCCGCGCTTGGGCGGCGCCGCGACGCGAAAGGAGAGCGCGTCGCCGTCGACGTCGCTGCCGCCGACGGTCCCCGTGACCGGCTCGTCCTCGGCGCCGCTCGCCGCCGCCGCGCTCGCCACGGGCGCGTCGTTGACGGCAGTGACCGTCGCGCCGACGTCCGCGGTGACGGCGGCACCGCCGGCCGACACCTCGACGGTAAAGCTGTCGTTGCCCGCGTAGTCGCCTGCCGGGGCGTAGCTGACGACGCCCGCGGCGTCGACCTTGGCCTCGCCGTGCTCGGGCTGCCTGGTGATGCGATACGACAGCGCATCGCCGTCGACGTCCTTGGCGGCGACGCGCGCCGTCGCCCTGCCGTCCTCGGCGACCTTGATGGCCGGCGCCGCACCGAGGAGCACCGGCGGGTCGTCGACCGGCGTGACCGTGAGCGCGACCGCCGCGGTGCCGCGCAGCTTGCCGTCCGAGGCCGCGAAGGTGAACGCGTCGGCGCCGTGCGCGTCGTGCCACGGCGTGTAGGTCCACGCGCCGCTCTGCTCGTCGAGCTTGAGCGAGCCGCGCTTGGGCGGCGCCGCGACGCGAAAGGAGAGCGCGTCGCCGTCGACGTCGCTGCCGCCGACGGTCCCCGTGACCGGCTCGTCCTCGGCGCCGCTCGCCGCCGCCGCCGCCGCGATCGGCGCGTCGTTGACCGGCGTGACCGTGACACGCACGTCGCCGGTGATGCTGGCGCCGCCTGCCGTCACCTCGACGGAGAAGGCGTCCTCGCCCTCGAAGTCGTGCGCCGGCGCATAGCTGAGCCCCCCGCTGGCGTCGACGGTCGCGACGCCGTGCTCCGGCTCCGTCGACAGCCGAAACACCAACGCCTCGCCATCGGCGTCCTTGGCCTGCAGGCGCCCGCTCACCTTGCCGTCCTCGACGATCTTGAGCGCGGGCGCCGGGCCGAGCAGCTCCGGCGGGTCGTCGACGGGCGCCACCGTCACCGAGATGACCGCGCTGCCGATCAGCTTGCCGTCGGACACCCACACCTTGAACGAGTCCGCGCCGTGCGCGTTCCTCCATGGCCGGTAGCTGAAGGTGCCCGTCGCGCGATCGAGCGCGGCCGTGCCGCGCTTGGGCGGCGCCGCGACCACGAAGAAGAGGCGGTCGCCGTCCGCGTCCGCGGCCTTCACGGCGTCGTCGAGCACGGTGTCCTCGTCGATGGTGAAGGCGGCCGGCTCGACGATGGGCGGGCTGCCCTGCTTCGCGTCTCCGGCCGCGGTCGCGGTCGCCATCATCGACAGGAGGCAGGCGCTGGTGATCATCCCGTGAGGATCCGCGCTGACGCCGCTCGATGGCAAGCAGCGACCCGACGCGCGACACCTCGCGCGCGCCGTGCGCGGACGCGCTATGGGGGATCATGAGCCGCAAACGAGAGGCCCAGCGCGAAAAGCGCCACGAGCTGGCGCGGCAGCTTGGTGTCGCGGCCACGGACGTCGACACCCACCACCACCTGCAAGAACACGCTCGAGTCTGCCGGCCGGCGCTGCGGGTGGTTGCCCACGAGCAGACCGGCGGCGTGTTGCGGCGCCTGGTGACGCGGCCCGAGCGCCTGGTGCTCGCGCTCTGGCTCGTCGATGCCAAGGGCGCGCGCCTGCTCGATGTCGCCGCGCTCGAGGCGGGCGAGCGCCGGCTCGACAAGCTCACGTACCAACGGCCGGCGCACTTCGTGCTCGTCGCGCTGACCGCCCTCGACCCCGGGGCCCTCGTCGGCGAGCTGCCCGGCGCCGCGCTGACGCTCGACGGGCTGCGGCTCGACGACGCGAGCATCGCCTCGGCCGCGTGGGAGGTGCCTCGGCAGGTCACCGTCGCCGGCCTGCGCGCGCCGCTGGTGGGGGCTGCGGTGAGCGTACGCGGCGTCGGCCGGGTCGAGCAGCGCTTCGTGCTGCCGCTCGCGCGCAGCCGCGCCACCGTCGAGGTCGAGGTTTGAGCGCGCGGGCTAGCCTGCGGCGGCCTTGCGCACTGCTCCCTCGACGTCGAGCGCGCACTGAAACGCAGTCTCGATGCAGGGCGCAGGCCAGTTGTCCTGCTCGCTGAAGTAGATCCTGCCGTCGATCGGCGCCCGCGCCGCCGCCCACGTGCCGTCCGCGATCTGCCCCTTGAGCGAGACGTTGATCGGGTGGCCCCAGCGCGCGACGCGCAGCTCCTGCACCTGCTCGGGCTTGAGCTTGAACAGCGCCAGGATGCCCGGCAGCTGCTGCTCGAGCTCGCCCTTGACGCGCGCGAACGACGCCGGGTCGACCAGCGCCGCGCGCGCGCCGTCGTAGGGGTACGGGCGATAGAGCGTGAGCACGCTGCTCTTCTCGTCGCCGTGCTTGGCCCAGTGACCGAGCACGACGTCGGTGACACCCTGTCGCGTCGACTCCGCTTGCAGGTCGGCGCCGGGCGCGGCATCGCCGAGCAAGTAGACGTCATAGGCGTCGACCGCGAGCGGCACACCGACAAGCACATTGGCGACCACGTAGCTGCGGTACTTGATCTTCTCGATGGCGGCGCGCTGCGTCGCCGGCAGGTCGACCAGGATCTTCTTGGCGACGAACTTCGGGCACGCCAACACGCAGCTCTTGGCGTGGATGGTGTAGGGCGCGCCGTCGGGACCGATGGCGGTGACGTCGACGCCACCGGGCGAGAGCGCCACGCGGATCGCCAGCGTGTTCGGGCGCAGGTTGGCCGGCGGCACCGCGGCCGCCGTCTGCTCGAGCAAGCGCTCGGCGGCGAAGGCGTTGCCGCCGGGCAGCACCACGACGCCGTCGAACTCGGCGACGAACGAGCACAGGAACGCCGCTGCCGAGATCTCCTCCCAGCCGCACAGGAAGGTTGACCACGAGTAGTGATCGCACAGCGTGGCGACGTGCGGGTGCAGCGAGGCGCCGAGCTTGCTCTCGAGCTCCTCGCGCAGGCTCCGCTTGTCGAGCTCGGCGAGCGCCGCTTCGTCGAGGTGGCCGCCCGCTGCCCACGGGATGTCCGGGTAATGGTGGCGCAACACGTCGACGAACCAGGCCTTGGCCCTGGCGAAGTCGCGTGCCCGCTTCTTGTCGGTCGTGCCCTCCCAAAACCGGTACTGGAGGTGGTTGGTGGTGACGACGGGGTCGTCGCCCACCACGCGCCACGCCTTGTCGAGGCCGAGCGGCGCGTAGAACTTGGTGCGCAGCTCCTCGTCGGGGTCGGTGTCGGCGAAGTACGCCGCGCCCATCGAGTACTCGACGCCCCGCCAGCGCTCGCCCCTCGAGTTGCCGCCGAAGCGCGGCGCCTGCTCGAGCACGATGGGCTTGAGGTCGCGCAACAGCCAGGCGAGGCCGAGCCCGCTGACGCCGCCACCGACGACGACGACGTCGGTGTGCTCGCGCGCCGCCGGCGGCGGGCCGTTTCTTGCGAAGTACTCGTCGAGCTTCCACAGCACGTCGTGGGGGCGCGTGAAGTCGTCGCCCAGGAACCCCGACGCGGGTGTGGTGACGTCGGCGATGGGCCGGCAGCTCCCGAGATCGACGGCGGGGGCGGGCGGCGCCGGTGGCCGCGGCGGCGGCGGCGGTGGACCCGAGTCGACGACCGGCGGCGACGCCGTCGGCGAGCACGCCGGCAGCGCCAGGCCCGCCGCGCCGATGGCGGAGGCGCGCAACAACTGTCGGCGGGTGAGCGCGGTGCCGGGGGTCCAGGCGCCGGCGAGGCGATAGCTAGAACACCGATCAGGTTGGCGGACCGAGCCCGGCGCGTCCTCGTCGCCGAGGGCAAGGCGCGCCGACCGACGGGAGTGCCCCTCCAGGACGGGAGGCGCAACGCCGCCATCGGCGACGAGGGCGCGCCCGGCGACGGGAGCCAACCTGTTCGGTGTTCTGGGGTGGCGTGATGGCGGGTTGGTCACGCGGCGGACCATAGATCACGCCGGCGCGCTCAGGGCAGCGGTCTCGCCGAACAGGGGCGCCGCGATCAGGGCTCGTCACCGTCGAACCATGGATCGGTCGGGCCCGCCACGACGGCGCCGCCCACCGGGTAGCTGGCGTCGCTGCGACACAAGATTCGCTTCGTGACCACGCGCTTGGCGCCGAGCGCGTCGGCGACCGCGGTGAGAGCGGCAGCGTCGCGCTCGGTCGGTGAGCGCGTCGACTTTGCCTCCATCAGCTCGAAGCGACCGCCGCGGGGGATGAGGAAGTCGGCCTCACGGCCCCGGTCGCGCCAGAAGTGCAGCGCGACCCCGCCCTGTTGAGCTGCCTGTCGCTTGCGCAGCTCGGCGCACACGAAGGTCTCCCAGACGGCGCCGACGTAGGGCGAGCGCAGCAGCTCGTCCTCGGTGCGGATGCCGAGCAGCCACGCCATGAAACCGGCGTCACCGAAGTAGAGCTTGGGGCTCTTGACGACCGACCGCGTGCCGTTGGCGAACCACGGCTCGAGCAGGAACACCTGGTTCGACGCCGACAGCACGCCGAGCCACTGGTTCGCCGTGGGCGCGCTGACGCCGACGTCGCGCGCGAGCTCCGCCTTGTTGAGGAGCTGGGCCGAACGCAGCGCGCAGGCGCGCACGAATCGTTCGAAGTCGCGCAGGCTGCCGACGTTCAACAGCGAGCGGACGTCTCGCTCGAGGTAGGTCGCGAGATAGTCGCGGTAGTAATCGCCGGCAGCGAGCGTGGGGTCATCGTAGAGCTCGGGATAGCCACCGCGCAGCAGCACCTGCTCCACGGTGATGGTGGGCAGCGCGGCGTGAATCTCGCCGAAAGAGAGCGGCTCGAGCTCGAGGACGGCGACGCGACCGGCGAGCGACTCCGACACGCCACCCATGAGCTGGAGCTTCTGTGAGCCGGTCAGCACGAAGCGGCCGCGTTCTCTTCGGTGGACGTCGACGTCGACCTTGACGTGCCGAAACAGGCCGGGCGCGTACTGCACCTCGTCGACCAGGAGGGGCGGCGGGAACCGCTGCAGGAAGGTGAGCGGGTCGTCCTCGGCGAGCGCGGCGTCGGCGGGCAGGTCGAGCGTCACGAAGGTGTGCGTTGGCAGCAGCCGGCGCAACAGCGAGGTCTTGCCGACCTGGCGAGCGCCGGTCAGCACGACCACCGGCCGCTGGGCAGTGGCGCGGATGATGGTCCGAGAAGAATGCCTTTCAATCCACACTGTTGCACATAATAAGGTATGCTTTTGCTTTATGCAAACAGTGGCCTACCGTTCGAGGGAGGCGAGCGACGAGCCGCGGGGGCTGCGGGCGACGCTGTCAAGCGCGCCCGGCCGCCAGCTCGACCAGCCCCTCGAGCCAGGCGCGGTTGACCTGGCACGCGACCTCGAGCGGCGTGGCGCCGGTGGTCTCGACCGCGACGGAGTAGCGGGCGCCGAGGCGGTGCAGCAGGTCGGTCAACGAGCCGTCGTGCCGGACCACGAAGCCGTCGGCGTCGCTGACGGGCGCGCGCGCGCCACTCGGCGGTTGCAGCGCGCGGCCGTGCGCGTCGATCTCGACGCCAAAGCCGGCGCCGATGGCGCGATTCGCCAGCATCGGCACCAGCGCGCGCACCTTGGCGACGATGTCTCGATACGGCGTGGTGTCGCCGAACGCGTACGTGTAGGCGGCCGGCCCCACGCCCGCGGTCAGCAAATCCTGGTGGAGGTCGATGGCCGCGACCACGCGATCGAGCGGCTCACGTCGCAGCAGCTCGTGGAGTGCCCGCGTCTCGACCGGCAAGTCCACCGCCAGATCGGTCGACCAGCGCCACCGCAGCGGGTCGAGCGAGGGTTCCACCTCGTCGACCAGGCTGCCGTCGTCGCGCAGGTAGCGCAGGAAGTCGCCGTTGCCGGCGCTGCCGCGGTCGTGATCGACGTTGTAGCGCGTGCCGACGTCGAAGCCCGACGGGTTGGCGAGCGGGTAGACGATGACGCCGACATCGAGCGCGTGCGCGCGCTCGGCCAGCGCGTCGAGGTCGCGCGCGACGGTCACGGGCCCGGCGCGCTCGTCGCCGTGCAGGCCGGCGAGCGCCAGCATCACGCGCGGCGCCTCCTCGAGCGCGCGTGAGGCCACGCGCACGAGCGGCCAGCGACCGGCCCGGTAGGCCAGCTCGCGGCGCGTCAGCACCAGGTCGCCGCGCCGATCGACGACCTCGGCGATGCGTGCCAGCAGCGTCGCGGAGGTGTCGCGCTCGGCCACCGTGCGCCCCCCGCCGTCAGATGTTCGGCTGCTGCACCGGCACCGCCGCCGTCGGAGCGCCGTAGCCGCCGATCCCTTTGGGGATGAGCCAGAACCTGCTGACGAGCCAGTAGACCAGCATCGGGATCAACACCGCCGGCCCCGAGGCGGTCACGATCCGCACCGGGCCGTGCGCCTCGTAGCTGACGGGGTTGAGCAGCCAGATGTAGAGCAGCTGGCCGAGCACGATGCAGCCGACCGCGACGATGTTGAAGCCGCCGAGGAAGCGGTAGTGCCCCTGCTTACCGTCCTCGAAGATCTGCGAGACGTTGACGCGCTGCTTGCGCAACAGGAAGTAGTCGACCAGCAGCAAGCCCGCGATGGGCGCGAACATGGTCGCGTTGTAGGTGAGGAACGAGCTGCCCTTCTCGTAGATGGTGGTGGGCGCTACGACGAACGGCACCATGGGGACGAAGGTGAGCAGCGTCAGCGTCTTCCATTTCACCTTGTGCAACGCCTTGATGTGTCGCAGCCCGAGCGCGCCCGTGTACATCATGATCGAGCCGGCCGAGATGTTGGCGATGGCGAGCAGCAAGAGCGCGGCGGTGCCGAAGATCTTGCCGCCGACCAGCGGCAGCCACACTGTCGGGTCGCCGTCCCTGAACAACAGGCCGGCGAGCAGGCCGGTGCAGCACACCACGCCCATGCCGAAGCCCATGGTGAGGATCTGCGGGTACAGCGAGTTGCGCTGGGTGTCGGTGTTGCGCGTCAAGAAGCCGATGCCCGGCCACCAGGAGAAGCCGGCGCCGAGGCCCATCTCGAAGGCGATCACCGAGTCGAGCGGTCCGTCGCCGGTGGGCTCGATGGGCGCGGCCGCCAGCACCTTGTCGTAGCCGCCGTCCTTGAAGATCGACCAGAACAGGAAGATGCAGGCGATGACCAGCCCCGGCGTAATGATGGCGTTGAACACGTTGAGCACGTGGACGCCCTTGATCACCACCAGGTAGCAGACGACCAAGCCGACCAAGACGGCGACGCGCACCAGCGTCTCGCCGCCGTCGTAGCCGAAGGTCTTGGCGGTGTTCATCAGGCCGCGCGCGAACATCACCAGGATCATGCCGGTCCAGCCGATCTGGTTGATGACGTAGAACACCAGCACCAGCTTGGCGCCCTTCTGGCCGAAGCCGGTCTTGGTGTAGTCGATCTGCTCGAGGCCGTAGCGGTTGCAGGCGAGCGCGGCGGCCGCCGACGACATGGTCACGCCGGCGACGCTGCCCGCCACCAAGGCCACCACCCCCTCGATGGCGCCGACGTAGTTCGCGGCATAGCCGCCGATCAGGAAGCACCAGGCGGCCACCGCATACGAGAAGCCGGTCGCGAGGATGCCGCGCGTCGAGTACTCGCGCTCGCTCTTCAACAGCGGCAGACGACCAAACAGCGCCTCCTCGCGGATGCGCGTCTCGAGCTCGGGAGGCCGGCCGCTCGACGTCGTGACCGCGGCGTCGTTCATCGGGTCACCAAGACGAGCAGCACCGGCAACAGCACGCAGGTGAGGAACACGATCGCCATCTCGCCCTTGCCGATGTGGCCGAAGGTGTCGTCTTGGTAGCCGGAGACCTCGCCGATCCTCTTGTCGAGCTCTTCTCGCAACGCGGCTTCGAACAGTCGTTGGTCCATGCGGCCCTCGCGGCGCACAGCATAGACCAGCATAGATCCAAGGAGGGGCGGGCGAGCGCGGCGCGCCGCTCACACCGGTGCGTTCACCACCAACAGGCGCAGCTCGGTCATCTCCTCCATCGACGAGCGCAGCCCCTCACGGCCGAGGCCGGAGTCTTTGACGCCACCGTAGGGCATGGGGTCGATGCGCCAGGTCGGGATGTCGTTGATGATGACCCCACCCATCTCGAGCTCGCTCCACGAGCGCAGCGTCCGGTTGAGGTCGGCGGTGAACACGCCCGCCTGCAAGCCGAAGCGCGAGTCGTTGACGCGCCGGAGCGCCTCGTCGAAGTCGCGGAAGCGGTCGACGGTCACCACCGGCCCGAAGGCCTCGGCGCACGACAGCTTGGCGTCGGGTGGCACATCGACGAGCACGGTGGCCGGCATCACGCTGCCGTGCCGCGCTCCGCCGGCGAGCACGCGCGCCCCACGCGCCTTGGCCTCGTCGATCCACTGCTCGACGCGCACCGCGGCCGCTTGGTTGATCATGGGTCCGACCAGCACCTCGGGGTCGCGCGGGTCGCCGTGCTTCACCTTGGCGGTGGCGGCCAACAGCTGCGACAGAAACGCGTCGTACACCTTGTCGTGCACGTAGATGCGCTGCACCGAGATGCACTTCTGGCCTGCGTACGAGAAAGCGCCGTAGACGATGCGCGGCACCGCCAACGACAGGTCCGCACCGTCGTCGACGATGACGGCGGCGTTGCTGCCGAGCTCGAGCACCACCTTCTTCTTGCCCGAGCGCCGCTTCAGCTCCCAACCGACCTCGGGCGAGCCGGTGAACGTGAGCATCTTCATGCGCTCGTCGGTGACGAGCTGATCGGCCACCTGCGGCAGCGACGGCAGCACCGACAGACAGCCCTTGGGCCAGCCGGCGGCGTCGATGATCTCGGCGAGCTGCAAGCACACGGTCGGCGTCTGTGGCGCGGGCTTGAGCACCACGGGACAGCCGACCGCGAGCGCGGGCGCGACCTTGTGAACGGCGAGGTTGAGCGGGAAGTTGAAGGGCGAAATCGCGCTGACCGGTCCGACCGGCACGCGCTTGGTGAAGCCGATGCGCCCCGCTGCGCTCGGGCGCAGATCGAGCGGCATCACCTCGCCACCCTGCGTCTCCGCCTCGGAGGCTGCGACCTCGAAGCAATGCACCGCGCGGTCGACCTCGGCGCGGGCGTCGCCGATCGGCTTGCCGCCCTCGTCGACCATCGCCAGCGCCAGCTCTTCTCCGCGCGCACCGAACGACGCGGCGGTCTTCCTGCACAGCTCGGCGCGCTGCCAGGTGGGCATCTTCCTCGTGACGGCGAACGCCTTGGCGGCGGCCGCGATGGCCTCCTCCACGTGCTGCGGCTGCGCGAGCGAGACCGAGCACAGCTCGCGGTCGTCGTAAGGCGAGCGGATGGTCATGCGCTCGCTGCTCTCGCGCCAGGAGCCGGCGATGAAGAAGGGGCGATGGATCATGCGCGCACGGTAGCGCAACCCCACGCGTGACGGCTCGGCTATGCTTCGGCGGTGCGGTCCTCTCCCGTCGCGTTCGCGCGCATCGTGGTCTGCCTGGTCGCTTGCCTGGTCGTGTCGGCCGGCGCGGGTGGCTGCGCCCTCGAAGCGTTGCCCGCGCTCGGCCTGCCCTGCACCACGGACCAGGACTGCCCGTCCGGCTACCGCTGCTTCGCGGGCGAGCTGTGCGCGCCGCCGCCCGGCGACGGCGACGCGGGCCCGCCCGATGGCGGCCCCGACGACGGCGGCATGCCCGACGGCGGCACACCCGACGGCGGCCCGCGGCCCGAACCCGGGCGCGTCTTGCCCGACTACCTCGTCGTCACGCCGGGCCGCACCGTCAGCACGCCGCTGCGCGTCGACGGCGAGGTCGCCGGCGTCGCCGTCGACGCTTTGCTCGGCACCGCCAGCGTCGACGAGGCGACGCTCAGCTACACCGCGCCGAGCTCGAGCGGTCGGGACATCATCGGCGTCACCTTCACCGGCGGCGCCACCGAGCTGGTGGTCGACGTCGTCGACCCGGCGAGCTTCGACCAGGTCTGGACCGGCGGGGGTGGCGCCGTGTTCGCCTACCCCGACAATTGGCAGGGCGGTGCGCCCATCGGCGCCGTGCTCATCCCCGCCGGCACGCCCGCGCCGATCGTCGACGCCGACCTCGCCGTCGAGGAGCTGGTGGTCGAGACCGGCGTGACCGTCGACGCGGAAGACGCCGTGCTGGCCACGACGATCGCGGCGCGTATCGGCGGCACCTTCACGGAGCGCTCGCTCGTCAACGCCGGCGGCGAGGTGGCCGGTCACTTCGACGACCTGACCGTCGGCGCCGATGCCTCACTGGTAGCCCCCACGCTCGTCGCCGACGACCTGGTGGTGACGGGCGCCAGCACCTGCACGCTCGACATCGACGGCGAGACGCTCGAGGTGCGAGGCGACCTGACGACCAGCGACCGCGGCCGCGTGCGCATGACCGATCCGAACGCGCGCGTCGTGGTGCGCGGCGACTCGTCGTTCCAGGGCAACACCACCGCCGACGGCGCGCTCACCGCGGGCGTGCTCGAGCTCAAGGGCAACTTCGCGCAGGTACAGAACATCTACATCGGGCCCTACCAGTTCTTCGCCAGCGGCAATCATCGCGTGCGATTCTCGGGCGACGACCTGCAGAGCGTCGCCTTCCAGAACCCGACGTCGAGCGTGTTCGCCGACGTCGAGGTGGCGGGCGTCGGCACGGAGCTCGCGACGGCCGCGATCGTGACCGGCGATCTCGAGGTGCGCTCTCGCCTGACGGCGCGCTCGGGCGTGCTCGAGGTGCGCGGCGAGGTGGCCACGCTACCGAGCGGCGTGCTCGCCGCCGATCGCCTGATCGTGTCGCATCCGATGGCGTTCGCCGAGCCGGGCGCCTTCCAGGTCGACGTGCTGGTGGCCGACGACGGTACCGAGGCGCTGCCACCCGAGCTGCCCTACCTCGACGTCGAAGTCACCGGGACGGTCGAAGCCGAGGGCGCGGCGACCATCGCCCGTTCGCTCGCCGTCACCGACGAAAACGGGGTGTTGAGCCTGCGCGAGGCGCACCTGACCGTGCGCGGCGATTTCGGCACCGGGAATCGCGGCGTCCTGCGCATGGACGACGGCCAGGGCGTGCTCGAGGTGCTCGGCCGGGCGACCTTCGCCGGTGGCGGCAACGGCGTCGTCTCCGCCGGTACGCTGGTGCTGCACGGCGGGCTTTATCAGCAGTACAACATGTACGTCGGCAGCACGATGCTGGTGGCCACCAACCTGCACGTCACGCGCTTCGAGGGCGGGCCGCAGTCGGTGTCGTTCGAGAACCCGGGATCCTCGACGAGCAGCGCCTCGTCGCTGCGCCACGTCGAGATCGCGGACCAGGCCGACGTCACCTTCGAGACCGACGCCTGGATCACCGGCGACTTGACCGTCGTCGGCGCGCTGCACATCGCCGGCACCCACGTCGTCACGGTGATGGGCGCCACCGTCGCCGACGGCACCGTCGAGGGCGGCACGCTCGTGACGACCGGCGGCTGCACCGGCCTCGGCTGCCCTCCCTAGCAGGGTGCTGGACAAGGCGATTCTGGCCGAACGAACCCCCTCATCCCGGCGCTGCGCGCCACCCTTCTCCCGCTGCGGGAGAAGGGAAGAGATGAGCGGTGACGACGTCATTCGGCAATGCGCTCCCCTTCTCCCGTTTCGGGAGAAGGGGCCGGGGGATGAGGGGACTCGCGCCTGCGGCGGCGGCTGCGGCCTTTGTCAGCGCTCTGCTGGCAGCCTGGGTCGGCGCTACTTGCCGAACACACGATCGACGCACTGATCGATCAGCCCGTCGGGCGGCTCCTTCATGCGCAGCAGGCCCGCGACGCACAGGTCGCGCGAGCTGCTGGTGCGCAACAGCTCGAGCTTGCGCTCCCGCGGCAGTCCGGCGGCGAAGCTCTTCTTCGGCTTGGTCGACGGCGGCTTGGGCGGCGCCACCTTGGGCGGGGTCTCCTCGACGAGCGGCGGGACCGTGAGCGTCGGCGC
>Ga0154820_1267_pt3 | contig 11985 bp, 10 predicted proteins | sample Rifle2008BG16ft_FD_116124 | JGI IMG/M metagenome (GOLD analysis project Ga0154820, IMG submission 116124) | Deltaproteobacteria bacterium RBG_16_71_12
CGTCGCCGCCGGCGAGAGCGCGCAGGCGCGCTCGTGGACGGTCGCGGCCGGGCAGCGGCTCGATCCGACCTTCCCCGCCCAGGCCGTCGCCGAGGCCGCCGCCATCCTCAAGAACCCCGGCCTCGACGATCCTTCGCTGGTCGATCGCCGAAGCGAGCCGTTCTTCGCCATCGACAACCACGGCAGCAAGGACATCGACCAGGCCATGCGCCTGACCCGGCGCGCCGACGGGGGCTTCATCTTGCAGTACGCGCTCGCCGACATGGCGCACGCGGTCAAGCCGGGCATGGCGCTGTGGGACGAGGCGCTCGAGCGCGGCGCCAGCTTCTACCTGCCGGGCATCAACGTGCCGATGCAGCCGCGCGACGTGTGCGAGCAGGGCGTGTCCTTGAACGCGCACGAAGACCACCGCGCGCTCGTCATCACCGTCGAGCTCGACGCCGGCGGCAAGGTCGAGCAGACCTCGAGCGAGCGCGCCGTCATCCGCTCGCAGGCGCAGCTCACCTATCCGGGCGTGTCCGCGTTCCTCGAAGGCAAGGCGGGCATCGACAAGGACGACCACGGCCACGACGTGCCCGGCGTGGTCAAGGATCAGCTCGCGGTGTTCCAGGCGCTCGGCGGCGTCTTGCTGCGCCAGGCGCACCAGCGCGGCATGGTCACCCCCGAGCGGCGCGAGATGCGCATCGGGCTCGACGGCGGCAAGTTCCTGCTGCACGAGGTCGAGAGCGATCTGGCGAGCGGGCTCAACGCCGAGCTGTCGATCCTCTCGAACTGCGCGGGCGCGGCCCAGCTCGCGCGCACCGGCATCCCGGGCATCGAGGCGCCCGGCATCTTCCGCGTGCACCCTCCGCCCGGCCCGGAGAAGCTCGAGGCGCTGCGGCGCCTGGTCGGGGCCATCGTCGACGGCAACCACGCGCCCGCCTCCTGGCATTGGCAGCAAGGTGAGGCGCTCAACGACTGGGTCGAGCGCATGCGCAGCCTGCCCGCCACCGAGCGCGAGCACGCGCTCTCGGTCGCGCTGCAAAGCCAGGTGATCGGCATCCAGGTGTCCTCCCAATACGCGCGCGAGCCGGCGCTGCACTCGGGCCTGATGGTCGAGGGCTACGGACGCTTCACCGCGCCGATGCGCGAGGTGGTTGGTTTGTTGTCGCACGCCACGTTGGTGCAGCTCGAGTCGCTCAAGCGCCTCAGGGCGCTCGGCGTGGCCGACGCCGACCTCAAGCCGCTCTGGCAGCACATGCTGCTCGGCGCGCTGGTGCGGCCGCGCGAGCTGTCGCTGGAGCGCGCCGCGCTCGCCAAGCGCGCCGTGGCCCTCGAGACGCTGCGCGGTGCCGAGCTCATCAAGGCCGCGCGCGCGCTGCTCGCCGACCTGGCGCGCGCGCCGGCGCTCACCGAGGCCGAAAAGAAGGCGGTCGACGCCACCGTCGACAAGGCGGTCTCATCCGGCAACTCGTCGCGCATGAAGCAGAAGCAGTGCGACAACGCCTCGACGCGGCTGTTGTTCGATGATCTGTTCCGCTCCGACCTGGGCGGCGTCGCCGCCGGCAACCCGAACGCGCCGGTGCGCGAGGGCACCGTCATCAACGCGAGCCCCGGCCGGCTGACCGTGCTGTTGAAGAACCCCGAGGTCGAGGTCAAGATCGGCCGCGACGATCTGGGCGACGCCATGCTGCTCGATCGCGACGGCGCCGAGGTGCGCTACACGCACAAGAACGGGCAGCAGTGCAGCGTGCTGGTCGGCGCGCCGGTGCGCATCAGGGCGAGCCACCACGACGGCGACAAGCTCCACTTCGCCATCGTCGACTGATCAGGCCTCCGGCACCCACGCGTCCACCTGCGCCAGCCACTCGTCGACGCGCACGTCGCTCGGCATGCGCCAGTCGCCGCGCGGCGACAGCGCCACCATGCCCACCTTGGGGCCGTCGGTGGCGCAGCTGCGCTTGAACTGGTTCTGGAAGAAGCGCCTCAAGAACAGCTTGAGCCAGCGCTGGTGATCCTCGACCGTGTAGCGCGCACCGAACGCGACCCGCGCCAGATCGAGGATGCGCGCCGGCGTGCGGCCGTGGCGCACCAGGTGGAACAAGTAGAAGTCGTGCAGCTCATAGGGGCCGATCGCCTGCTCGGTCAGGTGCAGGATCTTGCCGTCGACGTCGGGCGGCAACAGCTCGGGCGAGATCGGCGTGTCGAGGATGGCGAACAGCGTGGCGCGCAGGCGCTCGGCGTCACCCTTGCCTTGGCTGCCCGTCCATGTCGTCACGCGCTCGTTCGCCACCCAGCGGATGACGAACTGGATCAGCGTCTTCGGCACGCCGGCGTTGACGTCGTACATCGAGATGTGGTCACCGGAGTAGGTGCACCAGCCGAGCGCCTTCTCGCTCAGGTCGCCGGTGCCGACGACGATGCCGCCGGTCTGGTTCGCCACCGTCATCAGCATCAACGTGCGCATGCGCGCCTGCACGTTCTCGAGCGTCGGGTCGCCGAGGCGCGGATCCTGACGGATGCGCGCGATCAGCTCGGCGGTATCGGCGGCGTCCTTGGCGGCCGGGTGGCCGACCGCGGCGAGCACGTCGCGCGCAGCGTCGTTGATCGAGATGGTGCGCAGCGTGGCGCCCAGGCTCTCGGCGAGCGCCGTGGCGTTGCCCTTGGTCACCTCGCTGGTGCCGAGGCCGGGCATGGCGATGCAGATGAGCTCGCTGCGCGGGCGCTTGAGGAGGTCGAGCGCGCCCGCGGCCACCAGCGCCGCGTGCGTCGAGTCGAGGCCGCCCGAGACGCCGAGCACCAGCTTGGCGCCGGCGGGCAGCGCCGCCATGCGGGTGGCGAGCGCGTTGGTCTGGATCTCGAAGATCTCCCAGGCGCGCGTGGCCAAGGTCGCCGGGTCGCGCGGCAGGAACGGGTGCGCGGGCACCGCGCGCTGCAGGCCGGGCGCGGGCTCGGCGGCGAACCGCACGCGGCGCCACGGGCGAGGTCCGCCCGTTACGGCGGCGCAGTCGCCGAAGGTGCCGGTGACGCGCCGCTCGTGCACCAGCGCGTCGAGGTCGACGTCGACCGTCACCAGTTGGCTGTCGCGCGCGAAGCGCCGCGACTCGGCCACCACCGAGCCGTTCTCGCAGACGAACGCGTCGGCGTCGAAGGCGAGGTCGGTGGAGGACTCGCCCGGGCCGGCGGCGACGTACAGGTAGGCGCACTTGCCGCGGTCGCTGGCGGAGCGCGCGAGCAAGCGACGCAGGTCGGCCTTGCCGATGGTGAAGTTCGACGCCGACAGGTTGCAGCACACGGTGGCGCCCGCGCCGACTTGCAGCATCGAGGGCGGCACCTGCACCCAGATGTCCTCGCAGACCTCGAGACCGACGACGAGATCGGCGAGCCCGTCGGCTTCGAACAGCACGTCGGTGCCGAACGGCACGTCGCTGCCGCACAAGCGGGCGGTCGCGCCCGTGGCGACCTCGGTGCCGGGGCGAAACCAGCGGCGCTCCTCGAACTCGCGGTAGTTCGGCAGGTAGCTCTTCGGCACCGCGCCGAGCACGCGCCCGCGCTGGACGGCCACCGCCACGTTGTAGAGCCCCTGCGGGGTCGACAGCGGCAGGCCGACGATCCCGAGCGGTGACAGCTCGCGCGACTCCTCGACCAGCCGCTCGAGGGAGGCGATCGACGCCGCCAGCAAGGTGCCGTCGAAGAACAGGTCGCGCGCGGTGTAGGTCGACAGGCCGAGCTCAGGGAACACCGCCAGCGTCGAGCGCTGCTCGTGCGCCTTGCGCCACAGCGCCAGCGTCTCCTCGACGTTCCTGCGAGCGCTGCCGACCGCACAGGCGGGGACCGCGACGCTGACCCGGGCGAAGCCGCGCATGCCGTACCTCCGAACGGGGTGCTACTGCGGTTCCAGGAATCGTTGAACAGTCTCCCGCTCCCGCTCCCGCTCCCGCCCCCATTTACGACGCCGCCACCACCCGGTTCCTGCCGCCGCGCTTGGCCGCCAGCATGGCGTCGTCGGCCGCTTTGATCAGCCCGGTCTTGTCGAGCGCGTCCTTCGGGTACGAGGCCACGCCGACGCTGACCGAGATGGTGCCGTTCGGTTGCACCTCGCGCCTCTCGAACGGGTGCAGGCTGACCATCTCGCGCACGCGCTCGGCACGCACCATGGCGCCGGTCGCTTCGGTCATCGGCAGGATGATGCAGAATTCCTCGCCGCCGTAGCGCGAGACGATGTCGGAGGCGCGGCCGCGAAAGCGGAACTCGGGCGCGTCCTGCGTGGCGCTGAGCAGACGGCCGAGGTCCTTCAACAGCGCGTCGCCCGCCGGGTGGCCGCACAAGTCGTTGTAGTTCTTGAAGTGATCGACGTCGATGAACACGAGCGACAGCGGGTTGCCGTAGCGCGCAGCGCGCGACATCTCTTGCGTCATCGCGTCCTGGAAGAAGCGATGATTGTACAGGCCGGTCAGGCCGTCTCTGAGCGCGAGCTTCTCCAATACGGCGTTGGCTTCGCGCAGCTGCCGGGTGCGCTCCTCGACCTCGACCTCCAAGCGCCGCTCGCTGTTCTGAACCTGTGACAGCGCACGTTGCAGCAGCGTGTTCTTCTCGGTCAGCTCGCCGACCAGACGTTCGTTCTCGCGTTCGAGCGAAGCCTGGTGCACGGCGCTCTTGACCACGCCGATCAGCTCTGTGATGCGCACCGGCTTCGACAGGAAGCGATGCACCTGCGCAAGGTTGACGGCGTCGGAAAGATCCTTCACGCGATCGGACGCGGTCACCAGGACACGCGCGGCGAACGGCCGCAGCGCCACCGCCTCGCGCAGCAGCTCGACGCCCGTCAGGCCCGGCATCATCTGGTCGGCGACGACGCACGCGACGTCCTCGCTCTCGAGCACGGCCTTGCCCGCGAGACCGTCGGAGGCGGTCAGCACGCGGAAGCTCGTCTTGAGCGCGCTCTCGAACAGCTTGAGGATACCGTCGTCGTCGTCGACGACCAGGAGCGTGTCCATCACGATCCCTGCGGTGTGGCAGGGACGAGGCGTGCGCGCAAGCGGGCCAGCGAACGATCGATCTCCGCAGCGCGCGCGCGCTCGAGCCACGGCCGCAGCCACGCGCCCATCACGCGCGGTGCGGTCGCGTGCTCCTGCCAGGCCACCAGCGTGCCGGTCGGCAGCTCGGTCAGCGAGAGCTTCATGCGCACGTGGTCGACGGTGCCGCCGACCTTGGCGTCGACCCAGACGGTCCCGGGCGACCGGTCGGTGCGGAGCAACGCGCCCTCGACCTCGCCGCAGCTCCAGCGCAGCGCCGCCGCGGACGCCTCACGGAAGGTGCACGTCTGCGCCTCGGGTCCGAAGGCCCAGGCTTGCCAACGCGCCAGGTCCTCCACCTCCGCGGTCACCGCCGCGAGCGGCGCCGCCAGCTCGAGGCTGCGTTGGACGCGCAGCTCGCGTGGCAGCACCAACCCGAGCGAGGTGAAGGCGAGCAACAGTGCTCCCAGCGCGAGACCGATGAGCTTGAGCACCCGAGGCATCACCTCACGCTGGCCCTTTCCCACCGGCAACGCAACGGTCCCGGGTGATCACGCGCCGCACTCCGCGTCGGTGACGTCGAGCGCGCGGTCGACGATGGCGAAGCCCTCGCGCAGCTCGGCTTCGGTGATGCACAGCGGCGGCACGCACGTGAAGTTGCTGTGCTTGACGAACGTGAGCAGGCCCTGCTCGCGGAAGAAGCGCGCCAGCTTGCCCATCACCGGCCCGGAGGACGCGTAGGGCGAGAACGGCTCGCCGCGCGCGTTCTTCTGCAGGTCGATCATGCCGAACAGGCCGATGGCCCTACCCTCTTTCATCGAGGGGTGCTTGGCCTTCAGGCGCGCCATCTCCGCTTTCATCACCGGCTCGAGGCGCGCGGCGTTGTCGACCAACCGCTCCTCTTCGATGACCTCGATGTTGGCGAGCGCGGCCGCCAGGCACATCGGGTGGCTGTTGTAGGTGTGGCCGCCGTAGAAGACGTGCTTTTTGAAGTGTTGCGCGATGCGATCGGAGAGCCCGACGGCGCCGAGCGGCAGGTAGCTCGAGGTCAGGCCTTTCGCCATGGTGACGAGGTCGGGGACGATGCCGCCGTGCTCGAACGCGAACATCTTGCCGGTGCGTCCGAAGCCCGCCATCACCTCGTCGCAGATGAGCAGGATGCCGTGCTGGTCGAGCAGCGCCTTGAGCGCCGCCAGGTAGCCGGGCGGCGGCGGCAGGACTCCGTTGGTGCCGGTCACCGTCTCGATCAGCATGGCGGCGATGGTGTGACCGCCCTCGGCGGCGATCACCTCCTCGAGATAGCGCAGGTGGTTTTTGCCGCGCTCCTCGTCGGTGGCACCGAAGGAGTAGTCATACGGCTGCGGGTCGAGCACGTGCACGATGCCGGGCGGCCCCGGCTCGTTGGCCCAGCGCCGGTAGTCGCCGGTCAGGTTGATCGCGAGCGCGGTGGCGCCGTGGTAGCTGCGATAGCGCGCCAGCACCTTTGGGCGGCCGGAGACGGCGCGCGCGGCGCGCACCGCGTTCTCGTTCGACTCGCCACCACCGAGCGTGAAGAAGCTGGTGTTGAGGTGGCCGGGCATCAACATCGCCAGCTTCTCGCCCAAGCGCGCACGGATCTCGGTGGCGGTGCCGGCGTAGGCGTAGGCGAGCTCGTGCGCCTGGCGCTCGATGGCCTGGATCACCTTCGGGTGTCCGTGGCCGATGTGCACGCTCATCGCCTGGCTGTTCCAGTCGAGGTAGCGCTTGCCGTCGGCGTCGGTGAGCCACACGCCCTTGGCCGTGACCACCGCGATCGGGTCGACGCTGTCGCCCGCCGACCACGAATACATCGTGTACCGCTTGCACTTCTCGACGATCTCGCTGCCGTTCATGGGCCCGGGATAGCGGGCGCACGCGCGCTCGGGGAGCCCCTGCGCCGCCCGCTCCGCCGCACCCACAAAGAAACCGGAAACGCTGACTGTTTCCACGAGGAAGGCCATGGACAGCGCCCACCCCGGGGCTATCGTGCCCGCGTGCCGATCTTCTCGCTCGAACGTCACATCGACGCCGCCGTGCTGGATGGGCGCGGCAGCGTCGAGGTGAGCTCGGGCGCCGTGCGCCTCCAGGGGGTGCTGCGCGAGGTGCCGCACCTGTTCGTCGAGGGGGCGCAGCTGCAGGTGACGCTGCAGGTCGGCGGCGAGCGCTTCGACGCGGTCTGCCGGGTGCTCGACGACGCGGTCGCGTGCGCGCCCGGCTCTCGTGTGGCGCTCGAGGTGCTGCGGGCTGCGCCGGCCGGCATCTCGGGCATCGAGCCCTTCGATCTGGTGCCGCTCACGCCCAACGACGCGCAGGCACAAAAGGGCGGCCACTACGTGCTGACGCCGCCGTTCGGCTCGCTGCCGCCGCAGATCGCCTTCGCCGACGCGCCGCTCGAGGACGACGAGCCGACCGGCGTGATCGGCACGCTGCGCGAGATGCCGGTGAGCGAGATCGTGCAGACGCTCGCCAGCGGCCGGCGCGACGCCATCGTCGAGATCAAGCCGAAGAGCGAGGTCTCGGGCTCGCTCGCCATCGAGAAGGGCCGGGTGGTGTTCGCGCAGAAGGGCAAGCTCGTCGGCGAGGACGCGTTCCATGCGCTGTTCATGGCGACGCGCGGCGCCTTCCGCATCCGCTACGGCCGGCGCGTCGAATGCCCGAACATCGACCGCGAGACCACGTACCTGTTGCTGGAAGCCGCGCGCCACCTCGACGAGCTGAATTCGGGACGCCGGCAGCGCCCGCTCGACGTGCCCGCGCCCCCGCCGCTCGCGTCGTCCGTGCCGCCGATCACCGTGCCGCCGATGGCGGCGCCGACGCCGGCCTCGGTCGACGGCGGCTGGCGCGTGCCGTCGTCCTCGAGCGGTCTGTTCTCGCGCTTCTTCGACGAGGCGGGCGTGCACACGCCGCCGCCTCTGCCGATCGAGTCGGTGCGCTTCCAGTCGTTGCGTGTGCCGGGCGTCGCGGACGTCGACGATCCGGACGCGCTCGACTCGCAACCGACGGCGCGCGAGCGGCGGCCGACGACCTTCTCCTCGAGCTCGAAGCCCTGAGCGGCATCCCTTTCAAGGTCGCGGCCGGCACAGGTGGGCGCGAGGCCGGCGTTGCCGTGCCGGCAGCCGCCCAGGGCCGCGAGCTCGCTCGCTCGCCGAAGGGCGGCCGTGCAGCGCAGCTCGCAGCCGGCCACCGTGCGGCCGGCGCACCAGCGTCAGTGGTCGGTGAAGGTACTCGCGCGCCTGGCCTTGACCAGCAGCCGGGTCAAGAGGCGACCACGGGTCTGTGCCTGCTCGTCGTTGCCACGCCCCGGGCGCGATAGCAGCCTGGCCGGCCCGGCAGCGGCGCCAAAGGCCGGCGCGGCACGCCGGTGCTCCGACGGCAAGCGTTGCTGCGCCGCGCAGGGTGGCCGGCCGCGAAATGGCACGACAGCGACGCCGGCGACACGGCCGCCGCATCGGGTCGGGCGACCTTGAAAGGGATGGCCCTGAGCGGCCGGCCCCGGACGGCTTCCGCTGGCGTTCCGGGTTCCGCCTAGTTATGCTCATGTTATGAACATTACGCGCATCACCATCAGCGTGCCGGAACGGACGGCGAAGCGCATCAAGCGCGCCGCCGGCAAGCAGCCGGTCTCGGCCTGGGTGGCCGAGAAGCTCGAGGAGCAGCTCCGCCAAGACGAGCTGGACGCGCTGTTCGAGGAGTTCTACCTGGACGTGAACCCATCGGCCGCGAGCGTGCGCGAGGCGGACGCTGCCTTCGAGCGCCTGACCGGGCACCGCCCGCGCCGCGGGGCCGCGTGAGCGGCGGCGTAGTGCTCGACGCCGGCGCGTTCATCGCGCTCGAGCGTCGCTCCGAGAAGATGGCGGTGCTGGCGCGACGCTTCGCCCGATCGAAGACCCCGCTGGTCACCTCCGCGGGCGTGGTCGCGCAAGTCTGGCGCAGCGGAGGTCGCCGGCAGGTGCCGGTCGCGTTCTTGCTCGCGCGCACCGAGGTCATCGATCTCTCTGCGCAGGTGGCGCGCACGCTCGGGTTGATGCTGGCAGCGTCGGGCGCCAGCGACGCCATCGACGCCCACGTCGCGCTGTTGGCGCGCGAGCGGGGCTGGCCCGTGCTGACCTCGGACCCGGCTGACTTGCACGCCATCGACGCGACCTTGACGGTCGAGCGGATCTGACCGCCGCCGCCCGGACGCGTCCGGCATCGGCTACCATGCCCCGCATGCGTATCGCCCGCTACCTCCCCGTCGCCGCCCTGTGCGTGACGCTGCCCTTCATCACCGGCCTCGAGGCTTGTCTCGGCCTGTGCGACTTCGAGTCCGACCCGGCGTGCGAAGACCCCGAGCGCGCGCAGGTGCTCGGCGCCGTGACGGGGCCGGAATCGAGCGGCGCCTCGTTCGGCCTGCCCGGCGGCTTCGTGCGCGTCGAGCCCACCTTCGCGCGCGCGCTCGCCGGCGCGGTCACGGCGGAGCTCGCCAAGCTGCCGTCCACCGGCGTGGCGCCGCACAAGGGCGCGCGCCGACCGCACCAGAGCGACGCCAACCTGGTGCCGAGCGACAAGACACGCGTCGAGCGCTTCCGCCCCGGCGAGGTGATCGTGCGCGCGCGCGAGCCGGCGCGTGAGCGCAAGGCGGAGCTGTCGCGCGCGCTCACCTTCGAGCTCGACGGCGTGTTCGACGAGCCCGTCGTGGTCGACGTCCGCCTGTGCGGCACGTCGACGCGCTGCCTGGCCGACCTGCGCACCAAACACGGCAAGCCGCTCGACCCGGAGGCGACCGCCGAGGCGGTGCTGGTGCTGTCGCGGTCGCCGCTGCTGGTCTACGCCGAGAAGAACCTGATCTTGCAGGCGGCGGCGCAGCCAAACGACGAGTTCTTCACGCTGCAATGGCACTACGCCGCCATGGACCTGCCGGCGGCGTGGGACGTCACCCAGGGCAGCGACGACGTCACCGCGGTGATCATCGACACCGGCATCCTGGTGGCGCACCCCGACCTCGAGCCGCGCGTCACCACGCTCGGCGCCGACCTGATCGACGACCCCGAGGTGGCGCGCGACGGCGACGGCCGCGACGACGACGGCGACGACGCCGGCGATCAAGCGTGCGGCTCGACCTGCCACTCGCACCACGGCAGCCACGTCGCCGGCACCATGGGCGCCGCCACCGACAACGGCTCGATGGTGGCGGGCGTCACGTGGGCGGGGCGCCTGATCCCGGCGCGCGCGCTCGGGGCCGGCGGCGGCTCGCTCGCCGACATCGCGGACGCGATCGAGTGGGCGGTCGGCAACGACGTCGACGGCGTGTCGCGCAACCCGTACCCGGCCGACGTCATCAACATGTCGCTCGGCGGCTACGGTGAGAGCGCGGCCATGAACGACGCGGTCAGCGACGCGGTGGCGGCCGGCGCCATCGTGGTGGTCGCCGCCGGCAACGACGCGACCGACGCCTCCGAGTTCACGCCCGCCAACGCGCCCGACGCCATCACGGTGGCGTCGCACGGCAACACCGGCCCCGATCGCGCCACGCCACGCAAGGCGAGCTACTCGAACTACGGCGACAAGGTCGACGTGGCGGCGCCCGGCGGCGAGCAGGGCGAGGACGTCGACGGCGACGGGCAGGGCGACGGCGTGCTGTCGACGGTCGAGGACTACGTGACGTTCTACCAGGGCACCTCGATGGCCGCGCCGCACGTCGCCGGCATCGCCATGCTGCTCAAGTCGCTCGACCCCGCCATCGACCAGGAGCAGGCCCGGCAGATCCTGTCGTCGACGGCCAGCCCGGACCTCGACTGTCCCGAGGGCTGCGGCGCCGGCCGCGTCTCGGCGGCGCGCGCCGTGCACGCCATCGGCGGCGACCTCGACGGCCCGTTCGTGATCGCGAGCCCGTCGATCGTGCGCGTCGGCCGCGGCCAGAGGGAGACGCCCGTGATCTTCAAGAACATCGGCGCCACCGCCAGCCCGGTGTCGCTCGGCGTCGGCGGCGAGAACCGCAGCGCGTGCCACCTCGATCGCGACGGCGGCGACCTGGACCCGGACGAGGCCGTCATCGCCGTGCTCTCGATCGATCGCGACGAGGAGGCCGATGACCGCGGCGAGTGCACCATCACGGCCACCTTCGGCCAGCAGTCCGCCGAGGCGCGCGTGGTCTGGACCGCCGACGAGGTGCAGGCCCTCACCGTCGTCGACGTCGGCGCGGTGCGCATCGACGGAGACGGCGCGCTCGCCGTCGAGCGCATCGTCACCACCAGCGCGGTGCAGCAGTTCGAGTACAAGCTGTTCAACCTGAGCCCCGCCGAGTACCTGGTGGTCGGCCTGGTCGACGTCAACGCCGATGGCGACTACGACGACGACGTCGACGCCATCGGCATCTTCCAGCCGAGCGGCGGCGACGACGACGCGTGCACGCAGGCGAGCTGCGGCCGCCTGACGGTCACCGCCGGCCAGACGGTGACCGGCGCCGACTTCACGGTGGCGCCCGGCTTCGGCGGCGGCGACGACGACACCGGCGGCACCGGCGACGGCCAGCTCGGCGACGGCTGCACCGACGGCAACGAGTGCGGCGGCGGCCTCTACTGTGAGGACGCGCTGCCGGGCGGCTACTGCACCACCGACTGCGCGGGCGACGCCGACTGCCCCGACGCGGGTCTGTGCTTCTCACTCGTGGACGTCACCGGCGACGAGTACACCGTGTGCCTCGAGAGCTGCACGGCGCCCACGGACTGCCGCACCGGTGAGGGCTACACCTGCGACGCCGACAGCACGTGCTACCCGGGGTGAGCGCGCGCGTCAGCGATCCTCGACGTCGGTCTTCTCGAGGATGTCGCGCTCCTCGATGTCGGTCTCCTCGTCGGTCTCGCCGCCGAAGCGCGACAGGTGCGGCGTGGTCGGCTTGATCGGCTCGTGATCGAGCAACAGCTCGGTCGGCCCGACCGGTGACGGCAGCTCGTCGCGCTCGAAGACGTTCGGCCGCGCCGGCGGCGCGTCGAAG
>Ga0154820_1299_pt6 | contig 11763 bp, 7 predicted proteins | sample Rifle2008BG16ft_FD_116124 | JGI IMG/M metagenome (GOLD analysis project Ga0154820, IMG submission 116124) | Deltaproteobacteria bacterium RBG_16_71_12
GGGCGAGCCGAACCCGTCGGCGACCCTGCAGCTCGGCGCCGGCCCGGTTGAGGGCGATGAGCGCCTCGATGTCACGCTCACCTGGATGCTGACCGACGTCACCAGCTGCGCGCTCGAGGCCGATGGCGTCGCCACCACCGTCGACGTGACGGCGTCGACGACCGCGCCGTACATCGTCGAGCAGAGCGAGACCCTGCAGATCGTGTGCGACGAAGCGAGCAGCGCCACGCTCGCCTTCGTGGTGCACGACGTCTCCGAGCTGACCGGCCCGGCGGCGGCGCTGCCGGGCGAGACGGTCACCTACACCTTCACGGTCGACGGCGTCTCGATGTGCACGGTGACGACCGACGGCGCCGGCGCCAACCTGACGCAGCCGGTGCTGGTCGACGCCGCCGGCTCGTTCACCGACACGGCGGACGACGACAAGAGCTACACGCTCACCTGCGCCGGCAGCGCCGGGCCCATCGTCAGGACCGTCGAGCTGGCGGTGCTCGAGGTGGCCGAGGTGACGCCGCCGCCTGCCATCATCACCTGGGGTGACGACGTGGCGTTGACGGTCTCGGTCGAGGCCGCCGCGACCTGCGTGCTGGTGTCGACGGCCGAGGACGGCAGCGACCGGCGGAGCGAGGGCAGCGCTACCGAGGTCATCGACGGGGCGCAGCGCGCCTTCACGCTGGTCGCGCCCACCGAGGTCCGTACCTATGCGGTCGAGTGCTCGATCGACGACGTCACGGCCTCGTCGACACCGGCGCTGGTGCGCATCCGGCCGCGCATCCTGTCGTTCGATGCGCACATTCCGGGAATCGAAGCGCTAAACGGGGCCCCAGCGACCCTTGAGCTGCTTGTGAGCGTTGCTGGACTCGGCGCTGGAGGCTCGTGCGTCTTCAACGACGGCACGGCCGACCGGTCCACCGACGGCGCGAACCTGATGCTGACCACCGGCCCCGACGTTGCGCGTTATTCCTTGCGCTGTTCGGCCACAGGGACCGACCCAACGCCGAGCGTCGATGCCGGCTTTCAAGTCATCTGGCGGGAAACGAGTGGTGCCGACCTCGACCTCATTGCTGCGTCGCGCTTCACGATAGCGAACCACCTCGCGGAAGCGATCGCAGTGGACGACATCAACCTCGGCTTGCTGAAGGAAGCTGGCGGGGACTTGCTCCTCCGGTCGCTTACCGCAACGAACGGATCCATTGCGGTGAGCGCGCCGAACCTCGAGGCGGTTGGCGGCTGGTTCGGGATCGCCTTGAGCCCAGTCACGGCGGTTTCGATTCCTCAACTGCGGTCGGTTGGCGCGTTCTCCGTTGGGTTCCTGGACGTCACGGAAATCACGGCGCCTGAGCTCCGACACGCCGACAAGACCTCGGGAACTTCCGGCGGCGTGACCTTCGGCTACTGCAACAACCTGCGTACGGTGGACTTGCCGAGACTTGAAACCGCGTCGTCTGTGACGCTCAGCAGCGTAGCGGCACTGCAGCGCGCATCCGCGCCGATCCTTACCTCGGCAGGGCGCGTCAGCCTCATGTATCTGCCGGCCACGGCAGTAGTCGAGCTTCCCGAGCTGCAGGCTGCTTCCGACGACGTGTTCATTGACCACGTCGACATCGGGGATCTTTCCTTCCCACAACTCGAGAGCGTCGGCGGGGGTGTCACGGTTTCGGCAAGCGCGGCGCTCGGGACGATTTCCCTCCCCCTGCTAACGAGGATCGATGGAAGCCTCTACCTGACCGACAACGGCCTGCTATCCCAGGTCGATGCGCCACTGCTCCGCGACAGCGATCCGGCAGGCGCCTTCCAAGTCGTCAACAACCCTTCGTTGAGCTGCTCCGAGATCAGCGACCTTTACTGCCCGCTTACCACGCGCGACCCCACGCCGACGGTCGCTACCAACCAATCGGCCACCTGCCCAACCGTCAACGACGGCTGCTGACACACCCCTACTGCACGGTCGCGAGCCGCAGCTCCACCTCGACGCCGTAGTGATCGCTCGGCTCGATGTCGACGTTTGTGAAGCGCCGCTTGCCCGTGAAGCGCACCCACGACCCCGCCACCGACAGGTCCGGCCGATCGCGCACGTGGACGTGGTCGAGCCGCGCCGGGTACTCGGTGCCCGCGTACTGAAGGAAGTACAGCCGATTGCAGTCGGTGGCGGTGAAGGTGTCGTTCGGCGTCTCGTCGCACCACCCCTCGACGGCGCCCGGGACCTCGGTCGAGTTGCTCGCGTCGTTCACCACGGTGTCGCCGCGCGTGACGTCGCTGGCCGCGCGCTCGGCCGGCCGCCCCATCACCGCGGCGTCGACCAGGTCGCCGTACGCGAGCAGGAGCGGGTAGCTCATCGCGTTGTGGAACCACTCCGTCTGCTGCTCGCCCTCGGGCGGCTGCCAGGTGGCCTCCTGGTAGTAGGGCCCGGCGTTCAGATCGCCGGTGACGACGACCAGCTCATCCTCGGCCGAGTGGGTGCGCGCCGCGATGCCGAGCTCGCGCCCCTGCAACATGCGGCCCTGCCAGTTCTCGGGGAAGGCTTGCATGTGCGTGTTGAAGACGCGCACCGGCCCGACGTCGACGTGCGTGAAGGCAACCTCCATCCAGCCGCGGCGGATGCCCGGGCCCGGGAAGTTCTCGAGGCCGTCTTGCGACAAGTAGACGTGGTGATCGGCGAGCGTCGCGTCGCCGGCGATCTTGTCCTCGCGCACGAACACCATGACGCCGTCGTTGCCCTCGTTTCGCTCGTGCACGAAGCCGCGGTAGCCGTCGACCTCCGCGCGCGCCAAGAACGCGTCGACGTCCTGCTGCCGCCACACCTCCTGCAAGCCGATGACGTCGGCGCCGGTGGCGAACACCAGCTCCGGGATGACGCCGCGGCGCTCGTCGAGCGTGGGCGTGCGCTTGTACGGGATGACCCAGAAGATGGGCGCGTCGAGCAGCGCTACGTTGTAGGAGAGCACGCGCAAGGTCGAGGTGCCGGCGGCGTCGCGCGCGTCGTCGAGCGCGCTGGTCGAGGTCAACAGCGCGGTCGGGTCGGGCGCGGCCGAGAACGCGAAGGCGTCGCGCTCGCGGCCGACCAGCTCGCCGAGCGTGCCCGACTCCTCGCCGAGCGCGTCGAGCAGGTAGGCGGCCGGGGTGTCGGCGACGGCGCGGTCGTCGTACTCGTCGCTGCCGAGCGGGAAGACGTCGGGCGGCGCGCATGCGGCGGTGAGCGAACCGGCAAGCGAGCAGCAGGCGAACAAGGTGCTGCAACGGGGCGCGACGGGGAACGGCATCGGCGCACGGTACCGGTCGTGCCGCGCCGCGCAACGACGATCGCATCGCCGCCCGATTGACCCGGCGGTCACGGTTGGCAGGCTGGCGTCGATGCAGACGCGGTCGCTCGTCGTCGGGATGCTCGCAGCCTGCACGCTGGCGCTCGGGGCCGGCTGTCGCGAGCAGGTCGAGCCGCCCCCCGCGGACGGTCCTGTGGTGTGGCCGAACGCGGAGAGCCGCGCCAACTCCGATCGCTGGCTGGTCGAGCACCACGACGAGATCGACGTGCTGCGCCCGCGCGTCCTGGTGCTCGACTTCGTCGATGGCGACACCATCGAGCAAGCGCGCGACCTCAGCGCGCGCATCATCGCAGCGCTGGTCGAGTCGAGCCGGCCGCGCGGCGACGTCGACCCCGACGCTGCGCCGGCGCTCGAGCCCGAGGTGTTCGCGGTCGTCGACCTGCGCGACGACCCGACGCCGGGCGCGCCGCGCGTCAACAGCTCGCGCTACCCGCGTGAGGATCCGGTGCTCGGCATGTGGGGCTTCGACTACGAGGCGCTGTTCACCGCCGACTTCGCGGCGCAGATGGACCTGCGCGACCCCGACCGGCCCGACGACGGTCCGCTCGACCTGTGCGCCGCCATCGACCGCGGCCTGGTGCACGAGGTCTGGGTCTACGGCGACGGCGACAACCCGGACGTGAGCGCGGCCGAGATCCTGGAGAACAAGCCCGTCTACGACGTCGACGGCAACGCGACCGGCGCCTTCGACCGCTGCGCGGGCAATGGCTGCTTCGACGAGGAGGACGAGATCCCGTGCGCGCGCACCGTGCGCGTCGGCTGGGTCAACGGCACGCGCGGGCCCGGCTGCTTCCTCGAGAGCCTCGGCCACGGCGTCGAGTCGATCGGCGCCTGGAACGACGACGTGCTGCCCGCCTTCTCACGCCACTTCATCCCGTTCGCCAACTACCGCCTCGACGAGCGCTATGGCGTGCCTGCCGACAGCTGGTACGCGTGCCCCTACGACCGCCCCTGCCTCGCCTACCCGACCATGACGTCGGTCGCCTACGTGCTCGACGCCGGCAGCGGGCAGATCGACGACTACGATGCGGTCTGCGGCAACGTGCACTGGCCGCCCAACGGGCGCGCGCAGTACGACCTGCAGAACGCGGCGCCGGTGTTGACGAGCTGCGATCACTACGGCGACGGCACGGGCGAGAAGGCGGAATTCTCCAACGCCGCGTTCGAGCCCTACCGCGAGCTGGCGCCCGACTGCATGGGGCCGTTCCTGGTCTGGTGGCGCCAGCGCTGGCCGGGGCCGCACACCGACAAGGTCGCCGACGACGGCACGCCGATGCGGAGCTGGTGGCCCTACCTCTACTACTGATCGTCGTCGTCACAGCTGCTGGCAGGTGGCGGTCGGGCTCGTGAGCCCCGACATGCCGCCGCAGACGAGCGCCCGCAGCACGACGACACCGACGCCGCCGCCGCCACCGCCGCCGCCATTGTCGCTGGTGTCGGGCGCGGTGCCGCCGTTGCCGTTCGCCTGCGCACCGCCGACGCCTCCCGTCCCCGCAGGAGAGCCGCTGGCCACGCCGCCGCTCGCCGCGGTACCGCCTTGCAGCGCGCCGTTGCCGCCCTCGCCGCCGTCGGTGCCCGAGCCGCAACCGCCACCGCCGCCGCCGCCGTTGGCGGTGATGAAGCCGCTCGACACCAGCGTGCCGGCCTCGAGCACGACGCGGCCGCCCGCGCCACCGCCGCCACCGGCGGCGTCGCCGTCGCTGCAGCCGGTGCCTCCGCCACCGGGAGCGCCGACAGAGCCGCTGACGGTGAGCGTGTCCGAGACGGCGAGCTGCAATGCCCCGCCGCCGGCGCCGCCGGCGCCGCCGCTGCCGCCGCTATTGCCGTCACCGCCGCCGCCGCCGGGGCAGCCGCCCGCGCGCATCGCGGCGGGGACGGTCGGCGCGCCGCCCGCGCCGGGCGGCGAATTATCGCCGGTGTCGCCGGCGGCGCCGTCGCCCCCGAGGCCCCCGAAGGCACCGCCACCGCCGCCGCCGGCTCCGGAGGAGTCGTTTGGCGCCGTGGCGCCCGCCGAGGTGCCGCAGGCCGTCGCCGAGCGCGCGCCGGCCCCCGGTGTGGTCAGGTCCGCGCCTGCGCTGATCGTGCCCTCGATGAGCGCGTCGCCGAACACGGCGAAGGTGACGGCGCGCGCGCCGCGCAGCGTCAGCGACGAGGTGGTGGGGATCGCCAGGTGCGTGACCGCGACCGCCAGGCTGCCATCGGGCAACACCGACAGCGCCGCGGGGTCGATTGCCGACGCGGCGCAAGCGGCGCCGCTGGTGAAGGCATTCGTGGTGCTGTCGTAGACGGCCGTGCACCCGGCAGGCAGGTCGAAGGTGCCGGCCGGGGTCAATGTCGAGGCGTCGAGGTCGTCCGCCGGAAAGCCGACATCGCCTTCGCCCTCGCCCTCGCCTTCCCCCTCACCCTCGCCTTCCCCCTCACCCTCGCCTTCCCCCTCACCCTCGCCTTCGCCCTCACCCTCACCTTCCCCCTCACCTTCGCCCTCGCCTTCGCCCTCTGACGGCACCGCCGTGCACGCCGCCTCGACGCAGGCGTAGCCGAGCGGGCACTCCGCGTCGCTGCCGCACGCGAGCGAGATGACCGGCGCAGGGCAGGCGGCAGCGAACAGCGCAAGTGAGCAGGGACCGGCGAGTGCGACGAGGCGAAGGCGCACCCCAGCAGCCTAGCAGGCTGCGTCCCCGCCGCACGTCAGCTTGCGGCGGCCTGCAACTTCTCGTGCTCGGCGATCTCCGCGCGCACCTTGTCCATGTCGAGCGCCTTGACCTTCTCGATCAGGTCTTCGAGCGCGGCCGCGGGCAGCGAGCCCGCCTGTTGGAAGATCAGCACCTGGTCGCGGAACACCAGCAAGGTCGGGATCGATCGAATGCCGAAGGCGGCTGCGAGCGCGGGCTCGGCCTCGGTGTCGACCTTCGCGAACACCACATCGGCGTGCTGCTCGCTCGCCGCCTCGAAGACGGGCGCGAAGCGCTTGCACGGGCCGCACCAGTCGGCCCAGAAGTCGACGAGCACGGTGGCGTTCTTCTCGACGATGTCGTTGAAGGTCGCATCGGTTGCGGTCCTGGTCGCCATGTGCGTCTCCGTCCTCTGCGCGGTACCGAGGGTGTGATGCGCCGCCCTCATGCGCGTTGCTGCAGCCGGTTCGCGTAGGTCTGATCCGAGATGGCGTACACGCCCCGAATGTCCGCCACCGTCAGGGGGTAGCTGGCTGGTGGCGCCAGGAACAGGCGCTCGTCCGCCATCTCCACTGCGAACGGGATCACGCCGGTGGGCGCCAGCGCCCGCTGCAGCGAGCGGATGGTCGTGGTGGAGGTGCCTTGCGCCGGCGGTGTGAAGGTGAGGCGCACGATCTCCTGACCGCGCTCCTCGAGCAGCATCTCGTACAGATCGACGACGCCAGGAACAAAGGCACTGTGCACCATGAAGTAGTTCTTGATGGTGTCGGTCGACACCAGGGTCAGACGCATGCAGCTCGGGTCGGCGAAGCCGCAGCTGCGCGCATCGAGGTGCCCTTGGATGCGCGCGCCCTTGTCGACCGAGAGGAACTCGGCGAGCACGTGCAGCGTGGCGCCGCGCGGCACCTTGCCTTCCTCGAGCAGCCGCGCGAAGCGCAGGATGCGCATGGCGACGCGGGCGTCGCGCTCGACGCCGTCGGGCTCCGACAGGAACACCGCGGCCTCGACCGGCGGGATGCGCGCCAAGACGCGCGCCGCAAAACCCGAAAGATCGGGCCCGTCGTGCGAGTAGATGGTGATGCGCCCGCCGCGCTCGAGCGTGAAGCTGCGTCCGTCGGTGCCGGGCACCGGATCGAGCGCGTCGAAGCCGACGCCGAGCTGCTCGAGCCGGCGCGTCAGCGGCACGCGCTCGCCGCCGCGCTGCGACACGAACAAGGTGACCTCGACGCCAGGCACGTAGCGCGCCAGCTCGCGCAGCATCGACGGCAGCGCGTCGGAGGCGCCGATCATGGCGACGTGGCGCGTCTCCGGGTGCTGGAAGGTGGTGGCGGCGCGCAACGCGTCGATGGCGGCGTCGGCGGGCGCCTCTTCGGCCAGGCCGCTCCACGCGCCGCGCGCGACGTCGGCGCCGACGGCTTGGAGCGGCAGGTAGGTCTCGGCGAACCCGATGATGCCGCGCAGGTTGGCGAGCGGCACCACGCCCGGGCGGGCGCCGAGCGCGCCGAGCGTCGCGGCGTCGCTCGGGTCGACCACTTGCGGATTGAGCCACGGCACCAGGCCCTCGACCAGCACCACGCCCGAGGCGGCGCGCGAGGCCTCGCGCTCGCCGAGCATGACGCCGATCAGGTGGACGCCGTGCCTGGCCAGCGCGAAGCGCGCGAGCGCGTCGAACGAGACGCTCGTGACGGTGCCCGCCTGTCGCCGCAGCGCCGCGCGCTCGTGCTCGTCGACGTAGACGTGGGTGTACAGCTCGCTGCCGTCGGCGGTCAGCAGGTCGTGGTAGAGGCGCTGCATGCCGGGCGTCAGCAGGTGCTGGCACATCAACATGCCGAGCAGGCGCGGCATGTCGAGGGCGAAGGTGCCCTTGCCGCCCACCTGCTTGACGAGCGGCACCGAGTCCGAGTCCGTGACCTCGACGAACACGTGCGCCTCGGTGTTCTGTGCGCGAAACGCCGCCAGCGTCGCGATGCTGACCGCGTCGGCCTCGTGCACCAGCTCCTCGCGCGCGAGCAGGATGGCGCGCTTGGCGCGCGCGGCGGCGACGCGGTCGAGCGAGCTCGGCTCGGCCGGGTCGCCTTCGCGGTACGCCACCCAGCGCATCAGCGGCTCCCACAAGAACGGCGGCGGCTCATCGCGACGGCCGAGCAGCGCGACGCGCGGGAACTGCTTGGCGGTGCGCAGCGGGTTCGAATGTTTGAGCCAGGTGAACAGCCGCTCGGGCGACGGGATCTGGCGGTTCTTGGCGTAGATGCGCACGTACTCGCGAATCAGGATCTCGCTGCCGTGCACTGGCCCGCTCACCAGCGTGTGCCCGCGGTAGGAGAGCGCCCGGCGCCGCTCGGCGGCCACCACCTGATCGACGACGTTGGTGCCGATGCCGATGACGAACGAGATGACGAACACGCCGGTGATGGTCAGGCCGAGCGACAGCCCAAGCACCACCAGGTTGACGCGCGGCGTGCGCACCAGGTTGTCCGGGCTCTCGACCTGCCGGAACGACCACCAGAGCTGTTCGATGAAGGAGCTCGGGTCGTCGACGTCGTGGGGGATGGCGAGGTGGGTCAGGATGGCGGCGCTGACGAAGGCGAGGAACAGCACCGCGCCGGTGACCAGGCCGAATTGGTGCAGCTGCTCGCGCCGCGTGACGATGGCGTAGATGTCGAGCGCGAGCGCGCGCGCGAAGCGCAACAGCATCAACAGGCGTGTCAACCGCAAGAGCGCCAACAGCTGCGCCTGCTCGTGGCCGACCAGCGCGTCGATGGGCAAGAAGCTGATGAACGCGACCACGTCGGCGGCCACGGCCGCGATCTGAACGGCCCCGAGCGCGACGGGCCGCGCGCGCCACCACAGCCAGCGCACCAACAGCTCGCCGCCGAACACGATCAGGAACACCGGACGCAACAGCGCGTCCGCCACGACCGGCAGCGGCACCAGCGACACCACCACCAGCACGACGAGCGCCAGGCGGGCCAGGCGGTGCTGGAAGGCGCTGCGCGCCAGCTCGAGCAGGGTCGGGCGGGCGCCGGGGTCGCTCTCGATCGGGTAGCCGTCCATCATGCAGTCGTTGCACGCTACCTTGCCGGATGTGATTGGCGTGGGAAACGGGGTTGTCGGTGACGCTCCTGCAGCAAGCGATCATCCTCTTGGCCGCCGCGTGCGTGGCGGTGCCGCTGTTCAAGCGCTTCAAGCTCGGCGCCATCCTCGGCTACCTGGTGGCGGGGGTCGCCATCGGGCCGCACGCGCTCGGCTTCGTCGAGGACGGCGAGAGCGTGCTGCACTTCTCCGAGCTCGGCGTCGTGTTCTTCCTGTTCCTGGTCGGCCTCGAGCTCGAGCCGAAGCGCCTGTGGGAGCTGCGCAGGGATGTGTTCGGGCTCGGCTCCGGCCAGCTCCTCGCCAGCGCCGTCGTGCTCGGCGGCGTCATCGCCGGCGCGGGCGTGCCGCCGGCTGGCGCGCTGGTGGCCGGCTTCGGCCTCGCGCTGTCGTCGACTGCCATCGCCCTGCAGCTGTTGGCCGAGCGCGGTCAGTCGCACGCGCCCGCCGGCCGCGCCGGTTTCGCGATCCTGCTGTTCCAGGACGTCGCGGTCATCCCGATGCTGGCGATCATCCCGCTGCTCGCGGGCAGCGGCGCCATGAGCGTCGGCGACAGCGCGCTCGCGGTGGCCAAGGCGGTCGGCCTGATCGCGCTCATCGTCGTCGGCGGGCGCTACGTGACGCGGCCGTTGTTTCGCGCCATCACCGCCGCGCATGCCCACGAGGTCAACGTGGCGCTGGCGCTGCTCATCGTGATCGGCGCCGGCGCGCTCATGTCGTTGGTCGGGCTCTCCATGGGCATGGGCGCGTTCCTGGCCGGCATGCTGCTCGCCGACTCCGAGTACCGCCACGATCTCGAGGCCAACGTCGAGCCGTTCAAGGGCCTCTTGCTCGGGTTGTTCTTCATCGCCGTCGGCATGATGGTCGACGTGCACCTGTTCGTCGAGCGCCCGCTCGTCATCGTCGTCGGCGTGCTCGGCCTGCTCGCGGCCAAGACCGCCGTCATGCTGATGCTCGGCCGCGTGGCCGGCTGGGATCTGCGCGGGCGCACGCTGACCGCCGTGGCGATGTCGCAGGGCGGTGAGTTCGCCTTCGTGTTGTTCGGCGTGGCGGGGACGGCCGGCGTGCTCGAGGCTCGCGTGGCCGACCTGCTCGTCGTCATCGTGTCGGCGTCGATGGCGGCGACACCGCTCGCGATGCTGATCGCCGACCGCGTGCTGCGACGGCTGACGCACAAGGACGCGCGCGAGTTCGACGCGCTCGACGATGCCAAGCACCCGGTGATCGTGGCCGGCTTCGGGCGCTACGGGCAGATCGTGGCGCGCGTGCTCGGCGCCGCCGGCCATCGCTACATCGCGCTCGACGCTTCGCCCGAGCACATCGACTTCGTCCGCAAGTTCGGCAACAAGGCGTACTACGGCGACGCCTCACGCCTCGATCTGTTGCGCGCGGCGCGCGCCGATCAGGCGCGCGCCTTCGTGCTCGCCATCGACGACGTCGAGGCGAGCGTTCGGACCGCGGCCACGGTCAGGCGCGCCTTCCCGGGCCTGCCCATCTTCGCGCGCGCGCGCAACCGCGATCACGCGTACCGCTTGATGGACCTCGGCGTCGAGACCCTCAACCGCGAGACCTTCTGGTCCGCTCTCAAGATGGCCGAGGAGGTGCTGGTCTCGCTCGGCATGACCCGCGAGGATGCGCAGAGCACCACCGACACGTTCCAGCGGGCCGACCATGACATCCTGCGGCGCCAGCACCAGGTGCATCACGACCCGGAGGCGCTGATGCAAGCCGCCAAAGACTCCCGCGCCGAGCTGCAGGCGATCCTGGCGCAGGACGCCGCGCGGCGCGCCGGGCCGGCACCCGCGGCCGACGGGCCGCCGTCGTCGCCGTCGCCGCCGTCGGATCCGGTATCATCGAGCTGATGGTGCGCTACCTCGCGTGCGCGGCGACGACGGTGCTGCTGGTCGCCACGGCCTGCCCCGGACGGCTCGCTCTCTACTGTGCAGACGACCTCGACTGCCCCGCCGAGCTGCGCTGCCACGACGAGGTGTGCGTCGCCGCCGGCGGCAATGAAGGCGAAGGTGAGGGCGAAGGCGAAGGCGAGGGTGAGGGCGAAGGTGAGGGTGAGGGTGAGGGTGAGGGTGAGGGTGAGGGCGAAGGTGAGGGCGAGGGCGAAGGTGAAGGCGAGGGCGAAGGTGAGGGCGAGGGCGAGGGCGAGGGTGAGGGCGACCCGTCATGCCCCGACCCCCACGACGAGGATCTCGACGGCGTCGGCGATGCCTGCGACAACTGTCCGTCGATGCCAAACGCCGACCAGGCGGCGACCCTCGACGCCGACCTTGTGGGCGACGCTTGCGACCCGCACCCGACGGTCAACGGCGACACGATCCTGCTGTTCGACGGCTTCGGTGGCGACGGCCTCGACCCCGCGTGGGAGGCGATCGCCGGCGACGGCGACTGGGACGTCGCCGATGACGCGGTCGCCTGCGAGGACACCGGCGACGGCAATATCCTGCTCTACCAGGGCCTGGTCGCGAGCGACGTGCTGGTCGAGGCGGCCGTCACGCCCATCTCGGCCGCCGAGCTCGACTATTACGGTGTCTCCAGCGTCAACGCCGGCCTGCTGTTCCGCACCGCCGGCGAGGACGGCGCGCTGTGCATGTTGCATGCGTCGATCGACTACAACGGCAACATCTATCGCACGCTGCGCGCCTCGCAGATGTTCTACAACGACGCCGGCT
>Ga0154820_1251_pt7 | contig 11762 bp, 10 predicted proteins | sample Rifle2008BG16ft_FD_116124 | JGI IMG/M metagenome (GOLD analysis project Ga0154820, IMG submission 116124) | Deltaproteobacteria bacterium RBG_16_71_12
AGCGCAGCAAGAGCAGCGCTTGGGCGAGCGCGACCACGACGCCGAGGCGGTCGGTCGCGGCCGACAAACGATGACGACCTGCCGCCTCGCGCAAGGTGCGCCAGCGCGGCACGAGCGCGGCGGCAATCTCGACCAACAGCGCCGAAGTGATCCAGGGCGCGATGCCGAGCGCCGCCAGCGACAACGGTTGCAGTACGTCGATGCCGCCGGCGCCGTCGGCGTCGGCAAGCCACGAGCGCGCCAGCTCGACGTCGAGGAAGGGCAGCGGCACCAGGCCGAGCGCCCAGCTGCCGGCGATCACCAGCGCGGTGATCACGAGCGGGGTGAGCGCGCCCCTCGAGGAGCCCGCCGTCGAACGCGACGAGCCCGGCACCGCTGCGGTGGTCGCGGCGCCCACGTCGACGCGATCGACCAGCGTCGCGCCGCAATCCGAGCACGCCGCCACGCCGGAGCGATAGCTCGGCGCGAAGCCGTGCTTGCGCAAGAACGGGCAATCGGGGTTGGGGCAGCACAGCGCCATCGTTCACCTCGTGCTCGCGATCAGGGCGGTCCGAGCGCGTAGACCGCCACCCAGGCGAACGCCATGTCGAGCCGTACATCGCCAAGCCCGATGTAGCGACCCGAGTAGGCAGCGCTGGCGTCGTAGCCGTCCACCTGCCCGCGCACGTCGCAGTCGACGTGATCGGCGCCGCGCGCTGTGTCATAGACCGCCGACACCCTGATGCGAAACGGCGTGCCGATCGGCTGGGTGGTCTCGGCGGTGATGGGGGCATCGGAGCCCTCCTCGAAACGTGCATCGCACCGAGGATGCCAGGTGGGAAGGCCTCACCCCTCGCTTGGCGCCGATGCCTCTGGCTTCTCGTTCGCCCGTTCGGGCTTCTCAGGAGCGGGCTCGACCGGCTCGGGTGGCGCAGGAGGCGTGGGCGCGGGCGTCGGGGCCGGAGTGGGCGTCGGCGGCTCGGGGGGAGGCGGCGCGCTCGAGGGAGGCGCGCTGCTCGATGGCAGGGGCCCGGCCATCGGCGAGCGCGAGCCACGATCCTTCGGCTCGCCGCGCTCGGGCACTACCGGCGTCGGCGGCGCGGCGCTCGGGCCCTTCTGCGCGCGCTGCTTGGCGCGCCGCCCGTTGTCCTTGGCGAGCGTCGCGATCGGGGCCTCGACGCTCCCCTTGAGCGAGAAGTAGTAGCGGCCCTCCTCGTCCTTGGCGCGCGGCAGCGAGACGCCGCTCATGCCGCCCATCTTCTCGCCGAGCTCGAGCAGGCTCTGGAACTTCTTCTCGCGCTCGAGGAAGGCGGGCGTGGGCAACAGGAAGCCGTCGATGTCGATGCGGCTCTGTTGCAGCCTGCCTTTGACGAACAGGTCGCCGAACAGCTCGAGCTGCACGTCCTTGCCGTCGAGCTTGGCGCCCGCGATCGTGCCCTTGCCCTGCTTGACCGGGATGTCGACCTCGAGCTTGCCGAGGTCGACCACCGGGATCTCGAAGCCGCCGAGCGCCGACAGCGCTTTGATGTTGCCCGGTCCGACCTTGGCGTCCTTGACCGTCAGGCGCACGCTGCCCTCGCCTTCCTTCTCGGGCGTGGCACCGAGCTCGAGATCGACCTCGAGCTCGAGCTTGCCGGCGAGCGGGATACCGACGCGCTCGAGCAGCAGCGGGATCTTCGCCAGGTCGACGTCGTCGACGTCGATCTCGGCGTCGTGCACGGCGCCCTTGGCGTCGGCGCTCACCACCGCCGACAAGGAGCCGCCGTACAGGTCGGCGTCGACCACCACGGTCTTGGCGTCGGAAAAGAGCGACCAAGGTCGAACCCCGACCGCCAGCTCGTCGACGTCTATCGTCGGGCCCGGGTCGGGGTTGCGGCTCGGCAACTGGATGCTGACGTGCTCGGCGGCGACGCCGAAGCCCGACAGCGAGAGCTTGCCGAGCGTGACCACCGGATCGACGCCGTGCTGCCCTTGCTTGCCCTTACCGAGCTGGGTCTCGAGCAGGCCGACGATGGCGCCCTTGGCCTCGTCGAGCGGGAAGGTCAGGTAGACGCCGACGACGAACGCCGCCAGGAACCACGCGAGGTAGCCGGCGACGACCAACACTCGCTTCATGGCTTGATCCCCTCGGCGGTGGCGGGCGTCGACGACGAGCGCCAGGTCGAGACCGTCAGGTTGGCCTCGAGCATCTCGGGATTGTCGAAGCGCGTCTTGACCTTGAGCTTGGTGACCTTGACCACGCCGTCGGAGTGCTTGCCCTCGATCTTCTCGAGGAGCGTGGTCAGCTTGTCGACCGAGATCTCCTTCAGGTTGACGTCGACCGACACCTCCTGCACGTCGGCCGCGTCCTTGACCGGGGTGCGTCGCTCCTGCAGGTCCGGCACCGGCAGGCCCACCTCGGTCGAGGCCTTCTGCACCAGCGTGAACAGCGACTGGTTGTTGCTCTTGATCTGGGCCGCGCTCTTCTTCTCGGCCTCCTCCGCGTCATGGTAGCGGTCGCGCAGCACATTGAGCTGCGCGATCTCGTCCCTGCGCATGGTGACCCGCTTGGTGCGGACATCGATCGCCGAGTTGGTGGCGGTGATGCCGATGGCGCACACGAACACGACCGCCGCCACGCCGGTGATGAGCACCAGGCGCTTCTCGCGCTCGCTCAGGCGGCCGAAGGCTTGAGGGATGCCGGAGATCGACGCCATCACTCCTCCTTGCCTTCCTGAAGCGGCACCGCGTCGCGCTTCATCGGGCGCTGCGTCGCCATCGGGGGGCGCGGGCCGACCATCGGGTTCAAGCCGTCCGGACCGATGCGTGCGGCGCGGCGCGCCTCACGCTCTTCGCGCAGCTTTCGCAGGCGCTCACGCCGCTCCTCGATCTCCTCGGGCGAGAGCTTGCCTCGTGGGTTCGGCTGCGCCGCGATCTCGCCGGTGCGGGCGGCACCGTCTGCCGCCGCGTCGCTCGGCGCCGACGACGTGCCGTACTGCTGCGCCGAGCGCGACTGCCCGGCGCCCGACGAGCCGGTAGGCGCGGTCGCACCGGTGGTCGAAGGCTTGAGTGACTCTGCGGTAGGTGCCGGCGGCGGCGCGAACTCTTTGCCGTCGCCCGGCGCGGCCGCGCAATCGAGCGTGATGGTGACGGAGAAGTCGATATCGGTGCCCTTGCTCTGCGCCTTGCCCTTCTCGACCAACGAGAAACAGCGCCCGCCCTGCAGCCGCCCGACGATGGTGTCGATGGCGTCGTAGCTCGAGGTCAAGCCGCGCAGCTTGACGCGCTCGGCGGAAACATCGAGCTCGGTGATCTTGCGCTTTACCTCGGTGGCGGGCGGTAGGCGCCGCGCCACCTCGAGATACGCGTCGGTGGCGCTGCGCTCCGGCACCGCGAACGACGCGCTGCCGCCGATCTTCTCGTCGATCATCGCTTTGCAGCGCACGAACGACTCGACCTTCTGGCCCGTGATCTCCTCGCAGATCTTGAGCTCCTTCTCGACGAGGGCGCTCTCGTTCGAAGACGCGACCACCGCCTGCGCCACGCTGCTGGCGCCGAGCAGGAGGAACAGCACCGCGGCCCAACCGATCAGCGCGGGCGCGCGCTCGCGCAGGAAGTCGAAGTCGCCCTTCCAGGCGAACTCGCCGGCGCGGAAGTCGACGCGCGCTCGCGTGCGCAACGACGGCACGCTGGCGGCGGCGTAGGCCAACGCCACCGCCGCCTCGGGCGCGTCGCCGTTCGCCTCGAGCGGCAGGGCAGAACGCAGCGCCTGCGTGACCTCGGCGCCGCGCACCACCTTGACGTTCAGCTCCTCTGACAGGTGCCGGTCGAGGTTGAGCACCCGGCTGCCGCCACCGAGCAGGTAGACCTTGACCACGCGCACGCGCGCGTTCGACATCGACGCCTGGAAGATCTGTCGCAGCCGTCGAATCACCGGCGCATACGCGCCCTTGAGTACGTCGGAGATCTGCTGCTGCTCGGGGAACTGCGCTTTGGCGCCCGCCACCTCGATGAACGCCTCCTTCTTCTTGCCGCGCTCCGCCTCGGCGAGCGGCAGGCCGATGGCGCGCGACAGCGCGCGCGTGGCGTCGGCGCCGCCGTGCAGCAGGGTGTGGGCGCCTACGACGCGCGCGGGCCCCGCGCCCGACGTTGCCAACACGCACACCGAGGTGCGGCGATCGCCGATGTCGACGACGGCGACGGCCGGCTCGGCGGCGTCGGGCCCGACCTCGATGACCGTGCCGCCGGGCGTGCGCAGCTCCGTCGGTCCCTCGACCGGCTCGGCGGCGGCCAAGAAGGTCTCGTGCAGATCGCCGAGCGCGAGCGCGTCGAAGTGCACATGGCGCGGGTCGATGTCGTGCACGGCCAGCAGGTTGAGCGTCTGCTGGACGGCCTCCTTCTTGGCCCAGGCGACCAGCACCTCGGTCTCGTGGCCGCGCTCCTTCTTGGCGCGCGCCGAAGGGCCGAGCACCAGCCACGAGAGCACGATGTCGTCGAGATCCATGGGGATCTCGCTCTCGACGGCGAACGGCAGTGCGTCGGCGATCTTCTTGGCGTCGGAGAACGGGAACTTGAGCGTGCGCACCGCGGCGGCGTCGCCGGCCAGACCGGTGACGAACACGTCGCCGTCGAGGTGGCCGCGCGCCTTGAGCTCGCCGAGCGCCGTGGAGACACGCTCGATGGCCGTGCCGGCGGCGTCCTGGCCCTCCGTGGGCGGCGGCACCGCAGCCTCGTGGAAGCCGATCACCTCGAAGCCGCCGCGCGCGCGCGTCTCGAGTCGGACCACCTTGACGGTGGAGGAGCCCAGGTCGATTCCGACGATGCGTGGCATGGGGATCCTCTCGCGGCGGCGTCAGCGGACGGCGTAGTAGTAGAATTCCTCGGTGGTGCGGTGGACGCGCATCACCGTCGTCATGGTGCGGGTCACTTCGCCCACCTGCGCGATGGCGCGCACGGTGAAGTTGTGCGACTCGGTGCCCATCAAATCCTTGCACTGGGGCGTGACCACGAGCCCGCGGCTGTCGAGGTAGCCGATCAAGCCGTCCGGTGTCGGCGGGACGCCGCCGCCCAGGATGCCGAGCGCCTTCGACTGCTCCCAGCCGGTGAGCGTCTCCTGCATCCAGGTGGCGTTGAACAAGAGCGGCTCGCCCTGCTGCGCGCACGAATAGATGAGCGCCTCGACGGTGCCGATGGGCGCGGACAGCACGTTGACCTTGCCGTCGCCGTAGATCGAGATCTTGTCGCCGAACGCGCGCAGGTGCGCGTCCGACATGCCGCGCACCAGGCGCAGCTCGCCGGGCGCGTCGAAGTACGCGTTCTTCGGCACCACCTTGTAGCCGGAGGAGTAGCCCGCGTCCTCGGCGCCACCGGCGCCGCGACACCATGAGGTGGCGTCGGCGCGCGCGTCGACCGCGTCTTGGTTCTCGTCGAGCCAGTCATACAGGTTGCCGATCAGCTCCTCGCGCGTGGTGCGGTTGCCTTGACCGTCCCGATCCTCGAACAAGAAGTCGAAGCGCTCGGGCTCGATGACGTGGAAGATGCGCTGCGCGTAGGCGTAGCACTGTGCGGGCGAGATGGTGGTGGCCCAGCCGCGCAGCGTGGCGGGCTTCTGCTCCTCGTCCTGGATGTCGGCGCGAAAGGTGCCGTCGAAGGCGCCAAAGCCGCCCTCGGGGGGCGAGAACGGCTCGAGCCCGGCGCCCTCCTTGTCCGGATCAAACGCGCCCTTCTTCTCGTCGAGCTGCGCCGCCAGCTTGGCGCGGCGCTCCTCGAGCGCGGCGTCGACGTTCATGCCGAACATGCTCTGCAGCTCGCCCGAGGTCAGGCCCTTCAACAGCTCGCTGTCGAGCGGGATCAGCTGCCAGAAGGTGTGGGCCGGCAGCGGGATGCCGGTGGTCGACAGCTGGGTGATCAAGGGCTGCACCGCGTCCTGCATGGCGAGCAACAGGCGCGCGATGTTGAGGGAGCTCTCGGCCAACGCTTGGGCCTTCATGGCGTCGCGGTCGTTCGACGCGAGGCGGTAGCGCACCAGCTCGTTGGCGCCGAGATCGGTCACCACCGCGCTCATCAGCGACAACGCCACCAGCACCACCAAGAGCGCCACGCCGTGCGGCGCACCCTTGCCGCGGCGCACCGGCAGGCGCTTGCCGACGGGCGTCAGCAACAGCTTCATCAGGCGCGTCTGCAGGAGCTTATTCATCGCGTTCACAGCTTGATGGGTGCCGGCAGCCAGATCCGGGTCTGCGTCATGAAGGTCTGTTGCTCGCCGTCGCCCATGACGGCGGTGATCTTGAGGCGCACGCGCTGCGGCAGCTTGGACGCTTGGTTCGGATCGCTGCCTTGCGCGTCCCACTTGTCGAGCCACTCTTCCTTGGTGGCGTCCCAGTACTCCAGGGTCAGCTCGCGCACGTCGCTCAACAGCACCAGCGCGCGCCCGCCCTCTTCGAAGTTGTCGTCGAGGTTCGCCTGCTCGCGGCGGAGCAGGGACTGCGTCTGCGTCTTCGGGTCGGTGTCGAGGTAGTAGGCGAGCTGGCGCGAGTCGCCCTTCTTCTCGTCGGCGACGCGGGGCACATAGCCAAAGGCGGTGAAGTTGAGCTTGTCCCGCTCGCCGAGGAAGCCGGTCTCGGAGCGCGCTTCCGCGCTGGCGACGTGCGCCGACAGATAGGCCTGTGAGATCTCGTCGACCATACGCGAGACCGCCGAGCGGACCAGATGGTAGCGGTTGCTGGTGCCCTCCACCGCCTCCTTCGCGTCGAGCGACGAGGAGAGCGACTGCACCAACATGCCGCCGACGATGGCGAGCAGCGACGCCGCCACCAGGATCTCGATCAGGGAGAAGCCGCGCGCCCTCATCCCTTGCCTCCGGGCGGCCCGCGCGGCGGCGGCGGCGGCGGCGCGCCGGGCATCCTCGAGCTGGCCTGCTGGATCATGGCGGCGACCTGATTGACCGCGGTCTTGTCGATGAGGTGGGTGGCGACGCGCAGCTCGTCGGTCTCGCCGCTCTTGCCCCAGCGCACGATCACCACCAGCTCGCGGATGGAGTCGCCGAGCACGCTCGAGAGTTGCGACATCACGGGCGCGAGGAACTGCATGCCGAGGTCGGCGCCCTGCTGCTCGGCGGCTTGACCGGTCTCCTCGTTGCCGGTGGCGGAGAACGCCTGCTGCACGTCGGCGGTGTCGGCCACCGGGATGTCGGGCTTGTAGGCATGGCACTCCCAGAAGAAGTCCGGGTAGCCGTCGTCGCCGAAGTTGCCCTCTTCGTCGTAGTCGCCGATCGAGAAGCCCTTCTTGGCCAGGTCGGCCTGGCAGTCGAGCAGCTTGGAGCGCGCCAGCATGGTGGCGACGGTCATCTCGCGCGCCTGTTGCGCCAGGTTGATGGAGCGCGTCTGCACCTGCAAGAGCACCGTCATGCCGACCGCGAGGAGCGCGATGGCGACCATGACCTCCAGCAGCGAGAAGGCGCGCAGGCGTGGCACTCAGTCCTCCACCAGATCGGGCACGCGGGGCTCCTCGTCGACGACGTCGACCTCGCCGGTCAGCGAGCTGACCACCAGCGTGAGCGTGCGTTCGCCCTGTTCGTCGTCGGTCAGCGTGATCAGCGCCTCCTCGGTGAAACCGCCCGGGAAGAAGTAGAGCGCGACCTGGCCGCCGGTCTGCTTGTCGTCGAGGTGCTCGGCCCAGATCGCCTTGAAGCGCACGTCCGAGGGCAGCTTGTGCGGTTGCCCGTCTTCACCCTCGACCGGCTTGAAGGGCGGCGGCGACAACAGCTCGAGCTTGGCCTTCTCCTTCTCGTCGTCGGTGTCGGCGTCGATGTCTTCGATGCGCTCGTCGAGCGGATCGAGCTTGGCCTTGCCGTCGCGGTCGGCTGCCTGCTTGCCGGCATGCAGGCGCGCGACCGTCGGCGCCTCCTCGATCCACCAGGCGTTCTGCTCGAAGTCCATCACCAGGCGCGTGCTCCGGCCTATCAGCGCGGTGCGCGCGTAGGTGTCGCGCACCGCGCCGGTGAGCAGCCCGCTGTGCGAGCGCAGCTCGGCGCCCGACAAGGCGCCGGCCGCCGGCACCGCCACCGCGATCAAGAGCGACAGCAGCACCAGCGCCACCAGGATCTCCAGGAGCGTGAACGCCCGCGTCATGTCACTCCGCCGGCCAGTTCCCCACGTCGTCCTCGGTGCCCTCTTGCGCGTCCGGGCCCTTGGAGCGGATGTCGAACTTGGTCGGGTTCTTCTGCCCGGGGACGATCAGCGTGTAGTCGTTGTTCCACGGATCCTTCGGCAGCTGGTCGATGATCGGCTTGCCCTTGGGCGGCGTCACCAACACCTGCAAGCCCTGGCCCGTCGACGGGTAGTTGCCGGTCTGCAACTTGTAGATGTCGACCGACTTGGCCAGCTCGTAGGCCTGGCTGCGCGTGGTGTCGAGCTTGCCCTGCTCGAGGCGTCCCATGACGTTGACGGTGATGAGCGAGACCACCATGCCGATCAAGACCAGCACGACCATGATCTCGAGCAGCGAGAAGCCGTGCGGCTGCTTGGGCGCGCGGCGGCGACGACGGTTGAGGTTGACGGTGTGCATACGGGGCTCCTTCTCTCTCTCTGCCTACTGACAACGAGCTACTTGACGAGGTTGTTCATGCCGAGGATCGGCTCGAGGATGGCGAACACGACGAAGCCGACCGCGCCGGCCATGCCGAGGATGAGCGCGGGCGACAGCAGGCTCATCAGGCCCTTCATGCGCGCGTCGACCCGCTGCTCGTAGGCGACGGCGACGCGCTCGAGCATGCGCTCGAGCTGCCCAGACTTCTCGCCGATGGCGACCATGTGCGTCACCATGGGCGGGAACTGACCCGAGCGCTTGAGCGGCGGTGCGATCTCCTCGCCCTCGCGCACCGCGTCGCGCACGCTCTCGATGATCTTGAAGAGCACGCTGTTGTTGACGACGTTCTTGACGATGTCGAGCGCGGTCAACAGCGACACGCCCGAGGCGAGCAGCGTGCCGAGCGTGCGCGTGAAGCGCGCCACCGCGATCATCCGGATCAGGCTGCCGGCGACGGGCAGTTGCAGGCGCCAGCGGTCCCAGGTGGCGCGCCCCTCGGGGCTCTTGAGCCAGCGCCGCACCAGGAACGCGACGCCGACGGCGAGGATCAACAGCGCCCACCAGTAGTCGCGCACCGTCGACGACAGCAGGATCAGGATGCGCGTCTTCCACGGCAGCGCGACCTTCGAGTTCTCGAAGATGCGCGTGATGCGCGGCACCACCACGGTGAACAAGATGCCGACGTTGACCACGCCGACCAGCACCATGACCATCGGGTACATGAGCGCGCTCAAGATCTCGCCCTGGATGCGCGCCTGGCCTTCCTTGAAGTCGGCGAGACGCTCGAGCACGACGTCGAGCGTGCCCGAGGTCTCGCCGGCGCGCACCATGTTGACGTAGATGTGATCGAACGGCTTGTGCTTGGCGAACGCGTCGGCCAACGACACGCCTTCGTTCACGTCGGAGCGCACCGCCGACAGGATGCGCTTGAGCGCCGGCGCCTCGGTCTGGTCGATGAGCGCGTTGAGCGAGTCGACCATCGGCACGCCCGCTTGCAGGAGCGTCGCCAACTGGCGGGTGGCGATACCGAGGTCGTCGGCCGAGACGCGCTGCAAGAAGGTGAATTGCACTTCCTTGCCGAGCACGCCGGTCTTGACGTTGCCCTCGCTCTTGCCCGACTCCTTGACGTCGGTGGCGAGGATGCCTTCGCGCTTGAGGACCGAGCGCAGGCCCTTGGCGGAGTCGGCGTCGCGCACGCCCTTGACCGCCTTGCCGACGCCGTCAAAACCTCGGAACTCGAAGACGGGCATCGCCTACCTCACCCGAACGCTTCCAGGCTCATCGAGTCCTCCTGCGTCACGCGCGACACCTCTTCGGCGGTGGTGATGCCTTGCAGCACCTTGTCGGTGCCGTCGGCCTGCAGCGTGATCATGCCGTGCTCGCGCGCCTTGGCCTTGATGGAGTTGGCGTCGACGCGCGCCAGGATCAGATGGCGCACCTCGTCGTCGATCAACATCAGCTCGTAGATGCCGGTGCGGCCCAGGTAGCCGGTGTTTTGGCAGGTCGGGCAGCCCTTGCCCTTCCACAGCGTCTTGACCTTGTGCGCGTCGGCTCCCTGTCCGATGCCGATGCCGCGCAGCTCCTCGGCGGTGGGCTGGTACTCGACCTTGCACTTCGGGCAGATGGTGCGCACCAGCCGCTGCGCCAGCACGCCGATCAGCGACGACGCGATCAGGAACGGCTCGATGCCCATGTCGACCAGGCGCGTCACCGCGCTCGGCGCGTCGTTGGTGTGCACGGTGGAGAGCACCAGGTGGCCGGTGAGCGAAGCCTGGATGGCGATCTCCGCGGTCTCGCGATCGCGGATCTCGCCGACCATGATGACGTCGGGGTCTTGGCGCAAGAAGGAGCGCAAGCCGTTGGCGAAGGTCAGGTTGATCTTCGGCTGCACCTGCACCTGACCGATGCCCTTGAGCTGGTACTCGACCGGATCCTCGATGGTCAGGATGTTGAGGTCGGGCGAGTTGATCTTGGCCAGGCATGCGTACAGCGTCGAGGTCTTGCCGCTGCCGGTCGGGCCCGTCACCAGGATGATGCCGTGGCTCTTGTTGATCAGGCTGGTCATCACCGCGTAGTTGCGCGGCGAGAAGCCGATGGTGTCGAGGTCGCGCAGCACGCTCGAACGATCGAGCAGGCGCATGACGATGCGCTCGCCGTAGGTGGTGGGCACGGTCGAGACGCGCACGTCGATGTCGCGGCCCGCCACCTTCAAGCGGATGCGGCCGTCTTGCGGCAGGCGCTTCTCGGCGATGTTGAGCCCCGCCATGATCTTGACGCGCGAGATGATGGTGTTCTGGAAGCGCTTGGGCGGCTTGATGATCTCGTGCAGCACGCCGTCGACGCGGAAGCGCACCAGCATCGAGGTCTCGAAGGGCTCGATGTGGATGTCGCTGGCGCGCTCCTTGACGGCCTGCGAGAACAGCGAGTTGACCAGGCGGATGATGGGCGCCTCGTCGTCGCCTTGCACGTCGAGCAAGTCGAGCGGCTCGTTGATCTCCTCGCCGATCTCGGTGGCCGGCCCCTCTTCGAGGTCGGCGACCGCGTGCTCGGCCTTGGCCGTCGCGCGATCGTAGGCCGAGTTGATGGCCAGCAGGATCAGGTCGGGCGGCGCCAGCGCCAGCTCGAGCTCGCACTTGAGCAGGATACGCAGCTCGTCGAGCGTCGCGGTGTCGAGCGGATCGGCGCAAGCGACGATGATGACGCCGCCCCCCACCTCGTCAGATGGGGTGCGACCGAGCGTGACCACGTGGTTCTGCTTGGCGAAGCCGATCGGCACCGCGCGCACCAGCTCGTCGGGGATGGCGTCGGCGTGCAGCTCCGCCAGAAACGGCACATCGAGCTGTGCCGCCAGCGCGGCCAGCACCTCGCGCTCGCCGAGCAGCTTCTTCTCGATCAGGATCTCGCCGAGGCGCGGCCCGCCCTTCTGCGCTTGCGCGTCGAGCGCGTCGCCGAGCTGCGTGGCGGAGAGCTGGTAGAGCTCGGCGCAGATCTCACCGAGCGGCCGCCCCACCAGGTGGCGGCGGGCCGCCGGCGGCACGGCGCGCGCCAACGACAGCCGAGGATCGGAGAGCTCCTCGAGCGGCGGCGACGATTGGGCGGGCTTGTCGTGCTGATTCATGTCTGGCTCATCGCTTGCTCGTGGCGACGTCTTCGACGCCGCCGTCGATGTCACCCATCGGATGGAGGCGGGGGTGGCGGCGCCTCAGGCGGCGGCGCGT
>Ga0154820_1234_pt3 | contig 11333 bp, 11 predicted proteins | sample Rifle2008BG16ft_FD_116124 | JGI IMG/M metagenome (GOLD analysis project Ga0154820, IMG submission 116124) | Deltaproteobacteria bacterium RBG_16_71_12
TGGGGCAGGACGTCGAGTGGTTCGTCGCCACGGCGGCGCGCTACCGCCTCTTGGCCGCCAGCTGCGACTGGCTGCTCGCCACCGACGACGAAGCGGCCCGCGCCGAGGCGGGCGCCCGCATGGAGGCGGAGCTCGCGCTGCTCGCCGGCGCGGCGGTGCTCGACGACACCATCTCCCCCGTCGACCAACAGGCCTTCCTGGTCCGACACCAACACCTGCTTGGCTCGCCGTGATGGCCGCGTTAGCAGCCCCGCGATGAGCGCACTCCCCGACCAGCCGATCGAGCTCGTGGACCTCAGGGCGCAGTACGCGGCGCTCAAGCACAGCATCGACCAGCGCATCCAGCGCGTGCTCGATCACGGCAAGTTCATCCTCGGGCCCGAGGTGCAGGAGCTCGAGGGCAAGCTCGCGAGCTACACCGGGGCCACGCACTGCATCACCGTGGCGAGCGGCACCGAGGCGCTGCTCGTCTCGCTGATGGCGCTCGACCTCAAGCCCGGCGACGAGGTCATCACGACGCCGTTTACCTTCGCGGCCACGGCCGAGATGGTGGTGCTGCTCGGCGGCACACCGGTGTTCGTCGACATCGAGCCCGACACCTGCAACCTCGACGCCTCCAAGATCGAGGCGAAGATCACGGCGCGTACGCGCGCCATCCTGCCGGTGTCGCTCTATGGGCAGTGCGCCGACATGGCGGCCATCAACGCCGTGGCGGCGCGCCACGGCGGCATTGCCGTCCTCGAGGACGCCGCGCAGAGCTTCGGCGCCACCTTTCAGGACAAGAAGAGCTGCAACCTCTCGACGCTCGCCTGCACGAGCTTCTTCCCGAGCAAGCCGCTTGGCTGCTACGGCGACGGCGGCGCCATCTTCACGAGCGACGATCGGCTCGCGCAGGTGTGTCGCGAGCTTCGCGTGCACGGTCAGAGCGGCCGCTACCACCACACGCGCGTCGGTGTGGGCGGGCGCATGGACACGCTGCAGTGCGCAGTCGTGCTCGCCAAGCTCGAGCGCTTCGCGTGGGAGCTCGAGCGCCGGCACCAGCTCGGCCGGCGCTACGGGGAGCTGCTCGCCGGCACCCCGGGGCTCGCGCTCCCTTCGGTGCGTCCCGACCGCGACTGCGTCTGGGCGCAGTACACCGTGCAAGTCGAGGCGCGGGCCGCGCTGCAGCAGGCCCTCACCGCCCGCGGCATCCCGACGGCGGTGCACTACCCAAAACCGCTGCACCGCCAGCCGGCGTACGCGGCCTACGACCGGCTCGAGGCGCACCCGCACAGCATCCGCGCCGCCGATCGCGTCGTCAGCCTGCCGATGAGCGCCGACCTGACGGATGCGCAGCAGGCGCGTGTCGTCGAGGCGGTGCGCGCGGCACTTTCGCGCTGATCCGCCCTTCACCTGTTAGTGTCGGCCGCGGACGCCGAGCATGTCGCGGTTCAAGAACAACATCGCGCACCTGGCTGGCGGCAACGTCGCGAGCCAAGTCGTCGTCTTCGCCGCCACGCCGGTGCTCACGCGCCTGTACCTGCCCGAGGACTTCGGCATCTACGCCGTCTTCTCCGGCACCAACGCCGTGCTCGCGGCGCTGTTCACCCTCAAGTACGACCTCGCCATCCTGTTGCCGAAGGAGGACGCCGAGGCGCGCACAGTCACGCGGCTCATGCTCGTCGTGGCGGCGACGTTCGCGAGCGCCGCGTCCCTCGTCCTCGTCATGTGGGGCCTCGTTCGAGGAGCGCTGCCGCCCTGGCAGTACCTGTTCTTGCCGGCCAGCGGCATGGCCGCCGCGCTGGTCGCGGCCTTCCAGCAGTGGTCGGCGCGCGCGGCCGACTACCGGCACTTCTCGAGGAGCCTGCTGGTCGCGGCCGCCGGCACGGTGGCGATCAGCTGCGCGTTCGGTGTCCTCTTGCCGGTCACCGCACCGGGTCTGCCGCTCGCCTTCGTGCTCGGGCAGCTCGCCGCCGTGCTGTACCTCGCGCTCACCACCCCGCGGCACGCGCCGGCAGCACCGAGGAGCGACCTGTGGGCCGCGGCGCGGGACCATCGACGCTTCCCGATCTACGTCTTGCCGAGCGTGATCTTGTCGCTGCTGTCGACGAGCGCGCCGCCCTGGCTGGTCGAGCGCTTGTTCACCCTGCACGACGCCGGCCAGTACGCGCTGGCGGCGCGCGTGCTGATCACGCCGAGCGCGCTCGTCGGCGTCGCCGTCGCCGAGGCCTTCCGCGCCGAGCTGATGGCGCGCCTGCATCGACAAGAGCCGGTCAGCCGTTTCGTGCTTGCGCTCGTCGCCAAGAGCAGCGCGGCGGCCGTGCTCGCGTTCGCGGCCCTGGCGCTGATCGCGCCGGCCGCCTTCGGCCTCGTGTTCGGGGAGGCCTTCCGTCCCGCCGGCGAGCTGTTGCGCGTGCTGACGCCGGCGGCGCTCGCGCAATTCGTGCTCTTGCCGCTCGCCTTCGTCTTCGTCGCCACCGGCCGCGTGCGCCTCGGTCTCTTGGCCCAGGCCATGGGCGCGCTCGTGCCGCTCGCCCTGTTCGTCGTCGGCGGCCGCGGCGGGACGGTGTCGCAGGCGCTCGGCCTGTTCTCCGCCGGCAGCGTCTTGACCGCGCTCGTCGTCGTGGTGTTGGCGTGGCGCACCTGCCGTAGCGTGGACGCGCGGGAGCGGCCCGATGTCGCTTAGGGCGCTGGTGGCAGCCGTTATCTATTCGGCGTCGTTCCTCGTCGCGTATCGATACTATGTTCATCCGACCTTCGACTATACACACTATGAATTCCGGGGCGACCGTCCGCTCGCGAACCTGACGGGGTTCCTGCTCGCGGTCGCGCCGGTGTTCGCGGCGCGCTGGCGCGAGGTCGGCAAGGCGCCGGCCATGGTGGGCGCCGCGCTCATCTATGCCGTCTGTTACGTGCCGATCGAGCTCATGCTGGCGCACATGATCGAGCGCGGCGACGCCGACGTCTTCGCGCTGCAGCTCGTGCTCGCCATGTGCATGGGCGCGCTGTTCCTCGCGGCGCGGCGGGGCTATCGCGGCGAAGGGTCGAGCGACGGCGGCCGCATCGCGACGCTCGTCACCGCCGTCACCGTAGCGGGGACCGCGACGCTGTTCATCACCTTCCGCGACCACCTGCGCATCGTCTCGTTCGCCGACGTCTACGACCTGCGCGGCGAGACCGCCGATGTCGGCGGCGGCCCGGCCATCGCCTATCTCTCGATGTGGCTGCCCTACGCCTTCGTGCCGTACCTGATGGCGCGCTGGCTGCTCGATCGCACGCGCACCACCAGCCTCGTCGTCGCGCTGGCGGGGTGCTTGTTGATGTACGCCTCCACCGGATCGAAGGCGGCGCTCTTGCTGCCCGTCATCTTGATCGGCCTCAACCGCGTGCTCGTCTCGCGCTGGGATCCGCTCAGCGCCATGCTCGGCTCCCTGACCGTGGTCGTGGTGCTGATCGTCGCGCTCTTCCCCGACGAGGGGATCTTGATGTGGGTGAAGTCGATCCTGCTGATGCGCATCTTCGCGACGGCCGGCTGGACCTTCGCAACATACTACGATTACTTCTCAAGTAACGGCCACACATACTATACACACATCGGCCCTGTCAATGCGTTGACCGACGCCTACCCGTATGGCGAGCACTCGATGGGGCAGCTGATCGGCCTCGAGTACAACGGCACCGACGAGGTCAACTACAACGCCGGCTTCTGGGCCAGCGACGGCGTGGGGGCGCTCGGCATCGCGGGCCTGCCGCTGGTGACGCTCGCGCTGTGCTTGGTGCTGTACGCCGTCAACCGGCTCGCCTCCGGCTACTCCTCTCGCTTCGTCACCCTGTGGCTGTGCGGCTTCTGGCTGGCCCTGCTCAACGTGCCGCTCACCACGGCGCTGTTGTCGGGCGGGGGCATCTTGGTGTTGCTCGGCCTGTGGGCGGCCCGCGCGCCCGCCGCGGGCCCCCAGGAGGCGCTCGAAATGCGGCGCACGGACGGCTAGAACCGCCGCTTCGCCATGTCGAGCAGAGCGCCCGCCGCCAGGCCCTATCAGATCTGCGTCCGCTGCGTGATGGACACGTCCGACGACAAGATCGTCTTCGACGCGCGCGGCCAGTGCGACTACTGCAAGAACTTCGACGACAACATCAAGCCCAACTGGCACACCGATGAGCGCGGCGAGCGCGAGCTGTTGCGCATCGCCGACGAGATCAAGCGCGCCGCCAAGGGCAAGGCGCACGACAGCCTGCTCGGCATCTCGGGCGGCGTCGACAGCTCCTATCTGGCCTACGTCGCCAAGGAGAAGATGGGGCTCAACCCGCTGTTGTTCCACACCGACGCCGGGTGGAACTCACAACAGGCGGTCAACAACATCGAGCGGCTGGTCGAGGGACTGAAGCTCGACCTGCACACCGAGGTGGTGAACTGGGCCGAGATGAAGGACTTGCAGCTCGCCTTCTTCAAGGCGGGCGTGGCGCACCTCGACACTCCGCAAGACCACGCCTTCTTCGCCGCGCTCTACAACTTCGCGGCCGAGCACGGCTTCAACTACATCCTGAACGGCGGCAACTTCTCGACGGAGTGCGTGCGCGAGCCGCTCGAGTGGCACTACCACGCCTCGGACCTGCGCCAGCTCAAGGACATCCACCGGCGCTTCGGCACCCGGCCGCTCAAGAGCTTTCCGCTGTGCGACATCCTCACCTATCGGGTCTGGTACCGCTACGGCAAGGGCATACAGGTGGAGAAGCCGCTCAACTGCGTGCCCTACGTCAAAGAAGCGGCGATGCAGATGCTCGTCGAGCGCTTCGGTTGGCAGCGCTACGCGCACAAGCACTACGAGTCGCGCTTCACGCGCTTCTACGAGGGCTACTGGCTGCCGACGCGCTTTGGCTACGACAAGCGCCGCGCCCACTTCTCGTCGCTCATCCTCACCGGACAGATGAGCCGCGAGCAGGCGCTCGAGAAGCTCGCCCTGCCCGCCTACGATCCGGAGACCATCGCGGCCGACTTCGAGTACATCGCCACCAAGCTCGACATCAGCGTGCCCGAGCTGCGCGCGCTGTGCGAAGGCCCGTGCCACACCTGGCGCGACTACAAGAACAGCATGGCGGTCATCGACGTCGGCACCCGCGTCTTGCGAACGCTCGGCGTGCAACGGGCGCTGATCCGATGATCACGCTCGTCGACTACGGCCTCGGCAACCTGCTGGCCTTCTCGAACCTGTATCGCAGACAGAACGTCGAGGTCACGGTGGCGAAGAGCGCCGATGAGCTCGCGCGCGCCACCCACGTCATCCTGCCGGGCGTCGGCTCGTTCGATCACGCCATGGAGCGGCTGGACGCCTCCGGCATGCGCGCCACTCTCGTGGCGCTGGCCAACAAGGGCACGCCGCTGCTCGGCGTGTGTGTCGGCATGCAGATGCTCGCGTACGGCAGCGACGAGGGCAGCCGCCCGGGCCTCGGCCTCATCCTCGGCCGCGTGCGCGCGTTCAAGACCACGCCCGCCGCGCAGGCGCTGCCGCTGCCGCACATGGGGTGGAACGACGTGGCGCCGCTTCCCGGTCATCCGCTGTTCGCCGGCCTGGACACCGATGCACGCTTCTACTTCCTGCACTCGTACTTCTTCGACTGCGAGCGGACGGAGCACGTCGCGGCGCGCGCGCACTACGGCCTCGACTTTGCGTGCGCGGCCTCTGCCGGCAGCGTCTTCGGCGTGCAATTCCACCCCGAGAAGAGCCACCACTGGGGCGAGCGGCTCCTGAAGAACTTCGCGGAGCTGTGAGTGCTGCGGCCGCGCATCATCCCCTGCCTGCTCGTCCACGACCAAGGCCTCGTGAAGACGGTGAAGTTCCAGGAGGGCAAGTACGTCGGCGATCCGCTCAACGCCGTCAAGATCTTCAACGAGAAGGAGGTCGACGAGCTGATCGTGCTCGACATCGACGCGACCGTGAAGGGTGCGGTGCCGAACGAGCGCCTGATCGGTCAGCTCGCGGTCGAGTGCCGCATGCCGCTCAGCTACGGCGGCGGCATCACCAGCGTCGAGCAGGCGCGGCGCATCATCGGTCTCGGCGTCGAGAAGGTGGCGCTCTCTGCCGCGGCGCTCGCGGATCCTTCGCTCGTCAGCCGCATCGCCGACGAGGTTGGCAGCCAGAGCGTCGTGGTGGTGCTCGACGTCAAGAAGCAGCCGTTCGGCGGCTACCAGGTGTTCACGCACAACGGCACGCGCGCCACCAAGCAGCACCCCGTCGAGGCGGCGCGCCAGGCGCAGGCGCGCGGCGCCGGTGAGATCGTAGTCAACGCGATCGACCGGGACGGCGCCATGAAGGGCTACGACCTGGAGCTCGCCGCCCAGGTGCGCGCCGCCGTCAGCGTGCCGCTCACCGTGCTCGGCGGCGCCGGCTCGCAGGACGACCTCGCCGAGCTGTTCGCCGCCTGCGGCGTGGTGGGCGCCGCCGCCGGCAGCCTGTTCGTCTTCAAGGGGCCCTTCCGGGCCGTCCTGATCAACTACCCGACGCAGGCGCAGCGCGACCAGCTGGTCGCGGCGGCGCTATCCAGGCGGCCGACCCGGGGCTAAGGGGTAGCGATGGTCGACGCCGCGATGTTCTCGGGCAAGACGCTGCTGATCACCGGCGGCACCGGCTCCTTCGGCAACGCCGTGCTCAAGCGCTTCCTCGCCACCGGCATCGGCGAGGTCCGCATCTTCTCGCGCGACGAGAAGAAGCAGGACGACATGCGCAAGCGCTACCAGAGCGCCAAGCTCAAGTTCTACCTGGGCGACGTGCGGGATCCGAGGAGCGTGGCTGATGCCATGCGCGGCGTCGACTTCTGCTTCCATGCGGCGGCGCTCAAGCAGGTGCCCTCCTGCGAGTTTCACCCGATGGAGGCGGTGCGCACCAACGTGCTCGGCACCGAGAACGTGTTGCACGCCGGCATCGACGCCGGGGTGCAGCGCATCATCTGCCTGTCCACCGACAAGGCCGTCTATCCCATCAACGCCATGGGCATCTCCAAGGCGCTGATGGAGAAGGTGATGGTGGCGGCCTCGCGCAACCTGCAGGGCACGTCCACCGTCATCTGCGGCACACGCTACGGCAACGTCATGGCCTCGCGCGGCTCGGTCATCCCGCTGTTCGTCGACCAGGTGCTCGCCGGCCGCCCCATCACCGTCACCGACCCGGCCATGACGCGCTTCATGATGACGCTCGACGAGGCGGTGGAGCTGGTGCTGTTCGCCTTCAAGCACGGCGGCAACGGCGACATCTTCGTGCAACAGGCGCCGGCGGCGACCATCGCCGTCTTGACGCAGGCGCTGCTCGAGGTGCTCGATCGGCCCGGCCACGAGGTGAAAGAGATCGGCACGCGCCACGGCGAGAAGCTCTACGAGGTGCTGTTGAGCCGCGAGGAGCGCGCCGCCGCCGCCGACCTCGGCACCTACTACCGCGTGCCGCCCGACGGCCGCGACCTCAACTACGAGAAGTTCGTCGAACAGGGCGAGACGCGCATCACCCACGGCGAGGAGTACAGCTCGCACAACACGCGGCGCCTCGACGTGGCGGGCATGAAGGAGCTGTTGCTGCGCCTCGAGTTCATCCGGCGCGTCGCCCAAGGCGAGAGCGCCTCGCCGGAGGACTGATCATGCGCGTCGTCATCACCGGGGCAGGCGGCTTCCTCGGCAAGAACGCGCGCGTCCGCTTGCGCGAGGCGGGCCTCGACGACGTGGTGGAGCTGCACCGCGAGGCCAGTGACGCGCAGCTGCACCACGCGGCTGCCACGGCCGACTGCGTGCTCCACCTGGCCGGCGTCAATCGGCCACAGAACCCCGACGAGCTCGCGACGGGCAACACGGGTTTCACCGAGCGCCTGGTGGCCGCGCTCTTGGCGAGCGGCCGCTCGACGTCCGTCGTCTACGCGTCGTCGATCCAGGCGGCGCTCGATAACCCCTACGGCAAGAGCAAGCGCGCGGCCGAGGAGGCGCTCTTGCGCTACAGCGAGGCGAGCGGCGCGGCGGTGTACCTGTTTCGGCTGCCCAACGTGTTCGGCAAGTGGTCGCGGCCGAACTACAACTCGGCGGTCGCGACCTTCTGCCACAACCTCGCGCGCGGGCTGCCCATCGACGTGCACGACGCCGCGGCACCCTTGCGCCTCATCCACGTCGACGACGTGCTCACCTGCTTCCTCGACGTGATCAACGATCCCGCCGGCCCGGTCGGCGTCATCGAGGCGCGCCCGGTCTACCAGACCACCGTGGGCGAGGTGGCGGAGACGCTGCGCTCCTTCGTCGACAGCCGCGCCACGCTCGTCACCGCGCGGGTCGGCACCGGCCTGACCCGCGCGCTCTACTCCACGTACGTGAGCTTCCTGCCACCGAGCGCCTTCGAGTACTCGGTGCCGCGGCACACCGACCCGCGCGGCGCCTTCGTCGAGATGCTCAAGACACCCGACTGCGGGCAGATCTCGTACTTCACCTCGCACCCCGGCGTGACGCGCGGCGAGCACTACCACCACACCAAGACCGAGAAGTTCCTGGTGCTGCGCGGCCAGGCGCGCTTTGCCTTTCGCCACATCGACACCGGGGAGGTCCATCAGCTCGAGGTGGAGGGTGGTCAGGGACGCATCGTCGAGACGGCGCCGGGCTGGACGCACAACGTCACCAACATCGGCGACACCGAGCTGATCGTGATGCTGTGGGCGAGCGAGCTGTTCGACCGCGCTCGGCCCGACACCGTCAGCATGAAGGTGCAGCCATAGCCGCCAAGCGATCCTGCGTCGCGCCGGCGGTGCAACCCCGAGGGTGAAGCCATGCGAAAACTCAAGGTCGTGACCGTGGTGGGGACGAGGCCGGAGATCATCCGGCTCTCGCGCGTCATGGCGCGCCTCGACGAGCACTGCCGGCACGTCCTGGTGCACACCGGGCAGAACTACGACTACCAGCTGAACCAGGTCTTCTTCGACGAGCTCGGCATCAAGAAGCCCGACCACTTCCTGGCGGCCGCCGTGCCCGGCAACCCGGGGAGCGCGGCGCAGACCATCGGCGCCATCATCGCCAAGACCGACGAGGTGCTCGCGGCCGAACAGCCCGACGCGCTGCTCGTGCTCGGCGACACCAACAGTTGCCTCGCGGTCATCAGCGCCAAGCGGCGCAAGATCCCGGTGTTCCACATGGAGGCGGGCAACCGCTGCTTCGACCAGCGCGTGCCCGAGGAGATCAACCGCCGTATCGTCGATCACACGGCGGACGTGAACCTCTGCTACTCGTCGATCGCGCGCGAATACCTGCTGCGCGAGGGGCTACCGCCCGATCTGGTCATCAAGACCGGCAGCCCGATGTTCGAGGTGCTCACGCACTACCGGCCGAACATCGAGGCGTCCGACGTGCTGACGCGCCTCGGGCTCGAGCGCGAGCGCTTCTTCGTGGTGAGCGCGCACCGCGAAGAGAACGTCGATCCGCACGACGCCTTCTGGCGCTTGGTGGCGGTGCTCAACGCGGTCGCCGAGGACCACGGCCTGCCGGTGGTCGTCTCCACCCATCCGCGCACCCAGCACCGCATCGACCAGGAGAAGGTCTCGTTCCACCCGATGGTGCGCCTGCTGAAGCCGCTCGGCTTCTTCGACTACGTCAAGCTGCAGCTCTCCGCGCGGGCGGTGCTGTCGGACAGCGGCACCATCAGCGAGGAGTCGTCGATCCTCAACTTCCCCGCGCTCAACCTGCGCGAGGCCCACGAGCGCCCCGAGGGCATGGAGGAGGCCGTCGTGGTGATGGTCGGGCTCTCGGTCGAGCGGGTGCGGCAGGGGCTGGCGCTGCTCGCCGGGCAGCCGCGCGGCGAGCAGCGGCCGCCCGGATCGCCGCGCCTGGTCGACGACTACGCGATGCCGAACGTCGCCGACAAGGTGGTGCGCATCGTGCACAGCTACACCGACTACGTGAACCGCGTGGTGTGGCGCAAAGCCGCCGCGCCCGCGGCCGAGTAGGACCGGGCGGTGCGGCTCCTCGTCGTCAGCCAGTACTTCTGGCCCGAGATCTTCCGCGTCAATGATCTGGTCGCCGAGCTTGCCGCGCGCGGGCACGAGGTCACCGTGTTGACCGGCGCGCCCAACTACCCCGAGGGCGAGGTGTTCCCCGAATTCCGCGAACACCCCGAGCGCTTCGCGAGCTACCACGGCGCGCGCGTGCTGCGCGTACCGATGCTCGCGCGCGGCACCACGCGCGTGCGCCTGGCGCTCAACTACGCGAGCTTCGCGCTCTCGGGCGCGCTCGTCGGTCCGTGGCGGCTGCGCGATGCCACGTGGGACGCGATCTTCGTCTTTCAGACCTCGCCCATCACCGCCGCGCTGCCTGCGCTCTTGTTGCGCAGGCTCGAGCACACGCCGGTCTTGCTATGGGTGCTCGATCTTTGGCCCGAGAGCTTGAGCGCGGTCGGCGCCGTACGCGATCAGCGCCTGCTCGACGCGGTCGGGCGTTTGGTGTCCTTCATCTACCGGCGCTGCGACCTGATCCTCGCGCAGTCGCGCGCCTTCGTCGCCAACATCGAGCGCTGGGCGGGGAGCACCGAGCGCGTGCGCTACTTCCCCGGTTGGGCCGAAGCGGTGTTCGTCGACCAGGAGGTCGCGACACTCGCACCCGAGCTCGCTGCCTTCCGCGAAAAGTTCAAAGTGATGTTCGCCGGCAACATCGGCGAAGCGCAGGATCTGCCCGCCGTGCTCGACGCCGCCGAGCGGCTGCGCGCGCACGAGCAGATCGCCTGGTTGATCGTGGGCGATGGACGGGCGGCCGGCGCGCTGCGCGCCGACATCGAGCGTCGCGGCCTGCAGGAGCGCGTGCACCTGCTCGGGCGCTTTCCCCTCGAGCGCATGCCCTCCTTCTTCGCGGGCGCCGACGCGCTGCTGGTCAGCCTCAAGGCCGATCCGATCTTCGCGAGCACCATCCCCGGCAGGGTGCAGAGCTACCTCGCGGCCGGCGTGCCGATCCTCGGCATGCTCGACGGCGAAGGCGCGCGCGTCATCGTCGAGGCCGGCGCGGGCCTCACCGCGCGCGCGGGCGATGGGCGTGCGCTCGCCGACAACGTGCTCGCGCTCGCCGGCATGAGCCCCGAGGAGCGCGCCGCCATGGGCGCGCGCGGCAAGGCCTTCGGCGCGCGCGAGTTCGATCGCAAGGTGCTGATCGACCGCCTCGAGACCTTGGTCGCCGAGGCCGTCGAGCGCAGGCGGACCCACTCATGAGCCACGGTGCCGCGCTCCGCAGCGCTCGCGTGTGCGCGCTCGGCGTGGCCGCCTCGGTCCTCGTGCTCGGCACGGCCGCGCGCGCGGCCGAGGTCGCCCCCATCCACTTTCGTGACGACGACGCCTTCGCCGCCGCCAAGGAGACGCTGTTG
>Ga0154820_1303_pt10 | contig 11274 bp, 4 predicted proteins | sample Rifle2008BG16ft_FD_116124 | JGI IMG/M metagenome (GOLD analysis project Ga0154820, IMG submission 116124) | Deltaproteobacteria bacterium RBG_16_71_12
TCCGGCGAGCTTTTGTCCGGAGGGTGGCTGCGAGTGGGCAGTGATGCAGTCGGACCTGTTCCTGCTCGGCGGCGAGCGCAGCGTGCGCGGCGTCGCCGAGAACCAGATTGGCGTGCTCGGCCCGATCTACGACGGCAACCTGTGCATGGTGACGACCAGCGGTGCGCGGGCGTGCGATCCGAGCGAGCGCGTCGGCCGCGAGCCGCAGGTCCAGCTCCACCCCGGGCGGCTCGGCGCCGTGGTCAACCTCGAGGTGCGCTACACGTTGCTGAAGGACTTCCTGATCGGCGACGTGCGCCCGGCGCTCTTCTACGACTTCGGCATGTCGAGCGATGACCTGCACTCAAGCTCCTGCAGCAGCGCAACGACCCGGTCGACGTGCGCTTCGCGTACTCGGTCGGCGCCGGCCTGCGGTGGGTGACGCCGGTCGGACCCATCTCGATCGACGCCGCCTACTCGCCGCAGCGCAACACCGCGCAGGTCTACGGCCTGCTCGGCTACGTCTTCTGAGCCCGCGCAAAACGACGGCCCCGCTCGCGCGGGGCCGTCGCCGTTGTCACCGAGCGGTCTCGGCGATCAGCCGGGGAACTCCAGGTAGTCGCCGAGCAACACCATGAAGTCGATGATCTGCACCTTGTCGGACAGCTCGGCGTCCTTGGTGAGGAACTCGACCTCGGCCGCCCGGATCGCCTCCGGATCGCCGCCCGCTTGCGCGGCCTCGAAGGCGTCTTTGGCGCCCTGCCACTCGCCCTCGGCGAAGCCCTGCGCGGCGTCGAGCAGCTTGAAGCCGACCGAGTTGTCGGGGCCGTCGACGGCGACCGAGCGATACACCACGCCCGACACCGGATCGGTGAAGGTCTTGATGTTCGCCGGGTCGACGACGGTGGTGTCGACGACGGGATCGGAGGCCGAGCCGGCCAGCCTGATGCGCGCGCGCGACGCGAAGTCCATCGACTGATCGAGCGTGCTCGTCAGGTTGAACATGCCGAACACCGCCGCGTAGTGCTTGAGCTGGTAGCTGGTGGCCGCCGTGATCGGGTCGCCGGCCTCCAGGCGCGGATCGGGCGTGATCACGTTGCCGTACACATCGGTGGTGAGGAACGGCCGGTAGACGACCTCGGCGCCGTCGACGCCGTCGACCACCACCGGAGAGTAGGCGGAGGTATCGCCGCCCATCAGGCCGCCGAACAGCTTGAGCATCTCCGGCGCGAACACGCGGTAGTAGCCGATGCTGAACGCGCCACGGTTCGTGAAGCTCGAGAAGTCGCGGAAGAAGAACGCCTCGCTGTCGGTCAGCGCCTGGATGGCGATCGCCTTGTCCCAGAACATGCCGAGGTTGGTCGGGTTGTAGAGGTACTCGCTGTCCCAGCTGCTGTTGTAGAAGCGGCCCTGGCCGAGGTCGAGCTCGACGGTGTTCGTGCAATCGGTCGCCTGCGCCGCGGGCACGTAGGTGGTGCCCGACATGCAGTAGGTGCCCGGCTCCGGCGTCTGCAAGACGCGCGCGAAGAAGTTCATGCCCTGCAGCGCCGCTGTGCCCCAGTCGTTGACGCCGGGGAACAGGCGCGCCGACGACCGGCGGTAGTAGTAGAAGTAGCGGAACGAGTTCAGCATCGGCTGGTAGGTGCGCGAGAACAGGCGGTTCAGGTAGCCGTTCACCCAGCTGCCGTACGACGACATCACGCGCTCGCGGCGGAAGTTGTTGAACGGGTAGTAGAACTCGTACATCTGGCCGGCGTTCTGCACGATCTCGCTCGACGTGATGCCGAGGTCGTAGCGGTTGCAGGTGAGACCGCCGCCCCACGCATAGGCGTCGGAGCAGAAGTCGTAGGGCACCGCCACCTTGGGCGCTTGACCGTCGTCGTCGAGCAGGCCGTAGTCGGACAGCAGGTCGGTGTCGGTGATGCCGCCGACGTAGGCGCGCAGCACCTCGTTGCGCATGAAGTCGCGCCACGGGATGTCGCGGCGCCGGAAGATGTTCTCGGCATGCGGCACGATGCCCGAGTCGTCGGCGATGTTCATGGTCGCGTTCTCGTCGCCCGCCACGTACTCGTTGTAGGTGCGGGTGTACTCGTCGTTGATGCGGTCGTTGGCGCTGGCGCCGCCGAGCACGCGCGGCAGCTCGTAGGGATCGAGCAGGAAGGTCGCGCTCTCGATCCAGTCGCGCGCCACGAAGTTGCCCTCGGTCTCGTCGAACACCTCGGCCGTCTCGGCGTAGCCGCGCTTGATGGCCGCCTTGTCGTACAGGCCGATGCCCGCCCACTCACTGTTGAAGCGCTGGTGGTAGTCCATGATCGACGAGTAGGCGGTCTCGTAGCGGTTGCTCGCGCCGTTCTTGGCCTGCAGGTGCGCCTGCTCGGCCGGCAGATCGGTGACGCCCCAGAACTCCGGGAAGAAGTTCACCGCATCGGCGGAGCCGGCGAAGTTGTGGCGCAGACCGAAGGTGTGACCGAGCTCGTGCGCGGTCACGCCGATGAAGATCTGCTCGCGGATCTTCTGTACCATCTGCTCGCGATCGAGGCCGTCAGAGGCGAGCCGCGCGGCGAGGTCGGCGACCGCCGGCTCGACTTGCTGCGCCAGGAAGCAGAAGCTCTTGCGACCGAGGTAGTCGGCCATCTCGTCCACCTTGCCGGCGGCGCCGAGCATGCCCTCGGGCGTGCCCGAGAAGGTGTCGTCGATGTCGGGAGCGGACGCGTTGGCGGCCACCAGCGCCTCCTGCGGCACCCGTTGGCGAGCCCAGGTTGACGGGCGGGCCTTGGCGATCATCTCGGGCGTGACGCGCCCCTCGGTGATCGCGTGCGGGTCGCCGCCGAACAGGCGCAGCATCTCGTCGTCGACCAGGAAGGCCTCCTCGATGCCCGACTGGGCCAGGCGGTCCATGCCGTCGTTGACCGCGGTCAGCGGGACCTTGGTGAAGTACTGCTCGTCGCTCATGAAGGCCGTGCGCTGGTCGAACAGGCTCTTGAACGCGTCGACCTGCGCCTGCGGCGTCTTCTGGCTCCAACGGTTGCGCACCGCCTCGATGTGCTCGCGCACGTTGGTGCCGTTGATGACGTCGAGGTCGGTGATGTCGCCGTTGATCAGCTCCACGATGTCGGCACCCAAGTTCGAGTAGGTGTCGAGGTTCGCGCCGTAGATGTTGGCGTTGGCGCTGATGATCTCGCCCGTGATCGGGTCGGCGGCCGAGGGGCCGTAGCCGAGCGGGCCGGCCAGCTCCGCCTTGGGCGTCCAGTTGAGGAAGCTGTAGCGCAGGTCACCAAGCTGCTGCCAGGTAAACACCGGCACCTCGGCGTCGGCCAGGTGCATCTTCTGGGTCTCGTGCTCGAGCACCGCGCAGGCGTTCTCGAGGTTGCCGAGGCCGACGTCGTCGATGCCGTTGGTGCGCAGCGCGTCTCGTAGGCCGAGCTCGTCGGCGACGGCGTTGACGTGCGCGATGTTGCAGTCGTTGACGCGGATGTCGAACATCTGCTGCGTCACCTCGGAGAGCGGCAAGCCCTTGGCGCTCGCCACCGCCGAGCGGAACGCGGTGTCCCAATCGGCCTCGAGCGCGTCCGTCGCGGGCAGCAGCTCGGGCGGGAAGGTGACGTTGGTGTAATAGACGATCGGCTTCGGCTCGCGCACCGACATCGGCAGCGGCGAGCCGTCCTCGGCGCGGTTCTTCTGCCAGATGTTCCAGCGGTTGATCAGCCGCTCGCGCCCGTGCAGCGTAAAGCCGTTCTCGCGGTCTTGCACGAAGCGATCGGTGCGGAAGAAGCCGAAGCGCGAGAAGATCGGCAGCGTGAACTGGTAGCAGTCGTCCGGATCATGGATCGAGGTGTCGCACTCGATGCCGATGTCCTCGGGACCGGCGGCGTACCACAGCTCCTCCATACCGTCACAGCGCGCGAGGATCTCGACGCAGTCGGTCGGGTCGTCCCCGCTGAACGTGTCGGTGTTGCACATGCGGGTCACGTCGCCGTCCTCGATGACCAGGAAGATGCCCTTGCCGTCGGGGCCGACCTCGTCGTTGACGCACATGCGCGGGTTGTACTGGCCGATGGTGTTCGGCACCGAAGTGGCGATCACCTCGTCGTTGTCGTCGCGCACCAGCGTGCCGGTGGCCACCTCGGAGAAGTCCGGGTAATTGAGCGCCAGGTAGTCGTCGGCCTGATCGATCTTGCGGAACGACATCTTCATCGACAGCATGGCGCCGTTGCAGGGCGACATGCCGTCGAGCAGGTAGCAGACGTACGGGTCCGGGTAGCCCATGCCGCTGATGGTGGTCTCGATGTAGTCGTCGCTGATGCGCACGCGCCAGGGGTCGGCCGCGTCGTTGCCCGAGTTGCGATCGAAGCCGCTCCACCCGCCGGCGATATCCCAGCTCGCCGAGATGTTGGCCGACCAGTCGACGCGCAGGTATTGCCGCTCCCACCACGGCAGATCCTGGTTCTCCTCGATGGTGTTGTTCTCGACGCCGTTCACCGAGTTGTAGCCGCGGCGGATGTCGAACTGCTTGGTGATGGCGAAGGCCGCCAGCACGTTGCTGTCGCCGGGGTTCGACGGGTCGCTGCCCGGGATCTTCTCGTAGGAGCGGTGGGCGATCAGCTGACCCTCGGTGATCTCCCAGGTGATGCGCTCCAGCCCCCCCTCGTAGCCGATGAACCAATCCGCGTTCGGGTACTGTTTGTCGACGACGGTGGAGCGGAAATACCACTCACCCTCGAAGATCGACTTGTCGACGACGTTGGGGGCGACACGGTTGATGTCGATGGCGGGCCCGCAGCCGGCCGCCGCCAGCGTGGCGGCGATGACGGCGAGTCCGAGCTTGCTTGCCTTCATGAAAGTTGCTCCGAGAACGGTGGAGGAGTGGGTGTTGGTGTTGGTGCTGTTCATGACATCCCTCCTTTAGAAGCCACCGAGGTACTTGTTGATGGTGCGGAGGTCGCTGGTGAAGTCCACCAGGTCATCCATGGTCTCGCGCGCCGAGTCGCGGCGGTTTCGCAACGCGAACTCGGAGCACTGCCCCTCGCCGGGCACCTCGATGCGCTCGGCGATGCAGTCGCCGGTGAGCGGGTTGGTGTCCGCCGTGATGCACGAGCAGTAGGGGTCGAGCGAGGCGCCGTTGGTGCCGTCGAAGGTCGCGACGCAGTTGCCGAGCACCTGGTAGCGGTCCTTCATGATGTTGATGCGGTTCACCATGTCGTAGGCGACCGGGTACCTGCCCACCTTCAGGCCGCGCAGCGTCAGGCCGGTGATCGGGTGGACGAACTCGGCCACCACGTCCTCGGCGGTGCCGCCGGCCGCGATCGACTCGGCGATGGCCACGTCGAACGCGCTGGTGTCGTCGTTGCCGCCCTCGAGCGCGATGTTCATGGTCTTCGGCAGGTCGAGCGTGTCGTCGGTCGGCGACTGCATGTACGCGTTCGCCGCCAACAGCGCGTAGTACTGGTGGTTGAAGGCGACGCTCGGCAGGATCTTGGTCATGCCGGTGTAGTCGGGCTCCGTCAGGTCGTCGTTGAGGACGTTGAACGGCAGGTAGTTGCCGGCGGCGTCGAAGCGCGGGCCGACGTCGGCGTAGCCGTCGGTCAGGTACGCGTGCACCAGCTTTTGCACCTGCTCGGGGAACAGGCGGTACCAGCTGATGTCGAAGGCGCGCCAGTCGGCCTCGCCGTCGACGCGCGGGATGTACGCGTAGTTGTAGCCGAGCAGCAGCATCGCATACAGCTTGGTCCAGTAGGTGCCGACGTACGTCAGGTACCACTCCTCGTAGTCATCGGTCAGGCCGATGAAGAACGGGCGGCCCTCCGACGGGGGCACCATGGTGGTGCCGAAACCGGCCGCGGGAGCGAGGAAGACGCCGTCATCGGGGTTGGTGCGGTCGATGCACTGGCTCATGCGGGTGTCGCAGAAGCAGTCGCCGTCGACACCGGTGCAGGCGCTGTAGTCGTTGCAGTCGCCGTCGCCCTCGCAGTAGCCCACGGTCGAGCCGGTGACGGCGATCTGGCGCGCGGTGCACTCACCGAGCGCCGACCACGGCAACGCGATGTCGGACGGCGAGGTGTCGCGCTCCGACACGTCCTTGTCGAGCAGCCCGAAGATGTCCTGGTTGCGCACCGTCACGTAGCGGCCGCTGCCGGGGTGCGACAGCACCTGGGCGAAGAAGTTCATGCCCGCGATGGTCTGGCGCAGCATGTCAGTCTGCTTGAAGCTGCCGCGGAACTCCGGGTCGGTGGCCTCGAAGAAGAAGTACCACTGCATCTTGTCGGTGAAGTCGAACATCACGTTCAGGTCGTTGTTGAGCGCCCGATCGACGAGGTCGAACTCCAGCAGCTTGTCGCGCGCGAAGTGCGCGAAGAAGTACTGCTGGTAGTAGCGGGTCAGGTTGAGCTCGGCGTTCTGCGTGAAGTCGGCGCCGAAGTCGAACGGCTTCTCGTCGGGCGTCATCTGGGCGCCCCAACCGAACTTGTAGGGGACGATGACGCGGCCATCGAGGCTCGGCACGCGCATCGACGAGGTGTTCCAGTCGACCTTGACGGTCTCGCGGTCGTACACGCTCGCTCCGTCCTTGAGCATGGCGTCGTCGATGCCGCGCCAGTCGTCGAGGAACAGCTTGCGTCGGAAGGTGCGCTCGGCCGCGAAGGCGTCGAGCCCGCTCACGTCGGCGGCGAAGCCGGGGGCGAGCGCGTCGGTCGGGAACACCTCGAGCAGGTTGGTGTAGCCGAACTTGATGGCGGCGGCGTCATACGGACCGAGGCCGCCGAAGTCCGAGTTCCAGTTGGCGTGGTAGTCCATGATCGACGAGTACATGACCTCGGTCTGGCGCAGGCACTCCTGCGTGGTCATGGTGGTCAGCAGCGGATCGCCGCTCGGGCTCGCCGCCACCTCGTCGAGGAAGGCCTGGCAGGCCTCGAGCTTGCTCACGTGGTCGGACGCCTCCGGATCGCTGCTCGACGAGAGCGCGGTGATGGCGTCGTCCATATCCTCGGGCAGCGCTTGCAGCCGCCAGAACTTGGCGCCGTAGTTGAGCGCGTCCGACGAGCCGGCCATGTTGTGGAACAGGCCCATGTTGTGGCCGACCTCATGGAGCATGACGGCGACGAAGATGTCCGAACGCAGCGCCTGGAAGCGCTCGTCGTAGGACATGTCCTTGTAGGCGGCGGCCTGGCCGAGGATCAGGTTGTCGATCATCTCCGGTGGGTCCATGGCGCGCTGGCCCATGCGGACGATGCGCTGTTCTCGCTCGCGGAACAGCTCGAGGCGGTTGTTGTCGCGCAGCGGCGAGACCGCGTCGAGCATGGCCTCATCGAGCGAGGCGCCGGCCGCGGCGGCCGGGTCGACCTTGCCGAACGCGATCAGGTCGTCGGGCGTGATCAGCGCCTGCTCGATGTCGGTGCCCTGCAGGCGCTCCATCAGCGCGCGCGCGCGGCCCTCGGGGACCACGCCGATGCCATCGTTCATCATGTCCCCGCCGGCGCGCGCCTTGAGCGCGTCGAAGTACACGCCCATGCGATCGAGCGCGCGCGGCTCGACCGGCTGCGAGGTCAACAGCTTCGACTGCGCCAGCTTCTGCTTCATGTAGCGCTCGATGTCCCAGCCGAAGGTCAGGTCGGACGCGCCGACCTCACCGTTCAGCACGGCGATGTACTGCGCGGAGCGGGCGGCGTAGGCGTCGAGGCCGCTGATGGAGACATTGGCGGTGGCCGAGATGGTCTCGCCGCTGATCGGATCGGCGTAGGGCGGGCCGAGGCCGAGCCAACCGCTCTGGAAGTCGCTGACGATCAGGTTCATCATCGAGTAGCGCGTGTCGCCCAGGCGCTGGTAGTTGAAGACCGGCACCGGAGAGCCGTCGTCGAGCGTGACCGGCGCGATGCCGAGCGTCAGGTCGCCGCCGGTGACGTACTCGAGCGCCGAGCAGATGCGCTCGAGATCGTTGAGCGCCTGCGTCTCCTCGTCCTGGCGCTCGGTGAACGGCGCGGTGTTGGCCGGATCATTCGCATGCGTGAAGCGCTCCTCGACCTGAGCGAGCGTGCCGTCGAACGACACCTCGTTGGGGTTGACCACGCTGCGCTGCGCGGCCGCGATGATGCGCGCCACTGCCTCGCTCGGCAGGCCGTCGAGGTGCGCGCGCACGTTGTCGATGTTGCAGTCGTTCCTGCGCAGCTCGAACATGGTCGGCACGTCCTGCGGCGTGGGCCACCGGCCCGGCTGCGCGGCGTAGACCGCCTCGCAGAAGACGCGGTTCCACTCCTCGGCCACGCGCTCGTTGGCGGCCATCAGCGCCTCGGGCGCCTCGACGTTCGTGTAGTAGACGATCGGCTTGGGCTCGCGCTGCTCCATCGGGATGACGGTGCCGTCGTCGTTCTTGACCCTCTGCCAGATGTTGAAGCGCGACGCGTGGTGGATCTGACCCGAGGTCACCATGCCGCGGTTCTCGTCGAAGGTGTTGCGGCCGAGCGTGCCGAAGAAGCCGAAGCGGTCGTTGATCGGCACCTTGACCGTGAAGCCCTTGGCGTCCCGGATCTCGTTGCCGTCGGCGTCCTCGAGCGCCACCGTGGGCGGCATCGGCTGCGCCACGTAGTCGCTCGGCGGCACGCGCATGAACGTGTGCCGCATGTCGACGAGCGCCGCCGACAGGTCGCAGACGCCGCCGAAGCACGAGTACGCGGTGCCGTAGTAGCCGTAGAGCGCGTAGATGTCGGGCATGATCTGCGTGCGCGTGGTGACCTCGAAGTAGTCGAGCTTGCCGTTGTCGTCGGTCTCGAAGCGCCAGCGCTTGGGGTCGCCGATGTCGTGCTGCGGCACCGCGACGGTGTCGAAGTACTGCGTGAGCTCGATGTGCCACTTGAGCGTGCGCACCAGGTTCTGCGACCAGTCGACGCGCATCATGGCGCGGTCGTGCCAGAGGCGATCCTTGTTCTCGACGATCTCGTTGCCCTCCTCACCCGAGCCGGGATCGAAGCTGTTCCTGATGTCGAAGTGCTCGGTGATCTTGAAGACCGCCACCGGCTCGCCCTGGTAGACGTCCTCGGCGCCCGGGTACTGGTCGAGCTCGGAGCCCGGCACCACCGGGTAGTCGCGGAACGCCAGCAGCTTGTCCTCGGTGATCTCCCAACGGACGCGCTCGAGCATCAGCCAGTCGCCGTCGGCGACGCTGATCCAGCCCGACTCCGGCGGCGCGTCGACGACGGTGGTGCGGAAGTACCACTGCGACGTCGGGTCGAAGTCCGACTTGCGCCAGTAGGGATCGACGACCCGGTTGATGGTCTCGTTGCGGTAGCTGCAGCCGGCGAGACCGCCGATGGCCACAGCGGCGGTCACGGCGGCCGCGAACATCATGGAGCAAAGACGCATGTGCGTGTTCCTCTTGGTGAAGGGACGGGAAGTCATGGCGGGCCTCAGATACCGACGGAGACGTTGACGAAGGCGGAGCTGAAGCCGTTCGCCGGGTGGAAGAAGTCGAAGAACGGGAAGCGAAGGTTGCCTTGCGGATCGAACACGCTCTGTTCCGAGCCGACGCCCGCCGACACGTTCATGGTGAAGTCGACCGGCACCTTGTAGGCGTAGGAGAGGTTGCCGCTCCAGCTCTCGCTGAAGTTCTGCCCGGTCGCGAAGGGCGACGACAGCTCCGGGCGGTTCGACAGCGGCCGCATGAAGCCGAGGTTCCATCCCATGTCCGTCGAGACACTGTGATCGCCGAGTGACCACGAGGCGCTGATGCCGTTATTGAGGCTGGCGAGGCCTTGGCGGCCACGCAGCATGCACTCGCCGTTCTCGGCGATCTCCACCTCGCGCGAGTACTGCAACGGCAGGTCGCCGTTCTCGAGCGGGTTCTCGACCACGCCGGCCAGGGAGACGCCGGCCTCGCAAGGGATGGTGGACGCATCCTGCGAGTAGAAGTTGCCGCGCAGGCCGGTCGAGTAGCCGGCGCTGACCTGCCCCCAATCCCACTCGGGGCCGTCCCAGCCGAACGACAGGTTGCCGCCGAGCGAGGTGATCTTGTTCTGGAAGCGCGAGGTAAGGGAGAGCGGGATGCTCGACGACAGGCCGGCCGAGACGCCGATGCCGGTGACCTCCTCCTTGAACAGTTGGCCGAAGCCGAGGCTGAGGCCGAAGTCGCTCATCTTGATCTGGCGGTCGTATGCGCCGCTGTTCGCGTAGGCCGGCAGCCAGTTGCCGACGGAGAACGACATCGAGCCGCCGAGGTTCATGCGCGGCATCCAGTCGGCCAGCTTGGGGATGCTCGCCGACGGCTTCAACGAGAGCGACGTCGACCAATTGGGCTGCATCATGCCGTTGCTGCCCGGCACCGTGATCTGCGAGGAGCCGCCGTTGATCGGGATGTCGACCGGCGGCGAGGTGGGCGCGAGCCAGGCGTTGCTCGCCGAGTTGGACAGGCCGACCTTCACGTGGAGCGGGAACTTGTCGTCGCTCTCCTCGTCCTCGCCGACCTTCTCGTCGATCTTGGCGGCGGGCGCGACGGCCGGCGCGGCGGCGGCGGCGGGCGCGGCGCCGGGCGGCGTGGCTGCGGTGGGCGCGGCGGGCGCTGGCGCGGCGCTGTTCTCGTCGGGCGCGGCCTTGGGCCCGAAGGCGCGCGTCTCGTCGGCTTTTTCGATGTCGGCGGCGGGGGCCGCGGGCTCTTCGGCGCGAGCGGCCGCCGCGATCAGCAGGACAGCCAGGACGGGAAGGGGGAGTCGACGCATCGAGACCTCAGCGCAAGAGATCGGACTCACAAGTGGCAGAATGTGCGCCTATGGCACACCCGAAAGGACTTGTGGACCGGAAAAGCAATCGACGAGCCAACGTGCGCGGGAGCACTCCAGCGGGCCAACGCGCCGAAAAGTAACGTGTTTGATTGATGCGCTGCGTCGATCGGCGAGCGATCACCGCCGGACCGTTAGCGGGCTGACGAACCGATCAAGCCCCGCCGGCATTCCCGCGCTCAAGGTGTGGCAGGAAACCGTCGCGAGCAGTCCGATGGCAAGGCGCGGTGGGGTGCCGCGAGGCGAGCGTACTTCCGTACGTGACGCCGAAGCGGAGGGACCCGCAACGCAGCCAGCGGGCTGCGCAGCAGGTTTCCTGCCACACCTTCAGCGCTCGATGCCGAATTCGCCCATCAGCCGGAGCAGCTGTGCGCGAGGCCGCCCGAGGGCCCGCGCCGCGGCCGACACGTTGCCGTGCGCCGCCGCGAGCGCGGCCACGATGTCGGCGGGCTCGAGCGAGCTGGCGCCGCCCTCGTCGCTGCCGGCGTCGGCCGGCGGCTGCTTCTGCGTGAACGCGGAGCCCGCGGTCTGCGGCGGC
>Ga0154820_1274_pt1 | contig 11224 bp, 13 predicted proteins | sample Rifle2008BG16ft_FD_116124 | JGI IMG/M metagenome (GOLD analysis project Ga0154820, IMG submission 116124) | Deltaproteobacteria bacterium RBG_16_71_12
CCCTCGAGCTTCTTTTGCTCGGCCGCGTGCTTGATGGCGAGGAGCTGCGGTTGGCCGGGGTGGGCGCGCAGCGCGAGCGCCAGGTTGTCGAAGGCCGCGTCGTCGGCGCCGCCCTCGAGCTCGACCTCGACCAGGTTGACCCAGGCGTCCAGGCGCAAGGGCGCCGCCTCGACGGCGCGCGCGAAGGCGTCCTCCGCCTCGGCGAGGTTGCCCTGCGCGCGCTGCACGCGGCCGCGTCCCACCCAACCGGCGGCGACGCGCGGGTTCTGCGCCACCGCGCGATCGAAGTAGGGCAGCGCCTCGTCGAGCGCGCCGCGCGTGAGCGCGTCGTCGCCGAGCATGACGTCGGTCTGCGCCACGCGCGCGCCGAGCGCCACCGCGCGGCGCGCCAGCAGGAGCGCACGCTCGGCGTCGCCCTTGTCGCCCCACAAGACGGCGAGCCAGGCGAGGCCGCCCGGGTGCTTGGGCTGCTGCGCGAGCAGGCGCTCCAGGCGCTTGATGCCCTCGTCGACGTTGCCGCGCTGCGCGGCGATGCGCGCCCACGCGACGTGCGCGGTGGCGTCGTCGGGGTTGGTCTCGAGCATGTGGCGCGCCATCGCCTCGGCCGGGTCGAGGCGGCCCGCCTGCAAGTGCTCCTCGAGGACCTGGTGCGCGTTGCCCACGAGGGCGCTTCTAGCAGAAACGCCCGTGGTGTTCAGTCATCTCGGCCAGGATGTCGACGAGCGCGTCGATGTTCTGCTTGTCGACCGGCGCGACGTACTCGACGCCCTGCTTGGCGCCGCGCTCGAGCGCGCAGCCGCTCGTCGACGCGGTGCCGGTGAGGATCAAGCCCGGGTGATCGGTGAAGACGAACACCGCCGCCGGGATCAGGTTGCTGAAGAGCTGCGGGCAGGCGGGCGACTGCGCGGCCTGCTTGAGCGCGGCCTCGATGGCGAGCTCCTCGTCGGTGAAACCGTCGGTCTTGGCCGCGGGCAGCTCGAGCGGCGGCTTGACGTACTGAAACGAGCGCGGCACCGCGCACGCGGTGACGGCGATCGCGAGCAAGGCGAGAACGACGTGTCGCATGGTGACCCTCCCAGGTCGGCGCGCGCAGCGCGGCGGCGTGCCAAGTGCAGGGAGCGCGCCAGGTTCTGCGAGCCGCAGGCACGTCGACCGAGGTCGGTGGACGCGCCGGGCGTCGCGGGGAGCCGCACACACCGCGCGGCGCGTTTCGGCACACCTTTGGTAACCCCGGGTCCCGACGGCGTCGTCCGAGCAGGCGGCCGCGCGGCTGGCGTCGAGGTCGAACGGCTACCGGTTGGCAGGCGCGTTCAGTGCTTGCCGGCCTCGAGCGCGCTCACGCGGGTCTCGAGCAGGTCGATGCGGCGGCGGTCGCTGGCGGTGGCGGCGACCAGCAGATCGCGCACGGCGCGCAGCTCGGTGCCCTGTGCGCGCTGCTCGGTGCCCTGTGCGCGGAGCTCGGTGCCCTGTGCGCGTACCTCGGCGGTGAGCGCGTCGAGGCGCGTTCCCTGCGAGCGCACTTCCGCAGAGAGCCCGTCGAGCCGCGTTCCCTGCGAGTGTACTTCCGCAGAGAGCCCGTCTATGCGGCCGTCCAGCCGCGTCCCTTGGGTACGGATCTCCTCGTGGATGAGCCGCAGCTCCTTGAGGACCACGTCGTCGTGGGCAGCGTCGTTTCCACCGGTCGTGGTCCGCTTCTTCGTCGCCATTTGTCGATCCTAGGGCTCTCGTCTCGGGGCAGCAATCGCGCTGCCTGAGGAGATCCGGGTGTGGTTGGCGGCGTTTGCGGCGCCGGATCAGGGCGTCTCGCTGTCAGTCGTAGGCGCCGATCACGTTTTGATCGAAGTCGATCAGGCTGCCGGTCATCATCTCGCCGTCGGACGACAGCAGCCACAAGGTGAGCCCTGCGACGTCGTCGACCGACAGGATGCGGCCGAAGGGCTGCTTGGCTGCTGCCAGCTCGAGCCAGTTCTTCGGGTTGCCGTCCTTTGCCTGGATGGCGTGCTCGCCCGGCGTCTCCATCCAGCCGATGCGCAGGCCGTTGACGCGGATCTTGTCCTTCCTGAGCGCGTACGCGTTGTTCTTGGTCAAGGTGGCGAGCGCCCCCTTCGACGTCGAGTAGGCGCACAAGAAGGGCTGCCCGCCGTTGGCGGACATCGACAGGATGTTGACGATGCTGCCGCCGTTGCCCTCGTGTTTCATGACGCGCACCGCCTCCTGCGTGAGCAGGAACGGCGCGCGCACGTTGAGCGCCATGGTGCGGTCCCACAATTCAACCGAGGTGTCGTCGAGGTGGCCGCGATCGGTGGTGGCCGCGCTGTTGACCAGGCCGTCGATGCGCGCGAACTGGGCGTGCGCCTCGCGGATGACACGGCGGCAGTCGTCCACGTGCTCGAGGTCGGCGCGTACGAAGTGCGCGCGCGCGCCGCGCTGCTCGAGCTGCGCGGCCACCGCATGCCCCTTCTTCTCCGAGCGGCCGGTGATGACCACGCCGAGCGCACCTGCGTCCGCGCAGCGCAGCGCGATGGCGGCGCCGAGGCCCTGGGTGCTGCCGGTGACGACGACGACCTTGCCGGCGAGGCGCTTCACGGCTGCACCTCCACGACGCGACCGCTGCGCAGCGACTGGTTGGCGGCGTCGGCGAGCACGAGGGCGCGCCGGCCGTCCTCGCCGGTGACGAGCGGTCGCTCCTCGCCGTCGAGCACGGCCAGGAAGTGCGCGAGCTCGGCCTGGTAGGCAGCCGCGTAGCGCTCGAGGAAGAAGTGCAACGGCTTGTCGCTGTGGCGGCCCGTGTTTGTCGTCGACACCACCGCCGTCGGCGTCGGGTTGTTCGCTTGCAGCATGCCCTTTTGCCCGAAGGCCTCGATGCGCTGGTCGTAGCCGAAGGCGGCGCGGCGCGAGTTGTCGATGTGCGCGAGGCGGCCGGAGGGTGTCTTCAGGATCACCATGGCGGTGTCGATGTCGCCGGCCTCGCCGATCGCCTTGTCGATGAGCACCGAGCCCGTGGCGAACACCTGGGTCGGCTCCTCGGGCAACAGGTAGCGCGCCATGTCGAGGTCGTGGATCATCATGTCGCGAAACAGCCCGCCCGAGACCTTGACGTAGGCGGGCGGCGGCGGCTCGGGGTCTCTGCTCGTGATCTTGATGCTCTCGAGCTCGCCGAGCTCGCCCTGCTTGATGCGATCGCGCAGCGCCTTGAAGGTCGGATCGAAGCGGCGGTTGAAGCCCATCAACAGCGGCACGCCCGCCCTGCCCACCTCGGCGAGGCAGGTGTTCACCTTGGCGAGGTCGAGGTCGACGGGCTTCTCGCAGAAGATCGGCTTGTTCGCCTTGGCCGCCTTCAGGATCATCTCGACGTGCGTGTCGGTGGAGGTGCAGATCATCACGGCGTCGACGTCCGGGTCGGCGAGCGCGGCGTCGGCGCTGTCGAAGACTCTGGCGCCGGTCGCCTCGGCGAGCGCGGCGGCGGCGGGGCGGTGCACGTCGACGACCGCGTACAGGCGCGCGTCGTTGCGGGCGACGACGTTTCTGGCATGCACCTGGCCGATGCGGCCGGCGCCGAGCAGGAGGATCTTCTTCATGGGGCCGGATCTGCGCGCGTGCGCGGCGAACCGCAACGGGCGGCTGTCTCGTTTCCCCCGGTGATGAGGCGCTATTCCCGCGACTTCACCTTCCACAAGGTCGCAGCCAAGAGCATCGACGCCACGCTCGCGCCCACCCAGATCGAGATCGGTGTCGTGAAGTCGTACTGCTTGCTGCCGTCGGGCAAGACCGTAGTGCTCGCGTGCAACAGCACGCCCGAGAGCTTCTCCTGCACGGTAGCGCCGATGTACGAGATGAAGCCGACGAAGCCCATCGCCATACCCGCGGCCTTCTTCGACGACACGTCGACGGCCATCAGCCCGCCGAGCACGGCCAGGATGCCCGAGAGCGTGAAGCCGTAGCAGAAGAAGGCGCCGGTCAAGACCCAAGTCGAGCGCGAGCCGAAGAAGATCACCATTAGCGCCGCCACCTCGACGATGCCGAAGATCAAGGTCGCGGGCGGGCGCCGGCCCTTGAAGACCACGTCCGAGAAAAAGCCGTAGGCGATCGAGCCCAAAAAACCCGAGAACGCGTTGACGCCGACGATGCCGTTGGCCTCGATCAGCGAGTAGCCGCGTGCCTTTTGCAGGTAGAGCACACCCCAGGAGTTGATGCCGTAGCGCGTGACGTACATGAGCGCGGAGGCGATGGCGCACACCCAGATGGCCGGGCTCTTGATGACCTCGAGCTGCGCCTCGCGCGTCGTCGCGGTGCGATCGGTGTGCGCCTCGCCTTTCCAGTCGTGCACCTCGGGCAGGCCGTACGCCTGCGGGCGATCACGCAAGACGAAGAAGGCCGCGATCGCCACCAGCGCGCTCGCCGCGAACGGCCCGATGAAGCCGGCGCGCCACCCCGAGGCGGCTACCAGCGCCGCGGTGCCGACGTAGGTCAGGAACTCGCCGATCGAGTGCGCCGCGCTCCAGATGCCGTAGACGCGCCCGCGCTCGGCGCCGGAGAACCACTGGGTGAGGCTGCGCACGCTGGCCGAGGCGCCCACGCCCTGGAAGTAGCCGTTGGCCAGCCACAAGCCGCACGCCACCAGGAAGAGCGAGTTGATGCCCATCCACAGGTTCATCACCGCGGAGAGCAACAGCCCGAGCGGGATGAAGCGCGCGACGTTGACGCGGTCGGCGATGAAGCCGTTGCCGAGCTTGCCGAACGCGTAGGCGCCGGTCAGGCAGGCCGACAGCGTGCCGAGCTCGTCGGCGTTGAAGACGTCGGCGTCGACGAGCGGCTGCTTGAGCACCGACAGCGGGATGCGCGTCACGTAATAGAACGCGTAGACGAACGTGAGCGCAAGCAGCGTGCGCAGGCGCAGGCTCGTGTAGTGCTTCCGCACGACCGACGGGTCGGTGACGGGAGCCGCGTCCTTGCCTGGCGTGAGGAAGCCAAAGAGCACGCGCCGGTGTCGCCGTCGCTTCGCGCCGCGTCAATGCGGCGCGCGGCGAGCGAGCATGGTGTCGAGCGCCGCCCGCTCGGTTGGCACGGAAACCGCGCGATCAGGAGTAGACGCGCGGCGCGCGACGTTTCAGGCTCGCGAGCGCTTTCGATCGGGGATCCAACATGAAGTTCAGCCCACTGCGTGACATCGTCGGCGGTCTCGTCGGCGCGTTTTCGGGCGGCGTCGGCCTCGTCGGCGTCGCCGCCAAGAAGCTGTTCGTCGCCGCCGACGACAGCTTCACCAAGAAGTTCTTGATCGGCCTCGCCGCCACGGTGCTCACCGGTGGTGCGGCGCTCTTACCCTATCTCCTGACCGGGCCCGGCCAGGAGACCCGCGCGGAGCTGGCGGCCGCGCGCTCGAGCATCGTCGACGATCGCTACTCGGGCGGCGAGTAGGCGGCCATGGGGACCGTCACCGTCGACGCACGGGTCATCGCCGCGGTCCGCGCCTGGGCCGCGGCGGGCGTCGAGGGCACCGCCATGCTCGCCGAGCAGCGGCGCGCGCTCGACCCGCTGTTGTTGCCGATGTTGATCTCCGAGGCCGCGGAGATCACGGCCGAGCAGCTCCTGGTGGTGCTCGACCGTCCGCCGGCGCAGGCGCCGAAGAAGGACGAGCGCCCCGTACCCTTCCTCGGCGTCGCGCTGTCGCAAGAGCAGGGGCGGCGAGCCGCCTCGTGGCTCGACGAGCAGCGGGACATGGCCCGCGCGCTCTCGCTCGCTCCCGAGGCCTGGTCGGAGAAGCTCGCCGACGGCATGCGGCGCGTGCTCGAGCGCCTGCGCGGGCGCCCGCTGTCGTCGACGACGAGCGCGCTCGCGTGCACCGTCGCGGACGGCGCGCTCAAGGACGCAGCGCGAGGCTTTCAGGGTGGCGTCGATCCGGCGACGAGCGCGCAAGCCGGGCTGCGTGGCGTGCTGTCGGCGCGAGTCTTCGACGGCAAGAAGCCGTAGATCACCGGCGTCACGATTTCTGCGCTGCCGCCAGCGCCGCGCGCACCGCCGCCTTGATGGGCGCCGGCACCTGGTCGCCCTCGACGCTGCTGCACAGCCTCACCGTCGCCTTGAGGCTGTCGCAGGCGGCGGCGCAGCGGGGGCAGCGTGCCAGGCGCGCCTCCATGCGTTCGCACGTCGTGCGATCGATGTCCCCCGCCGCATAGCCCGCGAGCTCGCGCGCGGGCTCGGGACAGGGCGCTTGGGGCGCGGCGCCGCCGAGCACTCCCTGCACGAGGCCGCGCAGCTCCAGGCGCGCGCGGTGCAGGCGGCTCTTGGTGGCGGGCACGCTCTCGCCGATCACCGCGGACATCGACGTCGACACCGACCTGGTGATCCTCGCGCTCGGCGTGCGTCCCGAGGTCGGCCTCGCCCGGGAGGCGGGCCTGGCCATCGGGGCGCGTGGCGGCATCGTCGTCGACGAACAGCTGCGCACCAGTGACCCGCGCATCGTCGCCGTCGGCGACGCCATCGAGGTGCGTGACCTGGTGAGCGGCGCCGAGCAGGTGTTGCCGCTCGCCGACTGGAGCAAGCTCGACGAGCCCGGGCACCTGCTGCTCGACGTGAGAGAGCCGGACGAGTTCGCGCGCGGCCACACTCCGGGCGCGACCAATCTGCCGCTCTCGCGCCTGCGCGCCCGCATCGACGAGGTGCCGCGCGACCGGCCGGTGTGGCTCTACTGTGCGGTCGGACAGCGCGCCTACTTCGCGCAGCGAAAGCTGCTCTCCCACGGCGTCGACGCGAAGAACCTCTCGGGGGGGCTTCACCACCTGGCAGGCGCGTCGGGCGGCGGCGTGAGCCGCTCAGGGGGCATCGCCGCGCGCAGCGTCGACGAAGCGCGCGATCGCGACGGAGCGATCGACCTGCACGGCGCGCGCGGCGGGGGCGACGGCCGACTCGATCACCGCAGCCGCACCGACCGGCGGCGGCAGCTGCGCCAGCACGGACTCGTGGCGCTCCACGCGACCCTGCTCGTCGAGCGCGAGGCGGACCGCCACCACGCAGGGCTCGCTCTGCGCGGAGCGCAGCTCGAGGCGATCGAACGCGAAGGCCCCGCGTGTCGTGACCGGCGTCGCCTCCGCCATCGAGAAGCCCGCGCCGCGCAGACGCACGAGCGCCTCGGGCTCGACGAGCTCGGCGGTCTCGAGCGCCGCGACCAGCTTCGCGGTGCGCTGCGCGTCGAGGGGCGCAAAGAGCGGGGCAGCGGCCTCGAGCGTCGCCGGCGCGACCTTGGCGTGGGTCACGACGAAGCGATTCGGCAGCTTGGTCGGGAGCACCACCAGCTCCGCGTCGAGCCCCGGCATCGGCTGGCGCACCCAGCGGTCCTGCGGAGCAAGCCGCTCGAGCGCAAGGACGCTGTCCGGCGCCGCCGCGCTCATGACCGCACAGAGCGCGAGCGCCAGCACTCAGTCACCCTGCACCTTGTCCTCGCCGAGGATCGACGACTGGATGCGGCCGTTGACGTCGAGGTACGACGCGCTGCGCGTCGAGCCCGCGTTGCGCTCGCTGTTCAGGTAGTCGACGATGGTCTTCTCGCTGGCGATGCCGAACGGGTGGCCGAAGAACATCCGCTCGCCGTTCACCTCGCCGAGGAACACCACGTTCTCGCCCTGCCAGCCGCGCTTCTTCGCGTCGTCGGAGACGTCCCAGTTCTTGAAGTAGCCGTAGTCGCCGGCGCGCACCTCGCCGCGGCGCTCGGGCGTGGCCTCGGTGCTGCCACCCTCGAACTTCACGTGGGCGTCGTAGCCCGGGTCGGTCTGCCAGGGGCCGACCCGCAGCTTGGAGAACACCCGATCGAAGTCGTCCTTGCCGAGCAGATCGCGCATGGCCTTGTACTGCAAGACGACCAGGCCGGTGGCGCACTCGAACTTGTACTTCGACGGGTTCTTGAAGATGTCGTCGAACGCCTCCGACGGCTTGACGCCCGGCTTGAGCTTGAACGTGCCGTTGCCCTCTGGCGCCCAGTACTTGTCGTTGAAGGTGTGGTCCTTGATGAGCGCGAACTCGTGCTTGGCGGCGCCCATCGCCTCGCCGGCGCCGATCATGGCTGCGCCGATGCGCACGCGATCGAAGAGCGCCGACTCGATGTTCTTGACGTCGACCTTGCCGTCGGCGCCCTTGCTCCAGATCTTGTCGCTCGCGTCGATCTTGCCGTCGAAGTTCGAGTCGATGAGCTTGGCGCCCTTCAGGTGCGTCGACAGCGCCTGCTGGTAGCGGTCGATGTTGGCGTCGCGCGTGCTCAGGTGACGCTGCACCCAGTCGACGCCGCTCTCGTCGAGCTTGTCGAGCTTGAGGCCGAGCGATTCGCGCATCACCTGGCCCGCCACGCCCTCGCCGTACTTGGCGGCGATCTTGTCGCGCACGCCGGCGAGCTCGGCGGCGGAGAGCCCCGCCGGCTCGGCTGCGTAGAGGGCCTTGTTGGCGGCCTCGAGCGCGCTCTCGTCCTCCACCTTGGGCGGCGGCGGCGCGCCCGGCCCTTGCGTCTCACGCACCGCGGCGATCACGGCGAGCGGCTTTTTATCGGAGACCGAGCGGCGGCTGCCGTTGTGGTCGAGCTCGTCAATCTGGCCGAAGAACGCCTTCAGCTCGGCCTCGCCCTCGATCTTGCCGTCGCCGTTCTTGTCGGCGCGCTCGAGCATCTTCTTGCCGTTGCGCACCAGGGCGTCGAGCCGCTCCTGGGTCTGCTCGTTCTTGGTGTCGATGCCGTCCTTGAATTCCTTGACGAACTGGCCGCGGGTAATCTTGGTCACGCTTCCCTCGCTCGATGGCCCGCGCGCGCGGGCAACTGCCCCAGTATCGGTTGTCCGCGCGCACGGTGGGCGACCGTGCTCGCGTGCCACTTGATGATCCATGTGATGCAACCCATCACCAACGCCTACCTGGGCGCTGAGGTGGGCGCAGGTAGGCGTTGCTCCCACCTGCCGACGCGCGGCCCGGTGCGAGCCATCGGCGAGCGCCCAGGCTTTACTTCGTCAACGTCGAGGAGCCGCGCAGCACCTGCGGCGGCGCCTTGATCTTGACGCCGAGCTTCTCCGCCGCGTGCCAGCCCCAGCGCGGATCCCACAGCATGCCGCGCGCGAGCGCGACGAAGTCCGCTTCTCCCTCGGCGACGATCTGGTTCGCCTGCGCCGGGTCGGTGATGAGCCCGACGGCCATGGTCGGGAGGTGCGCCTCGCGCTTGATGCGGGCAGCGAACGGCACCTGGAAGCCGGGCTTCGGCTCGATCCGCTGCGCGGGCGAGAGGCCGCCGGAGGAGACGTCGATGAAGTCACAGCCGCGCGCCTTCAGCTCCCGCGCCAAGGCCACGCTCGCCTCGATCTCCCAGCCGCCCTCGAGCCAGTCGGTGGCCGAGATGCGCACGCCGAGCGGGCGATCGCTCGGCACCACCGCGCGCATGGCCTCGAAGACCTCGAGCGGGAAGCGCATGCGGTTGGCGAGCGCGCCACCGTAGGCATCGTCGCGCTGGTTGGTCAGCGGCGAGAGGAACTCGTGCAGCAGGTAGCCGTGCGCGCAGTGCAGCTCGACGACGTCGAAGCCGAGGCGCACGGCACGCTCGGCCGCGCCGGCAAAGGCGCGCGTCACCTCCGTCAGGCCGCGCTGGTCGAGCGGCGTGGGCGGGCGATCGCCCACGTTGAAGGTGTTGGCCGACGGGGCGACCGTGGGCCAACCGCCGCGGTCGAGCGGGAGCTGCGCGCCGCCGTGCCAGCCGAGGTCGCAGCTCCCCTTGCGCCCGGCGTGAGCGAGCTGGATGCCGAGCTTGGCCTGGCCGTGCTCACGCGCGAGCGCGATGACCTCGCCGAACGCACGCTGCTGCTCGTCGCCGTACAGGCCGAGGCAACCCGTGCTGATGCGCCCGTCGGCGCGCACCGCGGTGGCCTCGACGACGACCAGGCCCGCGCCGGACATCGCGAGGTTCGGCAGGTGGATGCGGTGCCAGGTCCCCGCCACGCCCTCGCGCGCGGAGTACTGGCACATCGGCGCCACCACGATGCGGTTGTCGAGCGTGAGCCCACGTAGCGTGATGGGCGAAAAAAGCGGAGGGGTCGTCATGACCCCCGCGTACCCGATCGCGTCCCGTGCAACCAGTGCGGCGCTAGAGCGCCGATCAGGTTGACGGACCGAGCCCGGCGCTGTCCTCGTGGCCGAGGGCAAGGAGCCCCGCAGCCAGGTAGCAGCGCTACCTGGCGAGGACGCGACGCCGCCATCGGCCACGAGGCTGCGACCGGGCGACGGGAGTCAACCTGTTCGGCGCTCTAGAGCGCATCTCACAAACCCGGACCGAGCCAGCGCGAGGCCAAAGGGCCGAGGGCAAGGCGCGCCGACTGAGCATCCCCGACGGGCTGCGACAGGAGGCGCAACGCCGCCATCGGCCGTTTGGACCGCGCTGGCGACGTGGAGGGTTTGTGAGATGCGCTCTAGACCACCAGGCCGCCGTCCACGTTGAGGACGGCGCCGGTGATGAAGCTCGCGTCGTCGGACGCGAGGAAGCAGTAGGCCGCGGCGATCTCCTCGGGCTTGCCGAGGCGCGCGAGCGGCGCCTTCTCCGCCATGCCCGCGAGCACCGCCGTCGGCACCGCGGCGGTCATCGGGGTCTCGATGAAGCCGGGGGCCACCGCGTTGACGCGCACTCCGCTACGGCCGAGCTCGCGCGCCAGCGTCTTGGTGAGCCCGATGACGCCTGCCTTGGTGGCGACGTAGTTGCTCTGGCCGAAGTTGCCGTTGTGCGCCACCACCGAGGCCGCGTTCAAGATGACGCCGCTCTTTTGCGCCTTCATGCGCAGGCCCGCCGCCTGCGAGAGGCGAAACACGGCGGTCAGGTTGACGGCCAACACCTGATCCCATTGTTCGTCGGTGAGCTTGCCGAAGCTCGCGTCGCGCGTGATGCCCGCGTTGTTGACCAGCACGTCGACGCCCTGGTCCATCGCGGCGGAGACCACGTCGACGCCCGTTTGGCTGGCGATGTCGGCCTGCAGATAGCGGACCCGCGCGCCCTCCCCAGCCTCGGCGCCGAGCTCGCGGTCGAGGCCGGTGTCGGCGAGCGGCCGCACGTCGCACAAAAGCAGGCGCGCGCCCTCGTCGAGGAAGCGCTTGGCGGTGGCGCGGCCGATGCCGCCCGCGGCGCCCGTGATCACTACCCGCTTGCCCGAGATTCCTCGCATGTTGGCTCCTCGTGGTTGAGTTTGTTGCATCGCACCATGGCGGGCGGGGCCGACCGGCC
>Ga0154820_1302_pt1 | contig 11139 bp, 10 predicted proteins | sample Rifle2008BG16ft_FD_116124 | JGI IMG/M metagenome (GOLD analysis project Ga0154820, IMG submission 116124) | Deltaproteobacteria bacterium RBG_16_71_12
CCGCGATGTCGGCGCCGGCGATGACCGCCGGATCGACCGCGCCCGTGCCGGCGGGGGCATAGGTAGCGCTGCCGAGCTGGATCTGCTGGTAGAACACGCCGACGGTAGCACCGGTGATGTCGACGATGTCGCCGACCGCGGGCTTCGGATCGCCCGGGTAGAACGTGAAGATGCACGAGCCCTCGACGCCCGCGTAGCCGGTGGCGCCGTCGTCGAGCTGCGCGAAGAAGCCGTTGCCGGCCACCGCGGTGACCACGAGATCGCGGACCGCGACGCGCGGCAGCTGCCCGACCTGGTCGACCGGCGTCGTCTTGATCGCGTACACGCTCATCGGGCAACCCGCGCCGTTCGGGTTCGGGTCGCTCGGACAGGCGTCGCAGGCGTCGCCGGTCTGATCTGCGTCGGCGTCCGCCTGGTCGGCGTTGGCGTCATCCGGGCAGTTGTCGAGCGTGTTGGCGACGCCGTCGCCGTCCTTGTCGTCCGGGTTGAAGGTGGTGCATTGGTCGGTGTCGGCGTCGAGCGGGCAGGGGTCGCACAGATCGCCCGCGCCGTCGCCGTCGGCGTCGCCCTGCGCGCCGTCGTCGAGCGGGCGGATCGGGTTGAACATGGTCGGGCAGTCGTCGCTCGCGTCGGGCACGCCGTCGCCGTCCTGATCGCTGCCGTTGGCGGTGCCGCTGTACTGCGAGGAGCCGTTGATCAGGTCGGGTGCGAGCGTGCGCGACGGCAGGCAGCTCGGCTCGTCGTCGGGCACGTCGCAGAAGAACAGCGGGTAGCCGGCGCCGCCCTGAGCACCTTGCAGCGCCGCCAGTCCCTCGCCGGTCTCGCGCGACAGGCACACGCGCCGTTCCTGGCCGCAGACGTCGAGCGTGTCGCACCCTTGCTCGAGCGCGTCGACGACGGTGGCGTTGCCGGCGAGCGCACGGCCGCCCTTCAGCACCAGCGCCACCTCGGCCACGGTCGCCTCGACGACGGCCGCGTAGCGATCGCGGCCCGCCTTGGCGAAGACCGCGACGTCGCCCACGTGTCCGACCGCGAGCAGGCCGAGGTGTTGGTCGGCGCCGACCGCATGCGCGCCGTTGACGGTTACCAGGCGCCACAGCTGCTCGGTCGAGAGCGCGCCGCCCCACAACGCGTTCAGCTCGCGCGCGCACTGCAGCTCGCGCAGCAAGTTCATCGAGCCCGACGGGATCCAGTCGGTGCCGAGCGCGACGTTGACGCCGAGGCGCGAGAACAGCGGCACCGCGGCAGTGTCGCCGTAGAGCGACACGTTGCTGCGCGGCGACCAGATGAGCGACGCGCCCCGCTCCGCCATCAACGCGACGTCGAGCGGCGTCAGCCCGATGCCGTGGATGACGGCGGTCTTGTCGGAGATGACGTCGGCGCCACCGTTGTCATCGGACGAGAGGCACGAGAACTCGTTGCGCGCCACCGCGTCGATGCCCTCGGAGATGTGCGGCGCAAAGGGCGCAAAGCCGCTCGGCGTCACGATGTCGCCGTAGGCGCAGCCGCTCTCGAGCTGGGTGCCGCTCGAGTCGTCGAGCGGGAAGGTCTCGTAGTCGACGTAGTCGGCGCCGATGGCGCCCATGTCGTCGGGATCGTCGAGGTTGCGCAGCAGTCCGTCGCGCCCGCCCGAGGCGAGCGTCGAGGTCGCGCCGCCGAGGATGAAGCGCAGCTCGCCGAGCGCCTTGGCGGCCTGGTTGGCGTTGCCCTGGGGCGAAACCTCGGGGTTGCCGCGCAGGCCGCGCCGCCAATCGTGGCGATGCTCCCAGCGCAGCATCGGGTCGACGCAGTCGGCGCCGCTGCACGTGCCGCCCGAGGCGTCGTGCTCGGCCTGCACCCAGGGCTCCGAGCTCATCCAGCCCGCGTGATCGTGCGCGTTGATCAGCCCCGGCGACACCACTGCGTCCGGGCACACCACCAACGTGCGCGCCGCGTCGCGCGTGACGCACTCGCAGCCGACGCAGGAGATGGTGCCGTCCTCGTCGATGGAGACGCCGCCGCCCTCGAACACCTGGCCGGGCAACAAGAGCTCGCCGATGACCACGAGCCCACCGGCGCCGGCCGTGACCGCGCACACGGCCGAGCCCGGGTCGGCGGCGGGCGCCGTGTCACAGGTGATGACCTCGACCGGCTCTCCCTCACCCTCGCCCTCGCCTTCACCCTCGCCCTCGCCCTCCCCTTCCCCCTCCGCGGGGGCGGTGCAACCGGAGCAGCCGACAGGGAACGACAGCGCCGCCGCGACGACGCAGAGCAAGGCAACACGAAGCATGCCGACGGCTTACCAGACGGATCCGAAGAAGAAACCGGATCCCGGCGGATTCACGCGGTCAAAACTGCACGCCGCCCCACAGCTGGAAGGTCCACGCGAACTTCGGATCGCCGAAGCGGGTCAGGTCGACGTCGCCGACCTCGGTGTAGTGCTTGAACGCCGTGAAGGGCAAAAGGAAGCCGGTCTGCAGCATCAGGTAGAACCCGTCCTCGGTGCCGTAGTAGCCGGTGCCGTCGATCTCGAGGCCCATCGGGTTCGACCCCTCGATCACCGCGGTGGTCGACGAGGCGTTCATGGCATGGCTGTAGATCAGGTCGAGGCGCGCGCCCAGGTTTTCGGTCAGGCTGTAGCCGACGTGGGGCTTGACGTAGATCGCGTCGGTGACGGTGCCGAGCACCTCGCGGAACAACAGCAGGTCGACCTGGTAGTCGGGATCGAACTTGAAGTTGGTGATGTTGTCGTCGACCTGTGTGCAGTCGACGGTGCTGCCGTCGGTGTCGATGAGCGCGACCGCGGGGTCGCGCGCCAGGCACTCGCCGTACTGCTTGCCGTCGAAGTCGCCCGGCTTGGGTGCCTGGTTGATCACCGATCTCATACCCCAGCCCCACGCGTCGTCGCCGCTGGCGACGCCGAAGTCGAGGCCGACCGTCAGCTGATCGTTCAGCAGCTGGTAGCTCGACTCGACGGCGCCACCGAGCTGCGCGATCCACAGCGACCTATTGACGATGGCGCCGTCCTCGACGACGCGCAGCGCCGCGTCGTAGCCGGAGCCGCTCGCCGTCGACGTGCCCTTGACCTCGGCCAACAGCCCGACCAGCTCGGCCTCGACCTTGAGCTTGTCCCACTGGAAGCGCACCCAGCCGGAGCCGATGCCCGCGGTGGCGTCGCGGCGCACGTACTCCTCGGGTGAGGTGACCGGGTTCGAGGTCACCGCCTGGCCGCCGGGCTTCGTGTAGTAGCTCGGGATGTCGTACTGCTGCGTGCGATAGACCGAGAACAGCCCGTAGTTGAGCACCAGGCTGCCGGCGCGCAGCTGCTCGGCGATGTCCTCCTCCTTGTCCTTCTTGGCGACCACCAGGATCAGGCTGTGGACGTCGTCGCGCGGGTCGAGGTTGAAGCGCTGGCCAGCCTCACCCTGGTAGGACGACAATCCGCCGTCGCCGCCGACGCCGGCGCCGCCGGCGCGCCCGAATGGCCCCGACGAGGACCACGAATAGGTCGGCACGATGTAGTGCCCGCCGATACGGGTAGCGAACATGATCTGGTCCGCGTTGTCGCCGTAGTCGTTGTCGATCTTGTTGCCGTCGTTGGCGAGCAGGCCGAGGCCGAAGTGCGTCGGCATGCGGCCAAAGCGCAGCTGGCCGAGCGGCGTCATCACCTCGGCCCACAGCCGCTTGATGCGCATGGCGTCGTACAGCGAGTTGAGGCCGGACTGCGGCGCGTTCTGCGAGGCCGCGAACAGCGGCAGCGGCAGCGTCGGGTTGTTCGCGAAGCCGGGCAGCGACTCCGGCGTGCTGCCATAGACGAGGTTGTCGAACACGTCGACGGTGGAGCGGATGCGGATGTCCTCGGACACGTTCAAGGTCGGGTCGAGGCGCAGGCGCATGTTCATGGTCAAGAGCGTCTGCGTGTCCTCCTTGGTGGTGCTGCAGACGTCGCCGGGGAAGTTGGGCGTGGCGCCGTCGCCGCTCTGCACGCAGTCCTTGCCGTCGAACGGCCGGTACATGGTCGGTGGCGGCACGCTGGAGGTGCCGCGGCCGATGCCGCCGGCCGCGTTCGGGTCGAAGGTGCCGAGGTCGAGCTGCGAGAACAGGTCGAAGCGCGTGCGGAAGTAGCCGTCGATCTCGAGGAAGTTGAGGGTCGGCTTCACCTCTTCGACCCACTTCTCCTCTTCCCACTCCTGCGCGGCCGCCTTCTGTTGCGCCGCGTCGCGCGCCGCCGCGTCCATCTCGTTTTGCAGCTGCGCCTTCAGCTCGGTCTCGAGCTCGGCCTTGAGCTGCGCCTTGAGCTTGGCGATCTCCTCGGGCGAGAGGCCCGGCTCCGGCGTGGGCGGCGGAGGCTCGGTCGGGATCGGCTCGGTCGCCGTCGGCAGCGGCGGCACGTCCCCGGGCTTGGCCTCCTCGGGCTTGGCCTCGTCGGCCTTGGCAGGCTCCTCCTTCTTGGCGTCGGCTTTCTTCTTGTCGCCCTTCTTGGCGTCCGCGCCCTTGTCGTCCTTGGCCGGGGAGGTCGCGGGCGGCGCGGCCGGCGGATCCTCGGCGCGGGCCGGCGCGGTGGACGCGAGCAGCACCAACAGCGAAGCGGAAAGCAGCGGACACGCGCGCATGCAGCCTCCGGGAGCGGCGAGGCCGGCGGGTTACACCGCAATGCGTCGACCAGCAAGCCGCTCGGTCGTTCGCGGGCCCTAAGCCTGCTTGAGCGTGCCGCCCGCGAGCGCGGCGGCGAGCGCAGCGCGTGCGTCGTCGTCGAGCAGGCGCACCAGGCAGGTGCGGCGCCCGCTGTGGGTGTGCACCGAGCGCACCAGCACGCTGGTGGTGACGGTGGCGTCATCGCCGCTCGCGATGAGCGAGAGCGCGAGCCGGTCGCCGCGCTGCACCAGGCGATCGACGGGCACCTGCGCCTCACCGTGGTCGACGAGCGCGTGCAGCTCCGCCAACACCTCCGCGCGCGAGGCGAAGCACGCGCGCGCCGGGATGCGCTGCTGCTGCTGGATGCGCGCCTCGAGGTCGACGACGCGGCCGGCCACCACCTCGCGCAACAGCGCCAGCATCGGCGTCGATCGGTCGAGGAGCTGCGCGAGCACGCCGGCGGAGAGCCGGCTGCCGCCGCGGGGCAGGCGGCGGCCCACGACGCGCATCGGCAGCTCGATGGCGCGCCCGACGCTCTCGAGCCGGATCGCGAGCATGAACAACGCGCCGAGCGGAACCGGCAGCCGCGTGGGCACGAAGATCGGACGCTCCGCGTCGATGTCCGCGACCAACGCCGTCGGATCGCGCACCTCGAGGAAAACGCGCCGCTCGGTAACCTCGTCCTCACCCATCTGCGTCCCCCGCAGATCCACGCCGCACCGCGGCAATGATCGCTGCACACCCCTCATACCATCGTTCTGGAAACGCGCACCTAGGCTGTTCGCCTCGCCGGAACGCGCTGCGACGCGGTTGGTCGCCATGACGCAGAGCGTGGTCACGATGTCGTGCGATGTGGGACCGATCCGGGATCACGGAAACGCTGCCATCGGTCGCTGCGATGATGCTAGCGTCCCCGCACTTCACGGGAGGGGCGCCCGCATGCTGCACGAGGATCGAAGACTGTTGGCGGCGTATCGCGCAGGCGAAACGTGGGCCTTCGAGATCCTCTATCGCGCCATGTCCGAGCCCGTGCGCCGCTTCCTCGCCGGCGGCTTCACCTTCGTCAGCCGCGGACGGACCTGCCGGTATCGCGGAGCGGTGCCCGGCATCGACTCCGACGCGATCGTGCAGGAGACCTTCGCGCGCGCCTTCGCGCCTTCGACGCGCGAGCACTACGACGGTGAGCGCCCCTTCAAGAACTACCTGTTCTCGATCGCGAAGAACCTGGTGTTGCGCGAGCTCGCGCGCAAGGAGCGCGTCGCGGCCCTCGATCTCGGTGATGAGGGCACCGAGCTCCTTCGCAGGAAGCGCGCCGACTCCGTGCCGACGCTGTCGTCCGACGAGCGCGACCCGGAGACCTTCCTCGCCGACGGCGAGCTCAAGACGGTCACCAAGCGGTTCGTCGCGGAGCTCGACCCCGAGGGCCGCGCCTTCTTCCTCTATCGCTTCGTGCGCGGCCTCACCCAAGAGGCGACCGCCGACGCGATGAAGACCACACGGGCGCGCATCAAGCTCCTCGAGAAGGAGCAGCGGCGGGCGTTCCTCGCGCTCTTGCGCAAGCACGGCTACTTCGTCGGCTACGCGCCCAAGCCGCGCTGGACGCGCCACGCCGCGTAGCAGCCTACCGAACAAGGCATCCGCGGCGTTGGCTTCGTCGTTCGCTCGCGGCGCTCATCCACCGGCACGAACCCACGAGGCGGCGGCGCGGTGAAACGCGCGGCGCGCCAAGAAGATGCGCCGCTTGTGCTCGCGGCTCTCGTGCACGCGGTTGGTCAACAGCACGTAGGCGGCGCCCGGCGGATCGGGATCGACGAACAGCGAGGTGCCGGTGAAGCCGAGGTGGCCGACCGCCCGAGGGGACAGCGCGCCCGCGGTGGTGCCGTCCGGTGTCGTGCGCTCGAAGCCGAGCCCGCGCTCGCCGCCGCCCGCGGCGAACGACGCGAGCGTCGCTTCACCGTCTTCGGTGAGCGCCCGCAGGAAGAACCGCGCCGCCGCTTCGACGTCGATGAGCGAGCCGAACAGGCCGGCGTGGCCCGCGACGCCGCCCATGGCGAACGCGTTGTCGTCGTGCACCTGGCCGAACAGCGCGCGGCGCCGCCATGGGCACCGCTCGGTGGGCGCGACGTTCGGCACCGCGGGGTGAAAGCCGTCGACGTCGAGCCGCACGAAGCGGAGCGCGGGCGCGCCATAGACGCGCGCAGCGTCGGCGAACACCAGGTCGAGCGGCGCGCCGAGCCGCTCCTCGAGCAGGGCGCCGAGCGCGATGAAGCCGACGTCGGAGTAGAGGGTGCGCGCGCCCGGCGGCGCCTCGGGCTCGGTCGCGAGCGCGGCCGCGATCACGGCGCGGGCCCCCGCCGGCAGGCCGCAGACGCCCGCCTTGCGCGCGACCTGGTAGAGCGGACGCCAAGCCGGCAAGCCGGCGTCGTGGCGCAACAGGTGCGCGGCCGTGACGCCGGGCCAACGCGCGGGCCACGGCACCTCGTCGAGCGACAGGCGTCCGGCGTCGACGGCGCGCGCCGCCAGCAGCGTGGTCGAGAGCAGCTTGGTGAGCGAGGCCAGATCCCAGACCGTGTGCTCGTCGATCGCGCGCGCGCCCGCCAAGCGGTGCTGCCGGCCGGCGAGGACCGCGTGCCGCCGCCCGTCGCCGGTGACGACCACGGCGGCCGCCCCGGGGGTGGTGCCGTCCTCGATCGCCTCGGACAAGGCGCGCTCGACGCTCACGGCAGGTCTTCGAGCAGCGTGAGCGTGCCGGCGCCCTCGCCGACGTGCACGCGCACACGCACACCGAGCGGCAGCGCTCGGTTCGGCGCCTGGTGGCCGGCCGCGAGGCCGGACGCAAACGGGATGCCGGCATGCGCGAGTCGCTCGGCGAACACCGCGTGCGCGCTCGGCGCCGGGTCTCGCGCGCCGCCGCCGCCGTTTTGCTCGACGCAGTCGGTGAGGTGCCCGGCGACGACGGCCCGCACGCCGCGCAGCGCTCCCGAGCCGATGAGCTGCGTCAGCATGCGATCGACGCGATAGGGGCGCTCGCCGACCTCCTCGAGCACCACGATGGCGCCGTCGAGCGTCGGCAGGCTGGCGGTGCCGACCAGCGCGCACAGCACGCACAGGTTGCCGGCGAACAGCCTGCCCTCCACATCGACGGGGGCGCCCGCGTCGAGCGCGAACGCGGCGCCACACGCCCGCCGGTGAAGCACCGACAAGCAGTGCGCGAAGCTGTCGTCGGGCTCGGCGGCGATCGTCGTGGCGAGCGGGCCGTGCACGCACGGGACGCCCGAGCCCCACAGGTGCGCGAACAGCGCGGTGGCGTCGGAGAAGCCGATCAGCGTGGGTGTGTTGCCGCGGGCACGGTCGATCCCGGGCAGGATGCGCGTCAGCCCGTAGCCACCGCGCGCCAGCCAGACGACGTCGACGTCGGCGCGCAGCGCGTCCACCAGGGACGCGGCCCGCTCCTCGTCGGCGCCGTTCAGGTAGGCGTGGCGCCCGCGCACCACCGAGCCGGTATCGTCGACGTCGAGCCCGGCGGCGCGCAGCCGCGCGGCGCCGGCGACCAGCTTGTCGACGGGCGGTGGGCTCGAGGGCGCCTCGATGCGGACACGCATCGAGGGCCTTCTACCTCGCCGGTGCCGTTACGCGAAGCGGCGCTTGTGCACCCGCGCCAGCACCATCCGCTGGGCCACGGCGGCGGCGAGCGACTCGTCCTTCAGCTCAGCGAGCGCAGCCTCGTAGAACGCGGCGGCCAGATCCCCGAGCGTGGTGCGGATGGTGTTGGTCGAGCGCTTCATCGGTTGCTCCTGTGCTCGCTTCCCTTCAGATGCACACGCGAGGCCAGCGGTTCCCGAGTGCGTGCCGAGATCACGCGCAGCAGGAGCGGGCGCGTCAGGACGTAACGCCGCAACGCGTCGTCGCCGCGCTGGTGCCGACCGCTGGACGTGTCTTGGGCGACGCGGGCGCGTCAGCGCTGACACGGTGCGATGGTGTGCGGATTGTGGCGGCAGCGCGCGATCGGCGCGCGCTCGCCGTGTCGTGAAAGGTGCGCCGCTAGGCGATCGCTTCCTTGAGCGCGGCGATGAACTCCACCGGCCGCTCGACCGGCGGCTCGTGCCCGCTCTCCTTGACCACGTGCAAGCGCGCGCCGGCGATGCGGCCGGCGATGGTCCTGCCGCAGCGCTCGAGCGGGAACAGCTTGTCGCGCTCGCCCCAGATGAGCGCGGTCGGCACCCTCACGTCGGCGAAGCGCGCCGAGAACGTCTTGTAGACCTTGGGCGAGACCATGCGCGTCAGCGTCGCGTAGGCGGCCGCCTTGCCGGCCGGCTCGCCGAGGATGCGCTGCATGTTGTCGACGACCGCAGGGTCGTAGACGGACGCCTCGTGATAGACGTCCTTCTTCAAGAAGTCGTCGAGCGTCTTGCGGGTGCCGCCGAGCGCCATGAACAGCGGCTTGCCGATGAGCGGCGCCTGCAAGACCATGCCGATCAGCGGCGGCGGCACCTCGATGCCCGCGGAGTCGATCAACACCAGACGCTTGATGCGTTCGGGGTGGCGCACGGCGAGCTCGGTGGCCGCCATGCCGCCCATCGACTGCGCCACCAGATGGAACGGATCCTTGAGCCCGATGGTGTCGGCGAAGGCGAGCACCTGCTCGGCGTAGAACGGCGCGTCGTAGGCCGTGGTGGCCGGGTCGGGCTTGTCGGAGTCGCCGAAGCCGATCAGGTCGAGCGCGAAGAAGTGAAACAGCTCGCCGAGCTCGAGCCACACGCGGCGATAGAGCGCGTGGCTCGCGATCCAGCCGTGCAGCAGGATCGCCTTGGGCAGCTCGGGGCGCCCTCCCTCGACGTAGCAGACGCGGTGCCTGCCGGCGGTGACGAAGCGCTTTGGGGGCTGCTCGGGCAGGGTGGGTGGGCTCATCGATCGCTCCTGCGTCGGGTGACGACGAATTCCTGGGTGACGTCCTGCGCGAGCCGCTCGAAGGCCGCCGGGCCGAACAGGTAGCGGTACTCCTCGCCATGGGCGCGCGCCCACGAGAGCATGAAGGAGCGCAGCTCCTCGACCTCGACCTTCTCGTCGACGGCCGGCGCGCCCTCTTCGCTGGCGCCGATCTCGTGCCCGGCGTCCGGGCCGGGCGTCATCGGCAGCTCGAGCCCCCACGCCGGCATCTCCGCCACTGCGACGCGGTGCGTCTTGAGCCACTCGAGGATGTGGCGGTGCAGCAGCACGTCGCGGAACGCGAACCAGCGTTTGCGCTCCTCCGGGAAGCGCGAGACCACGTCCTTGAAGCGCCGAAAGGCGCCCTTGCCGACGATGGAGTCCTGCAGGCGCTCCTTGAGCGGCAGATGCGTGACGGTCTCGATGAACCGCTCCATCATGCGGTACTGCTCGCGCGACGGCACCGGCTCCACCTCGATCCAGTCCGCCGGCGGCGGCCCCCGCGCGGCCGGGTCGTAGCTCTCGATGGCGCCGGTCTTGCGATCGAGGAACGCGCGCACGCCGGGCGCGTGGCTCTCGAAGGCGGTCTCGAGCAGCACGAAGTCGATGGCGATCCCCGTCATGCTGTGCTCCGCCCCGCGTGACCGTGGCCCTCGCCAAATCGCTGGCGCCGTGGGTATCACGGGTACAGAACGCGAGGAACCCCGGCCGGCGCTCGCGCCGCCGCCACCGAACATGAAGATCGACCGTGCCACCCAGTTGCAGCGGGCCCTCGAGCAGGTCGGCCGCGACCCTGCGCGCCTCGAGGAGTCGCTCGACCGCCTGCTCGAGCAGACCGGCGCCACCGCCGTCGAGCTGCGCGCCGCCCTCGCGCAGGCCGACGTCTTCGCCGCGGACCAGCGCGCCGCGCTCGAGACGCTGCTCGATCGCCGCCTGTCGCCCACGCTGACGGCCCCCGCACAGGGCGTGCGAGCGCACACCGTGCGCGCGCTCAAGCACAAGCCGTGGTTCCTCGGCGTCTCGGACAAGCCGCCGCTCGGCACGCCGCTGTTCCCCGAGCCGGCCCGCGACGTCGAGGTGGCAGGCGAGAAGCTGTCGCGCGAGGAGCTCGCGCGCATGCTGCGCGGCGCGAGCTGACGGCTGCCGTTCAGTCGCCGACGGCGGGGACGGGGCGGCCGCTCGCGAGGTCGGGCGGCGGCACGCCGAGCAGGAAGGCGAGGGTCGGCGCCACGTCGCGGGCGTCGACCGCGCCCGCGTAGCGCCCGGCGCGCACCCCGGGGCCGAGCACGAACAGCGGCACGCGCCGGTCGTAGACGTAGGGCGAGCCGTGGTCGGTGCCGCGCTTCTGATCGTTCTCGAGAAAGACGACGCGCGGCGCCTGGCGGACGAAGATCGAGGCGTGGCGGCCGGGGAAGGCGGCCTCACGCATGAGCGGCGACCAGGCGTCGGTGTCCGCGCCGTCGGTCATGTCGTAGACGCGCGCGACGCCGGGCAGGGCAGCCACCGCCGCGCGCACCGCCGCCAGCGTGCGCGACGCGTCGGCCGCGCTCAGATCCGCCGTCTCGATGAACAGCTGCGGCGGCTGGAAGACGAGCACGC
>Ga0154820_1275_pt18 | contig 11138 bp, 8 predicted proteins | sample Rifle2008BG16ft_FD_116124 | JGI IMG/M metagenome (GOLD analysis project Ga0154820, IMG submission 116124) | Deltaproteobacteria bacterium RBG_16_71_12
CCGAGCGCCGCCTGCGGCGTAGCCCTCGACGGCGGCGGTGAAGACGGCGACGTCGACGTCGGCGTCGTCGACGTCCTCGCCGCGCGGGTTGCACCAGGAGCGCAACGCGTCACCCATCTCGAAGGGCCAGATCATGCGCCCGAGCGTGTCGAGATCGACGAGGCAGAGCGCGCGCGACGTGCCGCGCGAGAACAGCACGTTCGAGATCTTGAGGTCGCCGTGGCCATGGTGCTTCGGCAAGGCAGCGAGCGACGGCAGCGCGGCGCCGGCCTCGAGGATCTGGGCGCCGAGCGTCGAGGCCTCGGACCACAGGCGGTGCGCACCGTGCCGCTCGAGCGCGTCGTCGAGCGCGTACAAGTGCTGGTCGGTGTCGTGGACGCCGACGCGCACGTGGCGGTACTGCCAGTCGAGGTCCTCGAGCGCCGTATGGAAGCGCGCCACCAGCGCGGCGGCGGCGTGCGCGCGCTCGGCGCCCGCGATGGGCGGCGTGTCGATGCGATCGACGCTCTCACCGTCGACATAGGAGAGCGCGCGCCATGGCCGGCCGCTGTCCGGGTCGTCGACGCTCCGCGCGCCGTCGTCGGCCGTGAGCACGCGCGGCGTCGTCAGGCCCTTGGCCTCGAGGTGGCGCGTGACGGCGTCGATGTCCTCGTTGACCGAGGCGGCGAACACCGGGTGCAGGCGCTGGAACACGGCGCGCTCGCCGCCCGCCTCGACCAGGTAGGTCTTGTTGATCAAGCCGGTACCGAACGGCCGCGGTACTGCGGCGGCGAAGCGCGACCAGCGCGAGAGGACAGAGGCTGGCACGCTCATGGGGATCCCTCGCCGGCACGGCGGCGGTTCAGCTCCTGCCATAGGTCGAAGGCGGCACCAAGGAGCGCTGGAAGGCGCCTGGTGTCGACGGCGCTCCGGCGCAGCGCGATCCGGTCGGCGCTCACCTCGACATGAGGCGTCGTCTCGGCCATCACCCGCAGGGGACCGAGGAGGGCCGGCCGCACCGCCGGTGAGCCCCGGACGACGAGCGCGCCGTCGACGAGCGGATCGCCGAGCTTCGTGCCCCAGAAATGGACACCATCGCGCCGGTCGACGGTGAAGCGCTCCTCGCCCGGCAGCAGGGGCGCCTCGAGAGTCAGCATGGCGGAGACCATGCGAGGCAACTGCGGCAGGTCGACCACGGCGCGCGCGGGACCGACGAGCCCCAGCGGATCGGGTACGCGCAGCTCCACCGTGTCCTGCACGCGCTCTGCGTCGCCGCCGAGCGAACCGGCGAGCTCGTCGAGCATCTTCTGGAACACGCCCGTCACCTCGGACGGCGGGACCTCGAACGCGCTGGTCGGGTTCGCGTTGAGCGCCGGCAGCAGGCATGTGACGACGGCAAACATGCGCCGCAGCGACACGACATCGGCGACCACCTGATCGACGACGCACTCGAGCACGTCGAGCTCCAGACCTTCGCTCGGCGCGGCGAGGCCCTCGCTGTCGAGCACCTGCACGAGCAGGCGCGGGCTCTCGTTCAGTGCCGTGCGCAGCTCGGCATTGTCGAGGACGGCGCGAAGCCGCTCCGTGTCGCCGGCGTAGAGATCCCATTCTTGCTCGAGCCCGGCGTCGCCAGGATCGAGGCGCTGCCGGGCGAGGTCGTAGCCGAAGTAGGAGGGGAGCTCGCCGCGCCGAAGACGGAAGCGGAGGCGGCGCGGGTTGATGAAGGCGGCGCGCACGCGGGTGAACGCCGGGTTGCCGCGTCTTGCGTGATGCGCCCGCTCGGTCTCGAGCACGAGGTCATAGCCGCCGATGCGGACCTCGAGTCGCCCCCCTTGCTCCCACGAGGCGCCAAGCTCCGCAGCCAGCGCGCGCCATGCGGCGTGGTGCGCTTTGCCATCCTGCACCCTGACGTCGATCATCGCCGATCCCCCGCGTGGCGCGTCACCGATCGCCCTCACCCGCGCGCACGCGCGTCAGCTCGACCCACAGGTCGAGGGCGGCGCCGAGCAGCAGGGGCGCGCGATCCGCGGGCAGCTCCGCGGCGCTCACGGTCATGCCGGCCTCGAGGACGCGCACGTCGGGCGCGACCGCGGCCATGGCGCGCAGCGGCCGCATCAGCGCCGGACGGGCGACACCGCTGCCGCGCAGCGCCAGCGCGGCGTCGATCACGTCGTCGCCGGTCTTGACGGTGCCGAGCGTGAGCGCGCCGCGCTTCTCGGCCGTGAAACGGTCGGCGCCCGCGGGCAGCGGCGCCTCGAACGAGAACGACGACGTCAACGCAGGCAGGCGCGGCAGGCCGACCACACAACGCGCGCCCTCGGTGAGCCCGATGGGGTTCGGCACGCGCGCCTCCACCGTATCCTGCACGCGCTCGGCGTCACCACCGAGCGACTCGGCGACCGTGTCGAGCGCGCGCAGGAACACCGTGGGCAGCTCGGCCGGCGGCACGCCGAGCAGGCTCTGCGCTCCCTGCTGCAAGGCTTGCAGCAGCGCGGCGAACAGCGAGAACAAGCCGCGCAGGCGCGCCACGTCCTTGATGACGCCGCTCTCGGTGAAGGTGAGCGCGTCGACCTCAGGGCCGTAGCTCGGTCCGAACAGGCCCTCGTCGTCGTCGATGCGCACGCTGATGCGCGGCTGGGCCGCGAGCAGGACGCGCAGCGCCGCGTCCGACAACAGCGCGCGCACGCGCACCTCGTCGCTGCCCTGGATGATGAAGTCGTCGTCGAAGCCCGCGATGCCGATCTCGATGTCCTGCCGCCCGAACGCGGTGGCGAGCCCCGAGAAGTACGAGGCGCGGAAGATGCGGAAGCGCAACTTGCTCGGGTTGACGAAGGGTGCGCGCAGCCGCGTGTAGGTCTGCGAGCTGTGGCCGCTCGACACCTGGTAGGTGTCGAGCACCAGGTCGTAACCGCCCAGGCGCGCGCGCACCGCGTGCGCCCCGAACAAGCCACCGGGCTCGAAGGCGGTGCCGAGCTCGGCGGCCAGACGCGACCACGCGTCCCGCTGGCTCTCGCCGAACAGCTGTCGCCACACGCTCACGACAGCCGCCCGAGCGCCGCCGTCAAGCGCGCCACCTTCTCGTCGAGCGCGCGCAGGTTGACGCGCCCCTCCTCCACCACCTCGGGCGGCGCCCTCTTGACGAACTCTTCATTGGCGAAGCGCTTCTCGAGGCCGGCCTTGTCCTTCTGCGCTTTTTCGATCTCCCGCAGCAGCCGGGCCTTCTCCTTGTCGACGTCGATCAGCCCTGCCAGGTGCACGACCACGTCGAGCACGCCGTTCGATTGCATGCCCGAGAGCCGCGGCGCCGAGTAGCCCGCGCCGGTGGCGCGCGACGCGCTCGACAGCACCGCGAGGCGCGCGATCAGCCCGGCGTGGCGGCCGAGCATCTCGAAGATCGCCTGGTCCTGCGTCACCAGGTCGACCGCCACCGGCGCGCGCGGGCCGAGGCCGGACTCCTGGCGCACGTTGCGCGCCATCGTGACGGCGTCGAGCACCACCTGCATCTCGCGCTCGGCGCGTTCGTCGACCAGCGCCAGGTCGGGCGTCGGCCAGGGCGCGAGCGCGCAGAGCTTGGTCGCCGGCCAACGCAGGTCGCGCCCCGGCAGCTTCTGCCAGATCTCCTCGGTCTGGAACGGACAGAGCGGGTGCAACAGCCGCAGCGACGAGTCGAGCACGTGGACCAGCGTGGCGCGCGTCGCCGGCTTGTCGATGGCGCCCTTGCTGATCTCGACGTAGACGTCGCACAGCTCGGTCCAGAAGAACTGGTAGATGGCGTTGGCCGCCTCGTCGAAGCGGTAGGTGTCGATGGCGCCGGACACGGCCTGCACCGCGCGCTGCAAGCGGCTCAGGATCCAACGGTCGCCGAGCGACAGCTCCCCGTTCGCCTCCGCGAGCGCCGGGATGGGCGCGTCGCCGACGCGCATGAGCACGAAGCGCGTCGCGTTCCAGATCTTGTTCAAGAAGGCGCGGTAGCCGGCGGCGCGCGGGATCGACAGCTTGACGTCGCGACCGTGCGCCGACAGCGCGGCCAGCGTGAAGCGCAGGCCGTCGGCGCCCGCCGCCGGGATGCCCTCGGGGAATTCCTTCTCGATGCTCTTCAAGACCGCGGCGAGCTTCTTGTCGGGCACCGGGTAGGTGCGCGTCTTGGCCAACAGGTCCGGCAGCGAGATGCCGGCGATGACGTCGAGCGGATCGACCGCGTTGCCCTCCGACTTCGACATCTTCTTGCCGGCGCCGTCTCTCACCATCGCGTGCAGGAACACGTCGGAAAACGGGCTACGCCCCATGAAATACGAGCCCAGCCACACCATGCGCGCCACCCAGAAGAACAGGATGTCGCTGCCGGTCTCGAGCACCGCTCCCGGATAGAAGGCCGCCAGGTCGTCGGTCTGGTCGGGCCAGCCGAGCGTCGAGAACGGCCACAACCCAGACGAGAACCAGGTGTCGAGCACGTCGTCTTCCTGGACGTAGCGATCGGGCTGCCTGGCCTCGAGCTCCTCGGTGGAGGCGACCGCCAGCTTCATCACCAGCTCGTCGTCGAGCGTGCCGAGCGCGATCTTCAACAGCTCGCGGCCGCGCACGCCGTCGGCTTGCGCCTTGACCGCCGCCGTGTCTTTGCCTTTTCGGTTGGCGTCGGTCTCGATCACCTCGTCGAGCTTGGTCAGGTCGTAGAACACCGGCACGCGGTGTCCCCACCACAGCTGCCGCGACACGTTCCAGTCGCGGATGTTGTGCATGAAGTGGTCCCAGGTCTTCTTCCACCAGTCGGGGATGATGCGCGTCTCGCCACTCTCGACGACGGCGAGCGCCTTCTCCGCGAACGGCCTGGTCTTGACGAAGAACTGGCGCGACAGCAGCGGCTCGATGACCGCGCCGCTTCGCTGCGAGACGCTGACGTTGTGCCTGATGGGCGTGGTGCCGCGAAACAGCCCGAGCTGTTCGAGCGCGGCCTTGACCTTCTTCCTCGCGACGAAGCGATCGAGGCCCTCAAACACGCCCGCGTTCTCGTTGGTGGCGGCGTGCAGCGTGAAGATGTTGATCATGGGCAGCGCGTGGCGCAGGCCGAGCTCGAAGTCGTTCGGGTCGTGCGCCGGCGTGATCTTGACGGCGCCGGTGCCGAGCTCGCGGTCGACGGCCGGGTCGGCCACCACCACCACGCGCCGCTCGGGGAAGAACGGGTGCACCAGCTCGCGCCCGATCAGGGCGGCGTGGCGCTCGTCGTCGGGGTGGACCGCCACCGCCACGTCACCGAGCATGGTCTCGGGCCGAGTGGTGGCGACCACGATCTCGAGCGCGTCGTCGGCCGGCAGCATGACGGTGGCGGGCCGCCCGTCATCGTGCTGCGGCGAGGCGAAGCTCTTGGCCTGCAAGGGGCCGGCGTCCTTCACCTGGTAGGCGAAGCGCCACAGCTCGCCGTCCTTCTCCTCGTGCTCGACCTCCTCGTCGGACAGCCCGGTGCCGGTGGCCGGATCCCAGTTCACCAGTCGCTCGCCGCGGTAGATGAGCCCGTCGTGCCACAGGCGCACGAACGCCTCCTTGACGGCGCGGTTGCACTGCTCGTCCATGGTGAAGCGCGCGCGCGTCCAGTCGGCGGAGGCGCCCATGGCCTTGAGCTGGGTGACGATGCGGTCGCCGTTCTTCTCCTTCCACTGCCAGACACGCTCGAGGAAGCTCGCGCGCCCGAGATCGTGGCGGGTCTTGCCCTCGTGGCGCTTGAGCTCGCGCTCGACCACCGTCTGGGTGGCGATGCCCGCGTGGTCGACGCCCGGCAGCCACAGCGCCGCCTCGCCGCGCATGCGGTGCGTGCGGATCAGGATGTCTTGCAGCGTGACGAACAGCGCGTGACCCATGTGCAAGGAGCCGGTCACGTTGGGCGGCGGCATCATGATCACGTACGGGCGCTTGGCACCTGCGCGCACCGCCGCGACGTCGGGCGTGAACACGCCCGCGTCCTGCCACACCCGGTACCAGTGCGCCTCGACGGCGCGCGCGTCGTAGGCCTTGGGGAGCATCCCCTCGTCGGCGTCGGTGGTCTCTTCGGGCGTGGTGCCGGCGTCGGTCATGGCGATCCTCGTCGGAGGGTCGCTACCAGACGCGTTCGCCTCGAGGAAGGCCGCTCGGCGCCGGCGGCGCTACCACATGCCGTCGATCCACAACTGGGCGGCGATGCCCTGCGCGGCGCTGCCGCCGAGACCATCGAAGGTGATTTCGTTGTTGTTCTTGGCGCCGACCGCACCCTCGGCGATGATCTGACCGATGATGGCGCCGTTGTTCTTCCAGCCGATGCTCGACTCCGACTGGATGGTGCCGGAGAGCGACAGGTTGTTCTTGGTGCAGATGTTGGAGTGGGCGTAGAGGTCGCCGCGCACGCTGGCGGAGTTGTTGAAGCAGATGCCCGACGAGGTGGTGCAGAACGCGTAGGCCGCGTCGGGGCCGATCTCGCAGTCGAACGGGCCCGGCGCCGGCTCGTGCGAGACCATGTCCCCGATGAAGCAGTCGCCGTTGTCGCTGAAGATGGTCTGGCAGTCGATGCGGCCGACGATGCCCTGCGCCTTGCCTCCGAAGTCGCAGTTGCCCTCGGCGCGGATGGCGAAGCCGTCGGCGTCGAGGGCGATCACGTTGGCGGTCTCGGGGCCGCAAGCGGCGCCACTGACGGCGCCAAGCGTGGCGCAGTTGCAGGTGGGACAGCACAGCTTCGAGTTGGCCGTGATCTCGACGCCGCCGTTGGCCAAGATGGTCAGCCTGGCGCTGGCGAGGACCCCGAGGTCCATGGCGACGTCGGGCCTGCCGGCGCCAAACAGCGTGGTGTTGGTGGCGGCGTCGGCCGCGTTGGTCTCGAACGCGACGATGGCCGGCGACGGGAAGTTGGCCGACGTGATCTCGTCGACCTCGTAGGCCTCGGGCGCATTGACGCCGGTGACGGTGGTGCTCGGCGCGCCGCAGCCGGTACAGCCACCGCAGTAGTCGGCCCAGGTCCGTGCCGTGTCGGCGACATTCGGGATGGCGGTCCTCGCGCGGAAGTCATCGCCGTTCGCCATCTCGGGTATCGCCGGACCGGCGCCGGGGTCGAAGTCGGCGGCGTCCGCGCCGTCGCGCAGGTGGGCGATCAGCTTCCAGCAGCCGCTCTGGCCGGCCGCGCAGGTGACGCCGTTCGGCACGCCGCCCGCCATCGGCCAATTGCAGGGGGCCGGGATCGGATCGCTCGTGACGTTGGTGCAGTTGTCGGCCGGCACACCGACCGCGGTACCGCCGAACTTGGCGGTCAGCGTGGCCTGAGCGTTGTTGTCGAACGGATCCCACAGGAACACCTGGCTGTCGCCCGAGCCGGCGCCGCCCGGGAAGCCCGGCGTCGGCGTGTCGTCGTCGCGGAAGAACAGCTTGCAGACGCCGGTGGCGCCGATGTTGTTGCCCGAGGATTCGGGCAGGCCGAAGCTCTCGTTCGACAGGAAGCCGGTGAACGGCGGCACCTCGACGTTCGGGTTCGGACGCGCGCCCGCCGTCACCGTCGATCCGGCGCCGGCGGCGCAGTCGGTGCAGCCCGGGCAATCGGGCGGCGGCTGGCTGCCCGAGACCAGCTGCGCGTCGAGCGCGCCGCACACGCAGGCGCCGCCCGTGATCGAGTCCGCCACCACGCCGCCCTTGGCGCCGCAGATGCTGCCGTCGAGGTTGGCGGTGCTACCCGCGGAGATGGCGGACTCCAGGTCCACCGGCGGCATGGCGCGCAGCACGGTGATCGACGCCACCGCGTGCGCCTTGGGGTAGAGGTCCGCCACGACGGTGCGATCCGGCACCACGCCGACCACCGTGACCACCATCGAGCGGTCCCGGTCTCGCTGCGGCAGGTCGACGCCGGTGCCTTCGCCGGCGTCGGTGAACTGCTCCAGCGCCACCATGGTGCTCGAGTCATCGCTGTTGTCGTCGAAGCGCACGAAGCAGGCGCCCACGCCGGCGACGCGAAACACGCGGTACTGGTGGAACTGGTCGTTGACGCCCGGCGGGATGCTGGCGGTGCCGAGGTTGCTCGGCAGCAGGCCGGCCGGCGGCAGGAAGTTGTCGGTCGTCGTCGTCACGCTGTCGTCGTTGTCGAGCAGCTCGTCGAAGTCACGCCTGGTGTCGGCCCGGCCGTAGTCCTCGACATAGGCGTCGGCGGCGTCGAGGCACCCCTCCGCGACGTCGCGCGCCTTCAGCTCCTCGGCGGCGCGCACCGCCATCGTGCTCTGGTTGTCGACGGCGGCGAGCTGGGTCGCGAGCACCACGCTGGTGGTCGCGATCACCGCCAGGATGATCAGGATGGCGAAGCCGCGTCTCTTCTTCACCGTCATTGCACACCTCTACCTGTTCCTGATCGCCGCGCTGCCGACGATGTCCTGCTGCACGGCGCGGCCTTGCGTGGTGCGCTCGAGCACCATGACCCAGTCGATGCGGCGCACCTGGGCCTTGTCGGCGGTGACGGCGCCGGCGGCGTCGAAGTAGCTGAAGGTCAGGCTCCGGACGTTACGCGCGATGACTTCGGGGCCGTAGCACACGTTGGCGACGCCGCCGGTCGGTGTCAGCGCCAAGGACGCCATCGACGGCAGCGTGGCGGTGGCGAGGTTCGGCCAGGCCGCGTTTTGCGGGTCCGGATCGCCGCGGCACTGGATGCGCACCAGATCGGTGCCCCGCAAGGCGAAGAACACCCGATCGATGGTGGTGACGAAGCCCTGCCCGGTGATGCCGACCGGGAAATCGTCGGTGTCGACGTTCGGCCACGACGGGTCCCAGTTGGTCGCCAGGCGCAGCGTCATGACCCCGTTCGGCACGCCGATCGCGTCCATGTCGTAGGCGCCGCCGAGGCCGGCGTGGGTCCATGCGTGGCTGCCGGCCACCACCTGGATGCGCTCGTTGACGGCGACGCGCCGCATGCCCCACGGGCAGGTGCGGTCGTTGCCGTCGCCGGTCGCGTCGCAGCCGTCCTCGCCAGGGAAGAACTTGCTGGTGGTCGCGGTGCTGCACGTCCCTCCGCCGGTGTCCGGTACGCAGCGCCCGTTGTTCTCGTTCTCCCACATGACGTTCCGCAGGCTGCCTCCGGGGCGGTTGTGCAGCACGCCGAGCGCGTTGTACTGCGCGTCCGGGCGCGGCAGGTCGCCGACGATGCCGACCTCGGTGGCGTTCGCCAAGATGACGACGGTGTCGAAGTTGGTGGCGCCGACGCCGGCATAGACGTCGGCGATGTGCAGCCCGCTCGGCTGCGGCACGCCGAGCCCGGCCATGCGCAGCTCCTGGTGCATGACGCGCGACGCGAACAGGCCCTGACGCGCCATCTCGGCGCGGGCGCGCGCGCGGGCGCCGGAGCGGATCACGCCGACCAGCAAGCCGACCGAGACGCTCAAGATGAGCGCGAGCAACGACAGCGCGACCATCAGCTCGATGAGCGTGGCGCCGCGTGGAGCAAGGTGACGTCGAGGTGCGTTCATCGTCCGGTGTCGTTCACGGCGCGTAGATGCGCGTCTGCAGGGTGACTTGTTTGGTGCCGTAGTCGTGCGTCGGGAAAGAGACCGTCACGCTGACCGCTTTGAAATTGATGACGTTGGCGCCGATGGTGGTGCTGCCGCTGGTCTCGGTGCGGGTGCGCGTGTAGCGGCCCGACAGCCCGCCCGGCACGCCGATATCGCCGCTCGAGGTGAGCCCGGTGCCGGCGGCGCGCGACTCCTCGATCGCCTGCTGCGCCAGCATGCCCGCGGTCATCTGTCGCGAAGCGAACGTCGTGCGATCCATGGCTGCGCCGGTGTTGACCAAGAGCGCGCCGATGATGACCGAGGCCATCACGCCGCCGACCGCCACCTCGACGAGCAACCACCCGCGTGGATCCTTGGTTCGTCGGCGGCGCAGCGTGGGCATGGTGGTCCTCGGCGCAGGGTGGGTGGTGGTCATAGGCAGGAGAAATTCGGCGCGCTGCCGCCCGGATCGACGCCGCGGTCGAGCACGCAGACGAGCCCCTGCGCCTCGACCAGGATCTTCTTGGTGTCGGCCATGCCGCCGGCCATCGAGGTGTGCGTCAGCGTGAGCACGCCGTCGTCGTCGGTGACGACGGTGTCGGACGAGAACAGCCTCCCCGACGGGCGGAAGCGGAATTGATCGGGTTCACCGCCGCCAAGCGCGGTCGCGGCGGTCTCGGTCGGCACCGGATCGAATTCGATCTCGATCAGGCTGTAGTCGAGCGCCAGGCGATCGATCTCGATCCACTGCGGGTCGGCAGCGACGATCCTGGTGACCGGGTTGACGTCGCAGTCGTAGCTGTTGAGCCTCTCGGCGACGACCACCTGGTTGACGTCGAGGCGCACGCGCGTGCAGCGCTTGGCGCTCATCGCCTCCTGCTGCGCCCGCGCGATCAGCGAGGCGACGGCCTCGGCCGAGCCCTCGAGCTTGGCCGCGTCGACGAAGGGGCCCATCGCCGGGACCGCGAGCGCCGCCAGCACCGCGAGGATCGCGACCACCAACATCATCTCGATCAAGCTGAACGCGCGCATCGGTCCTTCGCCCCCGGGGCCCGAGCCCGGCCAACCGCATGGTAGTGAATTGTCGCCGAGCAATAGCGTGCCTCCAAGATCCTGTCCCGGTCTGTCCGACGCCCCGGTAGGTGGATGTAGTAGCGTCGCACCATGGACCCGCTCGTCGATCGCCTGATCGATCTCGCACTTGAGGAGGACCTGGGCGCCGGCGGTGATGTCACCACGCGCGCGACGGTGCCGCCCGAGACCCGAGCGGAGGCGCTGGTGCGCGCCAAGGAGCCGCTGATCCTCGCCGGCGTCGCGGTCTTTTGCCGGGTCTTCGAGCGCGTCGACCCCTCGGCGGTCGTCACGGTGCTCGAGCGGGAGGGCGCCTCGGTCGCGCCCGGGACCGTGATGCTGCGGGCGACCGGCCTGGCGCACAGCCTGCTCGTCGGCGAGCGCCCGGCGCTCAATTTCCTGATGCGGCTGTCCGGCATCGCCACGCAGGCGGCGCGCTTTGCCTCGGCGGTGCGGGGAACGCGCGCGCGCGTCGTCGACACGCGCAAGACCACGCCGGGCTGGCGCGCGCTCGAGAAGGAGGCGGTGCGCGTGGGCGGCTGCGCCAACCACCGCGCCGGCCTGTTCGACGGCGTGCTCATCAAGGACAACCACATCGAGGCGGCGGGCGGCATC
>Ga0154820_1094_pt2 | contig 11131 bp, 10 predicted proteins | sample Rifle2008BG16ft_FD_116124 | JGI IMG/M metagenome (GOLD analysis project Ga0154820, IMG submission 116124) | Deltaproteobacteria bacterium RBG_16_71_12
CGCGCAGATCCACGTCGTGCCCGACAAGGCGACGTTCACCGTCACCATCGACGCCGCCGACGTCGACAAGATGCGCGTGCAGCAGCTCGCGCAGGACAAGATGGCCAAGGTGATCGACAACGCCACGCGCGCCGGCATCGATCCCTCGGGCCTGACCATCGCGAGCGCGGCGCTCGCGCCCGAGTACCACACGGACAGGCACGGCCGGCCGCTCTACCTCCAGGTGAAGCGCTGGGTGGCGACCCGCAACCTGACGCTGCGCGTGGACGACCTTGGTAACATGAACGCGATCTTCGGCGCCGTCATCGAGGGCGGCGGCGTCCTGCAGGGAGACATCGCGTTCGACACGTCGCGGCTCGAGGAGGTGCGCGCCCAGGCGAGGCTGCGCGCCGCCGAGGCAGCAAAGCAAAAAGCGAGCGCGCTCGTCGAGGCGCTCGGCGCCAAGCTCGGCAGGCCGACGTCGATAGGCGAGCACGATCCGTCCTACTCGGGCCCCTGGAACTACAAGAACGCGATGGAAGACTGGCGCAGCGGCGCCTTCGTCGACGGCGCCTTCAGCGCGGGCTCGATGACCGTGAGCGGCCACGTCAACGTGACCTTCGAGATCACCTGATCGCCCTACCCAAAATCGATGCGTCCATTGGCGCGCGCAAGAGTCCCGAGCAGCGCCCGGGGAGGCAGGGGTCGCCTCGAAAGGCGGTGTGACAGCGGCAGCAGATCGCAGCAACCACCACCGCCGCTCCACAACCCTGCACGAACGAGAAGGCCGCGCCACACCGCCGCCGAGGCGACCCCTGCCTCCCCGGGCGCCCCACGCGCCACCCGCGTCAAACGGACCGTTCGTGAAACCCGCTGCCGTCGAACGACAGCATCAACCGCCGCTGGTCCTGCGCCGTCAAGATGTGCACCGAACGCGACCAGATGGCGTGCAGGTTGCGCAACGTGTCCTGCGCGTAGCCCGCGTCGAGATCGACGCCGTCGTGGGTGTGCTCGAGCAACAGCTCGGCGCGGTTCTCGTAGTTGCCGTCGATGACGCGGATGACCGGGTGCCCGAAGTTGGTCAGCTGCTGCAGGATCTTGGTCTTGATGGTGTCGAAGTCGCGCGAGTCGATGATCCACTGCTTGCGCTTGCGGTCGTACTCGTAGCTGAAGAAGCCGTGCTCGCGGCAGAAGTCGATGGTGAAGAACTCGTCGATGAACGTGACGTCCGAGTAGATCTGCCGCACCTGGAAGATCTTGTCGCGGCCGAGGCCGAGCTGCTTGTCCCAGCGTCGTCGCTCCGCCATGTCGTCGCACTCGTTCCACTCCTTGCCGAAGCGCCCCTTGTTCCACCGGTCCTCGATGTCGCGGTACAGCTCGAGGCCGAGCTTGTAGGGGTTGATGTTCTGCGGGCTGGTCGCCGTGACGCCCGAGTGCTTGTCTGCGAAGTCGATGACCTCGGAGGAGTCCATCGCCTTCTCGGTCATCAGCTTGGCGTGCCAGTAGGAGGCCCAGCCCTCGTTCATGATCTTGGTCATGCCCTGGGGCGCGAAGTAGTAGGCCTCCTCGCGCAGCATATCGAGCACGTCGACCTGCCAGGGCTCGAGCGGCGCGTGGCTCATCAAGAAGCCCATGACGTCGCGTTCGGGCTCCACCGGGAAGCGCTTCTGCTTCTTGGCCTCGTCCTCGAGGCGCTTCTTCTGCGCCGCCACGAAGTCGTCGGGGTTGATGTAGCGCTCCATGTACTCGCGGCTGGTCGGCAACAGGCCGAGGTCGCGCTTCTTGTCGGGCGGCTGCGTGGTGCCGCGATCCTCCTCCTTGCGCTTGCGCTTGATGTAGGGCGAGTTGAAGTCGATCAGGTTGTCGATCGACAGGCAGCGGTCGACGAAGGTCTCGACCACCTCCACGCCGTACCAGTCGATGTAGCGACGGATGCGCGTGGCGTGGTTCGCCATCTCGTCGATCATCTTGCGGTTGGTGTGCTGGAAGGTGAAGTTGTTCTTGAAGAAGTCGTTGTGGCCGCACACGTGGCACATGACCATCTTCTGGTCGGTCATGGCGTTCGACTCGAGCAGGTACGCGTAGCAAGGGTCGTTGTTGATGACCATCTCGTAGATCTTGTGCAGCCCGTACTCGTAGCTCCTCGACATGCGCTCGTATTCCATGCCCCACTTCCAGTGCGGGTAGCGCACCGGGAAGCCCATGTACGACGCGACCATGTTGATCTCGTCGAAGTCGAGCATCTCGTAGTAGCAGTCGAACATGTCGAGGCCCGCGGCCCGCGCGTAGGCCTCGATCTGGCGCTGCATGTCGAGCATCTCGGGCGGCAGCTTGCGCGGCATCGCTACCTCCCCGCCGACAGGAAGTCCTTGATGGACTGGTAGATGCCGTCTTTGTCTTTCACCTCGGAGAGCACCACCTTCTCGTGCCGCCCCAGGTTCTCGCCCAGGTCCTTGATGAACTGCCCCGAGCCGTACGGGCTCTCGACCTGGCCGTAGCTGAACTGGTTCGACGCGGGCAACAGGCGGTCACGCAGCAGCGAGATGCACAGCCGTGTGTCGTCGATCGACCAGTTGTCGCCGTCGGAGAAGTGGAACGGGTAGATGTTCCAGTCGGCCACCGGGTATTCGGCGTCGACGATGTCGGCGCACAAGCGGTACGCCGAGCTGATCATGGTGCCGCCCGACTCGCGCGTGTGGAAGAAGGTGTCCTTGTCGACCTCTTTGGCCACCGCGTCGTGGATCAGGTAGCGACTCTCGAGGCCGTCGTAGTTCCGCCGCAGCCAGGCGTCGAGCCAGAAGCTCTCGATGCGCACGATCTCCTTTTGCTCCTCGCCCATCGAGCCCGACACGTCCATCATGTAGATGATGACGGCGTTCGCCTGCGGCTTGGTCTCGACCTTCCAGGTGCGGTAGCGGCGGTCGTCGCGGATCGGCACGATGACCGGGTTGTTCGGGTCGTAGTTGCCCATCGCGATCTGTCGGCGCAGCGCCTGCTTGTAGGTGCGCTTGAAGTGCCGCAGCGACTCGGGGCCGACGGTGTTGACGCCCGTGTACTTGATGCGGTTGGTGACGAGCTTGCTGCCTTTGGGCTCGATGCGCGGCAGCTCGAGCTCCTCGCCGAGCATGTCGGCGAGGTCGTCCATGGTGACGTCGACCTCGAGGCCGTGGTCGCCCGCCTCCTGCCCCGCCTGGCCGGGCTGCCCCTGGCCGTCTTGCGGCTGGCCGGGCAGCGGATCGCCGGGCTCGCCCTCGCCCTGGCCGACCCCGCCCTTCGACTTGTCGCCGAAGCGGAACTGCGGCAGGTCGATGCGCGGCACCGGGATGGTGATCTTGTCCTTGCCCTGCTTGCCGATCAGCTCGCCCTTCTTGATGTAGTGCTTGAGGTTCTGCTTGATCTTGCCGCGCACGATGTCCTTGAAGCGCGCGTGATCGTTCTGGATGCGCAAGGACATGGTGGGCGACCTCGACGACAATCGTAACAGGCGGCGCAGCTAGACGGAGCGGGCGGGGACGAGCCCCGCCCCTACGAGGAGCGCGGGGGCCTTGGGCCACGATGTAGGGGCGGCCCTTGTGGCCGCCCGCCGCGCCGGGCCCGCGGTCATTTGGTTCCCTTGGTGTCGCCGCGGGCGAAGATGCTGGCCACGAAGTTGAGCACGTCGGTGGCGCTCTCCTCGTTGTAGCCGTAGTTCTTGATCAGGCGCTGCTTGACGATGTCGATCTTCTCCTGCGTCTCGCGGTCGACGACGTTCGACACCAGCGTGGTCAGCTTGATCGTGTCCTTCTGGTCCTCGAACAGCTTGAGCTCGAGCGCGCGGTGCAGCCGCTCGTTGGTGCGGTAGTCGAACTTCTTGCCGTCGACGGCGAGCGCGCCGATGTAGTTCATGATCTCGCGGCGGAAGTCGTCCTTCCGGCTCTCGGGGATGTCGATCTTCTCCTCGATGGAGCGCATCAGCCGCTCGTCGGGCTCCTCGTCCTGACCGGTGTACTTGTTGCGGACGCGCTCCTTCTGCGTGTACGCCTTGATGTTGTCGATGTAGTTGGCGCACAGCTTTCCGATGGCGTCCTCGTCGGCCGAGATGGCGCGCTGCACCTCGTTCTTGACGATCTCCTCGTACTCCTGGCGCACGATCTGCAACAGCTCGACGTAGCGCTTGCGCATGTCCTCCGACGTGATCAGCGAGTGCGTGCGCAGCCCGCTCTCGAGCTCGTTGATGACCATGAAGGGGTTGATGCTGGTCTCGCTCTTGTCGCTCACCAGCGCGTTCGAGATCTTGTCCTGCACGTAGCGGGCAGAGATGCCCTCCATGCCCTCGCGCGCCGCCGCCTTGCGCAGCTCCTTGACGCTGTCCTCGGTGTAACCGGGCAGGCTCTTGCCGTCGTAGAGCTTGAGCTTCTGCAGGATGGTAAGGTTGTGACCCTTGGGCTCCTCGAGGCGCGACAGCACCGCCCACATGGCGGCCATCTCGATGGTGTGGGGCGCGATGTGCTTCCCCTTGATGGCGACGTTGTTGTAGTCCTTCTTGTAGATCTTGATCTCCTCCGTCAGCTTGGTGATGTAGGGGATGTCGATCTTGACGGTGCGGTCGCGCAGCGCCTCCATGAACTCGTTGTTCAACAGCTTCTTGTACTCGGCCTCGTTGGTGTGGCCGATGATGACCTCGTCGATGTCGGTCTGCGCGAACTTCTTCGGCTTGATCTTGTGCTCCTGCGTGGCGCCGAGCAGGTCGTAGAGGAACGCCACGTCGAGCTTCAAGATCTCGATGAACTCGATGATGCCGCGGTTGGCGATGCAGAACTCGCCGTCGAAGTTGAAGGCGCGCGGGTCGGAGTCGGAGCCGAACTCGGCGATCTTGCGGTAGTTGATGTCGCCGGTCAGCTCGGTCGAGTCCTGGTTCTTCTCGTCCTTGGGCTGGAAGGTGCCGATGCCGCGGCGGTCCTTCTCGCTCAGCACCAACCGGCGCACGCGCACGTGGCCGAGCACCTTGGTCAGGTCGCCCTTGTAGGTCTCCATCAGCAGCTTGAAGATGAAGCGCGACGCCGGGTTCAGCTCGCCCTTGATGCGCACCGGGTACTGGTCGGTGCCGAGGCCGAGCGCCTTGAAGGCCTCGGGGCGCATGTCGAGCGGGATCAGCTTGAGCGGATCCTCGTTCATCGGATCGGAGAAGACGTCGTGGCCGCCGGTGACCTGCTGCAGCTCCTTCGGCACGTGCCACTCGAACGTGTACAGGCGGCCGTCGTCGGTGGTCGAGTAGTGCTCGATGCCCTTCTTGAGCAGGCGCGCGATGGTCGACTTCGACGAGCCGACCGGCCCGTGCAACAGGATGACGCGCTTCTCGGTTCCGTAGCCCATGGCCGCGCTCTTGAGCACGTTGACCAGGCGCATCAGCGGGATGTCGAGGCCGAACACCGCGTCGCGCCCCTGTCCCATCGGGTCGTCGAAGAAGGTGTGGTGCACCACCTTCTTCTTCGAGTCGATGTATTCGGTGCGACCGTAGGAGACGACCATGTCGTAGACGCGCTGAAAGGCGCCGCGCGCCACGCGCGGGTCGCGACGCACGACCTCGAGGTACTCCTCGAACGAGCCCTCCCAGTTGAGCTCCTGGAAGCGCTGGCGGTTTTGCAGACGCGCGATGGTCGCGACGAGGGAATCGGGTTGGCTCATGGGATCCTCGGGCCGTCGACAGGCTCCCTCCTGATGTAACGCCGTCGGCCGGTCCGGTGCAAACGTGGTAGCAACGGCGCATGGACGCCCGCCTGCTGCTCCCCGCCGCCTTGCTGGCCCTCGTGCCGGCCGCCGCCCTCGCCGCGCCGGCACTGTCGGGCGAGGCCGAGGCCGGGCCGCGCATGGTGCGCAAGAGCCGCGCGGTCTTCGGCACCATGATCGAGATCATGGCCTCGGTTCCCCCCGGCGACGGGCCGGCCGCCGGCGCGCCGTTCGACGCCGCCTTCGACGAGGTGGCGCGGGTCGAGCAGCTGGTCGACGAGGACGACCCGCGCAGCGGCGTCGCCCGCATCAACGCGGCGGCCGGTGGTGCCGCGGTGGTGGTCGAGCCCGAGCTGTTCGCGCTCCTGTCGGAGGCAATTCGCCTGGCCAAGCTCACCAAGGGCGCGTTCGACATCACCGCGGCGGCCTACGACGCCGCCTGGCGCTTCGGCGGCGACGAGGCGCCGACGGTCGACCCCGCTACCGGCGAGGGTGACGGCCGCGCGCCGGTGCCGAGCCGGCGCGACATCGACCGCATGCGCGCCCTGGTCGGTGTCGACGACCTGGCGCTCGACGCCGCCGCGCGCGCACCGCAAAGCTCAAGCAGGCCGGCGCGCGCATCGGCCTGCGCGCGGTGGCGCGCGCCTACGCGCTCGAGCGCGGCGCCGCCGTGCTCGAGGCCGCCGGCATCACCGACTTCGTCGTCTCGGCGGGCGGCGACCTGGTGGTGCGCGGCAGCAAGGGCGATCGGCCGTGGATGGTCGGCCTGCAGGACCCGCGCGCCGCCGGCCACTTCGCCGCGCTCCCCGTCGAGGACCGCGTGGTGACCACCACGGGCGACTACGAGGCGTTCTTCTTCGATGGCGGCGTGCGCTACCACAACGTCATCGACCCGCGCACCGGCCAGCCCGCGACCAAGTGCCGGAGCGTGTCGGTCATCGCCAAGCAGGCGCTGGTGGCCGAGGCGCTGTCGCGCGCGGTGTTCGTGCTGGGCGCGCGCGACGGCGTGGCGCTGATCGAGCGCCTGAAAGACATCGACGTCGTGGTGGTCACCGCCGACAACCGCGTCGTCACGTCGCGCGCCATCAAGGACGTATTGCAGCACCGCCCGCCGACCGACGGCCCCTGACCGACGAGGCCGCCGATGGAACGCGACCTCGCCGCCTCGCTCGGCACCGCCTTCGCCGTCGGCCTGCTGGTCGGCCTCGAGCGGCAGATGGCGATCGGACGGGCCGAGGGCCACGAGACGCGGCTCGGCGGCGTGCGCACCTTCCCGCTCATCGCGTTGGCGGGCGCGCTCTCGGTGCTGCTCGCCGAGACCATCGGCAGTTGGCTGGCCGCCGCCTCGCTGCTCGGGCTGGTGACGCTCATCGCCGCCCACCGCATCGGCGCGGCGTCGCCGGACCGTGAGAGCGGCGCCACCACCGACGTCGCCGCCGTGGTGACCTGGCTGCTCGGCGCGCTCGCGGTCAGCCACACCATCCTGTCCGATCTCGGCACGCGCCTGACCACCACCGCCGGCCTCGGCGTCGTCGTCACCTTGTTGTTGAGCATCAAGCCGCGCCTGCACGCCGCGGTGCGGCGCATCTCCGACGACGATATCTTCGCCACCTTGCAGATCCTCGTCGTCGCGGTGGTGGTGCTGCCGCTCCTCCCCGACAAGAGCTACGGCCCCTTCGACGCCATCAATCCACAGCACGTCGGCCGCATGGTGCTGTTCATCGGCGCCATCAGCTTCACGGGCTACCTGGCGAGCCGCCTGCTCGGGCCCGGCCGCGGGCTGACCGTGACGGGTCTGGTCGGCGGCCTGGTGTCGTCGACCGCGGTGACCTTCTCGATGGCGCGGCGCGCGCGCACCGAGCCGGACCATGAGGCGGCCTGCGCGCTCGCGGTCGTGTCGGCGTCGACCATGATGTTCCTGCGCGTGCTCGCCGCCGCCGCCGTGGTGTACGCGCCGCTGGTGCCGCGCCTCGTGCTGCCGCTCGGCGCCATGAGCGCCGCCGGCGTCGCGTTGGTCGCGCTGATGGCCAGGCGCGGGCGCGCCGCGCGCCCCGACGTGCGCGCGCCGCTCGGCGAGGTGCCGCTCAAGAACCCCTTCGAGCTCAAGAGCGCCATCGTCTTCGGCATGCTGTTCGCCGGCGTCACGCTGGCGGCCACCGCGGCGCGCGCGCTGCTCGGCGACGCCGCCATCCTGCTGGCCGCGCTGGTCGCCGGCACCACCGACGTCGACGCCATCACGCTCTCGTCGGCGACGTTGGCGCGTGACGGTCTGCCGATCTCGGTTGCCGCCGCCGCGGTCATCGTCGCGACCTTCGCCAACACGGCAGTCAAGGCGGGCATCGCGTTCGTGTCGGGTGGGGCGTCCTTCGGCCGCAAGGTGGGCACCGCCTACCTGGCGATGGCGGCGGCGGGAGGGGCGACCATCGCGGCGCAGTGGCTTCTTGGGTAGGGGGGGTTGGCATGTCAGCGCTCCTCCGACAGCGCACGTAGGACCTTATCGTGCATGTCGTAGACGTCGGCCGCATGGCGGCCCTCGCGCGCGACCTGCCCGGCGACCTCGCGCACGGCCTGCTCCACACGCGGGCGCAGCGATGGCGGCAGTCGGCGCAGCTCCGCGGCGAGGCCGGCGACGTGGGCGTCGATCCCGCGCAGGCCCACGTCCCGGTCGCGCACGCCGACCATCACCTGGAACGCGAGGCGCGCGTGGTGCGCGACGCCCGGCAGGAGCACGTCGCTGCGTCCGGCTCGCTCGAGGGCGGCACCCACCGCCGGCATGTGGGCCTCGCAGGTGATGAGCAGCCCGAGGCCGTTTGGGTCGGCGAGCAGGTCGAGGACCGTCCCGGCGCCCGTCTCGACGAGCGCGCCGAGCAGGCGCGGCCCCGCCGCGGAGGCGAGGACGACCCTCCCGTAGACGAGCATGCTCGTCCGGTCGCGATCGGCGGCGAGCGCCGCGGCCACTTCGGCGGGCGCGCTTTCGCAGCGAGCGGCGAGCGCGTCGAGATCGGCGTCGGTCGCCGACCGCGACGCCGCTGCCGCGACGAGCGCTGCGGTGTCAGGCACGGCGTCATCGTGCGCCCGCGCGCGCGGGCCGGTCAACCGTCCAGAGCGGGCGCGGGTGCCGGTCAGGGCGAGCACGGCCGGTCCGCTACCGAGGCGCCGCCAAGAACGCGAGCACGAGCCCCCGCGCCGCCTCCGAGTCGAGCGCCGCCTTGCGCTCGGACTTCTTCACCCCCGACTCGACCAGCCGCAGCGCCGCCTGCTGCGAGGAGTAGTCCTCGTCGACGACGTGGACCCGTGCGTCGAGCCCCGCGTCGGCGAGCGCCTGCTGCAACGCGGCGGCGAAGCCGGGCGCGCGGCGCTCGACCGGTCCGCTCCTCGGCTTGCCCACCAGCACGTCGCCCACGTCGAGCGCGCGCACCTGGTCGACCAGGAACGCGACGTCGTCGGCGCGGCTCTTCGGTGTCAGGTTGGGCAGCGCGCGCACCGACAGGCCGAGCTCGTCGGAGACGGCGAGCCCCGTACGCTTGAGCCCGAGGTCGACGCCGAGCACGCGCCGTCCGGGCGCGCGCGCCTCAGGAGGCACCCTTGCCCGTGGCGGCGCCGGCCACGTCGCTCGGGCCCTCCTCGTCGTCGAGGCCGGCGGTGGCCGCCGTCTCCGCCACCAGCTTGTCCTTGACCCGCTGGAGCGCGGCGCGCGTCTTGGTGGCCCACTCGCTCTCGGCGCCGGTGCGGGTCACCATCTCGGCGGTGGTCGACCACGTCTTCTCGGCCTTCTCGAGCAGGATCATGATCTTCCTGCGCACCATGGTCTGATACAGCGCGGCCGCCTCCGGGCTCAGGTCGGCCGGCGCCGGCAGGCCGCCGATCTCCTCGTGCAGCTCCTCGTACATGCGGCCGACGCTGTAACCGGCCGCCGACGCCCACCCGGGGTGGTCCTCGCGGATGGTGCGCAGGTAGGCGTATTGCGCGCGCAGCAGGCGCTGGCACTTCTCCTCGAGCTGTTGCCCGAGCAGCTTCTCGAGGCTGACGGCGTCGAGCGCGCCGCGCTTGGCGGCCAGCTCGTTGGCCTTGGCGATCTCCTCGTCGGTGGGCAGGCGCATGTCGAACTCGGAGAACTCGAGGCGCGCCAGCTCGGCCAGGTAGAAGGCCGCCTGCGCCACGAAGTAGCCGACGTCGAGCCGCGCCGTCTCGCTCGCTTGTCGATAGAGCCGCCGCGCCTCGAGGAAGCGGTACTCCGCGGTGTAGCGGTGCGGGCCCTCGGCGTCGTCTTGGCCGAGCATGTAGTGGCCGACCCCGGCGTCCACCAACGCCTCGATGCGATCCTCGACCACCAGCTCCTCGCCGAGCATCTCGTCGTACAGCTCGACCACCTCGGCGTAGCGCTTGGCGACGGCGAGCCCCTGACCACGCTTGAAGCGCCCGTCGAGCCGGTCGCGGTCGCTCGCGTTCGGCGGCAACAGCGCGAGGTACTGGTCGACGGCGGCCACCGCCTCGTCGCCGCGCTCGAGGTGGACGTAGCAGACGGCGCGGTTGTAGTGCGACAGGAGCACGCGCCTGTCGTCGGGGAACTCGCGGATCAAACGCTCGAAGTAGAGCGCGGCGTCGGCCCAGGCGCCGCCGTCGAGCAGGTCGAGCGCGCGCTTGAACAGCGTCTCGGCGTCGTACATCTCGAGCCCGTCGGGGCCGATCGGCTCGGCGACCACGCGGATCTCGGGCAACGCCACGTTCTGCGTGGCGGGCGGCAAAGTGGCGCAGCCGAGCTGCGCGAGCAGCGCGAGGCAGAGAGCGCAGAGCAGGGCGAGCGAAAGGGCCGAGCGACGCATGGGTAGCTCGACAAGTCTAGCGGGCGCACGGTTCCCGGGGCCAGGATCGCCGCGGTGCGGGCGCGTGTCCTACACGCCGGCGACACGAGGTCAGACGCTGCGGCGTTCCAGGTCACCGAGCCAGGGCAACAGCTCGATCAGGCGCTGCGCATCGTGCACCGCGTCGGCCAGACGGGGGATGCGCACCAGCGGCTCGCCACGGCCGTGGCGCTCGAGCAGCTCGAGGACGTTCTGCCGCTCGACCGTGGCTACCTTGTCCTGCTGGCGCACCGCCTCGTCGAGCACGGCGGCGAGGCGAGCGGCGGCGCCGGGCGCCAGGCCCGCGCGCTCGAGGTGGCGCTCCCAGTGCTCCTCGGCCAGGAGCGCGACGGCGCGCCCGGCGGTGGGCGTGACGCGGTTCACCAAGAGCGCGCCGAGCGGCAGGCCGCGGCTCTCGAGCTCCGTGAGCAGCAGGCGCGCCTCGGCGAGCGAGGGCGGCGCGGGCGAGGTCACGACCAAAAAGCGCGTGTCCTCGCCGCGCAGCATCTGCTGGAGCTCGCGCGTGCGGCGCGTCAGCGGCTCGTACAGATCGCGCAGCAGCACGATGAAGTCGCCGAGCTCTTCGAGCACCTCCGCGCCGGTGA
>Ga0154820_1200_pt8 | contig 11079 bp, 8 predicted proteins | sample Rifle2008BG16ft_FD_116124 | JGI IMG/M metagenome (GOLD analysis project Ga0154820, IMG submission 116124) | Deltaproteobacteria bacterium RBG_16_71_12
CGGCCTCCGATCGCCGCCGTGTGTAGCGGCGGGACATTCCGCTTGTCGCGCCGCGGTCGCCGTGGGATCCACCGCCCATGGGTAGCGAGCACATCTCGGTTCAGATCGCGCAGGCCGCGGGCGGGAGCACCTCGCTGTGGGCCATGCTCACGCACTCGGGGCCGACCGCGCTCGCGGTGCTGTTGCTGCTGGTCGCGTTCTCCGTCGTCAGCTGGGGCATCATCCTGGTCAAATACCTGGCCATCCGTCAGGCGAGCAGAGGCTCGGTCGAGTTCCTCGAGCTGTTCTGGCAGTCCAAGCGCCTCGACGAGATCTTCCAGAAGACCGATCAGATGGCCTCGAGCCCGATCGCGCAGGTGTTTCGCGCCGGCTACCAGGAGCTGGTCAAGGTCAAGCAGCGCGAGCAAAAGGAGCGGGAGGCCGCCGACAAGATGGCCTTCGGCGGCCCCGAGAACGTCGAGCGCGCGCTGCGCCGCGCCGCCACCACCGAGATGACCGAGCTCGAGCGGCTCGTGCCCTTCCTCGCCACCGTCGGCTCGACCTCGCCGTTCATCGGCCTGTTCGGCACCGTCATCGGCATCATGAAGAGCTTCTCGGAGATCGGCGCCAAAGGCTCCGCCAACCTCGCCACCGTCGCACCAGGCATCGCCGAGGCCTTGATCGCGACCGCCGCCGGCCTGCTCGCCGCCATCCCGGCGGTCATCGCCTACAACTTCTTCACTTCGCGCATGAAGGTGCTCGGCGTCGAGATGGACAACTTCTCGTCCGACTTCATGAACATCGTGCGGCGCCACTTCTTCTGAGCTCGGTAGTGCGCAGCCGCTGGACCCGTGCTACCAGCGCCTCCGGTCGTGGCCAACGCTTGGCCGCAACGGGGGTTTTCTCACATGGTGAAGGTGCACATGACCTCGATGCTCACGCGCTGGCCCATCGTCGCCGCCGGCACGATCGCCCTGCTGTCGCTCTCCGGCTGTCCCTCGTGTGCGCCCCAGACCGTCGGTGAAGGTGTCGCGCGCCTGACCGTGCGCAACGTCGGCGCCATGGTGTCGCTGGTCAGCGCCAACGCCGACTGCGGCTTCGCCAGCACCGCCGTCGCGGGCGCGCCCGTGATCGACGGCGCCGTCGGCTCCGAGGGGACGGTCACCTGGACGGTGACCGACTGCGCGATCGACCTCGGCGAGGAGAGCACCATCTCCGAGGACTGCACCGGCGGCACCGTCACCGGCAGCGGCAAGGTCACCCTCTCCGCCACCAAGACCGTCGCCGGCATCCTCACCGGCGACGACGAGAACCCGGTGGTGCCGGGCGGCCCCGACGCCGCCACCATCAGCATCACCGCGGCCACCTTCGAGGACTTCCGCGTGGTCAACTCGAAGAGCGACAACGTGCTGACCATGGTGAGCGGCTCCATCACCGCCATCGCCAAGCCGCGCCTCGCCGTCGCCGAGTCGACCGGCGCCTGCGCGGTCGCCACACCCAACGTCACGTTCTCGAGCGTCGCCTACGGCGCCTCCACCCTCTACGTCGACACGCCCGACAACAAGTTCGAGGCCGACGTCACCGTGAGCGACATCAGCGCGCAGAACGGCAAGAAGGACGAGGAGAACTCGATCAGCGGCACCATGACGGTGTTCGGTTCCTCCGTCGACGTCACCGGCGACGGCGCGCTCGACCCCGACTATGACGCGGCCGAGTTTGCCGCCGCCTACGCCTGCGCCGACGACCTGGCCACGCCGGAGAGCTTCGAGTGCGTCGATCTGACCCCGCGCCTGGCGGACGGCGCCGCGCGCCTCTCGATCAAGCTGCTCGGCACCGTCGCCTCGCTGCTCGACGCCGACACGAGCTGCGGCTTCTCGTCGGCGGCGGTGCAGGGCGCCGCCACGCTCACCGGCACGCCCGGCGGCACCGGCTCGATCACGTTTGCGTCGACCGCCTGCACGCTCACGTTCCCGGCCAACACCATGCTCGACTCCGATTGCGAGGGCACCCAGACCATCGTGCAGGGCAGCGTCACCGTCACCGGCACCAAGGTGGTCGCTGGCCGCGTCACCGGCAGCGCCGAGAACCCGATCGTGCCCATCGTCGATCAGCCGGCCACCATCACCGTCAGCATCGTCGCCGACGACTTCATGGTCGGCTCCACCGCCAACGACAACGCGCTGTTGGCCCGGAGCGGCACGCTCGCCGGCGTGGTCAAGCCGCAGGTCTACGTCGGCGCCGACACCGGCGTGTGCTCGGTGAGCACGCCGAACGCCGGCTTCGAGGACGTCGACTGGAGCAACGGTGACCTGCTGCTCACCTCAGCGTCGGGCTCGTTCGCGTTGGCGGCCGACGCCTCGGCGCTGACGGCGGCCAACGGCAACAGCTCCTCGGGCGTGAACGCGCTCGACGGCACCATCACCATCGACGGCACCGCGTACGACGTGCCCGGCGACGCGGCCGGCCTCGACCCGGAGTTCGACCAGGACGCGTTCGACGACTCCTGGCAGTGCAACGCCGACCTCGCCGATCCGCTGTCGCACGCCTGCGCGGTCGCGCTCGGCGGCCAGCTCGGCGCCGGCGCGGCGTCGCTCACCATGCGCACGCTCGGCACCGTCACCAGCCTGGTCAACGCCGACACGAGCTGCGGCTTCTCGAGCCCGGCGGTCGGCGGCACACCCACCTTCGCGGGCGGCGACGTCGGCGACGACGACGTGACCGCGACCTTCTCGCTCGCCGGCGCCGGCTGCACCATCACCTTGCCGGCCGACACCGTGGTCTCGACCGACTGCGCCGGCACCGAGACCGCCGTGGGCGGCACCGTGGTGGTGCGCGGCACCAAGACGGTCACGGGCTTTCGCACCGGCGATCCGTTGGAGCCGATCGTGCCGACCAGCTTCAAGCCCGCCACCTTCACGTTGAACCTCGGCATCACCGAGCTGTCGGTGGTGTCGTCCGCGTCCACCTCGAGCATGGTGGTGCACACCGGTGAGCTCGACGGCGTCGTGCAGCCGCGCGTCGGCCTCGACAGCACCACCGGTGCGTGCAGCATCTCCACGCCCAACAGCACCTTCTCGGCCGTCAACTGGACGCAGGCGCAGGTGACCATGACGAGCGACAGCGGTGTCTTCGACGTCGCCATCGCCGACAGCAACCTGGCGGCGCAAAACGGCACCGACGGCACCAACACCAACACGCTGTCGGGCGACATCACCGCCGAGGGCGTGCCGCTGACGGGCCTGGCGCTGCCGCTCGACCCCGACTTCGACCAGACCGCGTTCGACGCGGCCTACGCCTGCACGCCCAACCTGATGGTGGTGCCGGACACGGCCTGCTCGTTCCGCCAGGTGCTCGGCAACGCGGCCGCGCGGCTGTTGGTCAAGGCGGCGGGCGTGTCCACCAGCGTCGTCGACGGCGACACGAGCTGCGGCTTCGCCGACGCGACGCCCACCACCGCGCCGGTCATCACCGGCGCCCCCGGCACCGTCGGCAACGTGCTCTTGACGGCAGACGCCAATTGCGCGGTGACGCTGCCGCCCGACTTCACGCTGTCGACCGACTGCAACGGCACGCAGACCAAGGCCGGCGGCGGCTTCGTGGCCTCGAACGGCACCAAGTCGATCAACGGCTTCTTGACCGGATCGTCGCCGCCGGTCTTCCCGGTCACGCGCGACGCGGCCACGCTCACCATGACCGGCGTCACCTTCACCGACTTCAACCTCTACGACCAGCTCGCCACCTCGGAGATCCCGGCCGCGGTCACCGTGACCGGCGCGCTCGACGTCGTGGTCGAGCCGATCGCGGGCCGCAGCGTCGCCAACAGCGCCGCCGCCTCGGCGGCGACCGGCGGCGCCGTCACCGACGTCTACTCGAACAAGACCGGCGTGGCCGGCCTGTCGAACCTGACGATGGCGAGCGGCACGCTGACCATCGAGTCCGAGGGCAAGACCTTCAACGTCACCGTCACCAACGTCGACGTCGACGCCTTCGCCGGCGCCTTCGTCGACGGCGGCTCCAACGACGTGGCGGGGACCCTGACCGTCGACGGGGAACCGGTCACCATCGCCGCCGGCTCGCCGCTGGTCGACCCCTACGATCAAGCGGCCTTCGAGAGCACCTATAGCTGCAACGCCGACCTCGGCGGTGACCTGGTGCCGACAAACTGACCGCGCGCGTGGGGTAGAAGGCGGCGCATGTCCGGCAGGAGCGCCGCCGCCATCCTCGCCGCCCTGGCAGCCACCGTGCTGCTCGGGCTGTTCCTGCGCTGGCAGCTCGCCGGCGCGGTCGAGCTGTTGTTGGCTCAGTACGCGCACCTGCGCCACGTGCACACGCACCTCGGCTTCTACGGCGCGCTCCTGCCGCTCGCCTGGCTCGCCGCCTTCGGCGCCGAGGGCGCGCTGCCGCGGCTGACCGCGCCCATCTACGCCGTCTGCGTCGTCGCCGCGCACGTCGGCTTCGCGCTGTCGGGCTACGGCGTGCTCGCCATCGCCGGCTCGACCGGCGTGCTCGCCATCTGGCTGTTCGCCGCGTGGCGACGCCGGCGCTTGGTCATCGACGGTGACGGCTGGCTGTTCGGCGCGCCCATCGCGATCCCGATCGCCGCCGCGTGCATCCCCGCGATCGCCGTCACGCTGCGCAAAGACCCCGCGCTGTCCGCGAGCATCGTCCAGAGCTTCTTGAGCGTGCTCGTGCTCGGCGTGCTGGTGCCGGCCGCGCTCCACGTCGTCGGGGCGCGCGCGCCGCGCAAGCCGTTGTGGCTCCTGGCGGCCGTGGCAGGTGCGGTCGCGCTCGGCTTCGAGCAGCTCTCGCTGCTGCTCACGCCGGTCGCGCTCGTGCTCTTGGTGACGGCGCTGCGCGCGCCCATCGATCCGCTGCTGCGCGCCCTGTGGCTCGCCTTCGCGCTCGGCGCCGCCGCGCTCGCTGCGCGCCTGGTGCCGGCCGACGCCGCCACCGGTGTGGCGGCGCTCCACTTTGCGGTGCTCGGTCCGCTGCTGCTCAGCATGGCCTGGCCCTACGTCGAGCGCGTGCCGTCACTGGTGCGCGTCGCCTGGGTGCTGGCGGTGACGGCGATGTGCGGCGCCATCTACCTGCATGCGCCGCTCGCCGCCGCCGCCTTCGGCACCGCGGTGGTCGCGCTGCTCGCGGTCGGCGTGGGGCTGATCCTGGCCTCGTCGATCCGCGCTAGCGTCGCCCGCACCACCGCCCCGCCCGAGGGTCACGAACGATGACGACGCACGCGCTGCACACCGACCTCTACCAGCTGACCATGCTGGCCTCGTACTTCCACCAGCGCCAGCACCAGGAGCACGCGGTCTGCGAGATGTTCGTGCGGCGCCTGCCGAAGAACCGGCGCTTCCTCGTCGTCGCCGGCCTGCAGCGCGCGCTCGAGTACCTGCGCGGCGTGCGCTTCACCGACGCGCAGGTCGAGACGCTGCGCGAGGTGCCGCACCTGAAGAAGGCGATGACGCCCGACTTCGTCGAGTACCTGCGCGCCTTCCGCTTCACCGGCGACGTCTGGGCCATGCCCGAGGGCACGGTCGCTTTCGAGAACGAGCCCTTGTTGCGCGTGGCGGCGCCGCTCGGCGAGGCGCAATTGGTCGAGACCTACCTGCTGTCCACCGTCAACCACGCGACCATGATCGCGTCGAAGGCGGCGCGCGTGGTGCTGGCGCTCGGCGGCCGCCCGGCGCTCGAGTTCGGCACGCGCCGCACCCACCCCGAGGCCGCCGTCGACGTGGCGCGCGCCGCCTACCTGGCGGGCTTCGAGGCCTCCTCGAACGTCGAGGCCTTCGACCGCTTCGACGTGCCTGCGCGCGGCACCATGGCGCACATGTACATCATGGCGTGCAACTCGGAGCGCGAGGCCTTCCAGCACTACGGCTCGCTGTTTCCGCGCTCGACCTACCTGGTCGACACCTACGACACCGTCGAGGGCGTGAAGACGGCGCTCGACGCCATGGGCGAAGGTGTCGCCGCCGTGCGCCTCGACTCGGGCGACCTGGCCGCGCTGTCGCGCGAGGTGCGTGCGCTCTTGCGTGCGCGCGGGCGCGACGACGTCAAGATCGTGATCTCGTCCGACCTCGACGAGTACGAGATCGAGAAGCTCACCCGAGACGGCGACTTCGACGTCGCCGGCGTGGGCACGCGCGTCGCCACCTCGGACGACGCGCCCGCGCTCGGCGGCGTCTACAAGCTGGTGCAGATCGGCGACCGCCCGGTGGCCAAGCTCTCGGCCGAGAAGGTCACCTACCCGGGCGCGCACCAGGTCTACCGCCACGAAAAAGACGGCCGGATCGCGTTCGACACGCTCGGCCTGGTCGACGAGGCGAGCTACGAGGTGCTGGAGGCGACGCCGCTGCTCGTGCCCGCCATGCGCGCGGGCAAGCCGGTGTTCGACGACGATCTGGCCGCGGCGCGCGCCCGCTGCAAGAGCCAGCTCGCCAGGCTGCCCGACCTGCTGCGCGTCATCGAGCGCAGCGACGAGCACGAGCACTTCTTCGAGGTGCGCCCCTCGGAGCAGCTCAAGCGCCTGCTCGAGAGCATCAAGACCGCGCATCGGGAGGCCGCATGACCGTCGGCCTCTTGCTCGTCGATCCCCAGCTCGACTTCTTTCCGGGCGGCGCGCTCGGCGTCAACGACGGCGGCGCCATCGTCGCGCCCATCAACGAGCTGCTCGCGCGTCACGCCGCGCTGCCGCTGTTCGCCAGCCGCGACTGGCACCCGCCATCGACGCGCCACTTCGCGGCGAGAGGCGGCAGGTGGCCGCCGCACTGCGTGCAAGGCACGCCCGGCGCCGCCTTCCACCCGGCGCTCGTCATGGGGCGCGCCGAGGTGTTCGACAAGGGCACCGACCCCGAGGACGACGCCGGCTACTCGGCGTTCGAGGGCCGCTCGGTGACGCACGGCGGCCGCAGCCTGGGCGACGCGCTCGCCGCGTCGGGCGTCGACGCGCTGATCGTCGCCGGGCTCGCCACCGACTACTGCGTCAAGGCGAGCGTGCTCGACGCGTGCGCGCTCGGTCTCACGACCTTCTTGTTCGCGCCCGGCGTGCGCGCCGTCGACGTTCAGCCGGGCGACGGCGAGCGCGCGCTCTCGGCCATGCGCGCCGCGGGCGCGTTCATCGCCAGCTGACGCGCGCCGTCGCCCGCCCGCGACTGCCAGCCCCTTGCCGTCGCGCGTCGTCGAGGCCAACGTCACCGTGTGGCCACCGCGCTCCTTGCCCTGCTGTGCCTCGCCGCCCAAGAGGGCGCGGCAGTCGACGCCGCGCCTGCTCCCGCCGCGCTCGATCAGCCAGCCGCCCCCGCGCCGGTGCCGCGCCTTCGGGTCGCGCTCCAGGAGCCCGAGCTCGACGGCGTGCCGGCGCGGGTGGGGCGCGTGTTCGCCACCAGCCTGGTGCGGGAGCTGCGCAAGCTCGACCGATCCACCATCGTCAGCATGGAGGAGGTGCGCGAGCTGCTGCGCCAGGAGGCGAATCGCCAGCTGGTAGGCTGCAGCGATGGAGGCTGTCTGGCCGAGATCGCGGACGCGCTCGGGGCCGACGAGCTGGTGCTGACCCGCTTGTCGCGGGTAGGTGACGAGCATGTGCTCTCGGTGCGCCGCCTCAGCGCGCGCGCGCCGGATGCCGGCACGAGCTACCAGCGACGCTTCGCGGCCAAGGACGGCGAGGAGTTCCTGGCGGCGGTCGGCGACACCGTGGTGCAGCTCTGGCCCGACCGCCAACTACGCCCCGGCGAGCGCCGCGGCGTCGACAAGGAGGTGGCGCGTCGTCTGAACCCGCCGCCGCTCGGTCCGGTGTGGTTCACGCTCACGACGACGGCCGCGGCGCTGGCGACGACCGCAGGCGGCGCAGCCGGCGCCGGTGCGCTGCTCTTTCACGGCCAGGCGCAGGCCTTGCTCGATGAGAGCGCGCAGCACGAGATCGACGGTCGCGTCATCGTCGAGAACGAGGCGACCGCCGGCACGCTCTCGGTGACCAGCGTGGGCTTGCTCGCGGGTGCGGCCGTCGCCGCAGCCGGCAGCGCCGTGCTGTTCCTGTTCACCGACTTCGACGGAGCAGGGCGTGCCGCCGAGTAGGCTCGGCCCGCTCATCGCCGCCGTGAGCGCGGCCTGCATGCCCGCGCTCTCCGTCCCCGAGGGGGCGCGGATCGCCTGCCGGACCGGCGTCGACTGCCCGGCGCCGCTCGTCTGCCTCGACGCGAGCGGCCGCTGCGTCGATGCGAGCACGCCCTGCGTCTCCGTCGATGCCGAGCGTCGGTCCGCGGAGGCGGTGGCCGACGGCGCGTTGTGCACGACCAGCGACGGCGAGCGCGGCGCCTGCCGCGCCGGCCGCTGCGGCGGCACCTGTGGCGACGGCATCGTCGACGGAGCTGCCGGGGAGCTGTGCGATGACGCCGCCGGCAACAGCGACACCGTCCCCGACGCCTGTCGCAGCACCTGTCTGCCCGCGCACTGCGGCGACGGCGTCCTCGATCGCGGCGAGAGCTGCGACGACGACGACGACGCATGCGACGCCTGCCTGCGCGTCTGTTCCATCGACACCATGGACCTCGACGGCGCCGCCGGTTGCGAGGCGCCCTTGTCCCCGACACACGCGACGCGCGGCTTCGCGGTGGGCGCGACCTTCGTCGACGGGGCGGCGGGGCGCGCGCTGGTGTACGTCTCGATCGCCGGCCCCGACGACGAGCTGCGCCGCCTCGAGCTGACCACGGGCGATGACCGCCTGTTGGTTGCTCCGCCCGACTTCGTCGTCGAGCTCGACGCGGGCGCGGCCGGCGTCGCGTACCTGAGCGGCACCTTCGCCGAGCTGTGGTTCCTGCCCGACGGCGCCTCGAGCCCCGAGGCCGTCACCGACCAGGTGCAGGCCTTCGCGCTGACCGAGCAGGCGATCTTCGTGGTCCGCACCGACGGCACGCGCGACCTGCTCGCGCGCATCGACTTGGCGACGCGCGACGAGACCCTGCTCAGCACCGACGTCTCGTTCCCCACGGTGCTGGCGGTGACGCCCACGCGCGTGGTCTGGTCGCGCGGCACCGGCGACCTGGCGTCGCGCCCGCTCTCGGGCGGGTCGGTCGCCGTGGTGACCGACGCGATCGTCGAGCCGGGGCTGTTGATCGCCGACGGCGAGACGCTCTGGGCCGTCGACTACGTCGGCGATCTGTGGCGCGTCGACGACACCGACGCGCGCCTGGTGGCGCGTCGGCCGCCCTTGCTGGCGGGGACGCTGGCCATCGCGCTCTCCGCCCGCGGGGATCGCTGGGCCATGAGCTCGTGGCTCGGCGGCGACGCGCTCGACCAGAGCGACGACGAGGGCATGTTGATGGTGGGCGCCCTCGACGGCACCACCACCATGCGCGCTCGCGCCGGTGGTTTCTTCTCGGCGGTGGTGGTCGACGAGGCGGCAGTCACCTTCGCGGGCGACGGCGTCTTCGCGGTGCCGCCATGAGCAGACGCCGAGGGAGCTGGGGCGCGGCACGCAGCGCGGTGCTGATGGCGCAGGTGCAGCTGTGCGCGTGTCTGGGTCCGCTCTCGATCCCGCCGGGCGCACGCGTGTCGTGCGACGACGACGGCGACTGTCCGACGAGCCTCGTGTGCGACCAAGCCCGGACGCGCTGCGTGCCCGAGCAGGGGCCCTGCGTGGACGGCGGCACGGCCCTCCCTGACGGCCTGCCGTGCGAAACCGACCGGCTGTGTGTGGCCGGCTTCTGCGTGGCGTCGAGCTGCGGCGACGGTGTGCTCGACGTCGCGGCGGGTGAGCAGTGCGATCAGGGCGACGCCAACGCCGACCTGGAGCCGGGCCACTGCCGCAGCGATTGCACTCCACCGCGCTGCGGCGACGGCGTCGTCGATGTCGACGAGGGCTGCGACGACGCCAGCAATCCACATTGCAGCGACTGCGATCTGGTGTGCCCCGTCGAGCGCAGCGACTGCGACGGTAGCGGCGAGTGCGAGTGCACGCTCGACGCCCTGCCCGTCACGCTAACCCGCGTCTTTGCCGCCGCCGCGGACGACGACGCGCTGTATCTGGCGGCGACGGGCGCGGGGCCGGGCATCTCGCTCTTGCGCCGCGCGCACGACGCCGACGGCGACGCCGAGCTGCTCGCCGACGGGCTCGATCTGTTCGGTGACATCATGGTGGTCGGTGATGCGATCGTGCTGCGCGACGGTGCCATCCCGTCGATGGTGCCGACCGCCGGCGGCCCGGTGACCCCGTTGTTCGAGCCGGTGATCGACCTGGCGGTCGACGGTGACGCCTTCGTCACCTTCGACGACGAGCTGCCGACAACGCGCGTCACGCTCGACGGCGCCACCAGCGAGCTTGGGCCACCGGTGCCGGCGTGCACCTCGGGCGTGGTCATCGACGGCGTGCCCTATGCTTCGACCGACCTCGGCGCGGTCGTCCGCGTCGACGCCGACGGGCTCGCGGTCTTGGCCGAGCGTCAGTTCGAGATCACCGGCGTGCAGCTCGCGACCGACGGCCGCGCGCTGTGGTGGCTCGACGACCGCGGCGATCTGTGGCGGCTCGATCCGGCCATCCCCGACGCCATCCGCGTGGCGCAGGCGCCGCCGTCGCTGGTCGGCGCGCGCCCCTACGACCTGCAGGTCGACGTGCGCGGCTTCGCGTGGCGCGCCGAGCTCGGCGGTGGGCTCACGATTGACGACGTGGTGGTGGTGGGCGCCGCGCCCGCCGGGCCGCGCATGCGCGCGCGTCCAGGCTCGGTCGTCGACACGCTCGCGATCGCGCCCACGGTGCTGTGCTTCAGCTCCTTCGACGACGTCTACTGCCTGCCGCGCTGATGGTAGGACGTGGCAGCTCGGCGGTGCGCGGCAGCGACCTGATCCCGCCCTGGAACGCCGCGGCGCTCATCGACATCGGCTCCGGCATCGACCCGGCTCCGTGTCGCGCTATCCTGGGACTCGTGCGCGCCGTCCCGCTGCCGACCCTGGTGCTCGCGTGCGCGGTCGCGGCGGCGGCGGCGTGCGTGCTGCCGGCCTTCGAGGTGGGCGGGCGCGCCTGCGACGACGCGCACCCGTGCGCCGATGCCTTCGCCTGCGTGGCCGGCGGCTGCGAGCGGGTGTGCGCATCGAGCGCGCAGTGCCCCG
>Ga0154820_1274_pt9 | contig 10947 bp, 9 predicted proteins | sample Rifle2008BG16ft_FD_116124 | JGI IMG/M metagenome (GOLD analysis project Ga0154820, IMG submission 116124) | Deltaproteobacteria bacterium RBG_16_71_12
CTTCGGCGTGGGCGGCCTGCCGCTGCTGCAATCGTGTCTGCTGCTCGACCGGCGCTTTCACGGCCTGGTGATCCGCAAGGAGCGGCGCCCCTACGGCGCGCGCGCCCAGATCGAGGGCGACCTCGATCCGACCGAGCCCGTCATCATCGTCGACGACGCTAGCGCCTCGGGCTGGTCGCTGGTGCGCGCCTACGACCTCCTCGAGGAGCACGGCCTGCTCGTCGAGGGCGCCGCGGTGCTGGTGCGCTTCGGCTTCAACCCGGGCATCGCCTACCTGGTCGATCGCGGCGTGCGCGTCGAGAGCGTGCTCGACCTGTGGACCGACCTGGCGGGGCTCTTGCCCGGCACCAAGCCCGTCGACGCCAACCCGACCGCCGAGCTGCCCGCGATCCGCTTCGGCCGCGCACGCTTCCCCTCGGGCCTGCACCCGGCGACGCTGGCGCGGCGCGTGATCGAGGCGCGGCTCGCGGGGCGATCGGTGCCGAGACCGCCGCGCGCGCTCGGTAGCGGACCTTGGGACGCGCATGGCGGCGCCTTCGTCAGCGTGCGGCCGACCGACGACGTCACCGATCGCCACGCGCGCGAAGGCTACTTCCGCTTCCCCGAGGACCGCCGCCGGCTGCCGGCCGACGCCGCGCGCGCCGTGGTACTGGCCGCCGCCAAGACAGCCGACGCCCTGCGCGGGCTCGAGGCCGCACGCTCGGCCGCTCGAGGCGCGGCGGCGCGCGATCTCGCCGACGCCGCTGTCGCGGTCACCTTCTGCGGCCGCCTGCAGGCGACCACCATCGGCGGCGTCGACAACGAGCGCTACGGCCTGGTGGCGCGCAGCCTGGTGCGCCGCGGTTTCCTCGGCGGCGCGTTGCCCCGCATGCCGGGGATCGCAGATGACGCCGAGCAGCTGCGCCACGCGCACACCACCAACGCCAAGCTGTTTCGCCACGAGCCGTATCAGCTGTTTCGCCACGACGTGGTGCGCGCCGTCGAGCCCGGCCTGCCGTGGCACGCAGCGGGCGTGCCTCGTCGGCGTCCGGCGTGGCACGAGGTGCACGGCCCGCGCCTCGCCGCGCTGGCGCGCGCGGCGATCGCCAGCGGCGCAGCGCCGCCCCTCGAGCAGCAGGTGCCCACGCACCTCGACTCGCTCTACGTGACCGTGCTGCAAGGAGGGCGCGTGCGCGGCTGCTCGGGGGGCGTGGTGCACCGGCTCGACGACGACGTGGTGGCGTATGCGAGGGCCGCGGCGGCCGACGCGCGCTTCACGGGCACGCCGGGCGGCGTGCTCGCGGTCTCCGTGTCGCTTCTGTGGGAGCCGGTGGCGCTCGGCACCACCACCGCCGAGGACGCGGCCTTCCGCCTGCGCGCCGGCCGCCACGCCATCATGGTTGGCGACGGCGAGCGCGCGGCGCTGTTGTTGCCGCTGGTGGCGTCGCGCTCCTGCCTCGACGAGGTCGGCTTCTGCGAGGCGGCGCTCGAGAAGGCGAGCCTGGCACGCGACGCCGCGGCCGAGGTGACGCGCTTGTCGTGCGCGAGCTACGGCGCGGACGACCATGGCGTCGCCCCGCTCGACGGTGGCCTGCCCCGTCCCCCCGCGGCACGCTTCGCCCCATGGAGGCGGGCCACGCTGCAGCCCACCATCGCCAGGCTCGCCGACTACCTGGAGCGCGCGCAGCGCGCCGACGGCACCTTCCACCTCGATCACCTGCCCGCCATCGGCGCGCGCCTCGGCAGCGCCGAGCCCGCGCGCATGGCGCACGCTGCCTGGGTGCTGTTGCGCGCGCGCCGTCGACCCGCGGCGGCGCGCGCGCTGCGGGCGCTCGGCGCGCTCGTCGAGCGCGACCGAGGCGGCGCGTGGCTGCGCGATGCCGGCGGCGGCGCGTCCTCGATCTCCGAGGTCGCCTTGCTCCTGCTGGCGCTGTGCGAGCAGCGCCGGCGGCCCGCGACGCTGGCGGGGGGCCTGGCGGCGACGTTGGTCGAGGCCATCGACGACAGCGGTCGGATGCGCACCCACCGAAACGGCGCTGTCGTCGAGGAGGCGCTCGACCTGTTCCCGCCACAGGCGCTGTTCGCGCTCGGCCGCGCGCACGCTCGCGGCGTGCCCGGCGTCGACCTCGGCCGCGTCGCGCGCGCGCTGGTGGCGGCGCACATCCGCTTTCGCCACCGGCCGACCATCGGTCAGGTCCCCTGGCTGGCACAGGCAGCGCAGGCGTGGCACGGCGCGCGGCCGCTTCGACCGGTGCTGCGCGCCATCGCCGGCGACGTCGCCGACTTCGTGCTCGATCGACAGCAGACGAGCGGCGCCGTGCTCTGCCCACCACGGGCCCCGCTCGGCTTGTCGACGGTGCTGGCGCTCGAGGGGCTCGCCGCGCTCCACGGCGTGACCCGGGGCGACGCGCGCGCGCGCCTCGAGCGTGCCTGCGGCCGCTCCCTGGTGTTCCTCGATCGGCTGATCATCCAAGAGCGCGATGTGCCCTGGCTCGCCGACGGGTCGCAGGCCGTCGGCGGCGTGCGCGAGTCCTTGCTCGACGTGCGCGTGCGCGTCGACTTCACGCAGCATGCGCTCGCGGCCCTCCTGTCACTCGCGCCGCCGCGCACCTGAGCGCGACGGGCAGCGCGTACGAGATGTACAGGAAGGTGACGCAGACGATGGTGATGGTGACGTAGGCCGGCGTGTACAGCGTGAAGGCGGTAGCCGAGCCGTTCGAGCAGGCGGACGTCGTCGTCGCCGGCGGCGGGGGCAGCGATCGGCGGTGGTGCGTGCTCCACGAAAGACCTCCGGCCGGACGAGAGCGCCGCGTTGTAGCCAGTCGACGTCCTACCGGCTATGCCGTGCGCGTGAACGAACGCGCACGGGGCAAGGGACCGATCGACGCCAACCGGGCACCGCCGCGCGCGGTGCTGGTCGGCGTGCAGCTGCCCGACGTCACCGCCGCCGAGCACGAGGCGGGCCTGGCCGAGCTGTCACGCCTCGTCGACACGCTCGGCTTTCAGGTGGTCGCCACCGTGTCGCAGAAGCGGACGTCCTTGGCGCCCGCGGCCGGCCTCGGCGGCGGCAAGCTCGCCGAGCTCTCGCACATCACCGGCGGCAGCGGCGTCATCGAGTCGGGCGCCAAGAAGAGGGTGCAGAAGAAGGAGCTGCACAAGCCCGCCGCCGAGCCGGTCGAGGACGACGTCGATGACACCGGCGCGGAGGTCGACGGCGGCGGGGCGGCGGGGCCCTCGGTGCGCGCCGACGTCGTGGTGGTCGACAACGAGCTGTCGCCGAGCCAGCTGAGAAACCTCGAGAAGGCCACCGGCGTCGAGGTGCTCGACCGCGCCGGCGTCATCATCGAGATCTTCTGGCGACATGCGCGCACCAAGGAGGCGCAGCTGCAAGTCGAGATCGCGCGCCTTCACTATGAGGCGCCGCGCCTGCGCGAGAAGGAGCACACCGGCGACCGCCAGCGCGGCGGCGGCGTCGGCGGCAAGGGCGACGACGAGCTCGAGCTCGATCGCCGCCGGGTGCGCGACCGCATCGCCGAGCTGAAGCGGGAGCTGTCGCACCACAAGACCGACGACGCCACGCGACGCGCGCGCCGCAAGGACGCCACGCGGGTGGCGCTGGTCGGCTACACCAACGCGGGCAAGTCGTCGCTGATGCGGGCGCTCACCGGCAGCGAGGTGCTGATCGCCGACAAGCTGTTCGCCACGCTCGGCACCACGGTGCGCGCGCTCCACCCCGAGACGCGGCCGCGCATCCTGATCAGCGACACGGTCGGCTTCATCAAGAACCTGCCGCACGGCTTGGTGGCGAGCTTCCGCACCACGCTCGAAGAGGCGAACGAGGCTTCGCTCTTGCTCTACGTCGTCGACGCCGCCGACCCCGCCTGCCGCACGCAGCTCGAGGTGACCAAGAGCGTGCTCGCGGAGATCGAAGCCGACCGGATCCCGTCCTTGCTGGTGCTGAACAAGGTCGACCGCCTGAGCGACCTCGAGAAGAAGCGGCTGGCGCGTGACTTCCCGCGCGCGGTGCTCTTGTCCGCGCTGTCGCCGGCCGACGTCAAGCGGCTGCGCGAGCTGATCGTCGAGCACTTCGAGCACGGTATGGAGGAGACCACGCTTTTGGTGCCGTTCTCGCGCCAGGGCGTGCTCGGCTCGGTGCGCGAGCACGCGCGCGTCGTCAAAGAGGACTGGGACGAGGAGGGCGCGCGCCTGCTGGTGCGCGCACCCAAGGAGCACCTCGACAAGCTGCGCGCGCTGCTCGTGTGAGCGCCCCCGCTACTTGAGCTTGAGCCAGCGGCGCGCGTTGTCGACCTGCACCTTCTGCAAGATCTCGGGCGGCAGCGCGAGCCCCTGGTAGCGACCCTCCCCGTCTCTGCCCTTCTGGTAGTACTTGGAGTAGGCGGCGGCGAGCTCGGTGGTGAACACGTCCTTCTCGAGCTGGTCGCGCGTCGCCCAGATGACCTTGGCGTACCAGCCGGGCGTCTTCTCGGGGTTGCCGGTGACGACCGAGTCGGTGCCCCACACGATCTGATCCTGGAACTCGGTGAAGAAGGCGCGGAAGTCGTCGAGCGCGGGCTCCATCGCCGCCATGCCGTTCAGCAGGATCTCGCGCGTGCCGAGGCTGGTGTCGACGTAGATGTTCTTGTGCGCGCGCATCACGGTCTTGAGCTGCTCGAGGGCCGGGCCCCTCGGGTTCCAGAACGCGACGCCGTAGTGCGGCACCATCAGGTTCATGTTCGGGTGCTTGGCGAGGACGGCCTGGAACTCGCTCATGAACTTGGCGAGGTTGACGTGCCAGTTGACGGGCAGCTGGGTCTCTTCGAGGTAGTGGTAGACCTCGTCCATGCCGTCCTTGTCGAACGGGCCATGGTCCTTGAAGAAGTTCGAGTGGCCCGAGTAGAGCTTGAGGCCGGCGCACCCTTCGGCGACGTGCCGCTTGAGGCGCTCGAGCTTGTCGGGGTCGTTCGGGTCGAGCGTGCAGAAGGCGATGACCTCGTTCGGGTAGAGCTTCTTCGCCTCGAGGATGGCGGCGAAGTTGTCGCTCATCATCGGCTCGCCCTTGTCGCCGTTGCCCATGATGGTGAAACGCGGTGACGCGACGAACACGGTGGCCGCGATGCCCGCCTGGCGCGCCGCCGGCAAGTAGCGCTCGAGGTGCTTGAGCTCGTAGAGGTGCTCGTGGGCGTTGATGAGGCCGGTGCGGCTGCTCGCCTTGCCCTCGGCGAGCGCCCGCTTGAGCGCCGCCACCTCGCCCTCGAGCGCGCGCACGACGCGTTCGGTCTCGATCGGCCGCGGCGGCGGCGGCTTGACCTTGAGGTCGTCGTCGTGGTTGGCGGCCTTGCCGCCTTTCTCCTTCTTGCCCTTGCCGCCGGTCTCCCCGGCGGGCGCGCGGCAGGCGACGCCGGCGACCAGCGGGGCGAAGGCGAGGGCGAGGAGCAGGGCTGCGAGTGGGAAGGGTGACCGCGACGCCATGCGAGCGCCATAGGCCACGGCCGCGGCCCGCGCAAAGGCAGTGCCGGATCCGTCGGTTGCAGTTCAAGTGGTCTTGAACTACATAGACCGTATGACCAGCGTGCACGCTGCCGCGGTCGCCCGCGGCGTCAATACCGACCCCGTCGAGGGTCGCGGTCAGGTGCGGTTCCTGACCGCGCTGGTGCGTGAGCTCGAGCGATCGCTCACCGGCGCGGACGCGCGCGCGCGCGCGCTCGCGCTCGCGCCCGACGCCAAGCGGGTGCGTCCGCGCCTGTTGTTCGAGCTCGCCACCGCGCTCGGCGTCGATCCCGACGAGCGCGCGCTGGTGTGCGCGGCGGTCGCGATCGAGCTGATCCACACCGCGAGCCTGATCCACGACGACGTCATCGACGTCGCGACCACGCGCCGCGGCCTGCCGAGCGTCAACGCCGAGCTCGGCAACGCCGCCGCCGTGCTGGTCGGCGATGAGGTGCTGTGCCGCGCGCTCGACGCCGTCGGCGGCGTGGCGCAGGGCGCGCTGGTGGCTCCCTGTGTCGCGGCGGTCGCCGCCATGACGCGCGGCGCGCTGCGCGAGATCGAGGCCGGCGGCGACCTGCGCCTCGACGACGACGGCTGGCGCGCGATCGCGGCGGACAAGACCGGCGCGCTCTTCGGCCTGTGCGGCACGCTGGCGGCGCTGTTGGCGGGCGACACCGACAGGGTGGCGCGCTTCACGGACGCGACGCGCGCGCTCGGCGTCGCCTTCCAGGCCGCTGATGACGTCGCCGACCTGGCTGACGGCTCCGACCTCGAGGAGAAGAACCCGAACCTGGCGGTGCTGTGCGCGGCGCGCGCCGACCCGGCGCTCGCCGCGCGCCTGCTGCGCGCCTGGGCGCGCCCGCGCCTGGCCGCCGGTGAGCGCGCGCGGCTGGTGGACGACGTCGTGGCGACGCCGGGCGTCCTCGGCGCCATCGCCGTCGCCGAGGCGGCGCTGGCGCGCGCGCGCGCCGGCTTCGGTGACGACGTCGCCAAGGCCGGGGTGCGGCGCGCGCTCGAGGTCGGCGCGCGCTTCGTGGCGCTCGCCCGAGAGGCACGATGAGAGGCTATCTGCGCGACATCGTCGACGAGGAGACCGGCGTCGGCACGCTGCGGCCCTGGGAGGCGCTCGTCGTCGACGCGGTCGGCAACCTGATCGAATTCTGGAACTTCAAGCGCAACCAGGGGCGCGTCTGGGCGCTGTTGTACCTGCGCGGGCGCGCGCTCACCGCCGCGCAGATCCAGGCCGCGCTCGGGCTCTCCAAGGGCGCCGTCTCCATGCTGGTGCGCGAGCTCGAGCAGTGGAGCGTGGTGGTGCGGGTGCGCTCGCCGCACGACGACGCCTGGCGCTTCGCCGCCGAGACCGAGCTGATGAAGATGATCGGCCGCGTCATCTCCGAGCGCGAGCGCGGCATGGTCGCGAGCGTGCGCGAAGACCTGGAGCGCGCCGAGCGCGCCGCGCGCGACGACGGCGACGTGCCGCGCGAGGTGCTCGACCGCCTGCGCCGCATGCGCACGCTCGCAGTGTTCGTCGAAAAGGCGCTCAAGGTGTTCGTCGACACCGCGCGCTTCGACGCCATCGGCGTGCTCGACGTGCTGCGCGACAAGACCAACCGCAACTGAAGGACCACGCACCCGGAGCCCGCCATGAGCACCGCCGCCGTCAAGAGCGTCATCACCTGCGACCTCGAGGGTCGCATCGAGACCTTCAACGAAGGCGCCGAGCAGCTGTTCGGCTGGGCTGCGCCCGAGGTGATCGGCAAGAAGCGCGTCTCCCTGTTCTCGCCCGGCCCGGTGGTGCTCGAGCACGTGCCGCGCTGGCTCAAGACCTCGGTGGCCGAGGGCAAGTTCGAGACCGATACCGTGTTCCTGAAGAAGGACGGCAGTGCCTTCCCCGCGCACATCCGCATCTCGCCCACCTTCAAGGCCGGCAGCCAGATCGGCTACTGCGGCGTCACCGAGCGCCTGCCCGACGACCAGCTCGAGCGCGCGCGCCCGCGCATCTCGATTCTCACCAAGCTGTTCATCGGCCTGGTGGTGACGCGCGCGCCCTTCCTGAGCGCCACGCTCGTGCCGGTGCTGCTCGGCGGCGCGCTCGCCGCGCGCGCCGGCGCATTCCACGGCGGGCTGTTCACGCTCGCGCTCGTCGGCGCGCTCGCGCTGCACGTCGCGGCCAACACCTGGAACGATCTGTTCGACTGGAAGAGCGGCACCGACCAGGCCAACAACGACTACTTCCTGCCCTTCTCGGGCGGCAGCCGCTCGCTCGAGCTCGGGCTCGTCACCGAGCGCGGCCTGGCGATCACCGCCTGGACCTCGGCCGCGATCGCCGTCGCCTGCGGCGCCGCCGTCGCGTACTTCGGCACGCCCTGGGTCTTGGCCATCGGCGCCGCCGGCGGCCTGCTCGGTTTCTGCTACACCGCGCCACCACTGCGCTTGGCCGCGCGCCGCGGCCTCGGCGAGCTCGCGGTGGCGCTCGCCTTCGGGCCCCTGTTGGTGCTCGGCGTCGTCACCGCCGTCACGGGGACGCTCGCGCTCGTGCCCGCGCTGGCCGGTCTGCCGCTCGGCCTGCTCACCGCGAACATCCTGCTCATCAACGAGATCCCCGACGCCAAGAGCGACGCCGTCACCGGCAAGAACCACCTGGTGGTCACCTTCGGCGCGCGCGGCGGACGCGCGATCTACGTCGCGCTGTTGGTCGCCGCGGTGTCGTCGCACGTCGCGCTGGTGGTCGCCGGGTTGGTGCCGGCGGCGTCGCTGCTGGCGCTCGCCGCCTTGCCGCTCGGTGCGCGCGCGCTCTGGTCGTTGGCCAAGCACCTCGACGACCGCGCGCTCGTCGCCGGCAACAAGGCGACCATCAACCTGCAGCTCGCCTACGGCCTGCTGCTGACGCTCGGCGTCTGGCTCGGCTGACCGCTCGATTACTCGCCGGTCGCCTCGGCGGGCACGTAGGCGATGACGTCGCGCTCGACGTCGAGCTTGAGCCGCGGCAGGCCGTCGATCACGCGGCGCAGCTCGAGCTCGGGCACCTTGAGCGCGTGGCGGCAGGCCTTGAGCATGTGGCTGAACAAGACCTCGCGCGCGCCCTGCTCCCCCGGCTGACCGTGCGTCAACAGGTACTCGAGCACCCAGGTGTCGATGCGCGCGGCGTGCAGCGCGGCGCGCGCCTCGTCGAGGTGGCGGTTGTTGTCGACGAAGCGGTCGGCCAGCGCCTTGACGAGTGGCCCCATCCAGTTGTTCAGGCCGAGCTCCTTGTCGAGCTGCTCGCGCGTCACCGCCGTCGCCACCACGTCCTCCACCGCCACCACGCTGGCGGTGCGCTGCTGCGACGACAGCACGGCGGCCTCGCCGACCACCGCGCCGGACCGGAGCGTGGCGACGCCGTGGCGCCGTCCGTCCTCCCAGGTCTTGTAGACCTGCACGGTGCCGCGGTTGACGATGAACACCTGATCGCCGTGCTCGCCCTCCCTCATCAGGTGCTCGCCGGCCTTGAACGTGATGGTGGGGAACGACGCGCCGCCTTTGACGAAGTTCTCGACGTCGGCCCGCAGCGCGGCCGCGCTCGGGTAGCGGTCGCCCTGCTCTTTCGCCAGGCAGCGCATGGCGATGTGCGACAGCGCGTCGGGGATGTTGCGATCGGGCGCCACCACGTCGGGCGCCTTGATGCGGCACTTCTGCGCCGCGCGCACCACCTCGACGATGCTCGAGCCCATGTAGGGCGGCTGCCCGGTGAGCAACTCGTAGAGCACGCCGCCGAGCAGGAACACATCGGTGCGCTCGTCGACCTTGTCGATCTCCGCCTGTGCCTGCTCCGGCGACATGTAGAAGAAGGTGCCGATGATCTGCCCCTTCTCGTCGTCGGTGGCGCGCACACGGTGCACGCGCACCGGGCCGCCGATGTCGTCGATGTCGGGCGCGGGCGGGCGGCCGAGCAGGCGCGCGATGCCCCAGTCCATCAAGTAGACCTCGCCGAAGGCGCCCACCATGATGTTGTCGGGCTTGAGGTCGCGGTGCACCACGCCGCGGCTGTGCGCGAACGACACCGCGTCGCACACGCGCAGGAAGATGTTGAGCAGCTTGAAGTAGGCCTCGCGCGAGCCGTCGGCCACCGTGTCGGTCTGCAAGATCTCGGTCAGCGTCTTGCCGCGCACGTAGTACATGGTGAACCAGCGCACGCCGTCGACGTCGTCGCCGTAGTCGTGCACCGGCACGATGTTCGGATGCTCGAGCTGCGCCATGATCTGCGCCTCTTCGGCGAAGCGCTCGAGCGTGCTCTGGTTCTGGCGGTGCTCGGGGAACAGCACCTTCATCGCGACGGTGCGGTGCAGCGTCGTGTCGAACACCTTGCGGATGCTGCCCATGCCGCCGCGCGCGATCTCGCCGCGATCCTCGTGGCGCCGCGCGACGTCGTGCACCGTCTCGGCGCTGCCGACGTCGTCGGGGTGAGCGGCCGGCGCCTTGGCCTCGTGCGCACCCTCGGCGGCCGGCTTGGCCGCCTTCAGCCAGCCGAGCAGGCCGCCGCCCTTGCCGCGCTGATCGTCGCCCTTCGCCGCCATCGCGTGCCTATCGCACACCTCCCGACGTCGCGGAAGACGCGCGGCGGCGCGCGACGGCGGCCGTTGCGGCGCGTCGGGCCTCTCGGTACCCGGCGGGCGTGGACCCACCCGCACCACGAGCACCTCGTCGACGGCTGCTGATCATCGGCGGCGCCGTGATCGCCGGTGGCGCGTTGGCGGCAGCGTTGGTCTTGTGGCGGTGGACTCCCCGTGCAGCGGCGCCGCCGTCGATCACCGCGGTGCCGGTCGCCGAGGCGCCCGCCGAGAAGAAGGCAATTGCAGCGGACCAGGCGCCGCCGCGCGCCGAGAAGTCGCTCGCTGAGGGCGCGCCGCCGCCCGAGGCGGACGCGCCACCGATCGTCGTCGAGCGCTACGGCGCGCGCCGTGCTTCCTGCGCCGGCGTCTGCGACCTCGAGGCTCGCTGCGGCCTGCGAACGTTCGCAGACTGCACGGCGCAAAGCTGCGAGGGCGAGGTGCGCAAGCTCTCGAACGCCGACTTCACGCTCGCTGGTGCCGCCGACTGCGCGAGCGCCGCGGCGGCGCCGTGCGAGGAGGCGTGCTGGAAGCGGGGCGAGTGCACCGGCCATCACCAGGCGGACCAGCAGTGCACCAAGGCCTGCAAACGGCTGGTCGAGCAGCTGCCCGCCGAGACCTACCGCGAGAGCCGCTGCGTACTCGAGCGCCCGTGCGAGGAGCTGCCGCTGTGCGCCGAGCGCCGCTGAGCAGATCCGGCGCCATTTGACGCGGTGCGCCAAGACCTGACTGGAAAGTCAATGTATTAAGGGTGCCCTCGCGCGGAGGAGTCATCCATGCGCACCGCCCTCGCCACGCAAGCGCTCGCCAGCCTCGCCGTCGCGCTCGGGGACGTCGATACCCGCGAGCGCGTCCAGCTCACCGGCAGCGCCACCGAGGAGGGGCCGGTGTTCGA
>Ga0154820_1311_pt1 | contig 10817 bp, 8 predicted proteins | sample Rifle2008BG16ft_FD_116124 | JGI IMG/M metagenome (GOLD analysis project Ga0154820, IMG submission 116124) | Deltaproteobacteria bacterium RBG_16_71_12
CGTACGACTGGCGGCGAAGACCCGCGTGCCCGTGTTCCTGCTCGGCGCCTCGGGCGTGGGCAAGACCTTCACCGCGCGCTGCATCCACGACGACAGCGGCCTCCCCGGGCCGTTCGTCCCCGTCAACTGCGCGCGCCTGCCCGCCGAGCCGAGCGCGCTGCACAGCGAGCTGCTCGGCCACGTCAGGGGCGCCTACACGGGAGCGGACAGCGCGCGCACGGGCAAGCTGGTGCTCGCCGACGGCGGCACGCTGTTCCTCGACGAGGTCGACAGCCTGCCGGCGCTGGCGCAGGGCTTCTTGCTCGACGTGCTCGAGGGCTCGGGCGACCTGGCGCCGCTCGGCGCGCAGGGGCTGCGCCTCAAGCCGGTCGCGTTTCGCCTGATCTCGGCCTCGAAGCGGCCGCTTGCCGACAGCGGCCTGCGCCCCGACTTGTGCGAGCGCCTCGCGGAGGGCCACCTGTGGCGCGTCCCAGGGCTGGAAGATCGCGTCGACGACATCGCGGGCCTGGTGCGCCACTTCGCCGACGAGCAGGAGGGCATGCTCGGCGCGCGCGTGCTGGTGCCACCCGCGGCGCTGCGCTTTTGCGTCGAGGCCGCTTGGCCCGGGCAGATCCGCCAGCTGCGCGCCACCGTGATCGCGCTCGCCCAGCTGGCGCTGGCGCGTGCTCTCGAGCACGGCGCCGTCGACGCTGCGCGCTTGACGCTGACGCTGCGCGCGGAGGATTTCGCCGCGCACCAGGCCGAGCGCGACGCCGCGTTCGGCGGTGAGCACGGCCCGCGCACCAAGGCTGATGCCCGGCAGCTCACGCAGGTGCAAGCGCAGGCCGCGCTCGCCGCCGCCGGCGGCAGCGTGTCGCGCGCGGCGCGCGCGCTCGGCATCTCGCGCAACACGCTGGCGAGGAAGCTGTCCGGGCGCTGACGGCGCGCGCGCCGTCGACGCGTCACAGCGAGCATCTGAGCTTGGCGAGACCGCTCTGCTCGAGCTGACGCGCGCGCTCGCGCGTCAGGTTGAGCAGCGCGCCGATCGCTTCGAGCGTCAGGCCGCCGCGCTCGGCGAGGTCGAGCGCGCATGACTCCGAGAGCTGCCAGGGCTCGAGGTGCGGGAAGTTGAGCTTGACCGAGCCGCTCTGCTGGTTGACGTCGAGGTAGAGGTGGAAGCGGCAGCTGACCCACAGGCAGGGGCGCGGCCCACTGCGGCACTGCGATCGTGTTTGGGGCCGCTCGTCGTCGATGATGGCCAGCAGCCCGGCGCCGTCCGCCCGTTCCCGGCGCAGCCGGCGCGGCGACAGCGTGCTCGGCTTCTTTCGGCGCGGCAGCGACAGGTCGATGCTCACCATGGCCCGCTCCCTTCAGCGGCCGAGGCGCGCGAACAACCCGCTCGAGGGCTCGAAGTAGGCGACCACGGTCGCGACCGGCCGCTCCTCGAGCACCGTGCCGCTCACCGCCTCGCGCGTGCCGTCGAAGCGCAACAACAGCACGTAGTCGGTGCCCACCTCGAGGAACGGATCGGCGCCGGCGTCGACCAGGATGGCGCGCCCGGTGTCGACGCTGACGTTGTGCAGCACCTCGACGCGCTGCCCCTCGCTGCGTCGGTAGTCCTCGCGTAGGGGTGGCGCTGCGCCCCCGCCCTCGTCGCGGCGCATGCTGGTCGCCGTCGTGGTGGCGGCGCGCGGGCCGGCGGCCACCCACTCGCTCTCCGCCATGATGCGCGTCTCGGCGATCTCGAGCGCGCGCGTGCCGCCCCGCTGGTGGCTCTGCTTGGGAGCGCCGAGCAGCAAGACGTAGCGGCCCTGGTAGCTCTCGGGATCGGCGATGGCCGCTTGCAGCGAGAACACCGGGATGCGCGCTCGTCGACACAGGCGCAGGTCGTGGTGCACGTCGCCGCCACGCGCGGCGATCACGTGCGCCACCAGTCGAGCCGCGTCGGCGCTCGCCGCCACGTCCTCGAGCCAGGGCCTGCTCAAGAGTGCCTCCAGATCGGTGAAGTCGGGGCGCACCACGCACTGCTGCAGCACCGCCCAGCCGCGCGCGCGGTCGTGTTGGCGCAGCGCGCGCGCGGTCAGCTCGCAGGTGTGCGCCGCGTCGTGCGCCTGCGCGATGGCGCGCGCCTCTTCGACGGAGAGCGGCGCCGGCGCGGCTGCGCGCGGCTCGTCGGGCGCGTGCTCCCACAACACCGTCGGCGCGGTGCCGACCAGGCGCGGGTTCTCGACACAGGCGCCGGCGCCGAGCGCGCACCACAAGACGACGATGCACTTCATGGGTTCCTCGTGGTGGCCGCGAACGTGCGTGCGCGCTGCAACAGCAGGGACTCGGCGCACTCCGCCCGGCAGCGCTCGGCGACGCAGGTGCCGAGCTCGCCGTCGTCCCACCGCGCCAGGCACTGCGCCTCGGTGACGCCGCAGCCGGTCGCGCACACGCAACAGTCGGCGGCCACGTCCGCGTCGGCGGCCACCGCCCGCACCAGCTCGGCCAGGCCGGCATAGCAGCGCGCGAAGCCGGGGTTGAAGCGGCCGGCGTCATCCTGCAGGGGGCGTGAGCCGTCGCCGGCGCAGTTACGCGTGGCGGGCGCGATGCGTGCGCGGCAGGCGGCGAGCACCAGCGGATCGGCGTCGAGCGCGTCGCCGCGCGCGACCACGCGGCACAGCTCGTCTGCCAGGGCTGCGGCCGCGCGGACGTTCAGCACCGCATGCTCGCGCGAGGCGGGCCGTGGGCCCGAGCGGCCCTCGACGGTGCAGCCGCGCTCGTCGAGCAGCGTCTGCCGCGTGCACGCGAGCGCGTCGGTGCGTGGGGGCGGCGGTGGCGAGGGCGCCGGCGCGGCCGTGGCGGCCAACAGGACGAGCGTGAGATGGTGCATGGTGCTCCCGGCGGATCGGGAGCAAAGCAGCGCGCGTGCCACCATCGCGCGGCGGCGCGGGGCCGTGGCGCCACGCGTGGCGCCGACGCTGCGCCCAAAATGAGCACTCGACAGGTCAATAAGCGCAACCACGGGGCGGCGCCGGCATTGCGGCAACGGCTGCGCGCGGCCCGCTCTTCCGCGTCGACGCAAAGAGCCGAAAAAGTGGGGAAATATACCGACGCAACCGATCGACCCGCCGCTCCGACAATCTCTCGGCATGTAGGTGGAGGTAGCGATGACTCTCACCGTCTCCGGCCTCAAGCTCCCGGGCGCGAGCCAAGCGGCGCTTCGCCGACGAATTCGATCGGCTGTGGAGCCGCGGCAGCCCGCCCTGAGCAGGCCCGCTCCGGGGCGCGACCTGGGCTCGATCTTCGCGGGCCCCATGGTCGGGCACCTCGGCCGCGAGCATCGATCGACTTGCGCTTTCGAGGGCGGTTACCTGCGCTCGCGGTCGGCGCGCTCGATGCGGATGTGCGGATCCTTGCGGTCGGGCTCGCGCACGCCCTTCTCGAAGGCGTCGGCCTTGCTCGGGTTGATCTCGAACATCGTGTCGTTGCGCGAGATGTCGATGCGGCCGAGGTCGCGCTTTTGAATGTGCCCGCGCCGGCACAGCATGGGCACGAGCCACTTGGGGTCCGCGTTCTTGTTGCGGCCCACGTTGATGCGAAACCACACGCCGCCGTCCGGCCCGGCCACGTCGGCGCGCGGGCGGCGGCGATCGAGGGCCGCGGTCCGCTCGTCGCGCGGGCGCCGGCGATCGAAGGCCGCGGCCTTGTAGCTCGTGGTCAGCGGCAGCTCCTCCGCGGCGGGCAGCGAGCGGCGCTGGCTGCGCACCAGCGCGGCGGCGAGCTGTTCCGCGGGGAATTTCTCGAGCAGCGCCTTGGCCACCTCGAGGTCTTCGGGCTCGCCCTCCCCGACGAGCGCGCCGATGTCGCGCTGCAGGCGCACGGCGTCGGCGGCGCGGATGTCGTCGACGGTGGGCACCGGGCTCCAGTCGCCCTCGACGTTGGCGGCGCGGATCATGCGTTCGGCGCTCGCGCGCGCGGGGAACGGCGCCAGGATGACCGCCGTGCCCTTCCGGCCCGCGCGCCCCGTACGCCCGCTGCGGTGCTGGAGCACCTCGGCGTTGTGGGGCAGATCCGCGTGGACGACGAGCGCGGCCGCGGGCAGGTCGATGCCGCGCGCGGCGACGTCGGTGCAGACGAGCACGCGCGCGCGGCCCTCGCGCACCTCGTGCAGCGCGCGGTTGCGCTCCGCCTGCGACAGCTCGCCCGAGAGCGCGACGGCACGAAAGCCGCGCTCGACCAGGCCGCCGTGCAGGTGCGCGACGCCGTCGCGCGTGGCGCAGAACACGAGCGCGGTGCCGACGTCGTGAGCGCGCAGCACGTTCACCACCGCGTGCTCGCGCTCGCGCGGGGCCACCAGGTGGCCCAAGTAGGTGATGTCTTGGTGCGCCGCCTGCGCGCCCACGGCGAGGCGCTTGGCGTTCCTGGTGTACTTCTTGGCGAGCGCCAGGATCTCGCGCGGCAGCGTGGCAGAGAACAACAGCGTGCGCCGCTCGCTGGGCGCGCCCTGCAAGATCTTCTCGATCTCCTCGCGAAAGCCCATGTCGAGCATCTCGTCGGCCTCGTCGAGCACGACCGCCTCGAGCTCCGACACGACGAGCGAGCCGCGATCGAGGTGATCGATCACGCGGCCCGGCGTCCCGACCACCACGGCGGCGCCGGCGTCGAGGCTGCGCTGCTCGCGGCGGATGTCCATGCCGCCGACGCACGTTGCGACCTTGGCGCCGGTCTTGCGGTAGAGCCACTGCAACTCGCGCGCGACCTGCTGCGCGAGCTCGCGGGTCGGCGACATGACGAGCACGCGCGGCTTCTTGCCCCGGTCGGCCTTGCTGTCGAGCAACGGGGCCACGGCGAGGCCGAACGCCAGCGTCTTGCCCGAGCCCGTCTGCGACGACACCAACAGGTCGCCCTCGAGCTCCGCCAACACCGCCGCCTGCACGGGTGTGGCCTCCGTGAAGCCCTTGGCCGCGAGCTCCTCCACGAGGTCGGACGCGATGGGCAGCTCGGTGAACAACATCGAGAGAACCTCTATCGGCTCACACTTCGAAACAGAAGCAGATACGCGCGCGATCACGTCGGGGAGCCCGCGCGTCGTCAGGCCGCGAGCCATGCGGGCAGATCCCAGCCGCTTGCTACCTCCACGCCCGCAGAGTGCGGGAAGCCCGAGCGCGACGGCGTGACCAGCGCGCTCCTCGTCACGCGAGGAAGCCGGCTTGCTATCAGGTTGAGGGCGCGCGCGTCCCCCGCCCTGGGAAGCTCGGCGAGCTTGGCGTCGAGCGCGAACAGCTGACCGCCCACGCTCACGAGGAAGTCGACCTCGAGGCCGTCGCGATCCCGGTACATCCACAGGCTCGCCTCCGGGTGATGGACCTCGCGCCAACGCATCAGCTCCCCGATGACGAAGGTCTCCCACAGTGCGCCGAGCCCCGCGAAGGTCGCCACCGAGCGCGCGTCGAGGCCGAGCAAGAACGTCAAGAGGCCGACGTCGGCGAAATAGAGCTTCGGCGTCTTCACGAGCCGCTTGGTGGCGTTCTCGAACCAGGGCTCGAGCAGGACGACAAGCCCGGCGGCCTCGAGGACCGAGAGCCACTGCGTGACGGTCGAGACCGACAGCCCGATGTCGCGCCCGAGCTCTGACTTGTTGACGAGCTGCCCGGAGCGCGCCGCGCAAGCGCGCAGGAAGCGCTCGAAGTCGCGCAGCGAGCCGACGTTGAGCAGCTGGCGAAGGTCGCGCTCCAACCAGGTGGCGACGTAGCTGTGGTGGAAGTCGAGCGGCGATGTCGTCGGATCCTCCCAGAGGGCGGGGTAGAAGCCGCGCGCGAGCACGCCGGCGAGCTGCTCCCGGGCAAGCACATCGAACAGCACGTCGCCAAGCTCGGCGCACGAAAGGCCGTGCAGCTCCAGCACTGCGGCGCGGCCGGCGAGGCTGTCGGAGACCTCTTTCATCAGCACGAAGCGCTGCGAGCCGGTGAGGACGAACTGACCTTTGGCCGTGGACCGGTCGACGACGGCCTCGAGGTTACGGAACAGCCGGGGCGCGTATTGGACCTCGTCGACGAGCAGCGGTGGCGGGTGGCGTCGCAGGAATTCAGCCGGCGACTCCTCGGCGAGCGCGGCATCCTGGGGGAGGTCGAGCGCCACCGCTGGCCTGTCGGGGAAAAGCTCGCGCAAAAGTGTGGTCTTGCCGGTCTGACGCGCGCCGGTCAGCACCACGACCTTGAATTGGCGGGCGAGCCGCTCGACCCTTGGAGAAATTGCTCTTTTAAAAAAAGCCACTGGCTACATTGCGATATAATCGCAGATTAGCCGACACCAGGCATATCGTCCAGCCTCCGCCTCGCGCAGACAGGTTTGTGCCGTCGATCGCGATGCCGTCACCCCCTCCCACCAACCGGCCAGGTGGGCGAGCCGCCCGGGCACCGCCCCGCCGCTCGAGCCCGCCGCCCGAGCTTGGGGCGCTGCCGCTACGCCCGCGCGCCGCGCGGCGTGCCGCCGTGCGTATCGCTGGGCGGCATCACGTCATGCTCGAGCGCCGCCTCGAGCACCTGGCGCATGTCCGAGCACAGCACGATCTCGAGCTCGCCCTTGACCTCGTCGGGCACCTCGTCGAGGTCGCGCGCGTTCTTCTCGGGCAGCATCACCCGCTTGATGCCCGCTCTGTGCGCGGCCAACAGCTTCGACTTGATGCCGCCGACCGGCAGCACACGCCCGCGCAAGGTCGCCTCACCCGTCATCGCCGTGTCCGAGCGCACCTTGCGCCCGGTCAACAGCGACACGAGCGCGGTGAACATGGTGACGCCCGCCGACGGCCCGTCCTTCGGGATGGCGCCCGCCGGGATGTGGATGTGCAGGTCGCTCTCGGCGAGGAACCTCGGGTCGACGCCGAGCGCCTCGGCGTTGCTCCTCACGTAGGTGAGCGCCGCGTTGGCCGACTCCTTCATCACGTCGCCGAGCTGGCCGGTGATCTGGATGCTGCCCTTGCCCGGCATGCGGCTGGTCTCGATGAACAGGATGTCGCCGCCGACCGGCGTCCAGGCGAGGCCGATGGCCACGCCCGGCAGCATGGTGCGCTCGGCGCGCTCGTCGAAGAACTTGGGCTTGCCGAGCATGTCCTTGAGCTGCTCGGGCGTCACCACCTGGTGCGCCAGCTTCTTGTCGACGGTGCGCGCCACCTGCAGCGCCACGTTCCGGCACAGCCGCGTGATCTCGCGCTGCAGCTGGCGCACGCCCGCCTCGCGCGTGTAGCCGGCGATGACGTCCTTGAGCGCGGCGTCCGTCACCTCGAGCTGCGTGGCGTCGAGCCCGTGCTCACCAAGCTTCTTCGGGATCAGGTGCTTCTTGGCGATGCCGAGCTTCTCGTCGGCCGTGTAGCCCTGGATCTCGATGACCTCGAGCCGGTCGCGCAGCGCGGGCGCGAGCGTGGAGACGTCGTTGGCGGTGCACAAGAACAGCACCTCCGACAGATCGAAGGGCAGCTCCATGAAGTGGTCGGTGAAGGTGTGGTTCTGCTCGGGGTCGAGCACCTCGAGCAGCGCCGCCTCGGGGTCGCCGGCCCAGCCCTTGCCGAGCTTGTCGACCTCGTCGAGCAAGAACACCGGGTTCTTGGCGCCCGCCTTCTTGAGCGCCGAGATGATGCGCCCCGGGATGGCGCCCACGTAGGTGCGGCGGTGACCGCGCACCTCGGCCTCGTCGCGCACGCCGCCAAACGAGATGCGCTGAAAGGGCCGGCCGAGCGCGTCGGCCACGCTCTGGCCGAGGCTGGTCTTGCCCACGCCGGGCGGCCCGACCAGGCACAGGATGGTCGCCTTGGCGGTGCCGGTCATCTGCAAGACCGCCAGGTGCTCGAGGATGCGCTTCTTCGGCTCGTCGAGGCCGGTGTGGTCGAGGTCGAGCTTGTGCTGCACGTCGTCGATCGAGCCCTTCTCTTCGACCTTCACCTTCCACGGCAGATCGAGGATCCACTCGAGGTAGTTCCTGATGACGCCCTGCTCGGGGCCGCTCGCCTGGCCTTGCAGGCGGTTCATCTCGCGCTCGGCGACCTTCCTCACCTCGTCGGGCAGGTCGGCCTTTTCAAGGCGCTCCTTGAGGCGTTCGAGGTCGTTCTCCGGGCCGCCGCCGCCGCCCTGCGCCAGCTCCTTCTGGATCGCCTTCAGCTGCTCGCGCAGGATGGCCTCGCGCTGGCTCTTGTGGAATTCCTTCCGGACCTCGTTGTCGATGCGCTCGCGCACCTCACCTTGCGCCTTCAGCTCGGCGACCAGGCGCATGACCACGCGCAGCCGCTCGACCACGTCGACGGCGAGCAGCACGGCCACCTCTTTTTGCACCGGCAGGCCGAGCGTGGCGGCGGTGCGGTCGGCGAGCGCGCTCGGATCGTCCTCGTCGCCGAGCGCCTCGATGGTGCGCGCCAGCGGGCCCTGCGCCTTGTCCTCGAGATCCTTCAGCTCGGCCTTGACGGCGAGCACCAGGTCGTCGAGCTCGTGCTCGTCGGAGACGATGTCCCTCACCTCCTCGACCTGCGCGGTCAAGAACGGGGTCTGCTTGACGAGCTCGAGCACCTTGACGCGCGCCTTGCCCTCGAGCGTCACCTGAAAGCCGCGCGGCAGGCGCTGCACGCGCTGCACGCGCGCGACCACGCCGAGCGGCTGTACGTCGGCCAGGGTGGGCTCGACCACCGCCGCGTCCTTCTGAACGCCGACCACCACCTCGGCGCCGGCCTCGACCGAGGTGACGAGCGCGACCGAGGCGGTGCGCCCGACCGGGACGGTGGCGGTGGCGCCCGGCAACAAGACGCCGTCGCGCAGCGGGAGAAAAGGAAGGACGCGGGTCTTCATGGTCGGCTCCTGCTCGCGCCGGCAGTCGCGGGCGCGGGGTGTCCCCCTCGCGGGGGCATGCGGCGAGACGCGCGCACAAGAGGAGCGTAGGAACCGCGCGCCGCCGGACAAGCGCGCCCAACATCGTCGTCAGCGGTCGGAGGCCTCGGCTGCCGCGCCCTCCGATTGCAGCCACAGGCTGCCGAGCGCCCAGGTCGAGAGCGCCAGCGTGGCGAAGGCGAGCAGGAGCGGTTTCCAAAACGAGGGCGCGGGCGCGACGGGGGGGGTGGCGGCGTTGTGCACCGGCAGGCTCCTTCGGGCGTCCGTGGACGCTACGTTGGGACCGGGCCCGACCGCAAAATTTCCGCCGCGCATGCCAAGCTGGCGTCCGCGTGGCCCGAAACGTCGGAGATCAGACCGAGGTCCTCGGGGGCGGGGATCCCAAGCGGCAGCCGCGGCTCGGCCGCTACCGCCTGGAGCGCCGCATCGGCCAGGGCGGCATGGCCGAGGTGTTCCTGGCGCGGGCCGAGGGGCCGGGCGGCTTCGAGAAGCAGGTCGTCATCAAGCGCATCCGGCCGCAGCTCGTCAACAACGAGCGCTTCGTCGAGATGTTCCTGCGCGAAGGCCGGCTGTTGGCCGGGCTCGACCACCCGAACATCGTGCGCGTCTTCGAGCTCGATGAACAGGACGGCGAGTACTTCCTGGCGCTCGAGTACCTCGATGGGCTGTCGTTGCGCGAGGTGATGGAGCGCACCTGGCAGGCGGGGCGCAGCGTGCCGCTCGAGCCGTTGCTGCGCGTGTTCGCCGACGCGGCCTTGGGGCTCGCGCACGCGCACGCGCTGAAGGAGCCATCGGGCGCGCCCGCCAACCTGGTGCACAGAGACGTCAGCCCGGACAACTTGTTCGTCACCACGACGTCGGTGACCAAGGTGCTCGACTTCGGCATCGCCAAGCGCGAGGGCCTGGACGTGCTCACCCAGACGGGCGAGCTGAAAGGCAAGATCCAGTTCATGGCGCCCGAGGCGCTGCGCGGCGACACGCTCGACGCGCGCGCCGACCTGTGGTCGTTCGGCGTCACGATGTACTGGGCGTGCGCGGGGCGCCGCCCCTTCGACGGCGTCACCGACGTCCACACCATCAAGGGCATCCTGGAAGACCCGCCCCCGCCGATGCGACAGCACAACCCGAAGCTGCCCCGTGTCGTCGAGGACGTACTGCTCTCGTGCCTGGAGAAGGACCGGAGCCGGCGCGTCAAGAGCGCGGCGCAGCTGCACGACACGCTGAGCGCGCTGCTCGTCGATCTGCCGCGCGGCGCGCCCACGCCGGCCGAGCTGGTGGCGGCGGCGCGCGCGCTGCCGTCGGTCGACCACGAGATCACGCCGCGCACCGCCGCGGTCGCGCCTGCCGTCGCTTGGCCGGACCGGACCATGCCGGTGGCGGTCTCCTCGCCGGGCGGCACCTCCCCGTCGATCATCGGGGGGCGCGGCAAGAACGCGGTGCCCTTGCCGGCGGTGCCGGTGCGCGCGCCGGAGCAGGGGGACGAGGGCCCGACCAAGGTCGCGCGCAAGTTCCAAGGGAGCCTGCCGGAGACCGACAAGGTCAAGCCCAAGCTGGTGGTGTCGTCGTCCGGCGCGGCCTCGAGCAACGGCGACGAGTTCGAGGGCGCGACCGAGCTGGTGGCCTCGAGCGCGCTGCACACCACCGACGAGCATGAGCGCATCATGCAGAGCACCGAGCACGCCGATCACACCGAGGCCACCACCGGCCCCGAGCGGGTCGCGCAGGCGCCCGCCGTGCAGCAGGGCTTCGCGCCGCCCTCCGACCCGGTCATCGACGTCGAGCGCGAGCCGCGATCGGGGCCGACCAACGCAGCGCGCGGCATCTCACCGAACGCACCGACGCTGCCGCACCTGGCGCTCGACGGGGCCGCGGCCGGTAGCAAGGGCGGCGAGCCGGACGGTGCCTCCGACGGTGGGCCCGACATCCACGATCAGCACACGCAGGCGGTGGCGGCGTTGCCGCCCTGGCCCGACGTCGCCGACATCG
>Ga0154820_1238_pt1 | contig 10790 bp, 12 predicted proteins | sample Rifle2008BG16ft_FD_116124 | JGI IMG/M metagenome (GOLD analysis project Ga0154820, IMG submission 116124) | Deltaproteobacteria bacterium RBG_16_71_12
GCGGGCGGCGTTTCGGGCGAGCCCCTCGTCGAGCCCGCGCTCGAGGGCGATGGCCCGCAGCCGCTCGACCACGTCGACGGCAGACCGGGGGCGCGCCGCCGGTTCTTTCTGCAACAGGTGGTCGACCAGCGCGACCAGGGCAGCCGGCAGCTCGGGCCGCATCGCGTCGAGCCGCGGCGCCGGAAGCTGCCGCACTGCTTGCACGATGTCGGCGTCGGTCGGGCCGTCGAACAGGCGGCGGCCCGCCAGGCACTCCCAGAGCACGGTGCCGGCGGCGAACAGGTCGGCGGCGGGCCCGACGCGCTCGCTCCTGGTCTGCTCGGGCGCCATGTAGGCGTACTTGCCCTTCAGCTCGCCGGCGACGGTGGCCTCGGTCTTGAGCGTCGAGGCCGCCACGCCGAAGTCGGCGAGCTTGACGCAGCCGTCGGTGCCGATCAGCACGTTGCCGGGCGACACGTCGCGGTGCACCACGCACAACGAGGCCCCGTCGCCGCCCTTGGCGGCGTGGGCCGCCGCCAGGGCCTGAAACAGCGGCACGGCCACCGCCAGGACGTCCTCGACCTCGAGCCCCCGGCCGGCCGCGTGCGCCGCCTCGAGGATGACGCCGAGGTCGGTGCCGTCGACGTGCTCGAACACCAGGAAGGGCCCGGCGTCGTCCTGGCCGCGATCGAGCAGGCGCACGATGCACGGGTGGTCGAGCGCGGCGTGCACGGCGCCCTCGTCGTCGAACAGGCGCAAGTAGCCTGCGTCGAAGCAGAAGGGCGGGCGCACGCGCTTGACCACCACGCTGGCGCCGTCCTCCGCGACGCCCTGCGCGATCACGGCCATGCCGCCCTCGGCCAGCACGCCGACCTCGCGGTAGCGCCGCGCGGGCTTGTCGGGAGCGTCGCCCATGACCGGGAGTATAGGGTCTGGGACGGCGCTCGGGTTGGCCGGATGGCGCCTCACGCCGGCGCTGTGGCCTCGGATCACATGAGGGTTGCGGGAGGGGAGGCGGGGGCCGTAGCTGTGGCAGCGTCGGGTCACCCGCCCGTTGATCGTTGGCGGCTGCGGTAGGCGCGCTGCCTCTCCCGGTTGCTCCTGGCCGCGCCGGTCGGCGGGCGCCCCCGCGGGCGCGCCGGCTGGGCCCACTGCTGGCCGCGGATGCTCTGGCGAGCGACGAGGTCCATGAGGCCATAGGCCATGGCGGCGGCGGCGAAGCGCGCCGCGTCGCGCCCGGACAGGCCGGCAGGCACGTGGACGCAAACCGGCGTCCAGTCGCCGGGCTCCTTGTCGATTCGGCGCTGGCCGCTTGGGACGATGCGGACGAGTCGCTCGGTCCACGGGCCGCTTGCCAGGCACGGCGCACCTGCCGCCGCGAGCAGCTCGCGGAGCGGCTGGGCGCCGCGCGTGTCGATGTGCGCGACGATCCGGGGCGCCGAAAAGAACAACGGCGTCGACATTTCGTTACTGTAACAGTAATAACTGCCTGGTCAAGGAGCCGCCATGGATGCCCGGGATTTCGAGACGCTGCTCGCTGCGTGCGCGGAGGTCGCCCAGCTCTTTCCGGACGGCGTCGTCTTCATCGGCGGCATCGCCGTGTATCTGCACGCCAAGAACCACGCGCAGACCAGCGAGCTCGCAGAGCTCACCCATGACGCCGATTTTTACATCTCGCTGGCCGACATGGGCGACCTGCGCGACATCGAGGAGGTCACGGCGAACCGGCGGCTCAGCAAGCACCAGATGATCAAGCGCGGCTTTGAGTTCGACATCTACACCGAGCGGCAGTCGACGCTGGTCGTTCCCTATGACGTGGTCTTGGTCGCGTCCAAGGTAATCGGCGGGATTCGCATCGCTTCCCTCGAGCACCTGATGGTCTTGAAGCTCGCGGCGTTCGCCGACCGCAAGGACAGCGCGAAGGGCGACAAGGACGCGAAAGACCTGCTGCGCATCGCCGCTGTGGCCAAGCACAGCGGCGTCCCGTTCCGTGCCGAGCGTGTGACCCCGTATCTCCGCGATGGTCACCTCGAGCTGCTCACCCGGGTCGAACGCGGCCCGCATGCCATGTCGCTGGCGCGCGGCAACGCGATGCAGGCCAAGAGGCTGCGGCAGAGCCTGAGCAAGATCATTGCCGAGCTCTCGCGCGCGGCAGGCAGGTAGCTGTCTCCATGGTGAACGCCGCAGCACGCACAAGCCGCCGCAGCACGCGGCGCCCGGCACCGAGCCGCGCGCGACCCGATGCCCGCGCCCGACCCCTCGTCAATCGCAGACCGGCAGCTCGAGCCCTTCGTCGGTCGCCGCGTCGGCGAGCAGCGCCAGGCCCGCCTCACAGTCGTCAGTGCAGCGCGCCGCGTTCTCGGCCGAGTCCCAGCAGGCGCCGCCCTCCTGGTACTGCGCGACGTCGACCGGGGCGTTGCCGGTCACCTCGTCGTAGCCCTGTTGGCAGGCGGCGTATGCCAGGCACTGGTCGCTCGGCTCGGTGGCGCAGCCAAGCGCCGCCGTCACCAGCGAGATGCCGATGAATCTGCGGATCCCCATGTGGATCCACCTGCCCATGCGCGACCGGGCGGCGCCAGGGGTGGGAGGAGGGACGAAAAAGGGCGAGCCGAGGCTCGCCCGTTTCCGTTCAGCTCAAAGAGCGAAACAGGTCACTCGCCCTCGCCCTCGCCCTCGGCGGGCGGGCAGGCGGTCTGGGTGAGCACCACTCCACCGAGGATGGCGAACACCGAGAGGGCCGCGAGGAACTTGAACGCAATCTTCTTCATGGACGGACTCCTAAAAGGCCAAGTGGCCAACCAACGATGCAGATGCACAAACCCAGGCCACCCGGCCGGGTGCGCAGACGCTATGTCACATCGCGCAAAAAAAGAAAGAAACTTCCCACCGCGCTCGCTGCTAGAGATCGTGGGCAGCCCAGGGGGCAGGTTGACCGGTCCAATGAACGAGCAGGGCGCCATCCTCGACGAGGCGGTGCTGACGCGCCTGCGCGAGCTGCGCGCGCAGGTGCAGCGGCCGGGCGAGGACTTGCTCGGGGAGCTGATCGCGCTGTTCGAGCGCGACAGCCGCATGCGCCTTCAGGCGCTGCGCGCCGCCGCCACCCCGGCCGAGCGCAAGCAGGCGGCGCACGCGCTCAAGGGCTCGGCCGCCAACCTGGGCGCTGCGCGCGTGGCGGCGCTGGCGCAGCATGCGGAGCGCCATCCCGAGGAGCCGGTCGACGTCGACACGCTGGCGGCCGCGGTGACGCAGGCGGCGAGCGCGCTACGCGAGCGGCTCGGCTGAGCGCGCCGGCGCCGCCGCGGAGGGCGCGCGGCGGCGCGTTTCAGCAGGCGGGGGCAGGCCAGCGCCCGAGAACCTGCTAGATCCATCGGCATGCGGGGCGACGACGAACGGGGCGAGCGGCTGAGCGAGCGCGAGCGCGCGGTCTTGCAGGCGTTGGTCGACGCGCACATCGCCACCACCGAGCCGGTCGGCAGCAAGGCGATCGCCGAGGTAGCCGAGCTCGGCATCTCGCCGCAGACGGTGCGCAACGTGCTCGCCGCGTTGCACGAGCGCGGGCTCATCGATCAGCCGCACACCTCGGCGGGCCGCGTGCCTACCGATCGGGGCCTGCGTTACTACGTCGACTCGCTGCTGCGCCTCCAGCTGCCGAGCGACGCGCAGCAGGCCGAGATCGAGGCGCGCATCGCGGAGGCCGGCGCCGACGGGGCGCTGCGCGAGGCGAGCCGCGTGCTCACCCGCCTGGCGCGCCACACCACCATCGTGGTGCAGCCGCGGACGTCCTCCGAGCGCATCAAGCACGTCGAGCTGGTGCGCCTGCGCGACGACGCCGCGCTCTTGATCGCCGTCTCGGAAGAGGGGCGGGTGCAAAACCGCCTGTTGCATTGGCGCAGCGAGGCCGGCGAGCAGGCGCCCGATCAGCGCAGCCTCGAGCGCTTTAGCCAGCGCCTGGCGGCGATCCTGGCCGGGCGCACCTTCGACGAGGGGCGCGCCGCGCTGCTCGCCGAGGCCACCGGCCACCGCGCCGAGCTCGACGCCCTCGAGCGCAAGCTGATCGCGCTGTCTGCCGAGGGGCTGCGCGCCGCGCAGGCGCCGCAGGTGTTGGTGGAGGGCACCGGCCACCTCCTCGAGGACGCGGCCGATCTCGCGCGCACCCGCGAGCTGCTGCACCTGCTCGAGGAGGCGCAGCGCACCTCCGAGCTGCTCGAGCGCGCCGACGCCGCGCCCGGCATCCGCATCTTCATCGGCGACGAGAACCCGGCCGCGCTGGCCGAGCGCGGCGTGGTGGCGGCGCCGCTCGGCGATGGCGGCGCGCTCGGCACGCTCGGGGTCATCGGCCCTCGGCACCTCGACTATGCCCGGGTCGTCCCCTTGGTCGACTTGACCGCCCAAGTGGTCGCCCGCGTGCTCGGCCGCCCCACCGGTGGTGGTTGAGCGCGCACCTGGTTGCTAGCCCTGCGGTTTCCGCATAGTCCGGCGATGACGTCAGGTGTGACGAGGATGGGCATGAACGACCCCAAAGAGAGCGCGGCGGATCGCGCAATCCGCGAGGCGCTCGAGAGCGTCGAGCGAATCGAGCGCGAGTCGCGCGGCGACGCCGCGCCTGCCGCGGCGCCCGCGGCCACGGACGGCGAACAAGTCGAGATCCTCGACGACAGCACGCCCACGCCGGCGGAAGCACCGAAGAAGAAGAGCGCGAGCGACCTGATGCTCGAGTCGGTGCTGAAGGCCAAGGGCGAGCTGCAAGAGGTGCTGTCGCAGACGCAGAAGGAGGCGAAGGACATGTTCGATCGCCTCGCGCGCGTCTCGGCCGACTTCGACAACTTCAAGAAGCGCCAAACCAAGGAGAAGGCCGAGGCGATCAAGTTCGCCAACGAGGGGGTCATCAAGGAGATCCTGCCGGTGCTCGACAACCTGCTGCGCGCGCTCGGCGCGGCCGGGTCGGACGGCGGCTCGCTGCTCGAAGGCGTCAAGATCGTCGCCAAGCAGATGGAGGACGTGCTCGGCAAGTTCGGCGTCGTCGGCTTCGACGCGCTCGGGCAGCCGTTCGACCCCGCGCGCCACGAGGCGGTCGGGTCGCGGCCCGACGCCGAGGTGCCGGCGCAGCACGTCTGTGAGGAATACCAGCGCGGCTACCTGCTGCACGAACGGCTGTTGCGCCCGGCGCTCGTCGTCGTGTCGCTCGGGCCTCCGGCGGAGAACTGACCTGTGGGAAAGATCATCGGCATCGACCTCGGCACCACCAACTCCTGCGTCTCCTTCATGGAGGGCAGCGAGCCGGTCGTGATCCCGAACTCCGAAGGCGCGCGCACCACGCCGTCGGTGGTCGCCATCACCGAGAGCGGCGAGCGCCTGGTCGGGCAGATCGCCAAGCGGCAGGCCATCACCAACCCCGAGCACACCATCGTCAGCGTCAAGCGGCTCATCGGCCGCAAGTTCGACACGCCCGAGGTGGAGCGCGCGCGCAAGAGCGCCAGCTACCAGGTGGTGCGGCACGAGAACGGCGACTCCTGGGTCGAGGCGCGCGGCAAGGCGATGAGCCCGCAGGAGATCTCGGCGATCGTGCTGTCGAAGATGAAGCAGACCGCGGAGGATTACCTCGGCGAGGAGGTCACCGAGGCGGTCATCACCGTCCCGGCCTACTTCAACGACTCGCAGCGCCAGGCCACCAAGGACGCGGGGCGCATCGCCGGCCTCGACGTCAAGCGCATCATCAACGAGCCGACGGCGGCCGCGCTCGCCTACGGCCTCGACACGAAACAGAAGGGCAAGGGCGGGCTGGTCGCGGTCTACGACCTGGGCGGCGGCACGTTCGATATCTCGATCCTCGAGCTGAACGAGGGCGTCTTCGAGGTCAAGGCGACCAACGGCGACACCTACCTCGGCGGCGAGGACTTCGACCAGCGCGTCATCAATTTCCTCGCCGAGGAGTTCGCCAAGGCCAACAACGGCAAGGATCTGCGCACCGATAAGATGGCGCTGCAGCGCCTGCGCGAAGCGGCCGAGAAGGCGAAGCACGAGCTGTCGTCGTCGCAAGAGACCGACATCAACTTGCCGTTCATCACGGCCGACCAGACCGGGCCCAAGCACCTCACCTACACGCTGACGCGCGGCAAGCTCGAGGAGCTGACCGACGAGCTGGTGCAGCGCTCGCTCGAGCCATGCAAGCAGTGTCTGAAGGACGCGGGCGTCAAGCGCGAGGACATCACCGACGTGCTGTTGGTCGGCGGCATGACGCGCATGCCGCTCGTGCAGACCGCGGTCAAGGAGTTCTTCGGCAAGGAGACCAACAAGGAGATCAACCCCGACGAGGTCGTCGCCATCGGCGCCGGCGTGCAGGGCGGCGTGCTCACCGGCCAGGTGAAGAACGTGCTCTTGCTCGACGTCACGCCGCTGACGCTCGGGGTCGAGACCGCGGGCGGCGTGGCCACGGGCATCATCACGCGCAACACCACCATCCCCACCAAGAAGTCGATGGTGTTCTCCACCGCGGCCGACAACCAGCCGATGGTCAGCGTGCACGTCATTCAGGGCGAGCGCCCGATGGCGGAGGACAACAAGACGCTGGCGCGCTTCGAGCTCGTCGGCATCCCGCCCGCGCCGCGCGGCGTGCCGCAGATCGAGGTCACGTTCGACATCGACGCCAACGGCATCGTCCACGTCACCGCCAAGGATCTCGGCACCGGCAAGCAGCAGAGCGTGCGCATCACGTCGTCGTCGGGCCTGACCGAGGCCGAGATCCAGCGCATGGTCACCGAGGCCGAGACCGCCAAGGACACCGACCAGAGCAAGCGCGAGCTGGCCGACGTCCGCGGCAACGCCGAGGGGCTCATCTACACCGCCGAGAAGTCGCTCGAAGAGTACGGCCACGTCTTGACCGACCAGGATCGCGAGGACATCGCGGCCTACCTCGCCGAGCTCAAGAGCGTGATGGAGGGCAGCGACATCGAGGCGACGCGCGAGGCCATCAAGAAGCTCGAGGCCGCCAGCCACCGTATGGCCGAGGCGATGTATGCCGAAGCGGCCGAGTCGATGGGCGAGGGCGGCGAGGGCGCCGGCTCCTGAGCGCGACCAGCGCTCGCCGTCTCAGCCCTTGGCGGTGCGCACGAACGAGAAGGTGACGTCCGCCTTGACGGGCTGACCGTCCACCTCGAGCAACGGGTACGCGAGGAAGTTGATGGGGCCCGACGCGGGCAGCGGATCGACCACCAGGTCGCGCCCGCGGCTGAGCTCGAGGCGGTTGGCCGGGTGGTGACCGAAGTAGTACGTCGACAGCGCCGAGTACTTGTCGGCCTCGCTGATGTCGATCGGCCACCACTTGCCGTCGGCGTAGAGCTCGACCCAGCAATGGTAGCCGTCGATGCCGCCCTCGTCCCGGTCCGACGGGATGCTGGCGCCGATGGCGAAGCGCGCCGGCAGGCCCACCGCACGCGCGAGCGCGATGAAGTACGAGTGGTAGTCGGTGCAGTTGCCGCTCTTGGCGTTGCAGGCGCGCACGGCGTCGCCCTGGCCGAAGCCGTCGCCGAACTTCATGTATTTCATCTCGTCGATGACGTGGTCGTAGAGCGCGCGCGCCCGCACCAACGGTTCGCGCTTGCCGTCGACCACCTGTTCGGCGGTCGCCTTGAGCTTGGCGGTGATGGGCACGCGCGCCTCGGGCCGCAGATAGCGGTCGCCGGGCTCGGGCGCCGCGTAGGCTGCCTTCTCCTTGCGGTGCACCGCGAAGCGCAGCTCGATCGCCTTGCCGCCGTCCTCCGGCGACAGCTCGAGCAGCAGCACGCCGTTACCGTGCGCGCTGTCGTCGACACGACGGCGGCGGCCCGGCGCCTCGATCGACGTGAGCTCGACCGTCTGGAAGGCGTCGTCTTGCGGTATCGGCAGCCACATGCGCGCCGGGCCCGCCAGCTCGGGCACCGTCGCGTGGTAGCGGAACTCGAAGTCGTCCTCGCCGCGCTTGACGCCGAAGTGGACCTCCTTGGCCTGGTCGACGGGGATACGGCGCCAGGTCCGGTCGCCCTCGTCCTGCTCCCACGCGTAGAACGGCTTGCCGTTGATCTTGTGCACGGTGGTCTCGGTGACGCTCATGTCGCCGGGCTCGCCCTGCAGGAAGAAGTCGACGTCGTAGACGTCGCCGGTGACGTCGACCAGATCGACGCACGCGAAGTGGCGGCCGGCCCCGAGGTGCGACAGGTACTCGGTGTGGACGCGCACCAGCTTGAGGTCGAGCTGCTGCTGCTCGCCGGGCGCGTCGCCCGCCTTGGCCGGCGGCCGCTGGTACGTGAGGTGGAAGTAGCCGCCGCCCGTCGCGGTCTGCCGCGCGATGTGGCGCTCGATGCCGGCCTTGATGTCGGCGGTCACGACGGTCGACAGCTCGCCACCGGCGCTCGACGGCCGCGCCTGGCCGGCATCGACGGCCGCGTCCGCGGCGTCGGGCGCGCCGCCGGCGGGCGCGACGCGCGGGCAAGCGGCGAGCGCGAGCGCGCCGACGGCGCAGAGCGCACGTGCGGTCGTCGCTTTCATCCTGTTCGCCGGCAGCGGCTAGTCGGCCTTGGGCGCGGCTGCGTCGGGGGCCGCCGGGTGCTCGGTGCCTGCGGGGTGCTCGCCGGCCGGGTGCTCGGCGGCGGCGGCGGCTGGCCCGCCCGCTCCTCCCTCGGGGGGGCACGCGCAGTCGGCCTTCCTGGCCGCGCTGGCGCAGCCGGTGGCGAGCGTTGCGCCAACGGCGCAGAGCATCAGGGTCTCGACGAGCTTCACGTGGGTTCTCCTCGACGGTGGGTACCGCAGCCCGGGTGCTAGCAGGCTGAATTCCGGCGTGTCAACGTCGGCCCGTCGTCGGCCGTGCTCGGGGCCGGGCGCGGTACTGGCGCCCAGGGGCGTTTGCGATCGAGACTGGCCCGAGATGACCCGCGAGCCCCGCGACTCGACGGTCGACCTGCCCGTGCTCGCGAGCGCCGACGCTCTCGAGGTGGTGCAAGGCTACACGCTCGTCCGCATGGTGGCCGAGGGCACCACCGCGCGGGTCTACGAGTGCCGCTCCGAGCGCCTGGGATCGTTCGTGGTGGTCAAGGTGCTGCAGCGCGCCATCGCGCAGGATCGCGGCGCCAGGGAGCGCTTGTTGCGCGAGAGCCGCCTGGTCGCGGGGCTGCGCAACCACCCGAACGTGGTGCGCGTGCTCGACGTCGGCGAGGCGGGCGCCGGGCCCTACGTGGTGCAGGAGAAGATCGAAGGCGAGACGCTGCGCGCGCGCCTGGTCTCGTCCGGCCGCCTCGGCGTGCTCGAGGCGTTGCTGCTGGTGCGCGACGCCGCCAAGGGGCTCGACGCCGCCGCCACCATCGGCGTGGTTCACCGCGACGTCAAGCCTTCGAACCTGTTTCGTTGCGCCGACGGCACCGTCAAGGTGGCCGACTACGGCTTCGCGGCCCCGCTCTCGCTGGTCGGCGGGCCCGAGGGCTTGTTCGGCACACCGGCGTTCCTCGCCCCCGAGCTGATCAAGGGCGCGCCGGCCGACGTGCGCAGCGACATGTACGCGCTCGGCGCCACGCTGTGGCAGTTGTTGACCGCGCGCCCGCTGTTCGAGGGCACCAGCGCCGAGGTGCTGGCCGCGCACGGCAGGAAGCCCATCCCGTCGATCGCCACGCAGGTGCCGGAGGCCGGCATCGTCGTCGTCGACATCCTGTACCGGTTCCTGCAGAAGGAACCGGCGCGGCGTCCGCAATCGTGGGCCGACGCGCTCGCCGTGCTCGACGACGGCATCGCGCGCACGCGCCGCTCGAGCGGTGTGGCGCCATCCTCGGCGGGTCCGTCGGCGTCCGAGCCGCAATGGCCAACGCGCGCCTCGGGCGCCGCCGTCGAGCTGCCGCCGCCGCCGCCGCCGCCGGCGCCCGTCCGGCGAGCTCGCCCTTCGAGCAGCCGTCGACCGAGGCCGAGCCCTACGTGGCGCAGCCGACCGGCGTGATGGGGACGCTCAAGCAGATGGGCGTGGTCGAGATCGTGCAGATGCTCGAGATCGGCAAGAAGAACGCGCGCCTCGACTTCCAAGGCGTCGAGGGTTGGGTCGGTCAGATCCACGTGCACGGCGGGCAGATCGTGCGCTGCACGCTCGACCAGCAGGCGGGCGAGGCGGCCGTGGTCGCGCTGTGCCGCAAGAAAGAGGGCTACTTCCGCATCCACTACGCGAAGGAGCGCTGCGAGCGGAACGTCACGCGGCCGACCACGCTGGTGCTGCTCGAGGCGATGCGCACCATCGACGAGACCGGCGCCCAGGCGCCCGCGCCCGCGCCCGCATCCCCCAAGCACGACACGGCCGGCGCCGAGACGACGGTGCGGGCCTCGCCGGTGCCGGCGGTGACACAGCCGCCGGCGAGGCCGTTGCCCCCCGCGGCGCGCTCACCTCTGGTGCGGCCGCTGTCGCAGGAGCCGACCGTCAACACCGAGCCGCCGCGCCCGGTCAGCGGCATCGGCGACGGCATCACCCACGACGAGCCGGCGCGCGGCCTCGAGGAACCGACGCTGCCCGAGGTGCGGCAGGTGCACGTCCACTCCGTCACCGACGTCGCGCAGGCGCCCGATCAACCCCCCGCGGTCGGCATCGGCGAGGAGCTGTTCGGCGCCAAAGCGCGCGGCAGCATGGCGGCCCGCGCCAAGGCGGCCGGGCGCATCGCCGGTGACGTCGCGCGCAACGTGGCGGCGGCGGTCGCGTTCCACGCGCCGCGCGCCTACGCGGCCGCCAACCGCGCGCTCGCGCCCATCTCGCCGCCGCTGTCGCGCGTGCACCCCGCGCTCGGGGCCGCGCCGCCCGCTGCGCTCGTGGGAGG
>Ga0154820_1306_pt2 | contig 10772 bp, 8 predicted proteins | sample Rifle2008BG16ft_FD_116124 | JGI IMG/M metagenome (GOLD analysis project Ga0154820, IMG submission 116124) | Deltaproteobacteria bacterium RBG_16_71_12
CCGGCGCGCTCTTCGAGCGCGCGCCACAAGGGCACCTCGTCGTCGGCGTGCCACGCCGACAGCTCGGGCACGAGCGCGCACGGCGCCCAGGGGGCGTGCTCGTCGAGGAGCGCGACCAGCTCGGCGGAAGAAGCCACGCGCGCACCCTACACGACCGAGCGGCGCTGCTCGATGCGACCCCGCGGCGAGGATCCCGCGGGAGCGGTCCGTGCCCGACCGGTCGAGCGTGTCGTCGCTGCGGATCCGGCGTCATGGGCCTCGGCTCGACCTCGCGAGCCCCGACCAACGGCGGCGCTCGCGCCACAGGGCTTTACTCGCGGCGGCATCGGCGCGACCATCGCCTCGGGGAAAAGCGTCGTCGCTCGCTTGCCCCTGGGGGCACTGATGTCGCCGGAGGTGAGCAAGGCCGAGCGCCTGCGCCGCCAGCGCGCCAACCAAGGCGCGGGGCTCACGCTGCTGCTCATCCTGGCGGTCTCCACCATCTGGACCGCCGCCTACGGCGAGCGGGCGCTGCCGGCGCTGACCGCGGCGATCGCGCTCGCGTGCGTGCCCGTGATCGTGGCTGCGCGCCGCGGCCACGAGCTGGCCGCGGGCTACGGCGTCGGTCTGCTCGCCATGGCCGCGGTGCTCGGAGCGGCGCTCATCCTCGGCAACCCCGGCTACGCCTCGTTCCTGCTCGTCATCGGCGTGCTGCTCTCCGGGGTGACGCTGCCGCCCAGGCACCTCGGCGTGATCATCGGTGTCGGCGTCGCCGCCGAGGTGGCCGTGGCGCTCTGGTCGCGGCGCTTCGAGCGCGTCGAGACGCCCGGCGGCGAGCACGCCGAGGGGCCGTTCCTGTTCCTGTTCGCGAGCGCTGTGGCGCTGTTGACGTCGGCGAGCGTGGCCTGGCTGTTGGGCGAGCTGCGCCGGCGCGACGCCGAGGCGCGGGCCGCCGACGAGCGCGCCGGGGCGCTCGAGCGCAAGCTCGAGGAGAGCCAGCGCATGGAGGCGCTCGGGCGCCTGGCGGGTGGCGTCGCCCATGACTTCAACAACCTGCTGACGGTGATGCGCGGCTGCGTGACGCTGCTCGCCGAGAGCACGCAGCCGAGCCCCGAGGCGCGCGTCGAGCTCGACGACCTGTCCGCTGCGGTCGACCGCGCCAGCACCCTCACCAACCAGCTGCTCACGTTCAGCAGGCGCCAGGTGGTGCAGGTGTCGGTCGTCGACCTGCAAGCGGTCGCCGAGGGCATGCGCGACCTGCTGCAGCGACTGGTGGGCCCCGAGGTGACGCTCAAGCTCGAGGCGGCCGGCGGTCCGTGCCTCCTGCTGGCGTCGCCGAGCCAGCTCGAGCAGGTGCTGATGAACCTCGCCGCCAACGCGCGCGACGCCATGAGCGGCAAAGGGGAGCTGCGCGTGCGCGTCGAGCGCGGGCACGACGCTCGTCTGGGCGAGGTGTGCCGCCTCGTCGTCACCGACAGCGGCGTCGGCATGGCGCCCGAGGTGTCCGCCCGCATCTTCGAGCCGTTCTTCACGACCAAGGCGCCGGGTCAAGGCACCGGGCTCGGCCTCGCCACCGTCTACGGCATCGTCTCCGCGCTCGGAGGCCGCATCGAGGTCACCTCGAGCCCCGGCCACGGCGCGGAGTTCACCACCACGTTGCCGGTCGCCGTCGAAGCGCGGCCACCCCCGCGCGCCGCCCGCGCGGCGCCGCTGCCCCCGGGCGCGCCGCGGTCGGTGTGCGTGGTCGACGACGAGGCGGTGGTGCGCACGCTGATGGCGCGCATCCTCGGCGGCGCCGGCCTCACCGTTCACACCTTCGCCAGCGCGGAGGCGCTCATCCACGACGAGCATCACCCTTGCGATGCGCTCGTGACCGACATCAACCTGCCGGGCATGAGCGGCGTGTCGCTGGCCGAGCACATGCGCGAGGGGCGACCGGGCTTTCACGTGGTCCTGGTGTCAGGCTGCACCACCGATCCGGCGCCGATCTCGCGCCTGCTCGCGGGCGGTGCCGTGTTTCTCGCCAAGCCGTTCGCGCCGGACGCGCTGGTCGCAGCCGTGCTCGGGGGGCCGCGCGAGGTCGCGGCGCCCGAGAGCACCGTCTCCGCCTGACCCGTCCAGCGTCGGGCCATGCGCTTGGCGTGGGCGGCGCGCGAGGTGTCCCTCCAACTCCGGCGTCGAGGTGACATTCTCCGAGCGCCCGCACCGTTTCTCCGGTGGCTCACGGCGCACGCGTCCCGCATGATCGACGCATGCAAGAGCCAAGACGCCGCCTCGCTGTCGTCCTCGTCTTCATGGCCGCTGCGGTCATCGCCGGCTGCGCCGGTGCGCCGCTCGCGGCCGCAAGCGGTCCGCCGCGCCACGCGCGTCCGTGGATCGGCCAGTCCTTCGGCGCGTGCTCGGGCGAGGCGCAGCACGCCGCGGTGCTGTCCCGCGGCGACGCCGGAGCCGTGCACCGCGCGGTGCGCGCGTGTCTGCGGACGCGATCCAGGGGCGCAAGAACGCCGACCAGGGCGCCAGTAACGGGCACGGCGCCCGATGCCGCTGGCGCGAGAGATGCGCGCTAACCGGGATCGCGCCAAGCGCGTTCCAAAATGGTCGTGTCCTGCAATCCGGTCAGGATCATCCTGCGCCGATCTCTTGGAGAGGTCATGGCGCGCAATTCACTTGCTCCATAGCCAGGACAGGGAATCGTCGTCGACAAACGCGCGATTCTGAAAATCGCGCGACGAGCGGTCTTGCCCTGTGCCCTGTGCCCTCTGCCTTTCACCCATCAAGCCCTGCCCATGACCGTGCCTTCGCTGTTGTCGTCATCAGGGCAGGAATCAAGGGTAGCGGCCCTGACGGGTCATGGGGACGGGGACGGGCACAGGGCACAGGGCACAGGGCACAGGGCACGCCTGTCTAGGATTTGATCGCCCGTCCATGCGAAGCTGGTTAGCTGCGCTCCGCGGGCCCCTCCGAGCAGCAGTCCCGGGCGCCCCATCACGTCACTCCTCGAGGTCGGACATGCCGGCCCAATGCCACAGCGCCACGAGCGGGCCGGGCGCCCACCAATTCCACTTGCCCATCAGCCTCATGGTGGCGGGCACCAGCAGGCCGCGCACGATGGTGGCATCGAGCAGGATGGCCAGCGCCATGCCGAGGCCGAGCGACTTCATGAAGATGATGTGGCTGGTGCCGAAGGCGGCGATGACCACGAACAACAACAGCGCGGCGCGCGTGATCAGGCTGCCGGTGCGAGCCAGGCCGTGCGCCACCGACGCCTCGTTGTCACCGGTGCGGATCCACTCCTCGCGCACGCGCGCGAGCAGCAGCACCTCGTAGTCCATCGACAGCCCGAACACGATGGCGAACATCAACAGCGGCGCCGTGGTGTCGGAGATGCCGAGCGGGATGTAGCCGAGCACGTCGGCGAAGCGCCCGTCCTGAAAGACCCACACGATGGCGCCGAAGCTCGCCGTCAGCGAGAGCGCGTTCATCAGCATCGCCTTGATCGGTAGCGTCACCGAGCCGAACACCAGGAACAGCACCACGAACATGACCAGGCACACCACCGCGATCATGTAGGGCGCGCGCTCCGTCAGGGCGTCGACCAGGTCGAGCAGGAAGGGCGCGCCGCCGCCGACCGAGATGTCGAGGCCCTCCACCTCGAGGGCGCGCAGCTCGCGCACCAGCGCGAGCGAGGCCGGCTCGTTGAAGGTGACGTCGAGGAAGACCGCGAAGCGGAACAGGTCGTCGTGCGAGAACGCGTCGATGGCCATCTGGATCTGCGGATCCTGCTGCTCGCGCGGCAACGACAGCTTGTCGATGATCACGTCCTTGTCGACGTTCGGCACCAGCGTGAACAGGCCCGACACCTGGCGCACCGGCTTGGCCTCGAGGATCTTGGAGAGCTGGTAGAGCTTCTCGAGGTTGTCGCGGTCGAGCGCGCGTCCCTTGGTCCTCACCACGACGTCGATGGGCGTCATCTGCTTGCCGGCGAATTCCCGATCGAGGATGTCGTTGGCGATGAAGGCCGGATCGTCGGGCGGCAGGATGCGGTAGTCGGGGAACGACGGGTTGAAGCGCAAGAAGGGCAGGCCGAGCACGACGAGCGGCAGCGCCACCGCCACGACGGTGACGATGGGACGGCGCATCACGGCGTACGCCACACCGTGCCAGAAGGTCTCCTCGACCTCCTTCGGCTTGGTGCGCACGAACGGCAGCTTGAGCGCGTCGACGCGCTTGCCGAGCACGGCCATCAACGCCGGCAGCAGCGTGGTGGCGAACACCACCGCGCCGAGCACGACCACGATGCCGCCGATGGCCATCGAGTGCAGGAACATCTGCGGGAACACGAACAGGCCGCACAGGCTCGCCGCCACGGTGACCCCGGAGAACGCCACCGCGCGCCCGGTGGTGGCGAGCGTGCGCCGCACCGCGCCCTCGACGCCGAGGCGCGGCAGCTCTTCGCGGTAGCGCGAGATCATGAACAGCGAGTAGTCGATGGCGAGCCCGAGCCCGAGCAGCGTCACCAGGTTGACCGCGAAGATGCTGACGGGGGTGAAGTGCGAGAGCACGCGCAGGAACGCGAGCGTCAGCGCGATGGAGAGCGCGCCGAGCAACAGCGGCAGCGAGGCCGACGCGCCCGAGCCGAAGAAGAACAACAGCAAGATCGCCGTGATGGGGAAGGCCACCAGCTCGGCGCGCTTGAGGTCGTCGGCGACCGTGGTCGCCACCGCCATGTTGACCGGCAAGCCGCCGGCGAGCTGCAGCTCGAGCGGCCTCGCCTCGAGCAGCGGGGTGATGCGTCTGGTCGTCTCGATCTTCTCCTGATCGTCGCCCCGCAGCGCGATCAGCACGAAGGTCCGCGTCTTGTCCTTGTTGATCAGCTGCGGCGCCTGCGTGGTGTACCAGCTGGCCGTGGCGATCACGCCCGGGTCGTGCTCGACGTTGGTGATGGCCTCGAGCGCGGCGGCGTAGGCCTCGATGTCGTCGACCGTGCCCGACGGTGCGGTGTACAGCGCCATCAGATCGGGGCCGCCGACCTTGATGTTCTGGACCAGCGCCTGGTACACGGCCCAGCTCTCAGCCGTCTTGTCCTCGAAGCCGCCGGCGCGCAGGCGCGAGAACACCGGCGCGCCGAGCCACACCAGCGGCCCGACCATGAGCGCGTACACGAGCACGATCGCCGTTCGGAAGCGGTACGTGAAGCGGCCGAGCGCGGCGAACACCTACTGGGCCTTGGCGGCGAAGCGGAACTTCGTGAAACCGGCCTCGCCGCACGTGCGCATCACCTTGGCCACGGTCGCGTAGGGCAGGCGCTTGTCGGCTTGGATGAGCACCACCGGCAGCTTGCTGTCGTCGTCGTCTTTGGCGCCCGGCTGCGCACCCTTCTTGACCAGATCCTGAAAGCGCTCGGTCAGCCGCGTGTACAGGCTGACGATGCGGTTGTCCTTCTTCGGGTCGAGCGCGGCCGGCACGAGCTCGCCGCCCTTGATGGGCGAGGGATCGATGTTCAGCTCGTTGACCGAGAGGTGGTCCATGCCGACCACCACCGACACCAGGTCGCCGGCTTCGGCCATCGACGACGTCGACGGCGGCAGGTCGATGTCCTTGCCCGCCTGCAGGCGGTCTTCCTGCACCGAGTTGGCGATGATCAGGAAGAACAACAAGTTGGCGTTGATGTCGATGAGCGGCGCGAGGTTGAGCGGCATGACCCTGATGGCCCTGCTGCGCCGCACCTTCTTGACGAAAACCGGCTCGGCCATCGCTCGCCCTACTTCACGTCGTCGCGCTCTTGCTCGTCACCGGTGACGAGCTCGGAGAGCACGGGCCGCGTGAACAGCGGCACCTTCTTGTTGGGATCGACCAGCGAGGGCATCTCGCGCGCGGCGTCCATCGTGTCGACGACGTCGTCGAATTTCACGGCCTGCTCGGGGAAGATCATGATGTTCTTGGTCTCCGGCGCGATCTTCTTGATCTTCCACAGCTCCTCGGTGAGCGCCTTGGTGTCGAGGTGGCCGTCGGACAAGCGCGCGATGTCCATCTGCACCGCCACCGCCTTCTGCGACGTGTCGGCCGGCTCGCCGCTCGCCTTGAGCACGAGGCCGGTGCTCTTGATCTCGACCGTGACGTCGACGGCGCGCCCGGTGCTGACCGGCCCGGTCGACAGCGCGGGCACCGAGGCATTCAAGGTCTTGAGCTGCAGGAAGCTGACGGTGGTGAGCAGGAAGAACAGCATGTTCGACAGGATGTCCACGAGGGCGGCGAGATCGACCTCCTTCTCCTCGTGGCGCTTGCGTCGCATGCGGTTCCTCCCTGCTCAGCGCCGTGGCTTCACCGCTGCTGCTGTTGCCGCAGCTTGGCGTCGCGCGTCGCCTGGCCGATGCCGGCCGAGACCGTCAGGTTGATCTCCTCCATCTGGTCCACCAGCTTCTCCTGCCGGAAGGAGAACAGCGTCGCGAAGAAGGTGCCGGGGATGGCCACGAGCAGGCCCATGGCGGTGGCGTTCATCGCGAGCGCGATGCCGCGCGCGAGGATCTCCTGCTTGGCGCCCGAGTCGGACACGCCCAGGCCCTCGAACGCGGCGATCATGCCGAACACGGTGCCGATGAGGCCGAGCAGCGTGCCGAGGTTGCCGAGCATCGCGAGGAACGGTGTGAGCCCGACGATGCGCGGCATGGTCTCGAGCTGCTGGGTCTCCATGGCGCGCACCAGCTCGCGGTCGCCGGCGTTGGCGCGCAACAGGCCGGCGCGCGCGACCTTGCAGACCGGATGGTTCTGGTTGATGGAGGCGATGCGCAGCGCCTTGTTGAGGTCCATCTCCTGCAGCGCCTGCTCGAGCACCTTGCGGAACGGCGGCACCTTCAGGCGGTAGCGGAAGTAGAGCGTGTAGAAGCGTTCGACCGTGATGATGGCCACGGCGAGCAATGCCACCATCGCCAGGAGGATGAACGGATTGCCTTCTTCGATCAGTGCGCCGACGTTCAGCATGCCTACCCCGCGACCATTACCGCTCTTGCTACCACGACCAGCGGGTCGAACAGTCCGGGGCACACTAGCACGACCCCCCCGGTGTGCAGGCAAGGCCCGCCCGCGTCAGGTCCCGAGGCGCGCACCGCCGCCGATGTGGGATAACGGCCCCTGGTACCGGCCGCTCAGATCGCCAGGCTCTCACGGTCCTTGCGGCCGTAGAAGTCGAACAGCACACGGCTGACGAACACCGCGGTGAACATGGTCGAGGCGATGCCGATGAGCAGCGTGGTGGCGAAGTTCTGTACCGGTCCGGAGCCGAATTGCAGACAGACCACGCCGGCGAGCGCCGTCGACACGTTCGAATCGAGGATGGCGGAGAACGCCGACGAGTAGCCGGAGTCGATGGCGGCGCGGGCGGTCTTGCCGCTCTGGAATTCCTCGCGCATGCGCTCGTTGATGATCACGTTGGCGTCGACCGCCATGCCGACCGTGAGCAAGAGCCCCGCGATGCCGGGCAACGACAGCGTGCCGTTGGCGAACGACAGAACGGCGAGCACGAAGAAGATGTTGAGGAGCGCGCACAGCATCGCGATCAGGCCGCCCACCTTGTACATGACGACCATGAAGACGAGGACGAGCGCGGCGCCGACGGCGAACGCCACCTTGGCTTCCTCGAGGGCGTCGCGGCCGAGGCTCGGTCCGACGGAGCGCTCCTCGCGGAAGGTGACCGGCGCGGGCAGCGCGCCCGCCTTGAGCACCAGCGCGAGCTGGTTGGCGTCGCGCAGCATCTCGTCGCGCGTGCGCGAGCCGCCCATCGTGATCTGCGCGCTGCCGCCCGTGATCGGCTCGTTGATGACCGGCGCCGAGTCGACGATGTCCTCGAGCACGATGGCCATGCGCTTGCCGACGCTCTTGGTGGTCAGGTCGGCGAAGATCTGCTTGCCGGTGGCCGAGAACTCGAGCGTGACGTAGGGCGTCGGTTGCTCGGGCGAGCCCATCGCCACCTGCGCGTTGACCAGGTCGTCGCCGGTCAGGTCGACGTCGGCCCTGAGCGTGTAGGTGCGCATCTTCTTGGCCTCGCCGACGCGCTCGTTCTCGTGGCCGTACTTGACCATCAGATCGGCCGGCACCTTGCCGAGCAGGAAGGCGCGCATCTCCGCGAGGTTGTCCTCCGGGAACTCGAGGTAGATGTCGTTGCCGAGCGCGCCGTCCCGGCGCTGGAAGCTGCGCGACTCGAGCTTGGCCCACTCGGGCAGCCCCTCGACGCGCGTCAGGAAGTCGTTGTCGTCGTCGCACATCTGGAACTCGAGCTGCGCGGTGCGCCCGATCAGGCTCTTGGCCTCGTCGGGGTTGGTGTAGCCGGGCAGCTGCACCTGCACCTGGTCGTTGCCGCGCTTGGTGATCGACGGCTCGGTCACGTGCATCTTGTCGATGCGGTTGGTGATGGTCTTGATGGTCTGGTCGACGGCGTCGGTCTTGACCTTGCGCACCCAGTCGGGGTGGACGCGGTAGGTGATCGCCAGGCCGGCGCGGCCCACCTCGGCGAGGTCGCCGTAGTTCTCGGCGATGTCGGCCTCGTAGGTCTTGAGCGCGGCCTCGTCCTTGAAGGTGACCCGCATGCGGTCGCCCTTGCCCTGGTCGATCAGGTGCTCGACGCCCTCGCTCGCCACTTTCTTGTCGGCCAGCTCGTCACGCATGCGCGAGGCGATGCGGCGCGCCTTGTCGGCGATCGCCTTGTCGAGGTCGACGCCGAGCACCATGTGCACGCCGCCCTGCAGGTCGAGGCCGGGGACCACGTGGCCATCGGGTGCCCACTTCGGCACGTGCTTGGCGAAGGCGCCCTTGTCGGCGCGCACCTCGGCGAGCGCAGCGTCGTCGAGCGTGAAGTAGATGACCGTGGGGTACAGGAAATAGGCGCCGACCAGGATGGTCGCGATCACGAAGGCCAGCCGGATCGGCCAGGTGTTGGAATGCATGTCAGGCGCTCTTCTTCTCGGACTTTTCGTCGTCGGGGATGGCGGTGGGCGCGCCGCTCGGCGCGCCGGTGGCGTCCTTCTTGTCGTCCTTCTTTTCCTCGAGCTTCTTGGCGTCGGCCGGCGGATTCACGAAGCGCGCCGCCGGGCCCATCACCGCCTGCTTGAGCACCTTGACGCGCGTCTTGTCGGCGATCTCGAGCACGACGGTGCGCTCGTCGACCTGTTGGATCTTGCCGACGAAGCCGCTGGTCAACACCACCTCGTCGCCCTTCTTGAGCGAAGTCAGCAGGTTCTGCTGCTCGGCCTGGCGCTTGCGCTCGGGCCGGATCATCAGGAAGTACATGATGGCGAACATGCCGACGAGGAACGGCAGCATGCCGAGCAGGCCGGCGCCGCCTCCGCCTGCCTGCGCCACGAGGGACTGGACGGTCTCACCCATGGCCGCGGGTTAGCGGGGCCGGGGGCCGGGTGCAAGGGCCGAGCTAGCTCGCGTGCTCGTCGAGACCGCGCGCCCAGCCGCGCCGCTCCTCGTCGGCGAAGGCGGCGAAGCGCCCCGCCTCGACGGCGCCGCGCGCCCGCTCCATCAGCGCCAGGTAGAAGGTGACGTTGTGCAGGGACGCCAGGCGGAAGAACAACAGCTCGTGCGCGTTCCACAGGTGCCGCAGATACGCGCGCGAGAAGGTGCGGCAGGTGTAGCAGGCACACGCCTCGTCGAGCGGCCGGTCGTCGTCGGCGAAGCGCGCCGCCTTGATGGAGAGCTTGCCGCGCGACGTGAACAGCGTGGCGTTGCGCGCGTTCCTGGTCGGCATCACGCAGTCGAACAGGTCGACGCCGCGCGCAACACCGTCGAGCAGATCGTCGGGCGTGCCGACGCCCATCAGGTAGCGCGGCTTGCCGGTCGGCAGCTGCCCCGTGGTGACGGCGAGCGCGCGCAGCATGTCCTCCTTGCCTTCGCCAACCGACAGCCCGCCGACGGCCCAGCCGAACAGGTCGTGCCGCGTGGTCAGCTCGCGCGCATGCTGTTCGCGCAGGTCGTCGTGGATGCCGCCTTGCACGATGCCGAACAGCCGCGAGCCGGTGCGCGTCATGGTCGCCTCGGAGCGGGCGAGCCAGGCGGTGGTGCGCCGCATGGCGCGCACCACCACGTCGCGGTCGGCGCCGCCGGGCGGGCACTCGTCGAACGCCATGATGATGTCGGCGCCGAGCGCCATCTGCACGTGCATCGAACGCTCGGCGGTCATGCGGTGGCTGCTGCCGTCCAAGTGCGAGCGAAAGGTGACGCCGTCGTCGTCGATGCGGGCGAGCGGTTTGCCGTCCCCGCGCTCCCCCTGCGAGAGCGAGAACACCTGGAAGCCGCCCGAGTCGGTCAGGATGGGGCCGCGCCAGGCCATGAACTTGTGCAGCCCGCCGCGCGCGGCCACGGCGTCGGCGCCGGGCCGGAGCATCAGGTGGTAGGTGTTGCCGAGCAGGATCTGCGTGCCGGCGGCCGTCAGGTCGTCGGGGCCGAGCGCCTTGACGCTGCCGGCGGTGCCGACCGGCATGAACATCGGCGTCTCGACGACGCCGTGCGGCGTAAACAGGCGGCCGCGCCGCGGCGCGCAGGGCGCAGCCTGGTCGACGAGCAGCGAGAACGCGAAGGCGTCGCTCACCGGCGGACCTCGAGGAGACAGGCGTCGCCGTAGCTGTAGAAGCGATAGCCGCGGTCGATCGCCTCCTGGTAGGCCGCTCGCATGCGCGCGCGGCCCGCGGTCGCGCACGCGAGCGCGAACAGGGTCGAGCCGGGCAGGTGGAAGTTGGTCACCAGCGCGTCGACGACGCGCGGCGCCGCCGGCGGGCGCAGGAACAGGCGGGTCAGGC
>Ga0154820_1370_pt7 | contig 10727 bp, 4 predicted proteins | sample Rifle2008BG16ft_FD_116124 | JGI IMG/M metagenome (GOLD analysis project Ga0154820, IMG submission 116124) | Deltaproteobacteria bacterium RBG_16_71_12
TGCGGCTGGCTTCGTTGGCGCACGGCATGGTGGTGTCGGGCGTCCAGCTGCCGATGCAGCGCCCGGTGCCGAAGGTGTTGTCGGAGGCGGGCTCGCTGGCGATGCACTGGGAGTTGTCGAAGGTGGTGACGCGCAGCTCGTAGTGTTGGCCGACGATGTTGGTGCCGGGCGGCGTCACCAGGCGCACGCGCGCGACGTAGTCGATGCCCGAGGTGCTGCCCGGGATGTCGACCTGCTCGTCGGGCTCGCTCGAGGCGGTCGAGACGTTGGAGGTGGCGAGCTGCGTGGCGCCGTCTGCGCTCAACAGGTCGAGCGCCATGTTGCCCTCGTTGTGGTTGAACGAGAGCTGCACCACGCCGCCGAGGTTCGGCGGCATCGTGAAGCGGAAGTGATCGAGGTCCTGCGGGTTGCAGCGCACCGGCGTGCTCAGAACGATGCCGGGCGGATCGCCGGTCAGCGTCAGCACCTGGGCGCCCGCCGCCGCGCCGTCGTCCTCGCCGGGCTCGTCGCACTCCGGGCTCGGCCGCGCGATCTCCTCCACCGTCACCGTGTAGCGCTGGTCGGAGACGGCGCCCGACGCCGAGCCGAGCGAGACCTTCAGGTAGTAGTCGACGACGCCCTCGGGTCCGTCGACCACCTCGACGTCGTTGACGGTGCGGCTGTTGTCGGCCGACTGCGTGCCCGCCTGGTCCTTGTACAGATCGAGGTTGAGGTTGCCCTCGGCGTTGTAGAAGCCCGACAGCGTCACGCGCACAGAGCGCAGCGGCTGCACCGTGATCCGATAGAAGTCGGTGTCGTCGGTGCCGCAGCGGCCGAAGGAGCGCGTGCCGGTGGTCAGCACGGTGGCGGTCGCGCCGCTGTCGTTCGGCTCCTCGGGCTGGCCCGCCGGCGAGCAGTCGGCCGGCAAGCTCGGCTCGTCCTCGCGCACCGTCACCGTGTAGGCCCAGGAGTCCTCGTCGATGTTGCCGCCCACCACGCGCACGTAGAAGGAGCCGCTCTCGCCGTCACCGGTGACGCCCACCACCTGCACGCTCGCCTGCGTCGACGTGAACACCGCGCTCGACTCGATGGCGCCGTCGGTGCCGAGCATGGCGGCGACGATGCCGGCCTGACCGCTGCCGCCGAAGTCGACCGTGGCGGTGTAGCGCTTGGCGGGGATGACCGGGAAGCTCAAGACGTCGGTGTCGCCGCGGCACAGCACGCCCGCGTACGACAGAGCGGTCATCGCGGTCGCTTGCGAGGTCGCTTGGTTCGGCTCGTCGCCCTCGGTGCACACCGCGGCCGGCAGGTAGCACTGGAACGAGTCGAGGTTGCAGCGCTCGCGCGTGTCGTCGCACTCGCTGTCCTGCACACAGTCGGGCACGACGCAGGTCTGCAACGCGAGCGCGCAGCGCTTGTTGCCCAGGCACTCCTCGTCGGAGGTGCACTGGCTCGCCTCCGAGAAGCAGTCGCCGGTGGCCTCGTTGCACAAGAGGCCGGGGCCACAGTCGGTGTCGTCGTCGCATTGCACGCAGCGTTGCAGCGCGTCGCAGAAGGTGCCGGGCGCGCAGTCGGCCTCGATCTCGCACTCCGCGTCGGCGACGTCGACGCAGAAGCCGGTCTCCTCCGAGCACAACGAGCCCTCTTCGCAGCACAGCTCGGGGAAGCTCGCGCAGAAGGTGCAGCCGCCGTGGTCGGGCACGCACAAGAACACCGTGCGATCGCAGCGTTCGCCGCCCGGGCACTGGAACGACGACGTGCAGTCGGCGCGGCCGGCGGCGTCGAAGCAGCGGCCGCCCGAGCAGAACTGGCCGGCGTCGGGGCAGTCGTGGTCGTTCTCGCACGGGATGCAGTCGGGCTCGTCGGGCGGGCAGCCGACGCCGGTGACGTCGGGGTCGCGCGCGCACTGATACGCGATGGAGTTGCACAGCTCCCACGCCTTGCAGCAGTACGGAGAGTCGAGCGCCTCGTTGTCGCACGCGCCCTCGAGCAGCGGGTCGCACGCGCCCGGCGTGCAGGCGCCGCCCGAGCAGATCAACCCTGCGCCGCACTCCTCGCTCGCCTGGCAGTCCTTGACCGCGTCGTCGGGGTTGATGATCGGGCCGGGGCCCTGCGGGCAGCCGAGAAAGAGCGCGGCGCCGAGGGCGAGCGCCGAGGCAACGAGCAAGCGCATGGTCATGGTTCGTCCCAGGTCAGTCACGATGCTCAGTCACGATGCTCATCAACGATGCTGATCAACGATGCTCACGAACGATCAGCCGCAGTCGTCGATGGCGTCGCCGTCGGTCAGATCCTCGATGCAGGGATCCTCGGTGAGGGGGTCCGCCGGCCAGTGCACCACCGCCGCCTCGAACCAGTCGCCGTCGTCGATCTCGGCGAAGAACTCGGCGGCCAGGCGGCCGAAGATGAAGATGCGCACCGTGACGCCGCTCGGCTGGCTCATCGAGAAACTGTCGACGCCCACCAGGTAGTTGCCCTCGGCCATGGCGTCGACGTTGATGTTCTCGGGGCCGAAGCCCGACAGATCGTCGATGTCGAGCATCGGATCGCCGGCGGTGCGGCCGGCGGCGCCGTCCCACTCCGGGGCGGTGCCGAAGCTGCCGGACTTGCAGCCCGCGTAGTTGCAGTCGAGGCCGTTGTCGCAGTCCTCGCTCAGCAGCCCGGAGATGACGGTGTCGAAGCTGGTCGCGTCGATGCAGTAGCTGCCGTCGGCCGCCTGCTTGGTGGTGTGCAGGTCGATGTCGTTGGTGGCGGTGTCCCAGGAGAGCTGCACCAGGAAGTGATCCTTCGGGATGGCCTCGAAGGACAGCTCGCACTCGTTGACGCTGGTGGTGCCGAGCTCGTCGTAGACCACGGCGCGCACCGTGTAGGTGCCGGCCAGGTCGATGCCGAGGTCGTCGTCGAACGTGAAGCCGGTCGTCTCCGCGGTTGGGGCCACCAGCTGGACGGTCGATCCGGCCGGGCGGCCGTCGGCCGGGATGGCCCACTCGTAGCCGGCGATCGAGCCCTCGATCGTCGAGGGGGTCGAGTCCTCGAGCGTCAAGATGACGTTGTCGAGCGGCTCGATCTCGGGGTCGCCGCCGGGCGGCACGTCGACGCCGTTGACCGACTTGATGCGGATGGCGCACATGGGCGGCGTCACCGAGATGCCGCCGAGCGTGACGTCGATCTGCTCCTCGTCGGGATCGTTCGACAGGATGCGGAACTTGCCCGAAAAGTTCCCGAGCACGTCGGGCGTGAAGCGCGCGCTCAACACCACGGTACCGCTCGGCGCGATCTCTTCGGTCGGCCCGGGCGGGCGGCCGGTGAAGGCGAAGGCGCACTCCTCCTCCCCGGCCGACGCGTCGCAGACGCCGTCGGTGCCGCCGTTTCGCACGCTGTCGGGCGGCGTGTCGAACAGCGTCGCGTCGGGCGCGTCGGTGGGCGGGATGAAGGCGACGCTGTCGAGCACCAGGCCGCGGTTGCCCTCGTTGGTGATCGCAACCGGGCACACCTGCACGCCGCCCTGCGCGACGCGGCCGAAGTCGCAGTCGAGCGGCGTCACCTTGATGTCGGGCACGCCGTTATCGACGCCGTTGGCGGTCAGCTGCACCTCGACCAGGCTCAGGCTCTCCGCCGTCTGATCGGTGTTGTTGGCGTCCGACAGGATCGACAGCACCGCGGCGATGGGCGCCTCGACCTTGGGCCGCACGCTGACGGTGATGACGCCCGACAGGCCGGGGCCGATGCGCTCGGGCGCCAGCTCCACCTTGAAGGCCGGATCGCCCTCGACGATGGCGACGTTGGTGAAGATCAGCTCCACGATGGACGGGTTGGTCACCACGATGTCGTGCATGACCTTGACCGAGATGTCGACGTCGCCGAAGCCGTAGGCGCACTCGCGGAAGCCGCCGATCAGCTTGCCCTGCACCTCGCGCTGCGGGTCGGCGCAGCTGTCGAGGTAGATCTGGGGCGCGATGGCCTCGGCCTGAGGGTCGCAGTCTCGGCAGGCCGCCAACGCGACGGCGCAGCACAACAGCGGCAGGATCCGGGCGGGTCGCGGGCGGGCGGCTTCCAGACGGCGCATGGCTTCTCCGTGGTCCCAGTGGACTTGCCATACCAGAAAGCCCGGCTCAACGCGCCTTTCATCCGACGCTGGTCCGACGCGCCGCGCCGCAAGCGTGCAACGCGGCCGCCCGGCGTCGGCCGTCTCAGAATTCCGGCGCCGAGCGAGGGCACGCCGCGACCCTGTGCTAGCGTGGCCGCGACGGAGGCGGCGGTGAGCCTGACGGTCGCGATCATCGAGCCCGACACCAACGTAGCGAGCACCGTAGAGCAGGCCTTCACCAGCCTGGGGTTCCAGGCGCACGTGCTCGCCGACGGCGACGTGGTCGACTTCGTGCGACAGCGCACGCCCTCGGTGATCCTGTTGAACGTCGAGCTGCCGCGCGGCAGCGGCTACTCCTTCTGCAACCGGCTCAAGAAGCAGGCCGACCTCAAGCGCATCCCCATCATCCTCACGTCGGGCATGGAGACCGCAGAGGCGTTCGCGCAGCACCAAAAGAGCGCCACCCACGCCGACGCATACATCCACAAGCCGTTCTCCGTCGACCAGCTGCTCGAGTGGGTCACCAAGCTCGTCCCCGAGGCGTTCCCCGACGGCAAGCCCGCCGCGCCGGCGGAGGCCGGTCCGATCGGTAGCCCGAAGACGGCGTCCGAGCCGGCGGCGTCGGAGTCGGGCGGCGTCTTCGCCTCCGGCGAGGGCGCGGCGGTCATGCCCGACCCCGACGCCGCGCCGCCGCGCCCGAAGGCAGCACCGCCGCTGCCGGGCAAGAAGGCCGATCAGCCGGCCGCGCCGCGCGCCGAGCGCGCCAGCCGCTCAGCGGTGCCGAGCCTCGACGAGCTGTTGGCGCAAGGGCGCGGCGAGCCACCGCCGCCGCCGCCGCCCGGCGCCGCCGGCCCCGAGGCGAAGCTCGGCTTCCTGCGCGAGAGCTTGCGCCAGAAGGAGGGCGACCTCGGCCGTGCGCGCGAGCTGTGGGCGCAGCGCGACCGCGAGACCGCGCAGCTGCAAGAGCTGCTCGAGCTGCGCGAGCGCGAGCTCGAGCGCGCGCGCAAGGCGCGCGAAGACCTGCTCGAGCAGCTGACCGCCACCGAAGATCAGCTGGCGGCGGCGCGCCTCGACATGGAGCTGAACGTCGAGCGCACCGAGCGCCTCGAGCGCGAGAAGAAGGCGCTGGCCGACGAGCTCGAGAACCTGTCGAACGAGCTCGAGCGCAACATCGTCCAGCTGCAGACCAAGAACTCGCTGCTCGAGGACGGGCTGCGCGGCGAGCAGGCGGCGCGCGCCGCCGAGAACGAGCGCAGCGCCGCCGAGATCGACGAGCTGGTCAAGGATCTCGACAAGGCGCGCGCCGACTTCGCCAAGCGTGAGTCGGACCTGCTCGAAGCCGACGCGCGCGCCCGCTCGCACGCGGCGGACTTGCAGGCGCGCATCGCCGGGCTCGAGGTCGACGGCGAGACGCTGCGCGGCAAATTCGGCGACGCGCAGCGTGAAGGTGAGACGCTGCGCCGTGAGCTGACGCAGCTGCGACAGGACAAGGCCGCCGACGACGAGCGCGCGCGTACTTTGGTGGAAGACCTCGAGGGCCGCATCCGCGACCTGTCGCTCGACAAGGACGGCCTCGAGGCCGAGCTGGCGCGCACGCAGGCCGCGTTCAACGAGCTGCAGGCGAAGATCGAGGACGCGGCCACGCGCATCACCGATCTCGAGGCCGATCTGGCCGACACGCAGGGCCGGCTGACCGACGCCACCAGCCAGCTCGAGGCGAGCGAGACGCGCGCCGCCGAGCTGGCGCACGAGCTGTCCGAGGTGCAGCGCCACGCGCTCGAGGTGTCGCAGGAGAAGCACCGCGTCGAGAACCGCCTGGCCGACATGCAGAAGTCGCTGGCGGTGGCCGAGGCGCGCGGCGCCGAGCTGGCGGCCGACCTCGAGGACACCAAGGAGCGCTCGCTCGCGCATGCGCGCGAGCAAGACAGCCGCATCGCCTCCTACAAGGAGAACGTCGCCGAGCTGGAGGACCGCGGACGCGAGGCGGCCGACGCCTACGCGCACCTCGACGCGCAGCTCAAGGACGCGGCCACCCGCCTCGAGGAGAAGCACCGCGACTGGGACCAAGAGCGCATCAACCGCCAAAAGGACGTGCTCAAGCGCGACCAGCGCATCGGCGACCTCGAGCAGCGCGTGCGCGACCTGGACGGCGCCGTGCACGAGACGGAGCGGGCGGGCAAGGCGCGCGAGGCCGAGCTGTCGCACGAGCTCGACCTGCAGCGCGCGCGCAGCGACGAGCTCGACCGCGATCTCAACAAGGCGCGCGTCAAAGGCGAAGAGCAGGCCGGGCTGCTCGAGAACGCCAAGGGCAAGCTGGTTGAGCTGACGCGCGAGCAAAAGAAGGCCGAGGCGCGCATCACCCAGCTCGGCGAGGAGCTGCAAGCGGCCGCCGACCGTAACGCGCAGCTCAACCGCGAGGCGCAGGAGGCGCGCGAGCGCACCGTCTTCATCGAGGCCGAGCTGTCCGAGGAGCGCGCCAACCGTGCACAGGACGTGCAATCGCGCGACGCGGCCATCGATCGCACCAACCAGAGCGCCAAGGACCGCATCGACAAGCTGCAGGATCTGGCGCAGCGCCTCAAGGCGGAGCTCGGCACCTCGCAGGCCGAGACCCAGACGGTGCGCGCGCTGCAACAGCGCGCCGAGGAGCGCGTCCGGCAGCTCGAGGGCGAGCTCGATCGCGAGGGGCGCGAACGCCAGGCCATCGCCGACCGCAACAGCGTCCTCGACGGCGAGGTCGAGGGCGCGCAGGCCAAGTCCGAGGCGCTGCAAGACGAGAACACGCGCCTCAAGGCGTCGCTCAAGCGCGCGCAGGAGGAGGCGCTCGCCGCCAAGAAGGAGCGCGCGGGCCTGGAGGAGCGCTTCCGCCAGGAAGAGCAGACCATGGTCAAGCGCCTGGAGGAGGTGAAGGCCTCGGCGGTAGAGGCGCGCGCCGGCGTGCAGGGCGACGTCGACAAGGTGGCGCGCGAGCGCGACGAGGCGCGCGCCCAGGCGCTCGAGATCCGCCGCAAGGCCGAGATCGCGGTGCGCAAGTACAAGGAGGTCGAGGCGCAGCTTCAGGCCGCCGGCAGCGGCGCCGACGCGCGCTTGCAGAAGCTCGGCGACGAGCTGCGCGCCGAGCGTGAGGCGCGCGCCCGAGAGAACGCGCAGTTCCGCGCGCAGGAAGAGCGCTTGAAGAGCGAGCTGTCGACCTTGCAGACGCAGAGCGTGCAGGTGAGCGAGGTCGAGGTGACGACGTTGAAGGCGCAGGTCAAGGAGCGCGACGACAAGCTGGTCCGGTTCCAGGCCGAGTACACCTCGCTGCGCGAGAAGGCGCAGAAGGCGATCGCGCAGGCCAAGGCATTCGAGGAGAAGGCGCGCGCCGCGGCGAGCGGCGGCGAGGCCGAGCTCAAGGGCCGCGTCGACCAGCTGACCGCCAAGTACAACGAGGCGGTGCAGAAGCTGAAGCAGCAGGCCGAGCTGAACAAGAAGATCGACGCCGCCTACAAGGAGCTCGCGGAGAAGCACCGCAAGGCGCTGATCATGCTCAAGGAGCACCGCGACGCCGGCGCCTCGGAGTCGACGCAGATCATCCGGCCCGAGGAGTAGCGCCCCATGGCGCGCGTCAACCCCGAGGCTGCCGCGAGGTTGACCAGGCTGCGCACGCTGCTCGAGCACGAAGAGCGCGAGGTGCGCGCGCGCGCCGACGCGCTGGTGCAGGGCAAGAGCGCCAAGGAGATCGAGGCGTCCGGCGCGCTGTTGCGCCGCGGGCGCCTGGGCGAGGTGCGCCCCGCCATGTTCGGACGCGTGCGCGCCAGCATCGTCGACGACCCGTCGCGCCCGGGCCAGGTCGACCGCTTCGAGGTGCGGCCGGGCGCCGTGGTGTGGCTGATGGAGCGCGACGAGGAGGGGCGGATGTCGCCGGTGGCCGACGGCGTGGTGGTGCGGCGCAAGCGCGGCCAGCTCGAGGTGGTGTTCGAGGACAGCGAGCAGGTGGGCGACGTCGACGACACCATCGATCTGTTACGCGGCGAGGACGAGGTGACGTTGCGGCGCATGCGCGAGGGGCTCGCGGCCGCCGAGCGCGTCGAGGGCCGCGCCGCGCGCCTGATCGAGATCCTGCTCGGCGCCGCCCCGCCGCGGCCGACGCGCGGCGGCGAGCTCACCACGCTCGACACCCTCAACGAGGACCAGCGGCAGGCCGCGCGCCACGGCGTGTTCGCCGAGGACGTGGCGTTGATCCACGGCCCGCCCGGCACCGGCAAGACGCGCGTCCTGGTCGAGGTGATCCGCCAGTGCGTCGCGCGCGGCGAGCGCGTGCTGGCGCTCACCGCCAGCAACGCCGCCGTCGACCACCTGGCGGCGTCGCTGCTCGAGGCCGACGCCGCGCTGCCGCTGGCGCGCCTCGGCAACCCGTCGCGCGTCTCGCCCGCGCTCGAGCAGCACACGCTGGTGGCGCTCACCGACGCGCACGAGCGGCGGCAGCTCGCGCGCGACCTGGTCGAGCAGGCCTTCACGCTGCTGCGCCAGGCGCGCAAGCGCTCGGCGCGCGGGCGCGACGCCTGGCACAAGGAGCGCGAGGCCCGCGTCGAGGCGGGCAAGCTGTTCGCCGACGCGCGCCGCCTCGAGCGGCAGGCGGCCGAGGACGTGCTGCGCACCACGCGCGTCTTGTGCGGCACGCTCACCGGCCTGGCCGAACACGTGCTGCCGGCCGGCGACGAGCCGGACTTCGACGTGCTCGTCGTCGACGAGGCGAGCCAGGCGCTGACACCTGCGCTCTTGCTCGGCGTCTTGCGCGCGCGCCGCGTGGTGCTGGCCGGTGACCACATGCAGCTGCCGCCCACGGTGCTCTCGCTCGGGGCGGCACGCGCAGGCCTGGCCGAGACCGCCTTCGGCGCCCTGCGCGAGGCCGATGAAGCCGGCGCCGCCTCGCACCTGCTGACCGTGCAGCATCGCATGCACCAGGCGCTGATGCAGTTCCCGTCGACGCGCAGCTACGGCGGCGCGCTGCGTGCGCACCCGAGCGTCGCGCAGCACACGCTGGCCGATCTCGGCGTCACCAGCGAGCCGGTCGGCGCCGCCGAACGCGTGCTCGACGTCGTCGACACGGCCGGCACCGGCTTCGAGGAGCGGGTGGCGAGCGGCAGCGAGACCCGGGAGAACGAGGGCGAGGCGCGCCTGGTCGAGCGCGTGATCCGGGCGCTGTTGTCGAGCGGGCTCGTACCGACGCAGCTCGGCGTCATCACGCCGTACGCGGGGCAGGTGGCGCTGCTGTCGAGCGCGCTCGCGCCGCTGGTCGACGCCGGGCTCGACATCGACAGCGTCGACGGCTTCCAGGGCCGCGAGCGCGAGGTCATCGTGATCTCGGCGGTGCGCAGCAACGCGGGCGGCGAGGTCGGCTTCCTCGCCGACGCGCGCCGCCTGAACGTCGCGATCACGCGCGCGCGCCGCAAGCTGGTGGTGGTGGGCGACTCGGCCACGCTGTCGACGGACGAGCACTGGCGGGCCTTGTTCGACCACGCCATCGCGGCCGGAGCCTACCGCTCGGCCTTCGAGCTGCCGGAGTAGACGCCGCACGTCGCCGGATTCGCTATCGTACCGGTATGGCCGCCGACAACGGCGTAGTGGTGCGGCGCTTCGCCGGTCACATCTCGCACAGCGAGGTGTTCGGCCAGCCCCTGCGCGTCGCGCACCTGACCGACCAGCACGTCGGGCGCATTACGCCGCTCGAGGCGCAGCTGTCGGCGGTGCGCCTCGCCGCCGCCGAGCGACCCGACCTGGTGGTCATCACCGGCGACTTCGTGGCGCACAGCCAGGCGTACCTCGACGATCTGGCCGAGGTGATCCGCGGCGTGCCGGCGCCGGTGTTCGCCGTGCTCGGCAACCACGACCACTGGTGTGGCGCCGACGACGTGGCGCGCACGCTGACCAAGGCCGGCGCCGAGGTGCTGCGCAACCAGCACACGACGGTGGCGGTGCGCGGCGAGCGCTTGCAGATTGTCGGCCTCGACGACGCCTATACCGGCCACGCCGACGCGCACCGCGCCACCCGCGGGCTCGATCCGGCGCTGCCCTCGATCGGGCTGTCGCACATCGCCGAGGAGGCCGACCTGCTCTGGCTGCTCGGCGTGCCGCTGGTGTTCTCCGGTCACACCCACGCGGGGCAGGTGACCGTGGCCGGGTTGCACGAGCTGGCCATCGGCCGGTGGGGCGGCCACAAGTACGTGCACGGGCTGTACGGCGAGCGGCGGGGCGGCGGCGCCGTCTACGTGGGCGCGGGCATCGGCGCGGCCATGTTCCCGTTCCGGCTCGGCGAGCGCGCCAAGCGGGAGGTGGCGATCTTCGAGCTCGGCGCCGAGCCCGGCAGCATCGACGAGCACCACGCCGAGCAAGAGGCGCTGCCGGGGCGGGCGCCGTCGGCGGAGCTGCGCGAGAAGCGCAAGCGCGCGGTGGCGAAGAAGGTGGCGGCGCGCTCGAGGCGGAGGTGAGGTGAATGCAGCGATCGCGCTTGACGTCGGTGGCGCTAGCCGATAGCTGTCGGGCGGCCGAGGAGCGGTAGTTAAGCTGGTTATAACGCCGGCCTGTCACGCCGGAGGCCGCGGGTTCGAGTCCCGTCCGCTCCGCCACGTTTCGACCATGAAAGAGCCCGCCGGAAGGCGGGCTCTTTCATGGCCGAAACTTG
>Ga0154820_1369_pt3 | contig 10600 bp, 10 predicted proteins | sample Rifle2008BG16ft_FD_116124 | JGI IMG/M metagenome (GOLD analysis project Ga0154820, IMG submission 116124) | Deltaproteobacteria bacterium RBG_16_71_12
CGGACGGTCCGGGCCTGCGGCCCGTGCAAGGCGCCACCATCGACGAGGACGTCGCCAAGAGCGTCGGCGGCCTGCTCGGCGCCGACGTGCTGGTGCTGGTCGGCACCGACGCCCGCCCGGGCGATCCTGCGCCGTCGTTGTGGGGCACTGCCTTCGCGGTGGCGAGCGCGCGCGCGGCGCGGCGGGGCGCGGTGCCGCTGCCGGCGGGCGACAGCGTCGACGAGGCAGCCCAGGCGCTCAGCCGCTACCTGATCGGCGAGGCCGGCGCCGCCGGCGTCACGGAGCAGCCGCTGCCGGCGGCGGTGCTGCCGCCGAAGGGGCCGCCGGCGCCGCTCGCCAGCGGCGGCGCCGACCTCCCCTGGATCCCCATCGCCGCCGTCGCCGGGGGCGTCGGCGCTGCCGCGCTGGTCGGCGTCGCGATTGCCGCCGCGGTGCTGCTGGCGCCGAAGGACGGCGCCTACACGGTGACCGTGACCGAGCTCGGGGCGCCCGAATGAGCGCCCGCGAGGTCGCCCTGTGGTTTTTCCTGCCCCTCTCCGTCGGCGGCTGCGACCCCGTGCCGTTCGCCTCCGTCGAGCTGCGCGTGCGCCAGCCCGAGAACAACGCCGCGCGCGCGCGCGATCCGTCCTGCCACGGCAGCGAGCCCGTGTGTTTGCAGCTGTCGCGCTCGCTCGACGGCGGCGAAGCGGAGCGCGTCTGGTTCACCAACGACTTCCGCGGCCCGACGGCGCCGCTGCCGCTCGGCGATCGCGCGCACACGCTCGAGCTCGAGGTGTTCACCGGCGCGGCGACCGAGCCGACGTTGCTCGGGCGCGCCGATCCCGTCGACCTGCCCGCCATCGACGCCGAGGGGCGCGACCTCGAGGTGGTGCGGCCGGTGGTGTTGGCGATGCACGGCCGGGTCGAGGCGCTGTTCGAGAGCGCGCCCGGCGCCGAGGCCGACCCGGCGGTGTGCGCCGACGAGGCGGGCAACGCGTGGTTCTTCGGCGCCAGCAGCTACATGTTCGCGACCGACGAGCTGTCGCCGACGCCGATCACCGGCTTGTCGACCTCGCCGGGCCAGTCGCTCGCGTGCGCCGCGCGAGCGGAGCCGCCCGAGGACGCCACCAGCCTGCAAGACGCGCGCGGGCCGGTGGCGGGGCGCTTTTATGCGTTCATCGGCGACTGCGGCGGCAGCGGAGGCGGCTCGCTGATCGCGGGGGACGACAGCCCCGACCGGACCGTCGTGGTCGGCGTCGGCAACGGCTGCGACGCCAGCGTGGCGCTGCGCGACGACCGGTTGTGGGTGGTGCAAGGCGGCGTGGTCACCGTGCACACGCCCGAGACGCTCGAACAGCTCGGTGTCGGCCCGATCTTCGATGCCGGGTCGCCGCCGATCGACGTCGTCGTGCTCGACGACGGTAGCCTGCTGGCAGCCGAGGCGGCCGGCGGCACGCGGCGCTATCAGTTGGCAGCCGGGTCCGGTGTGGAGTCGGCGGCCGACCGTGATCTCGACGTCGCGCACTTCTTGCTGATCGACGGTGTCGCGTTTGCGCTCACCGTCGACAAGGTCAAGGTCAACCTCGACGACGCGTCGGCGCCGAGCGCGGCCGTACGGCTGCCCGAGGTGACCGACATGCTCGACGCCGCGGTGCTGCGCGACGGCGCGCTGGTTGTCTTGGGCGCCGAGGACGTGGCGGTCCAGGACGCACAGGCAGCGGTCGCCGTGCTGTCGGGCCGCAACCGCACCGCGCTCACCGTCACGGTCGGCGGCGCTGTGCTGTTGTGGGGCGGCGCCGGCGGCATCGACGTGTTGGTACCGAGCGCGCCGCGCGTGCTGGCCGCGCGGTAGCTCCTAGGCGAGCCGCGGAATCAGCTGCAAGACCAGCCCCGAGAAGGCCTGGCCGACGCGCGTCGCCGTCTCCTTGACCTCGTCGTGGCTGAGCTTGACCGGCGAGATGCCGGCGGCGAGGTTGGTGATGCACGAGACGCCGAGCACCTCCATGCCGAGGTGGTTCGCGGCGATCACCTCGTGCACCGTGCTCATGCCGACCGCGTGCGCGCCGAGCGCCTTCAGCATGCGGATCTCGGCGGGCGTCTCGTAGCTCGGCCCGAGCAAGCCGGCATAGACCCCGCGGCGCAGCGCGAGCGAGCGTTCGGCGGAGACCTTGGCGGCGAGCTCGCGCAGGCGCGCGCTGTAGGCGTCGCTCATGTCGGGGAAGCGCGGGCCGAAGCGATCGTCGTTTGGCCCCACCAGCGGGTTGTCGCCCGTCAGGTTGAGGTGGTCCTCGATCAGCATCAGGTCGCCCGCCGTGAAGCCGTCGCCGAGCCCGCCGGCCGCGTTGGTGACCATCAGGCGCCGCACGCCGAGCGCGTGCAGCACGCGGACCGGGAAGACCACCTGCGACGCCGCGTAGCCCTCGTAGCGGTGCACGCGGCCCTGCATCAGCACGACGCGCGCGCCGCCGACGCGGCCGGCCACCAGGCGACCCTTGTGGCCCTCGACCGAGCTGGTGGGGAAGTGCGGGATGGCGCCGTACTCGACCGCCTTGCCGCCGTTGTCGACCACCACGTCCGCGACGTGGCCGAGGCCCGAGCCGAGCACGACGCCGACGGCCGCGACCGCTTCGTCGCCGCGCTCGCCGAGCCGCTCGCGCGCGAAGGCGGCCGCCGCTTGCACCTGGGGATGACCGGTGGAGCTCATAGGCGTCCTACAGGAAGAGACCGGCGATGGCCGCGGTCTGGAAGGTGGCGAAGCTGCCGCAGATCATCGCGAGCAAACCGATGCGCGCGATGTCGCCGCGCCGGCTCGGCGCCATGGCGGCGATGCCGCCGATCTGGATGCCGATCGACCCGAAGTTGGAGAACCCGCACAGCGCGTACGAGGCGATGACCGCGCTCTTGGCGTGGTGCAGCGTGCCCTTGTCGAGGATGCCCGCGAGCTGCTGATACGCGACGAATTCGTTGATGACGGTCTTGGTGGCGATGAGCGAGCCGACCGTGCCGGCGTCGTCCCAGGGCACGCCGAGCAGGAACGCGAGTGGCGCGCCCACCCAGCCGAAGATGCGCTCGAGCGACAGGCCGTCCATGCCGACCAGGCCGCCGCAGGCGCCGACGACCGCGTTGATGACCGCGATCATCGCGATGAAGGTGATCAGCATGGCGCCGACGTTGAACGCGAGCGTGGTGCCCTCGGAGGTGCCGCGCGTCACCGCGTCGACCACGTTGGCGTCGAGCTTTCCCATCGGCAGCCTGCCGGTCTCGGCGGGATCGAAGGGCTCGGTCTCGGGGATCATCACCTTGGCCATGACGAGCGCGGCGGGCGCGCCCATCACGCTGCACGCGAGCAGGTGGCCCGCGATGTCGGGGAAGGTGGAGCTCAGCATGCCGACGTAGGCCGCCAGCACGCCGCCGGCGGTGGTGGCGAAGCCCGCGGCCATGATGGCGAGCAGCTCGCTCCTGGTCATCTTGTCGAGGTACGGCTTGACCATCAGTGGCGCTTCGGTTTGCCCGAGGAAGATGTTGCCGGCGGCCGACAAGGTCTCCGGGCCGGAGGTGCGCATGGTCCGCTGCATCACCCACGCGACCCCGCGCACCGCGATCTGCATGATGCCGACGTGGTAGAGCAGCGCCATCAGGGCCGAGAAGAACAGGATGGTCGGCAGGATGCGGAAGGCGATGATGGCGCCGGTGAAGGCCCAGAACTGCGGTTCGAGCACCGGTGACTGCGCGCCGGGCTCGAACAACGGCTTGCCGACCGGCACCGCCAGGTCGACCAGGTTGCCGAACACGAAGCGCGCGCCCGCCTCCGAGTAGGCGAGCAGCGCCGTGACGGCGTCGTTGGCCTTGGCGAACACCACGCGGCCGAGCTCGGTCTTCAAGATGATGGCGGCGAACACCAGCTGCAGCGCCGTGCCCATGCCGACCAGGCGCCAATCGACCTTGCGCTTGTTGTCGGAGCACAGCCACGCGAGCCCGATCATCGCCACCATGCCGACGACGCACATGGCGCGGCCGGCCCAGTCCTGACCTACGTCGCCGCTCCTGAGCGCCTCGAGCGGGCTCACGCGGCACCCCCGGCGATGCGCTCGAGGAAGAGCGCGGGTGGCGCCGCCGGCGCGTCGCCGATGACGAACGCGTCGCGCGCGCGCGCGCTCGCCGCCTCGACGCCCGCGTCGGCGACGTGCAAGGTCACGAGCGGCTCCCCGACCTCGACGCGGTCGCCGATGCGCTTGTGCACCGCCAGGCCGACGCGCGCATCGACCGCATCGCTGGCGCGCTGCCGCCCGCCGCCGAGCAGCATGGAGGCGACGCCCACCGCCTCGGCGTCGACCGCGGTGACGAAACCTGCGCGCGGCGCGGGCACCGCCACCGTGCGGGGCGCGGCGGGCAGCAGGCGCACGTCGTCGAGCACGCGGCGGTCGCCGCCTTGCGCCGCGATGATGCGCCCGAAGCGCTCCTTGGCGCTGCCGTCTTGCAGGCTCCTGCCGATGCGCGCGCGCCCGTCCTCGAGGTCGCGCGCCGCACGACCGAGCACCAGCATCTCGGCGCCGAGCTCGATGGTCAGCTCGACCACGTCGGCCGGCCCGCCGCCCGAGAGCACCTAGATCGACTCCTTGACCTCGAGCGCGTTGCCGACCAACACGACGAGCGGCTGCTCCATCGAGGTCAGGCGCGCCACCACCGCCTTGCCCATGCCGGCGCCGAGCTCGACCATGGTGCGCGCGAGCACCGCGGCGTCTTCGCGCTTCTTCATGAAGGCGCCCGAGCCGACCTTGACGTCGAGCACCAGCGCGTCGATGCCCTCGGCGAGCTTCTTCGACATGATGCTCGAGGCGATGAGCGGGATGCAGTCGACCGTCGCCGTCACGTCGCGCAGGGCGTAGAGCTTCTTGTCGGCCGGCGCGATCTCCTTGGTCTGCCCGATCAGGCAGCAGCCGAGCTCACCGACCAGCCGGCGGTACTCGGCGAGCGGCAGGTCGACCGTGAAGCCGGGGATGCTCTCGAGCTTGTCGAGCGTGCCGCCGGTGTGGCCGAGGCCGCGGCCCGACACCATCGGCACCGGCACCCCGCAGGCCGCGACCGCCGGCGCCAAGGGCAGCGAGATCTTGTCGCCGACGCCGCCGGTCGAGTGCTTGTCGACCTTGATGCCCGGCACTTCACTGAGGTCGACGACGATGCCCGAGCGGAGCATCGCCTGCGTCAGTCCCACCACCTCGTCACCCGACATGCCGCGAAAGAACACCGCCATGGCGAAGGCGGCCATCTGGTAGTCGGCGACGCTGCCCGCCACGTAGCCGTCGACCAGCGCGCGCACCTCATCGGCGCTCAGGGCCTTGCCGTCGCGCTTTTGCTTGATGAGGTCGTAGGCCCGCACCGGGCGGACACTACCCCGACCCTAGAGCGAGAGCACCTTCTGGCCCTCGGGCGTCGGGCCCGGTGTGTCGTCGGCCGCGCGCGGCAGGTCGTCGGGCCGGATGGCCGCGCGGTCGACCACCGGGCGCGCCACGAAGATGGGCGCACCGGCGCCGAGCGCGAGCACCACCGCGTCGCTCGGCCGCGCGTCGAACGCGATCACCTTGTCGCCGCTCTTGACGAACACCTGTGCCACGAAGATGTCCTCGCGCAGGTCGTCGATCTGCACGCGCACCACCGCGCCACCGAGGCGCTTGAGCACCTCGTCGAGCAGGTCGTGCGTCAGCGGTCGCACCGTGTGGCGGTGCTCGAGGCGGCCGTGGATCGAGAGCGCCTCGGGCAGCCCGATGCCGACCGGCAAGAGCACCTTCTCCTCGGCGTTGACCAGCACCATGGTGTGCCCGTCGGGCGTCGGCACCACGCCCGCGACGAACATCTCGAGGAACGCGGTCGGGGTCGTCGAGGCCGGCTCGGCACCCGGTGGGGCGCCAAACAGCGCTCCCGCGAGCATGAGGGTGGTGAGGGCCATGGCGCGCTCCGATCCTCGTCGAGACGTCGACGACACCACTAGTGTAGCGAGCCCAATCGGCTTTCGCCGGTGGCGGGCGCCACGGTCCTCGTCGAGACACGTGCGCCGTGTCGCGCGGCGCGGCGGTGTGGGGTCGAGTGGGACAGCGACGAGCGCCGCAGGGCTCGTCGTCGTGCGCCGAAACCCCGTGCCCGCGACGGGGTTGCGCGGATTTCGGGCGCGGATAGCGTGCGCGCCCATGAAGATCACCGCACTCCTCCCCCTCGCCGCAGCGCTCGCGCTGTCCAACGCCGCGCACGCCGGCGGCGCCGCCGCGTCCTCGCCCCCGGCCACCGTCAAGCCGACCGCCGCAGAGGCGAAGGCGTTCATCGCCAAGGTCAACGACGACCTGAAGAGGCTCTACGCCGAGGCCGCGCGCGCAGACTGGATCAAGAACACGTACATCACCGACGACACCGAGGCGCTCTCGGCGCAGGCGGCCGAGAAGCTGATGCTGTTTCAGTCGGCCGTGATCAAGGAGGCCGCCAGGTTCGACGGCGTCGCCGCGCTCGACGCCGACACCGCGCGAGCCCTGTTGTTGCTCAAGATCTCGCCGGACCTGCCGGCGCCGAACGATCCAAAGAAGACCACCGAGCTCTCCGAGATCGCGAGCAAGCTGACGTCGATGTACGGCAAGGGCAAGTACTGCCGAAAAGGTGACAAGCCCGAGCAGTGCCGGGATCTCGAGCAGCTCACCGAGGTGATGAGCAAGAGCCGCAACTACGACGAGCTCTACGACGCGTGGCAGGGCTGGCACACCATCTCGCCGCCGATGAAGGCCAAGTACCAGCGCTACGTCGAGCTCTCGAACGAGGGCGCGCGCGACCTTGGCTTCAAGGACGTCGCCGCGCTGTGGCGCGGCCGCTACGACATGCCACCCGAGGCCTTCGAGGCCGACATGGACCGCGTGTGGGGTCAGCTCAAGCCGCTCTACCAGGAGCTGCACTGCTACGCGCGCGGCAAGCTCGCCGGGGCCTACCCGGGCAAGGTGAAGAACCAGGGCCCGATCCCGGCGCACGTGCTCGGCAACATGTGGGCGCAAGAGTGGGCCAACATCTACCCGCTGGTCGAGCCCTACGCCGGTGAGGCCAGCCTCGACGTCACCAAGGCGCTGCAGGACAAGAAGAAGACCGAGAACGATCTGGTGAAGATCGGCGAGGGCTTCTTCACGTCGGTGGGCCTGAAGCGCCTGCCGAAGTCCTTCTGGGAGAGGTCGATGTTCCTCAAGCCCGCGGACCGCGAGGTGGTGTGCCACGCATCAGCGTGGGATCTCGCCTACGACGCCAAGGCCAACGACGTGCGCATCAAGATGTGCATCAAGGTCGACGAGGACAACCTGGTCACCATCCACCACGAGCTCGGCCACATCTATTACTACGAGTACTACAACGACAAGCCGGTGCTGTTTCAGCAGGGGGCCAACGACGGCTTCCACGAGGCCATCGGCGACGCCATCGCGCTGTCCGTCAACCCGAAGTACCTGACCACCATCGGCGTGTTCGACAAGGCGCCCGCCGACAACGAGAAAAACCTGATCAACCTGCAGATGAAAGACGCGCTCGACAAGATCGCGTTTCTGCCGTTCGGCCTGCTGATGGACAAGTGGCGCTGGGACGTGTTCTCGGGGAAGGCCAAGCCCGCCGAGTACAACAAGCGCTGGTGGGAGCTGCGCACGCAGTACCAGGGCATCGCGCCCGTGGCGACGCGCGGCGAGGCCTTCTTCGACCCGGGCGCCAAGTACCACATCCCCGCCAACGTGCCGTACGCGCGCTACTTCCTCGCGCGCATCCTGCAGTTCCAGATGCACAAGGCGCTGTGCGACGCCGCGGGCCACAAGGGGCCGCTGCACACCTGCTCGATCTACGGCAACAAGAAGGCGGGCGCGAAGCTGCAAAAGCTGCTCGAGCTCGGCGCCTCGAAGCCGTGGCCCGACGCGCTGCAGGCCGTCACCGGCACGCGGCAGCTCGACGCGCAGCCGATGCTCGACTACTTCGCGCCCCTGTCGGGCTGGCTCAAGGAGCAGAACAAGGGGCAGAAGTGCGGCTGGTGACCTCGTCGCGCTGACGGTCAGGTCGCCGCTGCCGCCGCCAGCGCGCGACGGACGTCGTCGCTGCTGGTCGCCGGCAGCTGACAGGTGCCGCCGCGGCAGACGTAGACGGTCGGCTGGCCGCGGTGCGGCCCGCGCCCGCGCACCCATGGCACGTCGCGCGCGATGCGCTCGAGGTCGCGCGCGCGCGCCTGCACCAGCACGCGCGTGGGCAGGAAGCGCTCCCGCACCGGGCCGAGCAGCGGCCGCAGCGCGGCCAGCTCGTCGGCGACGGCAAGGATCTCGATGGGGCTCGCGTGGGCCCACTCGAGCGCGGGGAACAGCTCGGCCATGGCGAGCGGGCGCTCGCTCAGCACGCCGCCGAACGCCTGCAACGTGCGCAGGCCGCGCTCGCGCAGTTGCTCGTCGTGAAACAGCGCCGCCATCCGCAACAGGTTGAGCGCGTGGATCGAGTTACCCGACGGCTCGGCGCCGTCCCAGTCGGGCTTGGTGCGCGTGAGCAGCTCCTCTCCGTCGTCGGGCGCCTGGAAGAAGCCGCCGAGCTCGCCATCCTCGAAGTGCTCGGCGATGACGCGCTCGAGCGACACCAGCTCGCCGAGCAGGCCCGGGTCGCCGCCGGCCTCGACCAGATCGAGCAGGCCCTGCACGAGCGAGGCGTGGTCCTCGAGCATGCCGGGGAGCCGCGCGCGCCGCTCGCGCATGGTGCGGTACACGCGGCCGTCGCCCGTCCGCATGCGGTCGAGCACGACGCGCGCCACGCGCGCGGCACGATCGCCGTACTCCGGTTCGTCGAGCGCCAGCGCCGCGCGCGCCAGCGCCGACACCATCACGCCGTTCCACCCCGCGATGACCTTGTCGTCTCGCGCCGGCGCCGGGCGCCGCGTGCGCACCGCCAAGAGCAGCGGTCGCGCCCGCACGAAGAGCGCGGCCAGGCCTTCGTCGACGACGTGGGGCCGCGTCAGCACGTTGCGCCCCTCGAAGCAGCCGTGCTCGGTGACGCCGAGGGCGTCGAGCAGGCGCGCCGTGTCGGGCGCGCCCAGCTCGGGCGCGAGCGCGGCGCGCAGCTCCGACGGCGTCCACGTGTAGTACCAACCTTCCTGGTGCCCGCCGCCGGGGACGTCGCTGTCGGCGTCGGTACCCGAGCAATACGCACCGTCGGGCAGGGAGAGGTCGCGCTCGACGAAGTTGATGACGTCGCGCGCTACCTCGGCGAAGCGGGCCTCACCGGTCACCTGGTGCAGCTCGAGCGCGCACCCGATCAAGAGCGCGTTGTCGTACAGCGTCTTCTCGAAGTGCGGCACCAGCCAGCGCTGGTCCGTCGAGTAGCGATGAAAGCCGCCGCCCACCTGATCGTAGATGCCGCCGTCCGCCATCGCGAGGAACGCTTGCCTGGCCAGGTCGGTCGCGTGCTCGTCGCCGGTGCGCACCGCGTGGCGCAGCAGGGCGCGCGTCGGCACGGACGAGGGGAACTTGGGCGCGGGCAGCAAGCCGCCCCAGCGGCGGTCGGCGCGCGCGTCGATCTCGGCCACCAGGCGCTCCGTGATCGCGAGCTGCGGCAGCGCGGTCGGCGGCGACGGCCGCATCGCCCTACGCAGCTTGTCGGCGAGCTCGGACGCCTCGTCGAGGATGCGCCCGCGGTGCAGGCGCCAGATCTCGCTGATGCTGCGCAACAGCGACAACAGGCCGATGGGCGCGCCACGGTCGCCGTCGTGCGTCGGGAAATAGGTGCCGGCGAAGATCGGCGTCTGCTCCGGGGTGAGGAAGACGGTCATCGGCCAGCCCGCGTGGCCGCTCATCGCCTGCGTCACCGCCAGGTAGATGCCGTCGACGTCCGGTCGCTCCTCCCGGTCGACCTTGATGGCGATGAAGTGCTCGCGCAAGAGCGCGGCGACCTCCTCGGCCTCGAACGACTCCTCGGCCATCACGTGGCACCAGTGGCAGGTGGCGTAGCCGACGGAGAGGAAGATCGGCTTGTCCTCGGTGCGCGCGCGCGCAAACGCCTCCTCGCCCCATGGATACCAGTCGACCGGGTTGTGCGCGTGCTGCAACAGGTACGGGCTCGTCTCATGCGCGAGGCGGTTCTCGGGACGGGCCGGCGTGGATCCCCTCATGGTGTGGCAGTACCATCTGACACCGCACCGCGCCGGGAGACGTCACGCCGTACCGCTTCGCCGTCCTGCTGCTCGCCGGCGCGCTGGCCGCGACCGCGTGCCCGCCGCCGCCGGCGGCGTGCGGTGACGGACGCGCCGACCCCGGCGAGGACGCGGCCAGCTGCTGCCTCGACGTGCCGTGCGACCTCGGCTCCTGCGCCGCCCTCGCGGGCGACGCGCCGCCAACCTGCGTGCTGCCCTGGGAGCAGCAGTGTGCCGGCGCGGCCGGCAGCTGCCTGGAGGCGAGCCCGCTGCGCTGCTCGCAGGACGCGTCGCCGCCGAGCTACCAGTGCGAAACGTGCGGCTGCGGCGGCGCGGACGCGTGCGTCGGCGGCGTGTGCTACGACGCCGCCACGCGTGCCGGGGCGCGCGACCTCGATGCGCTCCCCGACGACCTCGACATCGACCAGTACGTGGCGCTGCCGCTCGCGCTGCGCGCGC
>Ga0154820_1067_pt4 | contig 10508 bp, 10 predicted proteins | sample Rifle2008BG16ft_FD_116124 | JGI IMG/M metagenome (GOLD analysis project Ga0154820, IMG submission 116124) | Deltaproteobacteria bacterium RBG_16_71_12
CGTCGTCGTCGCGCTCGCGCTGCGCGTGCCGCTGATGACGGCCACGGACCTCTGGCTCGACGAGGCCGCGGGCGCCATCGACGCGCTGATGCCGCTGCGCGAGATCCCGTCACTGCTGCCGCACGACGGCCTGCCGCCGCAGCGCTACGTCGCGAGCCACCCGCCGCTCTACTACCTCGTCGTGAAGGCGGCGTTCGCGGTGCTCGGGGTCAGCGGGTTCGCCGCGCGCGCGGTCTCGGTGCTGGCCGCGCTGCTGCTCGTCATCGTCATGGCGCGCGCGGCGCCGCGCGGTGTCACCCAGGGCGGCGCTCTCGTGGCCGGCCTCGTGATGGCCGTGCACCCGCTCTCGCTCTATTACGGCGTCGAAGCGAAGTACTGCGTCATGCAGTGGCTGCTCACCGCGCTCGTGCTGACGGGCCTCGCGCGCGCGACGGCCCGCGGCCTCGCGCTCGCGGCGATCGCGCAAGTGGCGCTGTTGTACACGCAGAACCTCGGCGTGCTGCTCGCGCCGTGCTGGCTGGTTGCGCTGCTGTTCGAGACCGGACGCGCGCGCTTGCACGTCGTCACCGCCGGCGCGGTCGCGTTCGGCGCGTGGCTGCCCTGGGCGCTGTTCGTCGTGCCCGCACAGCTGCGCGTGCAATCGGGCGGCGACAATTTCAAGGCCGTACTGTTGAACGACACGGGCCACATCGAGCGCCTGCTCATCAGCGCGCGCTCGCTCGCGGGCGCGCCGCCGTTCCCCGAGTGGATGCGGACGCTGGCGTGGGTCGAGGCGCGCCCATGGACGTGGCTGGCGCTCGCGCTGCTGGCCGCCGTGGCGCTCACCATCGTCGAGGCCGTGCGGGGGCTGCGGGCGATCGCCACCGGGGATGAGGCGCACGCACGGACGCGGACGACGGCGCTGCTCCTGTGCGCGCTCGCGTCGACGTGGCTCGCGCTGTGGCTGATCGACTTCGTGGCGCCGCTGTTTCTGCCGGCGCGCTACGAGACGCCGGCGCTGGTGCCGCTCGTGTGGCTGGCGGTGCTCGCGTGGCGGAGCACGACAGGACGCGCGTTCTTGGCGACGGCGATGGTCGGGCTCGTGACCGGCGCAGCGTCGTTCGTCGCGCAGCCGGAGTCGCATCGCCAGCGCGAGCTGCTCGGCGACCTGGGCGCGCAAGGAGCGCAGGCGGATGACGTCGTCGTCGCGGGCCTCGCCTGGGCGCCGCTGCAGATGGCCGCGATCGACGCGCTCGGCTTCGGCACTCAGCTGCGGCCCTTCCCGGCGGCGCTGCGCCAATCCGCGGGCGAGCCCGCCACGATTCGAGCAGACGCGGCCGCCATCGACGAGGAAGCGAGCGCGCTCGCGGCCGGACGAGCCGGGCGCACCACCTTCGTCGTCGCTGCTCCGAATGATCGGTCGCTGTTCGACGCGCTCGACCGCGCGTTCACGGCCGCGGGATGCGCGGGTGTGCAGTCGACGGCGCGCCAGCATGCGCTGGCGCGCTACGCGTGCCCCCCCGTGCGCCCCTGAACGCGCGCGGGGCGCTCGGGCACGTCGAGCACGTGCGCGTCGGCCGCCATCGAGTGCTCAGCCCCATCCCTTTCAAGGTCGCCTGAACCGAGGCAGCGGCGGTGCCGCCGGCGCCGCTGTCGTGCCAGGTTCGCAGCCGGCCTCCGTGCGCGGCGCAGCAACGCTTGCCGTCGGAGCACCGGCGTGCCGCGCCGGCCTTTGGCGCCACTGCCGGGTCGGCCAGGCTGCCAACGCGCCGTTGCCGTGGCAACGACGAGCAGGCACAGACCCCGTAGTCGCCTCTTGACCCGGCAGCTGGTCAAGGCCCGGCGCGCGAGTGCCTTCATCGACCACTGACGCTGGTGCGCCGGCCGCACGGTGGCCGGCTGCGAACCTGGCACGACAGCGACGTCGGTGACACGGCCGCCGTATCGGGTGCGATGACCTTGAAAGGGATGGTGCTCAGCCCGGCTTTTTCTCGGCCAACCGGCTCGTCGCCTTGGCCGCCAGATCGTCGAGCCGCAGCTTGCCGTCTAGCGCGTCGTTCTCGCGCACGAGCCGCTCGAGGGCGGCTCGCTCGGCGGCGCGGTCGCCGCGCTTGGCGCAGACGTCGGCCAGCAACAGCAGGTAGCGCAGCCGCCGCGGGCCGTAGGCGAGCGTGACCGCGCGCTCCGCGATCGGCTGCGCCTCGTGGTAGCGCTCGAGCTTGAACAGCGTCGAGGCCAAGCGCGCGTGCGCCTCGTAGTCGTCCGGTAGCTGGGCGATGCGCGCGTGAAACAGCGCCACCGCTTCGTCGCCTCGCCCGAGCGCGAGGTAGCTGTTCATGCGCGCGTAGTCGTGCACGCGCGCGGCGAGCGGATCGGCTGAGCGCGCGTCGTCATCGAGCAGGCGCAGTCGTTGCTCATGCAGCGCGCGCGCGTCGTCCTTCCTGCCCTGCTGTTCGTACAGGTCGGCCAGGTTGATCATGACGTCGGCACGGTCGTCGACTGCGGCGCCCGCCGCGGGTGTCTTGACCAGCGCCTCGAGCTTCGCCTGCGCCGTCTGCAACGCGCCGGCCCGCGCCGCGTCGTCCTTGGGCAGCTCCTCGGCACAGAGCAGGAGGTAGCTCGCGGTGTCGCCGGCCGCAGCCGAGCCCTCGACCACGCCGAGCGCGGCGAGCGCGCTGCGCACACAGGCGGCGTGGTCCTTGGCCTCGCGCCAGGCACGGTAGGCGGCGGTGGCCGCCTCGGTGCGACGCGCCCCGCCCATCGCGGCCGCCTGCTCGAAGCGCGCGGCGGCGGCGCGCGCGTCACCGTCCTGGAGCGCGCGGTAGCCGGCGGCGAGCGCGGCGTCGGCCGGCGCGCCCGATGAGCGCAGCGTGAGCGCACGGTCGAGGAACGCGATGGTCTCGGCGAGCGACATCGAGCCGCCCTGCACCGCGAGGATGACACCCGAGGTCGGATCGACGGCGAAGAAGGTCGGCCAGCCACGCACCGGGTAGCGGGCGACGAAGTCCGCGTTCTGTGGGCGATCCGTGTCGATCTCGACGAAGGTGACGCGCGACTGGTACGCGCCCAGCGCGGGGTGGTGCAACACGTCGCGCTTCATCGACCAACAGGTGTGGCACCACTGCGCCCAGGCGTCGACGAACAGGATGGTGCCGCCGGCGCGCGCCCGACGCTGCGCCTCCTGCCAGTCGTCGGCCAGGAAGGCGGGGCCATGTTGCTGCGGCGCGCTCGGCGCCGACGCCGCGGGCGGCTCTGGCGCTTGCTCGCGCGTGCAGGCGAGCAGCGAGACCACGGCGACCGAGGCGAGCGCCCTCATTTCTTCTCTGCCGGCGGCGCCGGACCCTCGGCGGCCGCGTCGCCTCCTTGATCGGGCGCGAGCGCGGTGCTGAGCCGGCCCTCGCCGCGCAGGCCGGCGCGCAGCTCCTCGAGCCCCTTTTCGATCTGCGGGCGCTGTGCGGAGTCGGGGGCCATCTGTAGGTACAGCTCCCACGCCCCTTTGCCTCGCTCGAGCTTGTCGCGGGATATGCCCGGCGACTCGGCGACCGTCGCACCGAGCAGGAACAGCGCGTCGAGCACCTCGTTCTTGTCCTTGCCCTGCACCGGGTGGCGCAGCACGAACTCCAGCTCCTCGATGGTGCGATCGCGGTTCTGCAGGAAGAAGAAGCAGCGCGCCAGCAGGTTGCGGGCGCCGGGGTAGATCGCGTCCTCGTCGAGGATGCGGGACAGGATGGTGGCTGCTTCGATGAAGCGGCGCTCGGCGAAGTACAGCTCCGCCGTGGCCATGTCGCGCGGCAGCCCGGCGATCTTCATGCCGGCGTGCCCTGACTGCTGCATCTCCGTCATGAGCTTGCTGATCGACTGCAGCTGCACCTTGCGCTCGTCCGCCGAGAGCGTCGGGTAGGCCTTCTCGGCGCGCGCCGCCAGCTTCTCGGGGGGCAGCTTGCCGTCGAGGAACTCGGTGAGCAGCTCGAGCTTGATCGCCAGGTCGGCGTTGCTGGTCGCCGAGCCCCACGGCGCCGGGCCGGGGGCCTTGGCAGGGTCGGCTGCACGCCCCGCGCCGGGCTGCTCGAGGCAGCCCGCGACCATGAGCGCGGCCACGAGGACGCCGAGCGAGGCTCGGCAGCTAGGCGGGAACGCAGGCATCAGCAGCGCATAGCAGCTTCCGCGAGGCGCTTCAGCGGCGGGGCTTGCAGCATCGCCTCCAGCCTGGTATGCTGAAACTGAGAATCAGTATCAGTTTATCATGCGCGCACCCACACTCCGCACGCTCGAAACCCTGCCCGCGCGCACCCGCGCCATCGTCGGCGCACCCGCCATCTCGTCGCCGGTGATCGCGCGGCTGCTCGAGCTCGGCCTGACGCCCGGGACGCCCGTCGAGGTGGTCCGGCGCGCGCCGTTCGGCGATCCGATCGAGATCTTGCTGCGCGGCACGCGCCTGTGCCTGCGCCGCGCCGACGCCGCGGCCTTCGGCGTCGTCGAGGTCGATGAAGGCGGCGCGCTGTCGTGAGCGCGCCGGTGGCGCTCCTGGTCGGCAACCCCAACAGCGGCAAGACCTCGCTGTTCAACGGCTTGACCGGGCTGTCGGCGAAGGTCGGCAACTACCCCGGCATCACCGTCGAGCACCGCGAGGGGCGCTGCGACCTGGGCGGTGGCCACCGGCTCACCCTGCTCGATTTGCCGGGCACCTACAGCCTGGCCCCGCGCTCGGACGATGAGGCAGTTGCGGTGCGCGGCGTGCTCGGTCTCCTGCCGGACGCCCCGCCGGCCGACCTGATCCTGTGCGTCGTCGACGCCACCGCGCTCGAGCGCAACCTGTACCTGGTAGCGCAGCTGCGCGAGCTGCCGCTGCCGTTGGTGGTCTGCGTGACCATGACCGACACCATCGAGAAAGACGGCCGCGCCTTCGACGCCGCGCTCCTCGAGAAGCGCCTGGGCGTTCCCGTGGTGGCGACGCCGGCGGTGCGCGGCGGCGTCGTCGCGCTGCGCGAGCGCCTGCGCGCGCTGCTCGCCGACGCGAAGCCGCGCCGTCACGCGCTCAACCCGCCCGCCTTGCCGGGCCTCGACGACGCGACGGTCGACGGCGCCGGGCGAGCCGTCGCCGCGGCGCTCGAGCGCGCCGGCCGCTCCTGGAAAGGCCACGAGCGAGCGCTCGGCCTGCTGGCCGCGTCGATGTGCGCGAGCGGCGGCATCGACAAGCTCGGGCTGCCGCCCGACGTCGCGGAGCGTGCCGGTGTCGCCGATGCCTGGCGCGTCGTGCGGGCGGTCACCGAGGCGCGTTACCAGCGCGTCGCGGGGTGGGCGGTGGACGTTATCGGCGCCGCGGCGGGCGAGCCGAGGAGCGCGCGGTTCACGCGGCGCCTCGATGCGATAGCGCTGCACGCGGTGCTCGGCCCGGTCATCCTGGTCGGCGTCTTCCTGGTCTTGTTCCAGGCGCTCTTCTCCTGGTCGACGCCGATGATGGACGGCATCGACCTCGTCATGGGCTGGCTCGGCGCGCACGCCAGCGCGCTCATGCCCGAATCGCTGCCGCTGTTGCGCTCGCTGGTGGTCAACGGCGTCGTGGCGGGCGTGGGCAACGTCGTCGTCTTCGTGCCCCAGATCGCGGTGCTGTTCCTGTTCCTGACCATCCTCGAGGACAGCGGCTACCTGGCCCGCGCCGCCTTCATCCTCGATCGTCTGATGGCCGGCATCGGGCTGCACGGCCGCGCGTTCGTGCCGCTGTTGTCTGGCTTTGCGTGCGCGGTGCCGGCCATCATGGCGACGCGCACCATCGAGTCGACCAAGGACCGCATCGTCACCATCCTCGTGACGCCGTTCATCTCGTGCTCGGCGCGCCTGCCGGTGTACGCGCTCATGATCGCCACGGTGTTCTCGACCCAGCCGCCGATCTTCGGCGTCATCGCGCCGGGCGCGCTGGTGATGGTGGGGATGTACGGCTTGTCGGTGGCCGCCGCGTTGGTGGGCGCCGCCGTGCTCAAGCGCACCGTGCTGAAGTCGCCGACGCCGCCGCTGTTGCTCGAGCTGCCGCCCTACCGCATGCCGCACGCCGGCCAGGTGCTGCGGGCCGTACTGGCGCGCGTGCGCATCTTCTTGACCGAGGCCGGCACCATCATCCTCGCGATCACCGTCGTCTTGTGGGCGCTGTTCACGTTCCCGCGCGACCAGGACATCGCGCAGACCGCCGAGGCTGCGCGGCGCGCCGTCGAGGTCACCACCGCGCCGGGCGACGCGCGCGACGCCGAGCTGGCATCCGTCGACGCGCGCGCCGCGCGCTTGCAGGTCGAGCAGAGCATCGCCGGGCGCCTCGGCCACGCGCTCGAGCCGGCGCTTCAGCCGCTCGGCTTCGACTGGAAGCTCGGCGTCGGCATCATCGCCAGCTTCGCCGCGCGCGAGGTGCTGGTGTCGACGCTCGGCCTGGTCTACGGGCTCGGCGACGCCTCCGACGAGAACAGCCCGTCGCTGCGCGAAGCCATGCGCGCCGACCGACACCAGGACGGTCGGCCGGTCTACACGCCGCTGACCGGACTGTCGCTGCTCGTGTTCTTCGTGTTCGCCATGCAGTGCATGAGCACGCTCGCGGCCGTCAAGCGCGAGACCGGTGGCTGGCGCTGGCCCGCCTTCCAGCTCGGGGCCATGAGCGCGCTCGCCTACCTCGCGTCCCTCTTGGTGTTCCAGGTCGGCAAGCTGCTGGGGTTCTCATGATCGACGTCGACCTGGCCATCGTGCTCGCCGTGCTCGGGGCCGCGTTCGCGTTCTTGGGCTGGCGCCTGTCGGGGGCACGCGCTGCGCCGAGCTGCCACCCGCCGCGCCGCGCTGCCGGCCCCAACGGCGACGTGGTGATCGGGCCCGCGCTCGCGCGCGGAGTACGCGCAGCGCAGGCGCGCACGGAGCGGCGCCGATAGGCGCGGATCCTACGGTTGCGCCGCCGCCGGCTCGATGCGCACCACGGCGCGCGGAGTGGGGGAATCGGGCTCAAGCAGATGGCGAACCACGCGCGCGCTGTGCGGAGCGCCCGCGCGGAGCATGCGCGCGACCAGCGCCGAGTACTGCCGCGGAACGTAGCCGGCGCGCTCGCGGTGCTCGTCCTCGACGCTCACGGCGTGGGGATCGACCGGGTTGTCGGGCTCGCAGCGCAGCACGACGCACGCGCCGATTTCGAGGGGCGGCGGGTGCGTCCGGTGCCGCGCGCCCGCGACCCTGAACTCGAGCGGCTCGACCAGCTCCGAGCCTTCGCCGCGAAACCAGGCGAGCTCCACGCGGTCGGTCACCTGCAGGCCGCCGCTCTTGGCGAGGATCTCCATCCGGTCGTCGGGGCGCTCGACTCCCCAAGACTGAAGCAGGCGCCTGAAGTCAGGGCGGGCTGGCGATGGGATGCGCTGCGAGAAGGTCGGGAACAGGTAGCGGCTCGAGTAGCTGCTGTGCTCGTCGGGGAATTCGATGAAGGGCTGAAAGCCGCGCGCCTTGGCCTCGGCGAGATCCGATGCATACGCGAAGTGGAACTGGCCGTCAGCCTCGCGGAGGTCGCCGACGATGTGGCGGTGGCCGTCGTCGGTTGGCTCGCGCCACAGGACGAAGAGGCGTCGATCGTCGGTCATGTTATCCCTTGCAGCCATACGAGGCGCCTGGCCAGGATAGCGAGGATGAAGCGCTTGCGCACCTCCGGCAGCGCACCCTCATCGAAGGTGCGGAGCAGGCTCGGCGCAGCGCCCCGCAGGGCGCTTGAGAACGTCGCGAGGAGGTCGCAGGGCAGCAGGCCTCGTGCCACAGCCTCGCGCACCACCGTTTCCAGGGGCACCAAGCGCTGGCCGTCACCGAAGCCGCTCGGGCAGCCCGTGACATAGCGGTCGAGCCGCCTGGCGTAGTCGAGGATCTGCGCCGGTTTCGTTCTTGGCGGCTCATCGAGCTCCTTCGCGCTCGGCTGCAGCTCGGCGCCCAGGGACGCGGCCGGATCGTACATCGGCGAGAAACGCATGCTGCCGTCGCGCCGCACCAAGGACCAGTTGCCCGGATGACGGTCGCCGTTGCCGATCCAGGCGTCGAACAGCAACACGCGGCAGAACGGCTCGACGAGCGCGTGCTCGGATTGCGCCTCATGATGGCGCAGCGCCGCAAGCACCCGGCCAAGGGTGTGCGTAGGTCGGTCCTCGTGGTTGTAGGCGGGATCGACGCTGCGCAGGACCTCTTGTCCGCCGACCAGGTCCTCTCCGCGTTGGAGGAAACGAAGGACACAGACCCCGTGCGCAGCGCTGCCGTCGGAGTCCCTCCACGACGCCAGGGTCGCCTGCGCCGCCTCGATCTGGCACGCGCGAGCCAACTCCAGGGCGAACACCTCGATGGCCGGCTCGTGGGGGCGCGACGGGCGGTGTCGCTTGCGCAGCCAGATGGTCTGGTCGGGTGCCCGCACCCAGCGCTTCTCGCGGAGACCGCGGTTCTCCTCACCGACCACCGGCCAGCTTGACGCATCGCGGTTGCCAGGACCGACGTTGACTCGCGGCCATTGGCTGACGTCCAGGGAGGGGCGATGGGCGTTCAAGGGTTCCCGTGCTCATCGAGATCCGCTCGGGCGCGAGGGAATTGCGGCGCGAGCGTGCGGGCCTGCATCAGGCCGGCATCGCGAGTACGCGCCGACGCTACGGCCGCGCCGCAGTGGGATCGATGTGCACCACGGCGTGCCTGTAAGCCCATCATGTCGCCACCGCGCTCGTTCGCGCCTTGAGGGCGTGAAGGGCTGCCACCGCGCGGCGACAACTGTCGCTGCGCTTGACGGCGACGTCGAGCCGCCACGCCTCCCGAACGAATCGCGCGATCTGGCTCGGGTACAGCTTGCCGACGGTGCTGGACAGCCCCGGCTCCGGCACAAGACCTTCGCGAAGCGAGCGGACCTTCGACTGGCGAGCGAGGTTGATGAGCGTCGCCTTCGGGTCGGGCAGACCATCGCTGTCGTTCGGCACCTTCGTGACAGGCACCTTCAGCCAAGCAGCCACCTGCTCCCGGTCGGCGAGCACCCAGGACTCCATCTCGCGAACGGCGATACGCAGCGACATCAACCGCCTCGGGCGCGGCAGCAGCTCTCGGACGAGGTTGGCCGCGCACGAGTGCGTGTCGAGATCGCGCAGGACGAACCACGGGAGCGACGCAGCCGCACGGTTGAATTCCGAGAGCCGCCGGTGCATCGCCGCCGAGCCCACCGTTGTGATCGGTGGACGGGGCTCGAAGCCGACGTGGCGCGCCAACTTGACGGCGATCTCCACGTCGCTTGCTCCCTCCACGACGATGTAGAGCGGCTGCACGGTCATCCGGGCGAGTCCAAGCTCACGGTGTCGAGCTCGGCGATGTTCTCCGGAGCGGTTCTTGGAAGGACCGCCGTGCTCGCGGGGACGCCCGCGGCCATCAGCGCGCGAATCTCCTCGTCGTCGGCCCCGACCGTGGCCCTGGTGCCGTCACTGGTAGGCGTGAGCAGCAGGATCTCCTCCGGGGCGATGCCCTCGTCGCCTAGAAGATCGGCGGAATGGGTCGTGACAATCACCTGGCGATCGCTGCGTTGCAGAACGCGGGCCATCATCTGCGGCACTTTGGCTGCTACAGCAGAGTGGAGCGACAGCTCCGGCTCCTCGAGCAGCAGGGGCCCGCCCTTGTCCATCAGCGCCCAGAGCAGACCGAGCAGGCGCAGCGTACCGTCCGACAGCTGTTCCTCCTGCTGCCACCCGGCGTTGGGGCGCCAGTGGTGGTAGCGCAGTCGCAGATGCGGCGTTCCGCGAACATCGCGCACGAGGTCCATCTGCCGGAGCTGCGGCACGGCGACCTGGAGCGCCTTTTCGATCTTCTTCAGGCGCCCCTTGCGGGTCTTGTCGGGCACGCTCGCCAGGCGCTCGAGGAAGTCCCGCCCGAACGGGTCCTTCGCCGAACCGGTCGACGGCAACGACTCACGCACCAGCTGCGGCACGACGTGCAGGTAGCGGATGGAGGTGAGCGCGGTCGCCAGCTCGCGGAAGCTGCGGTTCGCGGTGACCTGCTCGAGGTGGGACTGGCTGAGGCGCTCCGCGTCCTTGTCGTCGTCGCCGTCGGGCCTGCTGAGCAGCACCTTGGCGCCCTTCTTGACGACCTCGCTCGACACCACCACGGCGTCACGGGCCTTGCCGCTCTTGAACGCCAGCGCGTAGTCCCACGCGGTCCCCTCGTGCTCGAGCTGCACCCTGACCATCACCTCGGGATCTTTGCGGGCGAACAGCGAGCGGATCGGCGAGATGCCGCGCCTGCTGCTGATGGCGCGTTGCAGGCCCCCTTGAGGGTCGGCGACCTCGCTCAAGAACCGCAGGGAGTCGAGGATGTTCGACTTGCCGGTCGCGTTCGGGCCGACGATGAACATGCGGGATTGGAGCGCGAACTTGGCGGCCTTGAAGTTCCGCCAGTTTTTTAGATCGAGGTAGGTGATCTTCATGATGCGCTCGCGGTTTCGTAGATTGGGGTGCTGCTGCCACCCGAGGTGGGCGTCGGTGGCGGGCCAGCCCGGCGCTGGCGCGGCTGGCCGC
>Ga0154820_1275_pt17 | contig 10444 bp, 7 predicted proteins | sample Rifle2008BG16ft_FD_116124 | JGI IMG/M metagenome (GOLD analysis project Ga0154820, IMG submission 116124) | Deltaproteobacteria bacterium RBG_16_71_12
CGCTGCCGCGATCCTTGATGAGCCGACTCATTCGTGCCCCAGGACTCAGCCTACGCCGCCCGGCGGCGCCGTGCTAACGGCGCTCCGGGAGGCTCCATGCGCACGACACCGCTCACCGCCGCGCTGCTCGCGTCCGCCGTCTCGTCCGCCTGCGTGTCGCTCGGCACCCACGAGGAGCTGGCGCGCATGCACAGCGAGACCAAAGAGCGCCTGGCCGCCGCGCAGCTCGACCTCGGGGCACGCAGCAAGGAGCTCGACGCCGCCAAGCACCGCGAGGCCGACCTGGGGGCCGCGCTCGGCGCCGAGCGGCAACGGGCCGCCGAGCTCGACGCACGCCGCCAGGCGCTCGAGGGGCAGCTGGCGAGCGCCGAGGCCGCGCTGCGCGCGACGCAAGGCGAGCTGGCGACGGTGATCAAGGATCGCTCGGCGCTCAAGGGCTCGATCGACGAGATGAAGCAGGCGCTCGACGAGCTGGCGCGGCGCAAGGCCGAGGCCGATCGGCGCATCGCCGAGTACCACTCGCTGTTGGCGCGCTTCCAGCGCTTGATCGACGCCGGCAAGCTCAAGGTCAAGATCGTCGACGGGCGCATGGTGGTGCAGCTGTCGAGCGACATCCTGTTCTCCTCGGGCTCGGCGGCGCTCTCCAAGGACGGCAAGGTCAGCGTCGTCGAGGTGGCGAGCGTCCTGGCGCAGATCCCCGAGCGCACCTTTCAGGTCGAGGGCCACACCGACAACGTGCCGATCAAGACCGAGCAGTACCCGTCGAACTGGGAGCTGGCGAGCGCGCGCGCGCTCACCGTGGTGCGCGCCATGACCGACAGCGGCCTCGCCGCCTCCCGCGTCAGCGCCGCCAGCTTCGCCGACACGCGGCCGGCGGCCTCGAACGACACGCCGGAGGGCAAGGCGCAGAACCGCCGCATCGAGATCGTCGTGGTGCCCGACCTGTCGTCGTTGCCGGGGTTCGACGAGCTGCAGAAGGTCGGCAAATGACCGGACGGCTCACGCCCATCCCTTTCAAGGTCGCCTGAACCGAGGCGGCGGCGGTGCCGCCAGCGCCGCTGTCGTGCCAGGTTCGCAGCCGGCCTCCCTGCGCGGCGCAGCAACGCTTGCCGTCGGAGCACCGCCGTGCCGCGCCGGCCTTTGGCGCTGCTGCCGGGTCGGCCAGGCTGCCAACGCGCCATTGCCGTGGCAACGAGGAGGAGGCACAGACCCCGTAGTCGCCTCTTGACCCGGCAGGTGGTCAAGGCCCGGCGCGCGAGTGCCTTCATCGACCACTGACGCTGGTGCGCCGGCCGCACGGTGGCCGGCTGCGAACGTGGCACGACAGCGACGTCGGTGACACGGCCGCCGTATCGGGTGTGATGACCTTGAAAGGGATGCGGCTCAGGCCGCCTTCGGCTCTTTCATCTTGGTCGCCGCGACCGCGACCTCGCCGCCGAGGCCAGTGCCGATGCGCATGCCGTAGAACGAGCGGTAGACGAACACCGCGGAGACGATGAAGAAGACGGCCGACAGGCCGGCGCGCAGTCCGGTCGACGAGATGCCGACCGCCAGCTCGACGGCGAGGATGCCGAACAGCGACGTGAACTTGATGACCGGGTTCATCGCGACCGAGCTGGTGTCCTTGTACGGGTCGCCCACGGTGTCGCCGACCACGGTGGCCTCGTGCAGCGGTGTGCCCTTGGCCTTGAGCTCGACCTCGACGTACTTCTTGGCGTTGTCCCAGGCGCCGCCGGCGTTCGCCATGTAGTTCGCCTGGAACAAGCCGAACAACGCGATGGCGACCAGGTAGCCGATGAACAGCCACTCGTTCAGGAAGGCGAACGACAGCGCCGAGAAGAACACGGCGAGGAAGATGTTGAAGGTGCCCTTCTGCGCCGCCTCGGTGCAGATCTGCACGACCTTCTGGCTGTCGGAGATGCTGGCCTTCTCGACGCTGCCGTCGAGCTTGATGTTGTCGCGGATGAACTCGACGGCGCGGAAGGCGCCGGTGGCGACCGCCTGGGTGGCAGCACCCGAGAACCAGAAGATCACCGAGCCACCGAGCACGAGCCCGAGCAGGAAGGGCGGGTAGAGCAGCGACAGCTTGTCGACGTTGACGGTGAGGCCGTTGGTCAGCGTCACCACCAGCGAGAAGATCAGCGTGGTGGCGCCGACCACCGCGGTGCCGATCAACACCGGCTTGGCCGTCGCCTTGAAGGTGTTGCCCGCGGCGTCGTTGTCCTCGAGGTACTGCTTGGCCTTGTCGAAGTCGACGTCGAAGCCGAACTGCTTCTTCACGTCCTCCTTGAAGCTCGGCAGGGTCTCGCAGAGCGACAGCTCATAGACCGACTGCGCGTTGTCGGAGACGGGGCCGTAGCTGTCGACCGCGATGGTGACCGGGCCCATCGACAAGAAGCCGAACGCGAGCAGGCCGAAGGCGAACACGCCGGGGGCCTGCATGACGGTGCTCGGGATGTCGGCGGCGACGAGGTAGGCGATACTCATCAGCGCCATGATGGACAGGCCGAGCCAGTAGGCGGCGAAGTTGCCCGCGATGATGCCCGACAGCACGTTGAGCGAGGCGCCCTGGCGCGACGCATCCACGATCTCCCTCACGTGCCCCGACTTCATCGACGTGAAGACCTTGACCACCTCGGGGATGAGCGCGCCGGCGAGCGTGCCGCAGCTCATGATGGCGGCCATGCGCCACCACAGCCCCGCCTCGGCCTCGACGCCGCCGAGCAGCCAGTTGGTGACGCCGAAGGTGGCGGCGATGGAGACGATGGCCGTGATCCAGATGAGGCGTGTCAGCCCCGCCTCGAAGTCCATCTTGTCGGCGTTCTTCTTCGCCGAGTCGAGCACCCACGAGATGCCGTAGGAGACCAGCGACGTGAGGATCATGATCGCCGCGATCGTGAACATCCAGGTGATCAGCATGCCGCGCAGCCCCTCGGCGACCGCGAGCATGATGAAGGTGATGAGCGCCACCGCGGTGACGCCGTAGGTCTCGAAGCCGTCGGCGGTGGGGCCGACCGAGTCGCCGGCGTTGTCGCCCGCGCAGTCGGCGATGACGCCCGGGTTTCTCGCGTCGTCTTCCTTGATCTTGAAGACGATCTTCATCAGGTCACTGCCGACGTCGGCGATCTTGGTGAAGATGCCGCCCGCGATGCGCAGCGCCGCGGCGCCGAGCGAGGTGCCGATGGCGAAGCCGATGAAGCACGCGCCCGCGATGTCGCCGGGGACGACCAGCAGCGTGACCAGCATGATCAGGAGCACGAGCGACACCAGGATCATGCCGATGCTCATGCCGGCCTTGAGCGGGATCGAGTACGCCGGGTAGGGCTTGCCCATCAGCGACGCGAACGCCGACGCCGAGTTGGCGTAGTTGTTCATGCGCATGCCGAACCACGCGATCGACGACGAGCCGGCGATGCCGAGCAGCGAGTAGGCCAGGATGATGACCACGGCGCCCGGGCCGGCCTTGAGCGGGTGCAGCACGCCGAAGTACGCGACGACGACGATGGCGACCAGCACCCAGAGGATGCCGATGAACTTGATCTGTGTGATCACGTAGGTCTTGCAGGTGGCGTAGATCAACTCGGAGATGTCCTTCATCGCCTGGTGCACCGGCAGCTTCTGCACGCCGAGGAACATCACCAGGCCGACCACCAGGCCGAGCACTGCGATGCCGACGCCGGCGCCGAGCAGCGAGGTGGCCGGCACGCCCGCGACCGTGACCTCCGCGAAGCGCGGCAGCGGAATGTCACCCTCGCTCGCCAGCGCACCCGGGGCGCCAACGAAGAGGGCGGCGAACGCCGACAGCCACAGCCACACCGACCGCATGAGATCCTCCGGGGGGTTCGAGCCAGGACGCGGCCTGCTAGCGGAACGGGGCGGCTCAGTCGAGGGCCGCGGGCGTGCTGCTGCGTCCGTTCGGTCACGTTCCGCCGCCCCGTTGCCCGCCGCACCGTGAGCGCTATGGGGCGCGCGTGGCCGCCCGCACCCGCCTCGTCCTCGCGCTCGCCACCAGCGGGCTCGCGCTCGGCGCCCTCGCCGGCGCACGGCTCGATCACCCCTGGTGGGCGGCCGCGCTCGCCCCTGCGCCGCTGCTCGTGGCGGTGCGCTGCCTGCCGCTGTCGCTCGGCCTCGCGCTCGCCCTGCTGCTCGGCGTGACGGCGCGGGCGCTCGGCGCGGTCGGGGTCGAGGGTGCGTCCCTGGCCGACGGCGCGCTCGGGGGGCTCGTGCTCGTGCCCGCGCTCCTGTCCGACCGCTCGTGCGTGACGCGCTGGCCGCACCTCGGCGGTCTCGCCTTCCCGCTCGCGGTCGTGGCGGTCGACGCGGGCCTGCGCGCCCTCGACGTGCCGGTGGCCGCGCTGCCGGTCGGCGACGCGGGCCCGCTCGGCAGCTGGGCGCGCCAGCTCGGTTGGGCGGTGCCTCCCGTCGCCTGCGCGGCGGTCGCGCAGGCGGTCGCCGGGCTCTCGTCCGTCGGCAACTGGCACCGCGCAGACCCGCTGCCCCAGGAGGTGCGCGAGGCCGGCGTCCGCCTGTGGGCGGTGGCGGCGACGCTCTTGATGGTCGCGTTGTCGGCGGTGGCGCCGCTGTTGCCGCGCGCGAGCGGGTAGCTTGGCTTTGGCGCCGGGCCGTGTCATTCGCTGCCCATGTCCACCCGGAAAACCTCGTCCGGACAGCCCGTGTTCTTCGGCCGCAAGCTCGCCGTCGGCGTGGTGCTGCTGCTCGTGCCCGTCACCGGCTTCCTGCTGTGGGCCGGCATGCGCCAAGGGCCGCCGCCGACGGTCGAGGTGACGAGCGACCTGCCCGCGGTCGGGCAAGCGACCACGCTGACCATCGTCGTCAAGGAGCCGGTGCGCGGGCTGTCGTCGCTCAAGGTGGTGGCCGGCGGGCCGGCGCTCAAGGCCCCGGTGACGCTGCTCGAACAGGCCTTCGAGCCCGCGCCCGCGCACAAGCCCTGGGTGACGCCGACGACCACCGAGCACACCGCCACCGTCGTCGTCGGCAAGCGCGCTATGCCCGAGCTCGTGCCCGGGCAGCTGATTGTGCGCGTGGTCGCGGGCCGCGCCGGCACCTGGATGCGCCAGCCCCCACCGGCGGAGGTCGAGCAGACCTTCGAGGTGCGCCTGCAGCCGCCGGCCTTGACCTCGACGTCGTCGTTCGTGCACCCCGCGCAGGGGGGCGCCGAGGCCGTGGTCTACGAGGTCGGCCCGTCGTCGGTGAAGGACGGCGTTCAGGTCGGCGACTGGTTCTCCCCCGGCTCGCCCTTGCCGGGCGGCGCGCCCTCGCAGCGCGTGGCGCTGTTCGCCGTCCCCTATGACCTCGAGGTGAGCGAGGCCGAGGCCAAGGAGAAGATCAAGCTGGTCGCCATCGACGACGTCGGCAACCGCGCCGAGCAGGGCTTCGTGCACAAGTTCTTCCCACGGCCGATGGGCAAGGACACCATCGAGCTGAAGGAGCCGTTCATGAAGAAGGTCACCGGCGAGATCTATGCGCGCACGCCGGAGCTGCAGCCAAAGGGCTCGCTGGTCGACGACTACCTGCAGCTGAACGGCGACCTGCGCCGCGCCAACAACGCGACCCTCAAGGAGCTGGGGGCCAAGAGCGTGCCGAAGTTCCTGTGGGGTGAGACGTTCCTGCCGATGCAGAACGCCGCAGTGAAGGGCAGCTTCGCCGACCGGCGCGCCTACCTGTATGACGGCAAGCAGGTCGACACCCAGGACCACCTCGGCTTCGACCTGGCGAGCCTCGAGCGCGCCCCGGTGCAGGCGGCCAACGCGGGCACGGTGGTGCTGGCGCGCTACTTTGGCATCTTCGGCAACGCGGTGGTCATCGACCACGGCTTCGGCCTGCAGACGCTGTACGCCCACCTGTCGAGCATCGGCGTCAAGGAGGGCGACACGGTCGCCCGCGGCGCCGAAATCGGCCGAACGGGCGCCACCGGCCTGGCCGGCGGCGACCACCTCCACTTCACGACGGTGCTCCATGGCCTGCCGGTCAACCCGATCGAGTGGTGGGACGCCCACTGGATCCGCGATCGGTTGAAGCTGAAGGTGGGCGACACCCTGCCCTGGGCCGAGCAAGCGCCGGTCGCTCCGCCAGGAGCGCCTTGATTTTTCGACCGGATCCGCGCTCATATGCGCGCGTCGAAGCGAGGGAACGCATGGCCGCCAAGAAGTCGAAGAAGCCCGCCAAGAAGCCCGCCAAGAACGTAGCCAAGAAGGCCGCGCCCAAAAAGGCCGCCAAGAAGGCTGCGCCGAAGAAGGCAGCCAAGAAGGCCGCGCCCAAGAAGGCCGCGCCCAAGAAGGCCGCGCCCAAGAAGGCCGCGCCCAAGAAGGCCGCGCCCAAGAAGGCCGCGCCCAAGAAGGCTGCGCCCACCAAGGCCGCGCCGGCGAAGGCAGCGACGACGACGTCGTCGAAGTGGGACACGCCCATCATCAAGGAGAAGAAGACCTCCTCGAAGTGGGATCAGCCGGTGATCAAGACCGCGGCGTCGGCGGCCAAAGGTCCCGCGGGCGCGCGCGTTTGCTGGCACGACCTGATGACGACGGACCCGCGCCGCGCGCGCGAGTTCTACGCAGCGCTGATGCCGTGGAAGACGCGTCCCCAGATGTTGCAGCCGCTCGGTGAGACGCAGCGCATCGAGGCCGGCGGCACCGAGGTAGGCGGCATCGTGTCGCTGCCGGAGTCGGAGGGCATCGCCTCGCACTGGATGCCCTACGTGCAGGTCAAGAACCTCGACGAGGTCATCAAGCGCGCCAAGGAGCTCGGCGGCTTCGTGCCGGTGCCCGCCACCAAGCTCGACGGCGTCGGCCGCTTCGCGGTCATCGCCGACCCGCGCGGCGCGCACATCTCGCCCATCGAGCTGAGCGCCGCCATGCCGGTGCCGGCGGGCACGCAGCCCGGCTGGTCGACGTGGAACGAGGTGCTGAGCGACGACCCGACCGCGTCGGCGCGCTTCTTCGCCGGTGTGTTCGGCTGGAAGACGCAAGAGTCCGAGATGGGCGGTGTCGGCAAGTACATCATCTTCCTCGACGGCAAGGATCAAGTTGCCGGTGCCATGAAGGCGCCCGACGGGGTTGCGCCGCATTGGCTGTCTTACTGGGCCACCAACGACCTCGATCGCTCGCTCGCCAAGGTGAAAGAGCGCGGCGGCCAGGTGCCGATGCCACCGATGAACATTCCGAACATCGGCCGCGTCGCGGTCGCGGTCGATCCGACCGGCGCCTCCTTCGCTCTGCACCAGCCGGCCTGACGGAACAGGCAGCGTGAAGCTCGCGCTCGCGACAGTCCTCGGGCTCGCGCTGTTGCCGGCGACGCTCGCGCGCGCGCAGCTCGCGGTCGTGCCGACGCACGCCGACGACGATCCCGTGCAGAGCTGGTTGGTCGGCGCCGTCGTCGAGGCGGCTTCGTCGCACTGGCAGATGCTGTCGCCGCAGCTGTTGCCGGGCGAGCTCGGCCGGTGCCCCGCCAACGACGTGTCGTGCCTCGGCGACATCGCGCGCAGGCGCGGCGCGTCGCACCTGCTGATCGTGGGCGTGGCGCCGCTCGGCGCTCGCGACGCGGTCGTGTCGGCGCAGCTGTTCGCGGTCGGCGCCGATCGCCCGCTGTTCGAGGGCACCGTCGTCCAACCGGGAGACTCTGGCGACGACGACGACGGCCGCTCGGCGCTGCGCGAGCTGATCGCGCGCCTGGTAGCGACGCGCGGACCGCCGCCGGCGCGGCCGCGGCCGGCGCCGGCGCCGGTCGATCCGCCCGACGACGAGCCGGGCGCGCTCGGCATGACCGGGATGGGCGCGCTCGGCGCGGGCGCGGTCGGTGTGGGCGTCACGACCGTCGTCGCCGCGCTGCAGTTCTCCAACAGCTACGACTATCGGGGAGCGACGTCGACGGTGATGATCGGCGGTGGGGTCTCGGGCGTGCTCTTGCTCGGCGGCATCGTGCTGCTCACCATCGACTCGCTCTAACGTACCGGCAGCGCCAGGCGAACGGCGCTACTTGCACTTGCTGTCGACACAAAACCTCAGCGCGCCCTGGAACGCGAGGTTGCCTTTGTTGTTGAGCCAGTTGGACAGCATCGGCTTGCACGGGTTGCAGTGCGCGGCGATCGCTGCGACCTCCTCCATGGTCCTGGGCGCGGCGGGCTCCTCCTTCTTACGGTCGGCCTCCTCCTTCTTGCGCTCGGCGTCCTCCCTCGCCTTGCGCTCGGCCTCGTCCCTGGCCTTGCGCTTGGCCTCCTCGGCCTGGCGCGCCTGCAGCTCGCGCTCCGCCTCCCTGGCCCGCTCCTGCCGTTCGCGCGCCACGCGCTCGGCGCGCCGCTGATCGGCGAGCCGCTGCTCGCGGGGCGCGTCGGCGGCGAGGGCTTCGACGGGGAGGTCGGCAGCGGGCTCGACGGCGGGCGCCGGCGGCGGCATCGGTGCCGGCGGAGCGGCGACGGCGGCGGGGGCCGGTGGCACCGCCGCAACCGGGGGGGCCGCCGGCACCGGTGCCACGGGCGGCGCGGCGATCGGGACAACCTGCTCGTGGTCGCTCGAGCCGGCGTCTCGCTCGACGACGACGAACGCAATGACGCCCGCCACGACCAGCGCGCCGAGCCCCGCGACGACGACGGCCGGCGCGCGGCTCTTCGGCACCGACGACGCCGTCACCGCCTGGAGGTCGAGGTTCTTCACGACGGGCCTCGACCTGGTCTTCGCCGTGCCTTGCGGGCGCGACACCAGCTCTGTGTCCTCCGTCCTTGGCTTTGGCGCCTGAGCGTAGTCGGCAGGCGCCGAAGCCCCGGGCGACGAGGCGCGCGACGCCGAGGACTGCTCCACCGTCGAGCCGTGCTCGCGGGTGACCGACGAGGTGTCCTCTGGGGCCAGCAGCTTCTTCGGGTCGGTGGTCAGCCGGGTCGGATCCTGGTGCAGATCGCGCGAGCCGGGCGGGGGCATCGGCCCGTCCGGCGCCGAGCTCGATCGCTCGTCACGCATCAGGCGCGTCGATTGGTGCGCCGTCGAGGCGTCGTCACCCGCGCGAGCCAGCGACACGCTCTGGCTCTGCGTGTTCTCGAAGGTGGTGCGGAAGCTCGCCACCGTGACGCGGCCGTAGCGCGACATCATCTCGCGCTCTTTCTTGATCTCGTCGGCGAACAGCTCGGCGATGACGTCGCGCACGCCGCGCACGCCGGTGCCCGGGAAGCGCCAATGCAGGTGCGAGGCGAGCGCCTCGCGGAGGTCGCCGCAGGTGGCGAAGCGCTTCTTCGGCTCGGGGTGCAGCGCCTTGGCGAGGATCTTGGCGATCTCGGGATCGAGCGCTTGCCACTTGGGAGGTACGTAGCTGCCGCGGCCTGCCACCTGCCAGATGTCGTTTGCGGTCATGCCCTCGTAGAAGCGCTCGCCCGCCAACAGCTCGTAGGCGAGCACGCCGCAGGCGAACAGGTCGGCGCGGGCATCGATGGGGTCGCCGCGCGCCTGCTCGGGCGCCATGTACGCCATCTTGCCCATGACGACGTTCGGTTGGGTGCGCTCGACCTTGAGCTTGGAGGCGGCCAGGCCGAAGTCGATCAGCTTGACCTCGCCCTCGAAGGAGACCAGCACGTTCTGCGGGCTGACGTCGCGGTGCACCAGGTTGAGCGGCTCGCCCGTGATCGGATGGTTGCGCCGATGCGCGTAGTCGAGCGCTTCGAGCACCTCGCACACGACGTGAAGCGCGGTGGCGGCCGGGATGGTGCGCTCGCGTTGCCGACACCGATCCTGGATGGTGCGGATGTCGCGACCGGAGATGTACTCCATCGCCAGGTAATACTCGTCACCGACGCGCCCGACGTCGAAGACGTGGCAGATGTTGGCGTGGTTGAGCGTGACCACCACGCGCGCCTCGTCGATGAAGCGGGTGACGTACTCGCGGTCGCGCGTCAGCTCGGCGCGCAGCTTCTTGAGCACGCAGTAGCGCTCGAGACCGGCGATGGCGCCGAACTTGCCGAGATAGACCTCGCCCATGCCGCCGCGCGCGAAGCGCTGCAGCAGCAGGTACGAGCCGAACGGGCGCGGGAACGCATCCGGATCGTCGTCGTTGAAACTCTCGACGCTCGGTGATGCCTTGGACATCCGTCCGTTCCGGGTGGGGGTCTGCGCAGCCTACCATCCACCGCCAACGTGCGCGCACGACCCGCGATCTCACGGGGAAACGGCGCCGCCCGGCCGATGTCACGGCGAATGTACGGTCGGGGCGCACAGGCGGGCCTGTCGAGCGACCGGCAGCTGTAAACCCCATCCCTTTCAAGGTCGCCTGAACCGAGGCGGCGGCGGTGCCGCCGGCGCCGCTGTCGTGCCAGGTTCGCAGCCGGCCTCCGTGCGCGGCGCAGCAACGCTTGCCGTCGGAGCAGCGGCGTGCCGCGCCGGCCTTGGGCGCCGCTGCCGGGTCGGCCAGGCTGCCAACGCGCCATTGCCGTGGCAACGACGAGCAGGCACAG
>Ga0154820_1122_pt4 | contig 10353 bp, 9 predicted proteins | sample Rifle2008BG16ft_FD_116124 | JGI IMG/M metagenome (GOLD analysis project Ga0154820, IMG submission 116124) | Deltaproteobacteria bacterium RBG_16_71_12
CTGCGAGCTCGAGCTCTCGGAGAGCGACAACGGCTTCCAGCCGCCCTCGGGGCGCGGCATCGCGATCGTATCCGGCGGATCGCCGGTGCCGGGTTTGGGTCGGTGGACGCCGACGAGCTCGGCCACCGCGCCGAGCGCGAGCCCGACCTCCTGCATCGAGGCCGGCCGCGCATCGACGGTCTTCGCGAGGCACTCCTGGACGAGCAAGTCGAGCGGCTCGGGGATCCGGCGCTCGGGCGCGAGCGAGGACGGCAGCGGCGGTGGCGTGAGCAGGTGAGCCTTGACGATGTCGTTGGTGCTGCCCTCGAACGGCCGGCGGCCGGTCAGCAACTCGCAGAGCAACACGCCGAACGCGTAGATGTCCGTGCGGTGATCGCCGCCTTGCTGCTTGAGCAGCTCGGGCGCCATGTACAGCGGCGAGCCGACGACGGCCCCGGGCGGAACCTCCTTGCCCTCGCTGCCGTCGGCGGCGATGTCGAGCAGCTTCACGAAGTCCTGGTCGCCGTCGCGTCCGTTGCGGACGTCGGCCAGGAAGACGTTGGCGGGCTTCACGTCGCGGTGCACGATCGACGCGGCGTGCACGGCCTCGAGCGCCTCGGCGATCTGGCGCGCGATGTGCACGGCGCGCGGCAGGGCGACGCCCTCCTTGACGACGTCTGCGAGCGACCGGCCGCGCAGCAATTCGAAGGAGACGTACCGCCTGTTGCCCTTGTCGACGAGGTCGAGCACCACCACGACGTGTGGGTGCGCGCTCGCGCGCGCCGCGCGCGCCTCGGCGAAGAAGGTGGCAGGCACCGGGGCCGGCGCCACCTTCAGCACCACCTGTCGCTTCAGAACACCGTGCTCGGCGATGAAGACGCTGCCGCCCTCGCCTGAAGCCAGCGGGCGCTGCAGCCGGTACGGGCCGAGGATTTCGCCCGTGCCGGGCAGGGCGATCGACGCCACCACCCCAAGCTAGCACCCGGGGGCCTCGCCCTGCTCGTTTCCCTCCGCCGCGGGACGGCTTTTCTACCGGGCGTTTCCTGCTCGTGCGGCTCGGGTCACGCTTGTCAGGGGCAGCCCGCTTTGCGAGACCGGTCGCCATGGCCGCCACCGACTTCGCCCACCTCCACCTGCACACGCAGTACTCCTTCCTCGACGGCGCCATCCGCATCAAGGATCTGATCACGAAGGCGGTCGAGCTGAAGATGGGCGCCGTCGCCGTGACCGATCACGGCAACATGTTCGGCGCCGTCGACTTCTACCAGCAGGCGAAGGCCGCCGGCGTCAAGCCCATCCTCGGCATGGAGGCCTACGTCACCGGCCTGGTCGGTGAGACGCTGCACACCGACAAGGTGAAGGAGCACTTCCACCTGGTGCTGCTCGCCGAGAACGAGACCGGCTACGCCAACCTGAAGAAGCTCTCCTCGCGCGCCTTCATCGACGGCAAGTACTACTTCCCGCGCGTCGACAAGCACCTGCTCAAGGAGCACCACGAGGGCCTGATCGCCACGACCGCATGTCTCGGCGGCGAGGTCGGGCGCACCATCGCGTCCGGCGACCACGACAAGGCGCGCGCGGTCATCCGTACCCTCAAGGACATCTTCGGCGCGAACCAGCTGTTCCTCGAGGTGCAGCCGAACGGCATCGCCAAGCAGAACCTGGTGAACGCGCAGCTCGCGCAGTTCGCGGTCGACGAGGGGCTCGAGCTGGTCGCCACCAACGACTGCCACTACGTGACGCGCGATCAGCACGAGGCGCAGAACATCCTGATGGCGATCCGCCAGCAGCTGCCCTGGGGCGATCCGAAGCTCCACAAGCACGAGACCGACGCGTTCTACATCAGGAGCGGCGACGAGATGTGGAGCCTGTTGAAGGGCGACTACGCGCGCGCCTTCGAGAACGCCTGCGTCATCGCCAAGCGCTGCAACGTCAACTTGACGCTCGGCAAGTACTTCCTGCCGCAGTTCCCCATCCCCGCCGAGTACCAAGACGAGCCCGCGTACCTCACCGACCGCGCGCGGACCGGCCTCGAGCGGCGCTTCGGCGAGCTTCCCTACGCGGTCGACCGCGACCGCTACCGCGCGCGCCTGCAGACCGAGCTCGACTGCATCATCACCATGGGCTTCGCCGGCTACTTCCTGATCGTGCAGGACTTCATCAACTGGTCGAAGGGCAACGGCGTGCGCGTGGGACCCGGGCGCGGCTCGGGCGCCGGCTCGCTGGTCGCCTACGCCCTGCGCATCACCGACCTCGACCCCATCCCCTACCACCTGTTGTTCGAGCGCTTCTTGAACCCCGAGCGCGTCTCGATGCCCGACTTCGACGTCGACTTCATGCAGGAGCGGCGCGGGCGTGTCATCGAGTACGTCGCCGGCAAGTACGGGCGCGAGCGGGTCGGTCAGATCGCGACCTACGCGGGTTTGAATCCGAAGAGCGCCATCAAGGACGTCGCGCGCACACTCGGTATCTCGTTCACCGAGGTGAACGAGCTGACCAAGCCGATGCCGCTCTTGATCGACGGCAAGAAGCCCGAGTTCGACAAGGCGCTCGAGTTCGCGCCCAAGCTCAAGGAGCTCGCCGCCAGCGACGAGAAGTACCGGAAGGTCATCGACGTCGCGCGCTCGCTCGAGGGCCTCTATCGCCAGGCGGGCATGCACGCAGGCGGCGTGGTCATCGGCGAGAAGCCGCTGGTCGAGTACGTGCCGCTGTTCTCGGGCAACAACAACGAGCTGATCACGCAGTTCGACAAGGACAAGGTCGAGGCCGTCGGCCTGGTCAAGTTCGACTTCCTCGGCTTGAAGACGCTCGACGTCATCGAGAGCGCCGAGGCGCTCGTCAACGCGCGGATCGAGCGCGAGAACCAGCTGCCGCCCGATCAGCGCGAGCGCGCCGCGCGGGCACACCCACACGCGCTGCGCGCGTTGAAGGCCCTCACCCCCAACCGCGCTCCCGGGGCAGGGAACGGGGAGTCGAAGATCCCGCCGCTGGTCGTCGACCTGCTGCACATCGACGAGGACAAGGTCTACAAGCTGATCGCCGCCGGCGACACCGCGGGCGTGTTCCAGGTGGAGTCTTCCGGCATGCGCGACATGTGCCGCAAGCTCAAGCCGACCTGCTTCGAAGACATCGTCGCCGGTGTGGCGCTCTACCGCCCGGGCCCGATGGAGGCGGGCATGCTCGAGGACTTCATCGATAGAAAGCACGGCAAGAAGAGGGTCGAGTACCCGCACCCGCTGCTCGAGCCGGTGTTGCAGCCGACCTACGGCACGTTCGTCTACCAGGAGCAAGTGATGCAGGCGGCGCAGGTGCTCGCCGGCTTCACCCTCGGTGGCGCCGACCTGCTGCGGCGCGCGATGGGCAAGAAGAAGAAGGAGGAGATGGACAAGCAGAAGGGCGCCTTCGTGTCCGGCTGCGCCACCAACGACATCTCCCCGCAGAAAGCGAGCGACATCTTCGACACCATCGAGAAGTTCGCCGGCTACGGCTTCAACAAGAGCCACTCGGCGGCGTACGCGCTCATCACCTACCAGACCGCGTACCTGAAGTGTTTCTACCCAATCGAGTTCATGGCCGCGCTGCTCACCACCGAGGTCTCTTCGACGGACAACGTGGTCAAGTACATCCACGAGGCGCGCGCCCACGGCATCGAGGTGCAGCCGCCCGACGTCAACATCTCGGCCAAGTCGTTCTCGGTGGACTACACCGTCGACGAGGCGCTGCGCACGCGCCGGAAGCACCGTCACACCGCGTACGGACGCATCCGCTTCGGGCTGTCGGCGGTCAAGGGCCTCGGCGACGCCGCGCTCGAGTCGATCCTCGAGGCGCGCGCCAAGGTGGGACGCTTCACGTCGCTGTACCAGTTCCTCGAGGAGCTGTCGGGCAAGGTCAACTCCAAGATCCTCGAGGTGCTCGTCAAGTCGGGCGCGATGGACGGCTTCGGGCGCCCGCGCCGGCAGCTCTTCGAGTCCTCCGAGCGCGCGCTCGAGGTGGCGACGCAGAAGAGGAAAGAGAAGGAGAGCGGCCAGACCAGCCTGTTCGACATGCTCGGCGGCGGCGGCGCCTCCGCGCCCGAGGTCTACGCCGACGTCGGCGAGTGGGCCATCAACGAGAAGCTGCAGCACGAGCGCGAGGCCGTCGGCTTCTACCTGTCGGGGCACCCGCTCGACCGCTACCTCGACGACGCCAAGAAGCTCGGCGCCGTGCCCACCGTGGATCTCCTGCAACTGCGCCACAACTCCGAGGCCGCCATCGTGGGCATCGTGGTCAGCCTCAAGGAGAAGAAGCTCAAGACCGGCGACGGGCGCTGGGCCATCGTCACGCTCGAGGACACCTTCGGCCAGGCGGAGGTCTTGTGCTTCTCGCGCGTCTACGAGTCGGCCGAGGCGCTCTTGAAGGACGGCGCGCCGGTCTTGGTCAAGGGCCGCGCGCTCATCGACGACGTCGATGACGAGGGCAAGCAGCTGCAGCCCAAGATGCGCGCCGAGAGCGTCGAGCTGTTGAGCGCGGCGCAGATCGCGCGCACGCGCTTCCTCGACGTCTTGGTGGAGGTGCCGCGCGCCGCGGGCGCGCCGCCGCCGTCCGATCGCTTCGATCCCAAGGCCGGCGCCGACGCCGACCGCGCCGACGACGCCACGCTGGTCCTGCTCGAGAAGCTGGCGCGTGCCTGCGAGCAGCACCCGGGCAGCGTGCCGGCGCGCGTGCACCTCGAGATGCCGGCGGGGTATCGCGTGACGGTGCAGAGCGGTGATGGCAAGCGGGTGGTACCGAGCGACGAGCTGATCGCGGCGCTCGAGAGCATCAAGGGCGTCACCGGGGTCGTGCGCACCTAGACGGCGGAGCGGGGACCAGGGGTCGCCGCCGCGGCGCGGTCCTGCGGGGCGCCGCTTCGACGACCCCTGCTCCCCGCTCCTTGGTGCCGGGTCGAGGGCGGCGAACAACGGCGAATGACGGAGCGCCGGGGTGGATGTGCGCCACCTCTTGCCGTGTCGTTCGCCAAAGCGCTGGAACCCGGGCTATTGAAGAAGCAGGATTCACGAGGGAGCCTCGATGTCGGAAGCTCTGCAAGCGTATCTGCGCGACCTCAAGACCTCGCTCGAGGCGAAGGACCCGCGGACCGCGAAGCTCGCGCCGGCGACGCTGCTGTTCTCGTTCCCCGGCGACGGCCAGATCACCGTCGAGATCGGGACGACCAACGTGCGCGTCGTCGAAGGTGATGTGCGCGATCGCGACGACGCCGATCAACGGTCGCTGATGCTGCGCACGCCGCTCTCAACCTGGCTGCAGATTTGCGGCGGCGAGGTCGACCTCGCGAACGCGGACGTCGACATGCTCGGCGATTCATCCGTAATCGGTTAGCGGCGTGACGTCGAGGTCGCGCGTGGTGCCGTCGGCGTAGCTGGCGGGAATTGCAGTGAGCCAGGGTCCCTGATCGGATCGGGTTGCGACACACCAACCCCACCAAGGCCCCATGGCTCGACGACAACCTATCGAGATCGCCAAGACCCTCAAGCACCTTCTGCCCAAGAGGCGCATCACGGCCTTGGCCAAGGAGGTCGGGGCCACGCAGCGGGAGCGGAAGGTCGGCTCGGCGGCGTTCGTCTTGTCGCTCATCCTCGGCTTCGGGGTCGGCAACCTGCGCACGCTCGCCAGCCTCCGGCGGGCGTTCGAGCACGCCACGGGCACCACGGTCGTCCCCTCGTCCTTCTACGACCGCTTCAGCCCGCGCCTCGCGAAGCTCCTGAAGGCGCTCCTGGACGACGTCATCGGCAGGGTCGGTAAGTCGGACGGCAAGATGCGCGGTGTTCTCGCGCAGTTCAAGGACGTGCTCCTGTCGGACTCCACGATCATTCGCCTGCACGACCTGTTGCAACGCTCCTACCCGGCCTGTCGAACCAACCACACGCTGGCAGCGATCAAGGCGCACATCGTCATGAGCGTCCGCGGCATCGGACACGCGCGGCTCAAGCTGACGTCGGAGCGCGTCCACGACGGGCCCGTCCTCCGGGCCGGCACCTGGGTGAAGGATCGCCTGCTCCTCTTCGACAAGGGCTACTACCGCTTCCAGCTCTTCGCCTGCATCCATAGCCAGGGCGGGTTCTTCATCACCAAGCTGAAGGACAAGGCCAACCCCATGATCACCGGCCAGCACCGCGTGTGGCGAGGGGCGTCGGTCCCCGTCGTGGGCCAGCGACTCCAGGCTGTCCTCGGCCGCCTGCAGCGCGAGGTCATCGACCTTCAGGTGGACCTCCGATTCCACAAGCGCGCGTACAACGGCAAGCGCAGCGGCGCCTCGTTCCCGTGCCGGCTCGTCGGCATCAAGAATCAGGAGACCGGGGCGTACTGGCTCTACGTCACCAACATCCCGCCGACGAAGCTCGATGCCCTCGACATTGGCAGGACCTACTCGGCACGCTGGCTCGTTGAGCTGTTCTTCCGCGAGCTGAAGACGAGCTACCGTCTGGACCAGATGCCGTCGAGCAAGCGCCACATCGTCGAGGCCCTCATCTACGCCGCGCTCCTCACGATGGTCGCGAGCCGCGTCCTCCTCGAGCACTTCCGTTCCCTCATGGCCGTCGACCGGCGCCAGCGGATCCCCGAGGAGCGCTGGGCCGGTCTGTTCGCCACCAAGGCCAGCGACATCCTCGCCATCCTCGTCCGGCCACCTCGCGACGCCGACGTCCTCGAGCGCTACCTGGTACCGTTCCTGGTCGCGGAGGCCGTCGACCCGAACGTCGCTCGATATCGGCTGCTGGGGCGCGTCGAGGCTGGGCATGCCGACTAACCGATCACCGATGCAGCTCGATGATCCGTCGTGGGCCACGGCGTGGCAGCCTCCGTTCTCCGCGGACGACGCACGTCCTCTCGCGCTCGTCGCGCTCAGCTCCACGTTTCAGGATCAGCTGGCAGCGCTCGCACGCATTCGCGACGCGCTGACGTCACTGCCGCTGCGCGCGATCCTCACGCTTGGACCGGGCCTCGCCGACCGAACGCTCGACTCCACGAAGAATGTCGCGGTGATGCGCGCGGCGCCGCACGCGCGGATCCTGCGCGAAGCCGCGGTGTGCATCTCGCATTGCGGGCATGGCACCACGCTCAAGGCGTTGTCGGCGGGCGTGCCGCTCGTGTGCATGCCCTTCGGCCGCGATCAGGGTGACAACGCGGCGCGCGTGGTGTTCCACGGCGCCGGCGTTCGTCTCGATCGGGACGCGACGATCGACGAGATTGCGCGCGCGGTCACCACAGTGCTCGGTGACGCGCGCTATCGCGCGGCGGCATTGCGCATGGCCGACCGCTTGGCGGCGGAGGCGCGCGAGGACGTGTGCGTGCGTGAGCTCGAGGCGCTCGTGTTGACCCCGTCGCGCGCTGCGTGACGGGTGCACGTAACGCTGCGAGCACACCCGCACGCCGGTGCACCTGGGCGGCATCGAGGTTCCGGGCACCTTGCCAGCAGCGCGCGGGCGTTCGAGCGTGTGGGGATGCAGCAGGTGCGGTGGTTTCCGACGCCGCTGCCAGCGGACGTCCCGCCCGGATCGGTGCGGCGGTTCGTCGAGCGCCATGTGGTCGACGATGGCCGGCGCTCCCTGGTGGCGCTCGCGCTCTCCGGCGCGCACGCCTACGGCTTTCCGTCACCCGACTCCGACCTCGATCTCAAGGCCATCCACCTGGTGCCCATCCGCGCGCTGGTCGGGTTGCGTGGGCCACCCACACCGCCCGAGCACACGGAGATCTTCGAAGGCAGGGAGATGGACTGCTCGTCGCACGAGCTTGGTCAGGCCGCGCAGCTGTTGCTCAAGGGCAACGGCAACATGCTCGAGCGCGTGCTCGCGCGGCTCCCGCTCGTCGACACTCCGCTGTTGGAACAGCTGCGCGTGACGACGGCGCGCAACCTGAGCCGGCGCGTGCACCACCACTACCGCGGCTTCTTGCATCAGGTGGTGAAGGAGCTCGAGCAGGAGGCCGCCGCGGCGGTGCGCAAGGCGAAGCGATTCTTGTATGCCTACCGCGTGGCGCTCACCGGCGTGCACGCGCTGCTCGAGGGCGACATCGAGCCCGATGTGCGGGTACTTGCACCGCGCTACGGCCTCGCCGCCGAGGTGGACACGCTGATCGTCTGCAAACAGAGCGCCGAGCTCGCCCTGCTGACCGAGGACGCGGCGCGCCCGTATCAGGCGCGGCTGCCACGGCTGTTCGACCTGCTCGACGATGCGGCGGCAGGCTCGCCGCTCCCCGAGAGTCCCGCTCACGCCGACGAGATGGAGCAGCTGGTCATCGACGCCCGTCTGCGGTGCTGAAATGTCGACGCGCGAGCAGTGTCGGCAGGAGCAGGCTGCCGGCGCCCGCACTCGCGAACACGGCCTCGCCGACGTTGCCGAACGCCAGGCACAGCAGCAGATCGACCCCGCCCCACGCGAGCACGCCCCAGAAGACCGCGTGCCAGGCCCAGCGCTCGCGTTTGCGCCACGGAATCGCGACTACGAACCACAGCGTCACGACCCACCCGATGACGCCGGCGGCGGTCACCCCCATCAGGAACGCGTGGTGGCGCAGCGCTTCGGGCGGCAATGGGCGACCGCCCCAGAAGGTCGCCTCGTACGTCGCGTTGTACGTGGTCATGAGCGGGCCAGTCGGAAAGAACATCAGCACGCCGCTCATGAGCAGCGAAAGGACGAGCCCTGCCTGCAGCCAGCGCGTGGTCAGTGCGAACGACATCGCGACCCTCCGCTGCATTGTAGCGGGTCAGTCGGAACGTGCCTCACGATGCCTTCGCGGACATGAGGCGGCACCAGTCGGCCATCGACCTCAGCGTGTTCCACCAGCGCGCGCGGCCGGATATTGGCGCTCGTCGTAGCTCAACGCGGCGCGGTGCATTGCATCGCGGAGGGCTTCCGTTGCCCGACCTTCTTCAGCCGCGACGCGTGGATCCACGCGCGTACCATGTCCTGGTCCACCTCGATGACGCGCTCGCCGACCTTCTCGTCTTGCTCCCAGATCGGCTCCTTGTGGAGGACCGGCGGCGGCTGCGCAAACACCTCGACCCACTCGCCGTCGACGCGCTCGCCCATGACCACCTTGCTGCCCACCGGCACCGCTGCGACGACCTTCTTCTTCGGCGCTTCGCGCAGGTTCACGGTCGGATCTTTCGGATCGACGACCTCATGGACCTCGACGAGCTCGACGCCCTTGTCGCCACAAACATCGATCGGGGCGGCCCACGGCGGTGCAGCGACAAGGAGCATGAGGATGGCGTGCATCGCGCGAGACTCAAAGAGCGCGCGCGATCCGTCAACCGCCGCCGTCGTTGTACACCATGCCGACACCAGTGGCTCGACCTGCGCCCGCGGCCGCTCCGCCTCGACGTTGTCGGTTGCCGAACCCGATCAGGCGGCGGGCGTGTTTCGCAGCCACCGCCAGAGGGACGCGGGCGTGGGGCGCAGCCAGAACAGCGCGCGACGCAGCCGCTTGCGATCGGTGGCCTCGACCGCCGCGAGGAGGTCGGTGAGCAGCAGGATGCCGTAGCCGCGTTGGCCCTGGCGCTTGGCGACGCGCGCGCGATCGACGGCGAGGTCGACGCGGCGCGGCTCGAGTCGCAGGTGCGCGTCGAGGATGCGCGCCGACGCGGAGAGGTGGTCGCGCTTGGTGAAGTGCGGACGAGCCTCGTCGAGCGCCTTGTGCGCATCCTTGTGCTTGTCGCGCACCACGTACATCGCCGAGATGCTCAGCCACGCTTCGACGTCGAGCGGCGCGTGCACGACCGCTTGCTTCAAGAGCGCGATCGCGCGGTCGGTGAAGCCCTTCTCGTGGTAGCCGAGCGCGCCGGCGCGGAAACTCTGCGACGCCGCCTCGATGTCGCCGCCCTCGGCGAGCAGTTGGGCGAGCTTGCCGTGCACCTCGCAGTCGTCGGGCGCGAGCGTCAGCAGCTCCCGATACAGCTCGATCGCGCGCTTGCGCTTGCCCTTGCCGCGCGCCTCCGCCGCTTCCTCGACCAGGCGGCGGCGCTGAAGGCGCAGCGCTGCTGCGTCCTGCTGATCCTCCGTAGGGCGCGGCGCGGCGGTCACCCATCGAGGATAGGCCTTCTCATGCACCCCGTCTCCTCGTGCGTCCCGTTGAGGGCGGCGCGCCAGGTACGACGCCATGGCGCGTCGGCGCACGCGAGCAGGCGCGATTGGCGCTGCGCGTGGCCGGACGGCATGCTGCCGGTATGGAGCCGCTGCGCGCCGAGCGCGTCGTCATCGCGAGGAGCGTGCTCGAGCATGCGCCCAGCCGCGCCCGGCTCGACGCCATGCGACCGCACGTCGAGGCCGCCCGCACCGACGTGCTTGACGACGACGACGTCGAGCGGCTGCTCGTCGAGCTCGGCCCGCGCGCCGGCCG
>Ga0154820_1239_pt5 | contig 10265 bp, 11 predicted proteins | sample Rifle2008BG16ft_FD_116124 | JGI IMG/M metagenome (GOLD analysis project Ga0154820, IMG submission 116124) | Deltaproteobacteria bacterium RBG_16_71_12
AGCCACGGCGCCGCCGCCGTCATCAACACGCGCGGCAAGGACGTGAAGGCGGTGCGCGAGGAGGCGAGCAGGCTCGCCAAGGGCTTCGGCGCCGACCCTTGGCGCACGCGCATCTTCGAGTGCGCGGGACTGCCGGCGACCCAGGAGATCGCGTTCTCGCTCATCGGCCGCGGCTCGACCATGGTGCAGGTGGGCTTCACGCCCGAGCGCGTCAACGTGCGCCTGTCGAACCTGATGGCCTTCGACGCGACGGTGCACGGCACCTGGGGCTGTCCTCCCGAGCAGTACCCCGAGGTCTTGAAGCTCATCGCCAGCGGCAAGATCGCGCTGCAGCCCTTCTGCGAGGTGCGCCCGATGCGCGAGATCAACGCCGTGCTCGACTCCATGCGCGCGCACGCGCTCACCCGCCGCGTCACCCTCGACCCGCGCCTCTGACCTCCCGACCCGTCACAGCATAGGAGCACGCCATGGCCCTCACCCTCAGGAACCACGAGCTGGTCGCCGACTACGCCTTCTCGCTCATCAAGTACGAGACCAGGCCGGTGCTCGACAACGCCGGCAAGGAAGTGCCCGGCCTGCACCAGGTGTGGATCTCGCTCAACAACCCCAAGCAGCTCAACAGCTACACGACCGACACGGTCAAAGAGGTCATCCTCGCCTTCCGCCGCGCGAGCTGCGATCGCCGCGCGGTCGCCGTCGTCTTCACCGGCGTCGGCGATCGCGCGTTTTGCACGGGCGGCAACACCGAGGAGTACACCACGTACTACGCCGGCCGCCCGCTCGAGTACGCGCAGTACATGCGCTTGTTCAACGACATGGTCACGAACATCCTGCTCTGCGACAAGCCGGTCGTGTGCCGCGCCAACGGCATGCGCATCGGCGGCGGGCAGGAGATCGGCATGGCCTGCGACTTCACCGTCTCGGGTGATCACGCGCGCTACGGGCAGGCGGGGCCGAAGCACGGGTCGGCGCCCGACGGCGGCAGCACCGACTTCCTCGACCTCTACGTCGGCGTCGGCCGCGCGCCCGAGTCGCTGGTGTTGTGCGAGCCCTGGTCGGCGCACAAGGCGATGCATTACGGCGTCGTCAACGAGGTGGTGCCGGTGCACAAGAAGAAGGACGGCAGCTTCATCGCCAACCCGTACGTCGTCACCGAGCACTTTCTCGACGAGTACGGCCGCGTGGTCTACGGCGACTTCAAGGAGGGCGAGGCCAAGGACAAGGCCAAGGCGACCGCCGGCGAGTGCGAGATCGACCTCTCGCTCCTCGACAAGGCCACCAACGCGCTCGTCACCAAGCTGCTCTACACCTTCCCCGACTGCACACGGAAGACGCTCGAGAGCTTCCGGAAGAAGAAGCTCGAGGTGTGGCAGAAGAACTGCGAGACCAGCCGGAGCTGGCTGTCGCTCAACATGAACACCGAGGCGATGGCGGGCTTCCCGGCCTTCCACTTCGGCGAGGGCAAGGAGCGCGAGATCGACTTCGCGCAACTGCGCCGCCGCGTGGCAGAGGGCGCGCGCTTCGACCAGAAACTCGTCGAGGAGGTGCTGCCGCCCTCGGCGCGCGGCCCCTTCAAGAAGCTGATGGAAGGCTGAGCGCCGTCCCCCCTTTGGGGATGCGGCACGACGAGGAGGCGGCGATGACCGGGCTGGTGCGCACTGAGATGCTCGAAGAGGGACGCGTACAGCGCGTGGTCCTTGCGGGCGGCAAGGGCAACATCTTCTCGACGGCGATGATGGCCGCCGTCTCTACCGCGCTCGGCGAGCACAAGGACGACCCCAAGCTCAAGCTGGTGGTGCTCGAGGGCGAGGGCGCGCACTTCTCGTTCGGTGCCTCGGTGGAGGAGCACAAGAAGGAGCAGGCACCCGCGATGCTCACCTCCTTCCACCGCTTCATCCGCGCCCTCGCCGCCAACCCGGTGCCGGTGGCGGCGCTGGTGCGCGGGCAGTGCTTGGGTGGCGCTTTCGAAGTGGTGTGCGCATGCCACTTCGTCTATTGCACCAGCGACGCCAAGTTCGGCTGCCCCGAGGTCAAGCTCGGTGTGTTTCCACCGGTGCTCGCGGCCATCGGCCCGCTGCGCCTCGGCCATGCGCTGTGCGAGCGCCTGGTCATGACGGGCGCCACCATCGGCGCCGAGGAGGCGGTGCGCTGCGGATTCGCCAGCAAGATCGTGGTCGACGAGGCCGAGCTGTTCGCCTGGTACCGCGAGCAACTGGCGCCGCTCTCTGCGTTCGCCATTCGGCAGGCCGCCAAGGTGGCGCGACGCGCGGGCGGCATGCTGCATGCGCTCGAGGGCGCGCTCGACGTCGCGGAGCGGCAATACGTCGACGAGCTCTTGCCGAGCCACGACGCCAACGAGGGCATCGCCTCCTTCCTCGAGCGCCGCAAGCCATCCTGGGAGGACCGCTGATGGCGCGTCCGTCCCGCAAAGCGGAGGGACGCCTCGAGATCCTCGAGGCCGCCGCGGGCGTGCTCGCCAAGCACGGCTTCCACGGCATGTCGATGCGCGACCTCGCCAAGGCGCTCGGCAAGACGCCGGCCGGCTTCTACAACTACTACGAGTCCAAGGAGGAGCTGCTCGCCGACTTGCAGCAGCGCGCCTTCGAGACGCTCGTGCAGTCGGCGACCGCGGCGGTGGCTCAGGGCATCTCGCCCGTCGACAAGCTGTACGCGTTCATCCAGCAGCACGTGCAGTACGTCGCGAGCAACCACGCGATCATGCAGGTGCTGATCCAGGAGGCGCACGCGCTGCCGCCCAAGCAGCGCGCCGCCGTGCGGGCGGTCAAGGAGCGCTACTACGCGATCGGCCGCGACGTCGTCGCGGGCGTGCTCGACGAGGCCGCGTGCACACCGAAGAAGCACAACGGCAAGCGCCCGCACGTCGACCCGCTGGAGCTCGAGCGCCAGACCTACGCGTTGTTCGGCATGATCAACTGGACCTACGGCTGGTATCGCCCTGCGGTGCACGGCACGCCGCAGGTGCTCGCGCACACGCTGCACCGCCTGCTGCTGTGCGGCCTGCGACCGGGCTGTCCGATGCACGACGCCAACGCCGACGTCACCGAGACGGTGGAGCGCCTGGCCGGCAAGAAGCCCCTTCCTCTGTTGCAGCTCGCCAAAGCCCCGGGAGAAAGCGCATGACCGCAGAGCCCTCCGAGACCTACACCGATCCAGCGGCCGCCGTGCTCAGGCGCGCCCAGGCGCTGGTCGCCGACTACGGCACCGCTCCCGTCAAGGCGTGGAAGGACAAGAACCCGGGCGCGCTCGCCGTCGGCCACCTGCCGATCTACACGCCGCGCGCCCTGCTCGAGGCCATCGGGGTGCTGCCCGTCGCCATCTACGGCGCAGGCGACAAGGACATCATCCGCGGCGACTCGTACTTTCAGAGCTACATCTGTCATATCCCGCGCAGCACCATCGAGCTCGGCCTCACCGGCATGCTCGACTCGCTCGACGGCATGATCTTTCCGGCCATCTGCGACGTCATCCGCAACCTGAGCGGCATGTGGCAGATGCTGTTCCCGCAGAAGTGGGCGGCATACCTCGACCTGCCGCAGAACTTTCGCCCCGAGGTGGGCGGCCGCTTCTACCAGCTCGAGCTCAAGCGCATGGCGCGCGAGCTTCATGCGCGCGGCGCCAAGGCCCTCACCGACGAGGGCCTGCGCGCGGCCATCAAGGACGAGAACCGGCGCAGGGTCGCGCTCGACAAGCTCGCGGCCCTGCGCCGCGACGCCTCGTGGCGCGTGCCGGCCTCGGAGGCCTACCTGGTGACGCGCGCGGGCGGCGCCATCAGCGCGCGCGAGCACGCGGCGCTCGTCGAGGAATACGTGGCGGCGGCCGACATGCGCACCGGCCAGCCCAAGGACAACGTGCGCGTGGTGCTGGTCGGCTCCTTCTGCGAGCAGCCGCCCTTCGGCCTGATCAAGAGCCTCGAGCGCGCGGGCTGCGACATCATCTCCGACGACCTGCAGCTCGGCCTCGACTACCTGGAGGGCATGATCGACGAGGCTGGCAGCCCGCTCGACGCGCTCGTCGCCGCCTTCCTGCACAAGGGCAAGGCGACCGCCTCGCGCTACATCGGCGAGGGCACCAAGGGGGCGGCGCTGCTCGCGCAGGTCAAGCGCGCCAAGGCCGACGGCGTCATCTTCGCGGCGGCGTCGTTCTGCGACCCGGCGCTGCTCGATCAGCCGATGCTCGAGGCCGCCTGCGAGGGCGCGGGCGTCCCCTTCACCTCGTTCAAGTACGCCGAGAACACCGGACAGTTCCAAGTCATTCGTGAACAGGCTGGCGCCTTCTCCGACGCCGTGCGCCTGTGGGAGTCAGCGGCATGAGCCTCGTCACCATCGGATCGAAACCCAACAAGGGCGGCGTCGCGGCAACCGAGGGCTCGACCGTCACCGTGCCGGTCACCAAGGACGCGAGCCAGCAGCGCCAGAAGCGCATGATCGCGAACCACTTCGACCGGCTGTCGACGGCGAAGGAAGACGGCAAGAAGGTCGCGTACACCTTCGTTCCCGGCAACCTGACCGAGCTGATGGGCGCCTTCGAGATGCTGCCGGTGCTGCCCGAGATCAACGCGCTGCAGTCGGGCATGCGCGGCAAGAGCGGCGCCTACATCAGCGAGGCGGAGCGCGGCGGCCACAGCGAGGACGTGTGCAGCTACGTCAAGTGCGACATCGGCATGCTGCGCACCGGCAACGTCGGACCGACCGGCAAGACCCTGCCCAAACCCGACCTGTTGCTGCTCAGCTACACGGGCTGCTTCACCTTCATGAAGTGGTTCGAGCTCTTGAAGGCCGAGTACGACTGCCCGGTGGTGATGCTGCACGTGCCCTATCAGGCCGACGGCCAGATCACGCCCGAGATGCGCCAGTACGTCGTCGACCAGCTCAAGAGCGACGTCATCCCGCAGATGGAGCAGATCACGGGGCGCAAGCTCGACCTCGACAAGCTGTCCGAGCAGCTCGGGCGCTCGCGGCGCGCCGAGGACGCGCTCGTCAAGGTCTGGGAGTCGGCCCAGAACAAGCCCTCGCCCATCGACGGCTACTTCGGCGGCGTCTACTACATCGGGCCCATCTTCTCGGCCTTCCGCGGCAGCGAGGACGCGGTCGCGTACTACGAGGAGCTGCTCGCCGAGGTCGATGAGCGCATCAAGACCGGCGAGGGGCCGATGACGCCCGCGGGCGTCATGAACAACCAGAAGTACCGGCTCGTCGTCGAGGGTCCGCCGTCGTGGACCCACTTCAACGAGTTCTGGAACATGTTCTCGAACGAGGGCGCCATCGCGGTCGCGTCGACCTACACGCGCGTCGGTGGCCTGTACGATCAGGGCTTCCGCCACGATCCGCAGGACCCGCTCGGCACGCTCGCCGACTACTGCTTGGGCTGCTACACCAACCGCTCGCTGCCGAGCCGCATCGACCTGCTCGAGAAGTACATCAAGAGCTACTCGGCCGACGGCTTCCTCATCAACTCGGTGAAGAGCTGCAACTCGTTCTCGGCCGGCCAGCTGATGATCCTGCGCGAGCTCGAGAAGCGCACCGGCGTGCCCGGCGCCTTCGTCGAGAGCGACCTGGTCGACCCGCGCTACTTCGGCAAGGCCAACATCGAGAACCGGCTGCAGAGCTACCTGCAGATGCTCGAGGCCCGTCGCCTCGGCAACATCGCCTCGTCGGGCTCCTCGCCCGCCGTGATCGGGAGCGCGCCATGAGAGTCTGTGTCGGCGTCGATCTGGGCTCCACCACCACCAAGGCCATCCTGATCGACGAGGGTGGTCAGATCGTGGGCAAGGGCATCACCAACAGCCGCTCGAACTACGAGGTGGCGAGCGCGGTGGCGCGGGACGAGGCGGTGACCTCGGCGCGCTTCAACCTGCTCGCGCGCAAGCTCGAAGCGCTGCGCGGCGAGGGCTCGGGCGACATCCACGCGCTCGACGAGAAGTTGCGTTCGGCGTTTCGCCTCGAGCTGTACGTGGACGAGCTGGCCGCGCTGCGCCAGCGCGTCACCGAGGTGGTGGCGGCCTCCGGTCCGCGTGGCAGCGCGCAGGTCAAGGACGCGCTCGTCGGCATCTTCGACCGCATGGAGCATGACGCCCCCGCGATGTTCCTCGGCGGTGACGCGCGCAAGAGCGATTTCTTCCGCGACATCGCGGGCGCGGCCTTCATGCACGCGGCCGAGAAGCTCGCCGGCGAGCGCGCCATGCGCTTCGAGGATCTGACCTGGCCCTTCGATCGTGCCATCCTCGACGTCGAGACCGAGCTGCGCGAGCTCGACTTCGCCGCCACCCTCGGCCGCGCGGCGCGCCGCATCGCCGGCGGCATGCCCGAGGTCGCCAAGAAGCGCCTGTTCGACATCGTCGACTCGGTCGGCACCGAGCCGATCGACGAGATCGCCTTCTCCGGCACCGGCTACGGCCGGCAAACGCTGCCCTTCCCCAAGGCCGCGGTGCGCTCGGAGATCCTGTGCCACGGCCGGGGCGCGCACCGGTACTTCCCGGGGACGCGCACCGTGCTCGACATCGGCGGGCAGGACACCAAGGCCATCCAGGTCGACGACAAGGGCGTGGTGACGACCTTCCAGATGAACGATCGCTGCGCGGCCGGGTGTGGCCGTTATCTCGGCTACATCGCCGACGAGCTCAACCTCGGCCTGCACGAGCTCGGGCCGCTCGCGATGAAGTCGTGCAAGAGCGTGCGCATCAACTCGACCTGTACCGTGTTCGCCGGCGCTGAGCTGCGCGAGCGCCTGTCGCTCGGCGAGGAGCGGGAAGACATCCTGGCCGGCCTGCACAAGGCCATCATGCTGCGCGCCATGAGCCTGCTGGCCCGCTCGGGCGGCGTGAAGAGCGAGCTGACCTTCACCGGCGGCGTCTGCAAGAACGAGATGGCCACCAAGGTGCTGCGCGAGCTGGTCGACGAGAACTACGGCAACGAGATCACCCTCAACGTCCACCCCGACTCGATCTTCATGGGCGCGCTCGGCGCCGCGCTGTACGCGCTCGACGACCTCAAGGCGGGCAAGGCCAGCCTGCTCGTCGTCAAGCGGCCAGACAAGAAGGCGTTGAAGTCATTCGCGCAGCCCGACGATTCCTGCGCCAGCTGCGGTTGATCAAGGAAGGGACTGTGCCATGACGACGAACGACGACGCACCCTGGGTCTACTCCGCCGGCATCGACATCGGCGCCGGCGCCGTGAAGGTGGTGATGACGAAGAGCCGTGCGGGCGAGCACGGCGAGATCATCACACGCGTGTGCGAGCGCATCCGCCGCCGCAACGTCTACGAGCTCGCGCAGCGCGTGTTCGACGATGCGTGCAAGAGCGCGGGCGTCAAGCCCGACCAGCTCGTCTACGTCGCATCGACCGGCGACGGCGAGGCGGCGGAGAAGTTCGCCACCGGACACTTCTACTCGATGACCACGCACGCGCGCGGCGCGCTCTTCCTCGAGCGGGACGCGCGCGCGGTGCTCGACATCGGCGCCTTGCACGCGCGCGCCATCAAGATCGACGACCGGAGCAAGGTGCTCAACCACCGCATGACCTCGCAGTGTGCGAGCGGCACCGGCCAGTTCGTCGAGAACATCGCGCGCTACCTGGGCGTGCCGCTCGAGGACGTGGGCGGTCTCTCGCTCAAGGCGACCGCGCCCGAGCAGGTGAGCGGTATTTGCGCGGTGCTGGCCGAGACCGACGTCATCAACATGGTGAGTCGCGGCGTCACCACGCAGGACATCCTGAAGGGCATCCACGTGTCCATCGCGGGCCGTCTGGCCAAGCTGTTGCGCGCCATCAAGGTGGAGCACACGGTGTTCGTCTCGGGCGGTATGGCGCTCGACGAGGGCATGCTGACCGCGCTGCGCGAGGCGCTCGCGACCGACAAGGGTACGCCGCTCAAGGTGGTGGCGGGCGCCGACTCCATCTTTGCGGGCGCGCTCGGCGCCGCGCTGCTCGGTGCCTACCGCCGTGCCCAGCTCGATCGCCGCGGCAGCGCGGCCCCCACGGTCTCCGGAGGTACCCATGAGCGCGCGGCTTGATCTCGACGAGCTGATCGGTTGGCAGTCGTTGCTGACCGAGGACGAGAAGACCATCCAAAGGAACGTCAAGCGCTTCGTGCGCTCGCGCTGCATGCCGCGCATCGTCAACGACTTCGAGACGCACACGTTCCCCAAAGAGCTGATCGGGGAGCTGGCCGACCTCGGCCTGCTCGGCGCCAACCTCGAGGGCTACGGCTGCGCCGGCATCTCGTCGGTGGGCTATGGCCTCGCGTGTCACGAGCTCGAGGCCTGCGACTCGGGCCTGCGCAGCTTCATCAGCGTGCAGACCAGCCTCGCCATGTACGCCATCCATGCCTTCGGCTCCGAGGAGCAGAAGAACGACTACCTGCCGCGCATGGCGGCCGGCAAATGCATCGGCTGCTTCGGACTGACCGAGCCGAACGCGGGCAGCAACCCCGGGCAGATGACCACGCGCGCCGTCAAGGACGGAGACGCCTGGGTGCTGAACGGCGAGAAGATGTGGATCACGAACGCCCAGATCGCCGACGTCGCGGTGGTGTGGGCGCAGACCTCGTCGGAGTCGAAGGACGTCGTCGGCTTCATCCTGGAGAAAGGGATGCAGGGCTTCACCGCCACCGACATCCCGCACAAGCTGTCGCTGCGCGCGAGCTACACGGGTGGCCTGTCGATGATCGACGTGCGGGTACCCGACAAGAACCGCTTGCCGAACGTTCACGGCATGCGCGGCCCGCTCTCGTGCCTGACGAGCGCGCGCTACGGAGTGGCCTTCGGCGTGCTGGGTGCTGCGCGCGCCTGTCTCGAGATCGCCGTCGACTACGCGCGCGAGCGCAAGCAGCTCGGCGGACCCATCGCGAGAAAACAGCTGGTGCAGGTGAAGCTCGCGGACATGGCCAACGAGGTCACCAAGGGCAGCCTGCTGGCGGTCCATTTCGGCCGCCTCAAGGACGAGGGCAAGCTCGCGCCGCCGCAGGTGAGCCTGCTCAAGCGCAACAACTGCAAGATCGCCCTCGACGCCGCGCGCACCGCACGGAACATCCTCGGCGCCAACGGCATCACCGGCGAGCATCACGTGATGCGCCATGCGATGAACCTGGAGTCGACCTTCACGTACGAGGGCACCGACGACGTCCACGCGCTCGTCATCGGCGAGGCCCTCACCGGCGAGCGCGCCTACTGATCGTTACCGATTGTCTGATCGACGCGACGCGATCGCGCCGCTGAAGGAGCTGACCATGTTGCCCCCGACCGGCGGCGCGCGCGCCGCCAACGACCTGCCGCCCAACCACCCGGTGCGTGTGTGGATGGAGGAGCACGAGACCCTGCTCGGCTTCCTCGACCAGCTCGATCAGGCGGCCACCGCGGCGCGCAACAGCGCCGCCGACCTGGCGCCGGGCGCGCCCGCGCGCCTCGCGCTCGTCAAGCTCGCGTCGAACCTGCTCGACGCCGAGCCGCACCACCAGCGCGAGGAGCAGGCGCTGTTCCCCCGCATGGAGGAGGTCGGCATCGAGGGCCCGCCGCACATGATGCGCCTCGACCACGACGAGCTGCGGCTGGCCAAGCGCGCGTTGTCGGAGCACGTCACCGCGGCGACGCCGGCAGACGAGGCATTCGTCGAGCGCTTCTGCCAGATCGCCGATTTCATCGTCCCGGTGCTGCGCTCGCACATCCACAAAGAGAACGAGATCCTCTACCCGATGGCGTTGCAGGCGATCGGCGCGGACGGCTGGCGTGCGATCCAGGCCGACTGCGAGCGCATCGGGCCTTGCTCGTTCACCAAGCGGACCTGACCGACTTCAGGGCTGGTCCCGTCAGGGGATCCCCAGCGGCTTCGCGATCACCAGGGAGACGGCGCGGTCCTCGGCCGCGCCGCTGCCGTCCCCTCCCGACCAGCCGGTGAGCCGATCGATGAGCCCGAGCGCGCGCGCGAGCGCCGCCGGCGGGTCGTCGTCGGACGCATAGTCGACGGGCGTGGCCTCCAGGCGCAGCGTGCCGTTGTCGTCGTCGTAGAGCTCCACCAGACGCAACTGGTGGGGCCAATCGGCGAGCGCGCTCGTCATCACCTCGAAGAACGCGTGCCCCGGCGTCTGCTGCACGCGCACGCGGTTTCTGTGTGAGTGCGCCACCAGGGAGAAGAGCACGTTGGGATACGCGGCCAACTGCTCGCGCCAGGAGTCGGCGGTGAGCGCATCGGGCTCGGCGGCGCCGAAGATGCCGCCGTCGCTCGTCAGCGAGTCGACCGCATGGTGCGACGCCAGCA
>Ga0154820_1093_pt2 | contig 10246 bp, 6 predicted proteins | sample Rifle2008BG16ft_FD_116124 | JGI IMG/M metagenome (GOLD analysis project Ga0154820, IMG submission 116124) | Deltaproteobacteria bacterium RBG_16_71_12
TCGGCCTGCCCGACGGCGACGATCGCGCCGAAGGCGTGTGCGTCAAGACCGCCGACGACGCCAAGCCGCCGGGCGCCGTCTGCTTGAACCGCGGCGAGTGCGCCAGCGGCACGTGCGCGCTGCTCTTCGACCTGACGCGCTCGATCTGCCAGGAGGCGTGCGAGGACGACGGCGACTGCACCGAGGGTCGCAGCTGCTACGAGGGCTTCTGCCTCGGCGGCACCAGCCACGAGGCTTGCCCGCTGCCGCCGCAGACCTGCGGGTGCTCATCGTCGGCGTCACCGGCGTCCGGTGCGCTACGCGGCGCCGTGACGCTCGCGTTCGCGGGGCTCCTGCTGCTCCGGCGGCGGCGATGACCGATCAGCTCGCCGGTGGCCGCTTCACGGTAGTGCGTCGCCTCGCCCAAGGCGGCATGGGCGAGGTGCTGCTGGTCGAGTTCGCCGGCGACGGCGCGTTGCGGCTCTCGGCCGGGTTGGTCGTCGTCAAGCGCGTCTTGCCCGACCACCCGAACCGCGCACACCAGGCGGACCTGCTGCGTGAGGAGGGCCGCGTCTCGCTGCGGCTGTTGCACGAGAACCTGGTCGAGACCTTCTTCGTCGACGAGCACGACGGCGATCCGCTGATCGTGATGGAGTTTCTCTCCGGGCGGGCCATGTCGCAGGTGCTCGGGCAGGCCAAGAAGCGCAAGGAGTACGTGCCGGTCGACGTCGCGCTGGCGCTGATGCGCGCCGCCGCCTGCGGCTTGCACTTCGCGCACACGCTGCAGGATCGTGGTCGGCCGCTCGGGCTCATCCACCGCGACGTCAGCCCGGCGAACCTGTTCGTCACCTTCGACGGGCGCGTCAAGGTCATCGACTTCGGCGTCGCGAAGGCGGACGACAGCGAGATCCGCACGTCGACCGGCATCCTCAAGGGCAAGCTCGGCTACATGTCTCCCGAGCACGCGCTCGGCGAGACCCTGTCGCCCGCGGCCGACCTGTGGTCGCTCGGCGTCTTGTTCTGGGAGACCTTGTGCGCGGAGCGGCTGTTCGCGTCGTCGTCGCCGTCGCAGACGCTCGCGGCCATCTCGGAGCGCCCGATCCCGCTGCCGACCACGCTGCGGCCCGACATCCCGCGGCACGTCGTCGAGCTGTGCATGCGCCTGCTCGAGCGCGATCTGCGTCAGCGGGTCCCCACCGGCGCCGCGCTGGTCGACCTGATCGATCGGCTGCCCGAGGCGAGGAGCCTGCCACGGGTCGACCTCGGCGGCTGGCTGTCGGGCCGGTTCCCCGAGGAGGCGGGCGTCGGCCGCAAGGAGGCGGCGCATGCCGCGCGCATGCAGCGGCGCGTGCCCGTGCCGATCGGGCTCGTCGAGGGTTCCGCGCACGCGGGCCCGAGCGAGGCCGAGGCACCGACGCTCGTGATCGGCGCCCAGGCCATGCTGCAGGCGGTCGACCGGCTGCGCACCGACGACGACGGCGCTCCTTCCGGGTCCGGTCTCGGCACGTCCAGCTCCGAGGAGCTGCCCACCAGGCCGCTCTCGCTCGGGCGGGCAGGCGCCTCGCTATCGAGCGGTCTGCTCGCCGACCCCGTCGAGCCGTCGCAGCCCCACCCCTCGAGCGAGGGCCTCGATCTCCCGCCCACCGCCGTGCTGCCACCCGAGGTGTTGTCCGCGGGCTTGCGGCCGCTCAACGCGCCGCCTGCCGAGGTGAGCGGCGGGCGGCGCGTGCCGGCCGGCACCACCGCCGACGCGTCGACCGGGTTCGCGCGCGCCCTGCAGCAGTCGACCGCCACCATGCCGCTCGTCGATCGCGGCGCCTCGTGGCTGGCGGTCGCCGGCCTGACCTTCGGCGTGCTCGCGTTGGCCATGGGCATCGGCTTCGCGTTCGCTGCCCCGCACATGTCGCCCGTCGACGTCTACGCCTACCAGGCCTCACAGGGGCACGAGGTGCTGGTGGCGATCGCGGAGCACGCGCCCGAGCCGGCCAGGGCCCGCCGCGTCAGCATCAGCGCGCCGGTGGTGCGCTTGCCGGCCGACCCGGCGCCGAAGGCGTACGCACCCAACCTGCTCGAGGACAGGCTCAGAGCATCAGGCGTGTGGGCCCGCGCCTCGCTGCCGCCGACGACGCGCGCGCAGCTCGCGCTCTTGTTGCCGGTGTTGATCTCGGGCCTCGGCCTGCTCGCGCTCGCCTATTCGTTGCCGGCGTTGCTGCTGCGGCGCGCGGCGCCGCGGGTCGTGGCACGTCTGGTCTTGCTCGCCGGGGCGTCCGCGGCGCTGTGGTACGCCCTCGACGCCGGTGCCCTCAGCTGGCCGGGCCTGCAAGCGTGGCGCGAGCGGCCGCACCTCGAGCTGACCGCGCCGCCGCCCTGACGACCAGATCGGTGCTCATTTCCGTCGGTCGCGCCAGACCTGGTAGATGCCGAAGGCCGCGATCAGGCCGCCAAACACCGCCAACAGCTGGCTCGAGTCGGTGCCGATCAGCGTCATGCGCGGGATGCCTGGGATCAGGTTCAGCCCGAGCACCACGCCGACCACCCCGAGCACGATGTTGATGATGCCGCTGCGCATGCCGCAACTCTACCCTCTCTGCTTCGCAAGCGCCTCTCGCAGGAGACGGCTGACGTCCTTCGGGTCCGCCGTGCCGCCGGCCTGCTTCATCACCTGGCCGACGAAGTAGCCGAGCAGCTTGTCCTTGCCGTCGATCAGCTTCTGCCAGTCGGCGGCGTTGGCGGCGATCACCTCGCCGACCACGCGCGCGAGCGCGGCGTCGTCGCGCTGCAGGCGCCACCCCTTGTCGTCGACGATGCGCACCGGATCCGTGCCGCGGCCGGCGCACAGCTCCGCGAACACGTCCTTGGCGACCTTGCCGGAGATGGCGCCCTCGTCGATCAGCTTGACGAGCGTGCCGAGCGCCGCCGGTGAGATGACGCGAGCCACCTCCGATGGCTCCAAGCCCCGGGCATGCACGGCGGCGAGCACCTCGTTCTTCACCCAGTTGGCCAACGCGCGCGCGTTGTCGTGCACCAACAGCGCGCCCTCGAACAGCGCAGCGACGTCGCGCTCCGAGGTCAGCACGGCCGCGTCCTCCGCGGTGAGGCCGAGCGCGGCCACGAAGCGATCGCGCTTGGCGTCGGGCAGCTCGGGCAGCGCGGCGCGCACGCGCGCGATCTGCTCGTCGGTGACGAGCAGCGGCGGCAGGTCGGGATCCTCGAAGTAGCGGTAGTCCTCGGCCACCTCCTTGGTGCGCATCGCGCGCGACTCGCCGCGATCCGAGTCCCATTGCCGCGTCTCCAACTGCACGGTGCGCCCCGCGCTCAGCTCCTCGATCTGCCGGCGCGCCTCGTGCGCGACCGCGAGGCCGAGGAAGCGCGGCGAATTGAGGTTCTTCAGCTCCACCCGCTGCCCGAGCGGGGCGCCGGGGCGACGCACGCTGACGTTCGCGTCGGCGCGCATCGAGCCCTCAGCCAGGTTGCCGTCGCAGATGCCGAGCGCCATCACCAACCGGCGCAGCGCGCGGAAGTAGCGCTCCGCCTCGTCGGCGCCGCCGAGCGCGGGCTCGCTCACCACCTCGAGCAGCGGTGTGCCCGCGCGGTTGTAGTCGAGGAAGCTCGCGTCCTCGCCCTCGGCGTGCAGGCTCTTGCCCGCGTCCTCCTCGAGGTGGATGCGCGTGAGCGGCACCAGGCGCCCGTCGACCGGCACGGCGCCGCCCTCGAGGATGGGCGCGTCGAACTGGGAGATCTGATAGCCCTTGGGCAGGTCCGGGTAGAAGTAGTGCTTGCGCGCGAACACGCTGCGCCGCCTCACCGTGCAGCCGAGCGCGAGGCCGAGCGCGAGCGCCATGTCGACGGCGGCCGCGTTCGGCACCGGCAAGGTGCCCGGCAGCGCCACGTCGACGACGTCGACGTTGCGGTTCGCCTGATCGCCGTAGCGGGCCGGCGCCGGTGAAAACAGCTTGCTCTTGGTGAGCAGCTGCACGTGCACCTCGAGCCCGACCACCACCTGCCAGTCCTCGAGCTGCCGATCGCCTGGCTTGGCGGTCACCGCGAAAGCCCGTTGGCGGCGAGGGACGCGAGCAGATCGGCCTCCGCCGGGGTGCACGGCGTGACGGCGTTGGCGCACGAGACGATGCGCAGCCCGCCGCCGTTCTTCACCTGCAGCCGATCCTCGAAGGCCGCGATCTCTTCTTCGGGCAGCTGCGGGTTGCCGGCGATGACGATGTTGAAGGGGGCGAAGTCCTCGACCGTGCGCGCACCGACGTCGACCAGGTTGTCGAGCTCCTGAAGCGACGTCAGCGAGCGGTTGTTGAAGATGGCCAGCCCTTCCGCCACCGACGTGAGCGACTGCAAGCCGTCGAGGTCGATCAGATCGGAGTCGCCGATCGCGACCCCATGGGTGACCACCTGCAGCGTGCGCAGCGGGCACAGATCGCCGACGTCCGCATCACCGGGCCCTTGCTCGAAGATCTCGAGCGTGCCGTCGAGCAGGCGCACCCCGCGCAGCTGCTCGAGGTCGGCGGCGTTCTCCACCATGAGCACGTCGACGTCCTTGATGTCGCCGAGCCGGCCCGGCGGGTGGCTCGGCGCCCCGTCGACGTCGTCGCAGGAGCCGTAGCTCATCACCGGCGCGCACAAGCCCTCGGGCGGCCCGCCGGGAGGCCGGCACACATGCTCGACGCCACACAACGCCTCGTTGGTGCGGCACGCCGAGCCCATGGAGGGCAGGAGGTCGTCGTCGCCGATGGGGCAGCCGGCGAGCGCCAGGGGCCCGGCGACGAGGAGCGCGCCCGCGCGCGACGGGAGCCAACCTGATCGGTGTTCTGGTCGGCTCACGGCGCCGCCTCGCTCGACGCGGGCCACGCGAACGACAGCGCGAGCGCGCCGCCGCCGAGCGGCACCAACAAGAGCCCGGCGATGACACCGAAGCGACCGACGCCGTTGTACAGCTGCCGCAGGTCGTTGGCGTCGCGGTGCAGGCGGCTCGCCTGGACGAGCTGGTCCTGGCTGCCGTCGAAGTCGGCGGTCAGCTCCACCAGCTCTTGCTTCTTGCCGCCGTAGAGCAGGGCGGGCGTGGCGCCGAGGCCGCCCACGACGACGCCGAGCGCGAGCGCGACGGCGCCGCCGACCAAGAGGCCGGTGCCGATCGCCGAGGCGCCGGCGTCGGGGCGCGGGCCGGCGGGCAAGGACGGCACTACCTGATCGTTTGGTTGCTCGCCGGTGGCGCGCACCAACAGCTCGTCGAGCGCGAGCCCGACCTTGTCGGTCACCTCGGGCAAGGACCAGCCCTGCACGCTGGCGCGCCCCGCGGCGGCGCCCTTCTTCACCTCGAAGAGCTGCAGCGTGATCACCGTGACGGCGTCGAGCTTGCCGGCGCGTGTCGCCAGCACCAGCTCGGCGCCGAGCGCGTTGGCCAGCTCGGCCATGCACGACGACGCTGCGTCCTCGCAGCCGGCGGCCGCCTGGTCGGAGCGCAGGTCGGCGAGCTGTCGCAGATCTTGGCTCGAGAGCACGTCGAGCGAGGAGAAGCGCGCCGCGCGGGCGGTGATGGTGCCGGTCAGCGTGTCGCGCTGGGCGGGCTCGAGCTCGGCACCCTGCACGTCGAGCACCAGCAGCTTGGTGCGTTGCGGCGCCGCGGCGGGGGCGTCGGCGATGACCAGTGCAGCGACGAGCACGACCAGCATGACACGCAAATACCACGCCTGTGACGCCCATCAACGGCGATGCCGATTGGGAGCGGCATCCTCCGCGGTCCGAACGTCCTTCCGCCGCCGAGGTCGACATGCACCCAGCCAAACCGCTCGCCAGGTTGTCGTTGGCCCTCGCGCTGGCGGCGCTGGCGACGGCCTGCCCGGTCCCCGAGGATCCCGAAGAGGAGGACGAGCACCGGCGCCGTGACGATGACGTGTGCGAGCCGGCCGCGATCGGCTGCCTCGACGAGCACACCGCGTGGGTCTGCTCGGACGACGGTGACGAGCAGATCGAAGCCCCCTGTCGCGACGACCAGAGCTGCCTCGACGGCGCGTGCCGCTCGCTCGTCTGCACACCGGACACCACCATCTGCCAAGGCAACGCGCGCGTCTTGTGCAACGAGACCGGCACCGAGCAGACCGTCGATCCCTGCGACGAGTCGACCACGTGCGAGGACACCGGGCTCGGCTGCGCCTGCTCGATGGGCTTCTGCCTGCCGCGCACCTGCGAGCCGCTGGCCGCACGCTGCGTGGGCAACGCGGCGCAGATCTGCGACGGGGCCGGCCTGCGCTGGGGCGACCTGCAGGAGTGCGGCGCCGACGGCTGCTACGGCGGCCGTTGCCTGCCGGAGACCTGCACGCCGGGCGCGACCTCCTGCGCGGGCCGCACGCTGCTCACCTGCGACGTCGACGGCGTGGGCTACGCCGAGACCACCTGCGAGGAGACGTGCGGTGGTCCCGACGGCAGCGCGGCCTGCGTCGCGCTCGTGTGCACGCCGCTGTCGACGAGCTGCGCCGACGCCGACACCGTCGCGCAGTGCAACCAGCAGGGCACGGCGGAGGTTGCGATCGACTGCGGCGTCGACCAGCGCTGCGAGGGCGGCGTCTGCCTCGACGACAGCTGCGTGCCCTCGTGCGGCACGCGGGTGTGCGGCCCCGACCCGGAGTGCGGCACCTCGTGCGGCGACTGCGAGGGCACGTGCACCACCGCGGGCCAGTGCCTGCTGCCCGAGGGGCCGGTGCTCTCGGTGGAGCTGTCGTGGACGCCGACCACGAGAGACCTCGACCTGTACGTCTCCCAGAGCGGCACCATCTGCGAGGCGGCGAGCTGCTACTACGCGACCTGCACGGCGGGCGACGCCGATCGGCCCGACTGGGATCAAAGCGGCGGTCCGTCGGCGGGCGACCCCGTGCTCGACATCCAGGGACCAGCCGACAGCAACCCGGAGATCGCGCGCGTGCCGTTGCCGGCAGGCGCTGCCAGCTACACCGTCGGCGCCGACCACTACACGACCGACGCCGGCGCCGCCACCGCCACCATCCGCCTCTACCTCGACGACGCGCTGGTCTCGACGCACACGAGGAGCGTCAACCCGAACGAGCTGTGGTCGGGCGTCACCGTCAGCTGGAACGGCACGAGCGCCTCCGCCAACGACGACGGCGAGCTGGTCGCCGGCTTCGCCTGCGAGAGCACCGCCGCCACCTGCACCGTCGACGCCGAGTGCCCGGCGGGCCAGGCCTGCTTGGACGGCGGCATCTTCGGCACCGACAGCTGCGTCGACGGCTGCCGCACCAGCGCCGAGTGCGGCGCGCAGCAGGCCTGCAACGGCGAGCGCGACTGCGTCGCCGCATCGACGATCAATGGCTGGAAGCAGGCATGCGCGACGCTCGCCGAGTGCGGCGCGGGCTTTCACTGCGACTACTTCACGCAGCTGTGCGAGGAGGAGTGCACGGTCGGCTGCGCGACCGGCGTCGACTGCTGCCTGCGCAGCGGCGGCGATAGCTGCGTCGCCGATCCCATCTTGCAGCTGTTCGGCAACTGCGCGCCCTGAGCTCTTGGAGAGTCAGGCGCGGGCCTGCTCGGGCGGCGCCTCGACGACGCCGTGCTCGAGCTCGTCGAGCGAGCGCACGCGCGACAAATCGAGCATGCGCCCCTCCGAGAGCGCGACCACGGCGCGCCTGATCAGCTCGGTGGCGGTGCGCGCCTGCTGTACCGGCGGCAGGTGTGCCACCAGCCGGCGCATCTCGATCGCTGGCAGCGGCGGGCCGATGTGGGCAAAGAGCTCGCGCGCCTTCAGGTTCGGCACCAACGTGCCGCGCGGCAGGGCGTCGAAGTTGCCCTTCATCCAGATCGGCAAGACGTCGACGCCGGTGGCGAGCGACAGGCGCGCCACCAGGGGCTTGAAGGCGCCGAGCGTGCCGTCCTCGCGGCGCGTGCCCTCGGGGAAGATGAGCGTGGTGTGGCCCGCCTCGAGCACGGCGCGCGCCTGCTCGAAGGCGAGGCCCGAGCCGGTCTCGCGGTCGATGGGCACCAGGTTGGTGAAGTGCTCGAAGAAGGCGACCTTGGCCCGGTTGCCCTCGAAGAAGTAGTCCTTGGCGGCGAGCGGGCGCAGCTCCGCGCCGTAGCTGCCGAGCGCGAGCTTGACGAGCCCGGTGTCGAGGTGGCTCGTGTGGTTCGCCACGACGATGCTCGCGCGGTTGTAGGGGATGAAGGCGCGCCCGCTCACGGTCGCGTGAAACAGCGTGCGGAACAGCTCGCGCTGGGCCAGGGCGAGGGCGCGCCGGCCGCCCGGCTTGAACAGCGGCAAGGCGAGCTCGAGGAGCTCGCGCTCGAGCACGCGCGCGGCGCGCGGCAACGTCGGGCGCTCGCCGAGGGGCTCGTCGTCGGCCGCGTTCTCGAGCGGCGCGCCCGCAGCGCGCTGCGCCGCTGCTCGCACCAGGTTCTCGAGCTCGGCGATCGACTCCTTGGTGACGAGCAGCTCGGGATCGAGCTTGCCGCACAACGGCTCGAGCGCGGCGCCGAGCTCCACCCACATCAGCGAGTCGAAGCCGAGGTCTTGCGCGAGGCGCGTGGCCCCGGTGAGCTTGGCCACCTCGACGCCGGCGACCAGCGCGACGGCGGCGCGCACGGCGGACAGCGGCGTCTCGTGCGCCGGCGCTGCGTCCTGCGCCTTCTTGGCGAGCAGCTCCTCGAGGCGCTGCCGCACCTCTTTGCGTTTGACTTTGCGCGTCGAGGTCCGGGGCAGGGGGCCGTCGACGCGCTCGATGACCGCAGGGCGCGCGAAGGCCGGCAGCTTCTGCACGTGCGCAGCCACCGCCTGGTGCGCGGCGGCGCGCTCGTCGTCACCCGCCGCTGAGGCGACGTAGGCGAGCGCGAGGCGCTCGCCGCCCCGCGGGTCGGGCAGGCCGAGCAGCGTCAGCTCGACGAGCGGCGCGGGGTCGCCCTCGAGGACGAGCGGCTCGAGCCGCTTCTCGACGTCATCGAGGTAGATGTTCTCGCCGCTCGCCGTGACGACGACGTCCTTGCTCCTGCCCACCAGGCGCAGGCGGCCGGTGTCGTCGATCTTGCCGAGGTCGCCGGTCTTGAGCCAACCGTCCTCGAGCACCGAGCGCGTCTGCGCCTCGTCCTCGAAGTAGCCCTTCATCACGTTCGGCGCCTTGGCCCAGACCTCGCCGATCCCCGTCTTCGGGTCGGGCTCGACGATGCGCAGCTCGACGCCGGGGATGGGCTTGCCGACCGTGCCCGCCGGCGCGCCCATCTTGCCCTCGGCGATGGTGAGCACGGGCGCGCTCTCGGTGAGGCCGTAGCCCTCGGCGAGCGGCAGGCCGAGGCCCTGGAACATGTCGTGCACGCCGGGCGGCAAGGCCGAGCCGCCCGAGATGAGCACCCGCAGGTGCCCGCCGAGCTCGTCGTGGATCGGCTTGAGCAGGACCTTGCCGAACGACAGCCCCGTCGCCTTGCCGAGGGCGCGGTTGGCCGCGAGCAGCGCGTCGAGCACGCTCTTGACGGCCGCGCCGCGCTCGGCTGCTTGCTTGGCGATGCGCCGCTCGAGCAGCTGCCAGAGCGCGGGCACGCCGACGAGCGCGGTGATCTTGCCCGCCTTGAGCGAGAACAACACCTTCTCGCCGGTGAGCGCCTCGGGCGTGAAGATGCGCGCGCCCGAGGCGAGCGGCATCAGCAGGCCGCAGGAGAACTCGAAGGTGTGGTGCAGCGGCAAGACCGACAACATGCGGTCGTTGGCGCCCGTCGGGAAGATGCTCTGCAGCGAGGCGAGCAGCGCGCAGAAGTTGCCGTGCGACAGCATCACGCCTTTCGGCTCGCCGGTGGTGCCCGAGGTGAACAGGATGCTCGCCACGTCATCGGTCTCGGGCAGGGGCGCGTCGTCGGCGATGCCCGGGCCCTCGGCGCCGGTGAGCTGCACGTCGAGCACCGGCTCGGGCAGGGCCGCGCCCCACTTGTCGCGCTGGGTCTTGTCGACCAGGCACAAGAACGGTCGCGACTTGCGCACGACGTTTATCACCGCCGTGTCGTCGAGCGTCGGGTCGAGCGGCACGAGCGTGGCCCGCGCCAACAGCGCGCCGAACGCGCACACGCCCCAGCCCGGGTGGTTCAAGCCCGCGAGCAGCACGCGGTCGCCGGGCTGCACGCCCGCCTGCTGCAGGCGCAGCGCCACCGCGCGGGCGCGCGCGAGCAGCTCGTGGTAGGTGATATCGACGATGTTCTCTCCATCGAAGCGGGAGAGCGCCGCGTTTGGCCCGAAGCGCTCGGCGACCTCGACCAGGAGGTGGCCGAGGCTGTCCCA
>Ga0154820_1381_pt2 | contig 10242 bp, 10 predicted proteins | sample Rifle2008BG16ft_FD_116124 | JGI IMG/M metagenome (GOLD analysis project Ga0154820, IMG submission 116124) | Deltaproteobacteria bacterium RBG_16_71_12
GTTCGCGCGCGATCTCGAGTTCGATCGCGTGGTGTACGCCACCGAGAGCGTCGGCTGCGCCATCGACGTCGAGGTGAGTGGACCGGCCGAGCCGCTCGCGGTCGGCGTCGGCTTCACGCCCGGCGCCATCGCGCTCGACGTCATGCTGGTCGATGGCGCGGGCGGGGTGGCGCGCTTCAGCAAGGCGCCGTGTGGCGCCGTGTGGATCGAGCTCGACGGCCTGCCCTGCGACGGCGCCGACACGGACGGCCGGCTGCGCGCCATCGCCGACCGCGACCGCCAACCGCTGGTGGTGCGCTGCCAGCGGCCCTTCCCGCCGCCCACGGCGTCAGGCGGGCGTGCTCCAGCGCCGTAGCGCGTCCTCCGTGCGCGCCACCAGCAAGCGCCAGGAGTTCGCGTTGCGCGCGGTGAGCATGAACGGCAGCCCACGGCTCACCGCCCAGCGTTCGAGCTCCGCTTTGGGCAGGTAGGCGACCAGCTGCGGCACCAGGTGGTCATAGACGATGTGCTCGAGGTAGCGACGCGGATACTTGCGCAGGTGCCGCAAGTAGGCGTCGTAGCCGAACGCGGTGGCGCTCGGAAACGCGCGCGCGTACAGGCCGGCGCCGACCGAGAGCGCCGCTGCGGCGGCGCGGCTCAGGCCATAGAGCATCGAGTCGGGCATGCGCGAAGTGACCGTCGAGCGAATCGGTGACACCACTTCCTCGATCCACTGGTTGTTCTCCTTGCCGTAGACCCACGTCGACAGCACGCCGTCGTCGGCGACGAGCTCCAGCAGCGAGGCGAACGCGCCTTCCGGATCCGGCGTGTGGTGAACGACGCCGATCGTGTAGCAGACGTCGGCAAAGCGCGCGGGGAAGGGCGGCCGGAAGATATCGGCTCGGACCACGTGCACGTTCTTGAGGTGACGCGTGTTGGCGAACGCGGCGTGGACGACGTCGGAGTAGTCGAAGCCGATCAAGGTGCGGGGCGCGTGGGGAACGGCCGCCGCCAGCCACCGCCCCATGCCGCAGCCGGCCTCGACCACCAGTCGATGCTGGAACAGCTCCGGTGACAGCGGCGCGATCCAGTCACGGAGCAGCTCGTCGTTGAGCGCCGGCTGCGCGAGGATGGCGTCGCTGTACCGCTTCCAGTTGGTCGCGAAGCCGGCGGTCGTCTGTTCCACCGCCGGCGCGGCGCTGGCAGGGACGAAGTTGGGGACGCCATCGACGATCGGATAGGCCGCCTGGCAGCCGGCGCAGCACAACGTGCCGTCCATGATGTGCGGATCGTGGCCCGCGGTCGTCTTGATGACGAGCTCGCTCCGACAGGCGGGGCAGCGCAGGTGCTCGACGAGGGCTGGGCGCACGGCGGGTACGGTAGACGCCTGGCAAGCGCAGGGGAAGCTCGGCGGACCACCCGCCGAGCAGGCCTCAAACCGGGCGGGGCGTGCGCCCGCTCGTTTCGGGGGCGGCGTGATCCTCGCCGCCAACCACGATGAGCGGCGGCTCCTTCTTCATGATGGCGCGGTCGTTGACGACGACCTCCTTGACGCCCTTGTGGCTCGGTACGTCGAACATGACGTCGAGCATGGCCGACTCGAGGATCGATCGTAGGCCGCGCGCGCCGGTGTTGCGCTTGATGGCCTCACCCGCGACGGTCTTGAGCGCGTCGTCGGTGAAGCGCAGCTGTACGCCGTCCATCTCGAGCAGTCGCTTGTACTGGCGCGTCAGCGCGTTCTTCGGCTGCGTCAGGATGTTGATCAGCATCTTCTCGTCGAGATCCTCGAGCGCGGCCACCACGGGCAGGCGACCGATCAGCTCCGGGATCATGCCGAACTTGAGCAGGTCCTCGGGCTGCGCGAGCTGCAGCAGCTCGCCGGTCTTCTTCTTGCCCTTGCCCTGTCCCTGCAAGTCGGCGCCAAAGCCGATCGCCTTTTGCCCGATACGCTGCTCGATGACCTTCTCGAGGCCGGCGAAGGCGCCACCGCAGATGAACAGGATCTGCGAGGTGTCGATCTGGAGGAACTCCTGCTGCGGGTGCTTCCTGCCGCCCTTGGGCGGCACGTTGCACATGGTGCCCTCGATGATCTTCAAGAGCGCCTGCTGCACGCCCTCGCCGCTGACGTCGCGCGTGATGCTCGGGTTCTCGCCCTTGCGCGCGATCTTGTCGATCTCGTCGATGTAGACGATGCCCCGCTGCGCGCGCTCGATGTCGTGGTCGGCGGAGTTGAGCAGGTTGACGATGATGTTCTCGACGTCTTCCCCGACGTAGCCCGCCTCGGTCAGCGTCGTCGCGTCCGCGATGGTGAAGGGAACCTTGAGGATCTTGGCGAGCGTCTGCGCGAGCAGCGTCTTGCCCGAGCCGGTGGGGCCGATCAGCAGGATGTTGCTCTTCTGCAGCTCGACGTCGTCGGTCTCGACCTGGGTGTAGATGCGCTTGTAGTGGTTGTGCACCGCCACCGACAGGATCTTCTTAGCCCGCTCTTGGCCGATGACGTACTCGTCGAGCACGTTCTTGATCTCGCTCGGGCGCAGGATGGTCGGTGACGACGAGGTCTCAGCCTCGGCTTCGACCTCCTCGGCGATGATGTCGTTGCACAGCCCGATGCACTCCTCGCAGATGTACACCGACGGCCCGGCGACCAGCTTCTTCACGTCGCGCTGCGACTTGCCGCAAAACGAGCAGTTGAGCTGGGAGTCGTCGCGACGCGTCGCCATGCCGGCTCTATACCCGGGGGTGCAGGGCCGCGCCAGAGCGCGTGGCCGGCGCGTCGACGACGCAGGCCATTCAGATCAAGCCGAGCGTCGTCGCCATGGCGACGCCCTTCTGCTTGGAGGGCGTGGCGCCGCCCGGGAACAGGATGGGGAAGAGCTTGTCGATCGCCTTCTCCGTCTCCTTCTGCTCGGGCGTCTGCCAGATGGCCTTGTCAGCCAGATCGGGCAGCTCGTGGAAACGCGGCAGGCCGTTCAGCTGTGCGGCGCCGGTCAGGGTGCCGGCCCAGCGCTTCTGCTCGGACTCGGTGGAGAACGACCGCAGGTTGGTCGGCCGCGAGCTCGACGACGACGAGCGCGACGAGGAGCCCGGCGCGTTGATGTACTGGTGGTCGATCTCCATCTCCACCATGTACTTGGTCTCGAGCTTGCCGGTGCCCGGGTGCTTGACGTTGACGAAGTCGACCGACACGTCGATCTCGAGGCCGCCCTGGTGCTTGAGCGTGAACCGGTGGCGCTCCTGGTTCATCGTGAACGCGACGTGCTTGCCCTGCGGCCCGTTCGGCATCAGCGCGCGCAACGCATCGCCCGCCGGGTTGTAGGGGGACGCCTCGGTGCGCAGCCAGTCTTCGAGCTTCTTGCGGTCGATGTTCTTCGACTTGAGCGTGTAGCCGTACTCGATGCGCTTCCTGATCAGGCCGCTCGGCTTCTTCTTCGACGTCGACGAGATGTCGCCGAGCAGCACACCCGGGCCGGGCTTCAGGTTGAATACACCCTCGGCGATCTTGTTGGAGCGAATGCGCTGGATGATGGAGGCCTTCAGCTCGTCGGAGGTGCCCGAGTACTTGTCCTCGAGCGGCAGCGGATCGCCCATCTGCACGCCCTTCAACAGCGTCGCCAGGTGGGTGGCTTCGGTCTTGTTCTTCGCCAGGCCCGCCTTCACCAGCTTGTCGGGGTCGAGGTACTTCTTCATGCGCGCCGAGCTCTTGACGTTGCCGGCGGGCGTCTGCTGCCACCAGTGCGTCACCGGCGAGATGCTCCAGCCCTTGCCGAGCGCCTTGTCGGCCGCCGTCGGGTCGTTGGCCATCTGGTACAGGCGGGCGATGGCGTACTCGAGCTCCTCGGCCGAGTGCAGCTCGCCCTTCAGCTCGGTCTCGAGCCGCGACGACACCTTGACCTCGCTGCCGAAGATGCCGGCCGGCGCCGCGTTCTTCACGCTGGCGGGCATCTTGTGCTCGACGTCGAGCGGCAGGTTGGCGGCCCCGTGCTTGCTGCGCGTGGTGGTCACCGTCTGCGTGCGCGTGCCGATGGGCGACGTGGTCGCGGGCGGGCTTGGCACCTCGAAGACGCCGCCGCGGTTGTAGCCGCCCCAGCAGTGGCCGGTGTCCCACAGCGCGGCCACCGCGAGGTTGGCGCCCGGCACCAGCTTCAAGCCCGGCTTGTACGACTGCAGCAGCTTGTTGATTTCGTCGTAGGAGATGCGGAAGGTGTGCTCGCCCTCGTACGCGCTCTTGTTGTTGCAGGGCTCTTTGTCCTTGAGGAAGGACAGGTTGAGGATGCCCTCGTTGCCGCCGTCCTGCACGCGGCACTGCAGGACCAGCGACATCTTGTCGTCGTCCTTCTTGCGCGGGCCGCTGTAGCTGGCGGCGTGGTGCGTCTTGACCGTGAGCAGGAAGCTGCCGGCGTCGTAGGGCGCCGAGTCGACGTCGATCTTGCCGCGCGTGTAGCCGCCGCCCGAGGTGCGCGTGCCGACGCTGTTGACGCCCTGGTTGGTGGTCCCCGCCGAGGGGACGGTGTTCGAGGCGGAGAAGGACTTGCCGCCCATGCCGGAGACATGGTGCAGCGGCGGCGCCACGCGGCCGCGCGACGCGGGCACGTGGCCTTGGGTGGTCGACCTGGTGGTGCGCGTGGCGCCGCCCGTGCCGGTGGCGCGGGTGGTCGAGGTCGTGGAGGTGGTGCGCGTGCGGGTGCGGGTTCCGACGACAGGCATGCCGCATACTAGCGGCGACCCCGGCCTTTTGGCGCGATCGCGGCCACACCCCCGGGCCGGCGTGGCGCCGCCTTGGGCCGCTGGCAGGCCGTTGAAAAACCGCCGGCTAACCCAGGGCCGCCAGCAGCGGATCGAGCGGCTCCTCCTGCGTGAGCTCGGGCAACACGGTGGCCAAGCGGATCGCCCCCTCCGAGTCGACCACGAGCCACGCCCGGCACAGGTGGCCGCGCAGCGGCGCATCCGCGATCTGCACGCCCCAGCGCGTGCCGAAGTCGCTGCCGAGGCACGACAGCAGCGCAGGATCCTCGAGCGCCTCGAAGGCCTGGAAGCGCCTCAGCGTGTAGGGCGAGTCCGCGCTCACCACCACCAACGCCACGTCGTCCTTCGGATCGAGCGCTCGTTGCAGGTTGCGTATCGCCTGCGCACCTTCGGGCGCGTCGACGGAGTGGACGGTGGCGATCACGACCCGCCGATCGTGGAAGTCCTCGAGCGTCACCGCGCTCAAGTCGGGCGCGACCAGCTCCAAGGGGGGCGCGTTGGCGCCGACGCCCGGGAGCGAGCCGGCGAGCTGCAAGTCCTGGCCGCGGAATTTGACGGTAGGCATGTGCGGGTTCTACCGCGAATGAAGCCTCGAGCGCCTCCCCGACGATCCGACGGGGGCCCGGATCGCTGCACCCCCTCCGCCGCAGACGACGAGGCCCGCCGTGGGGCGGGCCTCGTCATCGAAGGGTGCGGCGCCGGGCGCCGCGCGCTCGAGATCAGGACAGGTGCTTGGCCACCAGCTTGGTCATCTCGAACATGTTGACGACGCCCTTCTTGAACACCGCTTTCAGCTTGTCGTCCGCGTTGATGTTGCGGCGGTTCTGCGCATCCTGCAGACCGTTCTTGCGGATATAGGCCCACAAGCGCTTGGTGATCTCGGTGCGCGGCATCGGGCTGCCACCGACGACCTCGGCGAGCTCGGCGCTCGGCGTCACCGCCTTCATGAACGCCGCATTCGGCTTGCGCTTGGTCTTGGCCTTCTTGGCCGCCTTCTTCGCGGGCTTCTTCGCGGCCTTCTTCTTCGCCGCCTTCTTCGCTGCCTTCTTCTTCTTCTTCTTTGCTGCCATGTGGCTGCCTCCAGTCGGAATCGAAACGTCAGACTCGAAAACTGCGGCACGCTGGCCGCGGGAGGGCAGAGCCTGCACGAAAAGCCAGGTGTTCGTCTATGAGGTCCGCGCGTTTCTTCCTGGGGTCGGTTCAGGGTCCGTCAGGACCTGGGGGGCGCGGCGGCAGCTTGGACGGCAGCGGGGGTACACTGCCGCCATGCACCTGCACCGACACGTTCCGACCCTGGCTTTGCTCCCAAGCGTCGCCCTCGCCCTGGCGGCGTGCCCCGAGGAGCCCCTCGAGCCCGGTGCCGAGTTGCGCATCCTGCCGGCGACGCTCGATCTCGGCGCCGCACTGCTGGCGGTGCCCACCACCGGCACGGTCTCGATCGTCAACGACGGCCTCGCGCCCTGGGATCCCGCCGAGGCTCCGAGCCTCGGGGGCGCCGACGCCGCCGCCTTCGCCATCAGCGAGCCCTGTGCGCTGCCGCTCGCTCCCTCGGTGCTGTGCACCATCGCGGTCACCTTTACGGCGGTCGAGGCGCGCCCACACAGCGCGGAGCTGCGCATCCCGAGCGATCCGGCCGTGGTCGTCCCCATCACCGCCACGGTGCGCGGCGTGCGCTTCACGCCGGCGAGCATCGACTTCGGCGGCGTGCAGCCGGGCGACTCGGTCAGCGCGTCCGTCGCGATCGAGAACGTCGGCGTCGAGGTGGTCGAGGTACCGCTCTCGGTCGAGGGCGCCGGCTTCGCCTTGAACGGCGGCGCCCGCGCGGTGCCGCTCGGCGCCGGCGAGTCGGTGAGCGTGCAGCTGACCTTCACCCCGAGCACGGTCGGCGCCGTGAGCGGGCGGCTGGTCGCGGACCTGTGCGAGGACGACGGGTGCGACCCGGCCGCCGAGCTGTCTGGCATGGGGGCGCTGCCGGTCCTGGCCATCGCCCCGACGCCCGTGGACTTCGGCGCCGTCGCCGCCGACAGCACCGCAGACGCCACCGTGACCCTGCAAAACGCCGGCGGGGCGCCGTTGGCGGTGAGCGCGATCGCGCTGTCGGATCCGTCCGGCTTCACCAGCATCTCCGCCGCCCCGACCCTGCCCACCACCATAGAGCCGGGCGCCTCGACCACCGTGACGCTGCGCTACGCGCCGACGCAGGGGATGGCCGCGCTCGACGCCGAGCTGTCCGTTGCGAGCGACGATCCGGCGACGCCGAACGCGACCGTGCCCGTGATCGGGTCGACGCCCGGCCCCGGGCTGGTGGCGACGCCCCCTGCGGTCGACTTCGGCACCCTCGACGAGGGCGAGGCGCTCGAGATCGACGTTTCGGTGCGCTCGTCGGGCACCGCGGCGGTCACGATCGACGCCATCGCGCTCGACGCCGGCACCGGCTTCTCCATCGTCGGCGCGCTCCCCCCGCTGCCGGCGTCGGTGGCCGTGAACGACACGCTGACCGTGCGCGTGCGCGCCAGCGCCGGGCCGAACGACCTCGGCGGCCGCGACGACGTGCTCCGCTTCACGCTGCAAGGTGCCGGGGACCGCGCCGTGCCGCTGTCGTTCGCGGGCGGCGTGAGCGGCTGCGTTCCGACGCTGACGCAGGCGTTCGTCGACATCTCGAACGTCGCGCTCGGCACCACCGAAAGCGCGGGCGTCTACGTGAGCAACGCGGGCACGACGCCGTGCGTGCTGGCGTCGGCGGTACCGGCGCCCGATCTGACCTTTCCGCCCGAGCTCACCTTCGACGCGGCGGGCCTGGCGAGCATCGCGCCCGGCGGCACCGGCGTGCTGTCGTTTTCGGCCACGCTCACGACCGAGGAGCAAGTGGCCGGCAGCGTCGACGTCACCTTTCAAAACGTCGCGTCGATGCGGCTGACGGCGTTCGCCGCCGGCGTGATCCCGACGCTGTTCAGCGAGATCGACGGCGTCGACCTCGGAATCTTGCCCGCCGGGTGCCTGTTCGGCGAGCAGGCCGTGGTGCTCGAGAACACCGGTGCGACCAACCAGATCATCACCGCCATCGAGATCGTGCCGCCGGGGTCGCCCTTCGTCGTCCTCGACGCGCCGGGCCCGCTCCCCGCCGGCGTGGAGGCGGGCAAGAAGGAGGTGATCATCGTCGGGCGCGTGGCGGCGCCGGAGGGCAGCTACCAGGCTTCGCTGGTGATCCGCGGCTCGGCCAACGTCGTGCGCGTGCCGCTCGCCATGGAGGTGTCTGCGCCGGGGACGCCGATCACGCAGCGCTACCTGGCGCCGAGCGCGGCCATGCTCGACGTCCTGTTCATCATCGACAACTCGGGGTCGATGTACGACGACCAAGAGGAGCTCGCCACCAACTTCCCGCTCTTCATGGCGCAGCCGCAGTTCAACGACGGCAGCATCGACCTGCACTTGGGCGTCACCACCACCGACTGCGACTTCGGCGGGGAGGAGGGCGTGCTGATCGGCGATCCCCTGGTGGTCACGAGCGACACGCCGAACATGGCCAGCGCGTTCGCCGACAACGCGCGCGTCGGCACCAGCGGCAGCGGCGACGAGAAGGGCCTGCTCGCCATGCAGCTTGCGCTCAGCCCGCCCAACGTGCCGGGCATCAACGACGCCTTTTATCGGCCCGAAGCGGCGCTGGCGGTGGTCATCGTCTCCGACGAGCCGGACTTCAGCCCGAGCACGCCGCAGCCCTACATCGACTTCCTGCGCGGCGTCAAAGGCGGCGGTCTGGCGGAGGGGCTGGTCGGCCTGTCGGCGGTGCTCGATGGCACCTACGGCACCGACTACATCACGGCGGTCGCCGCCTTCGGCGGCATGACGCTCGACATCAACACGAGCTGGGGCTCGCAGCTCGGCGCGCTCGCCGACGGCCTGGCCGACCTGCCGCAGATCTTCCGCCTGGGAGACGCACCGACCGCGGGGGTCGCGGTGACGGTCGACGGCGTGCCCGCGGTCGGCGTCACGCTCGATGCGCCCAACAAGATGTTCGCGCTCGGCACCAAGGCGCCGGTCGGCTCGCTCATCGAGGTGGTGTACAACGGGGCCTGCTCGCCGCCCTGACGGACGTCGTCACCGGTCGAGCACCACCGCGTTCCTCTCGCCGCTCATGCTCTTCGGGGTCGGCTGCCGGTAGCCGGCGCGCACCCACTTGGCCCAGCGCACGCCCTCCAGCCCCGACAGCTCGACGACGATGCCCTCGCTGGGCGCCGCGCCCCACGCCGACGTCGTGCACAGCGACGCGAGCGGGCGCGCGCCGATGACGCCCGTGAAGGTCGGCTCCACCACCGGCAGGCCGGCGGCGCGCAGGCGGCGCAGCGACAGGGCGCGCGGCACCAGCCGGCCGTCGGGGTCGCGCATGCTGTAGAGCGCGCCGCCGACGGCAGCCGCTGATAGGAGATCTCGAGGCGGTGCCAGAGCCACTCGCCGTAGACGTGGCTGCCGTCCTGCACGAGCGGCAACAGCTCGCGCTCGCGCTGCCGCACCCACAGGTCCGCCGCGCGCAGCACACGCCCGCCGAGCGCGGGCAGCCAGTCCGCCTTGAGGCCGGCGCGCACCTCGCCGTCGGCCGACAAGCGCACCGTCAGCGAGATGCCGTCGGTCTTCTCGCTCACCACCACGCGGCGCGAGAAGAAGGGCGCGGCCTCCTCGGGGGAGAGCACCAGGTCGTCGTCGCCGACGACGCTGCCCGGCAGGTGCGGGATGCGCGGGATGGTGCCCCTCATCGCCGTCCCTTCGCTCCACGGGCGCGCAGCCTGCGCGCCAGGCGATCGGCGAGCGCCTCGACGTCGGCGTCGGCCTTGACCCGCACGGCGCCCCTCGGCACCACCGCGGGCGCTTCGGCGCGCGTCTGGTCCGCGCGATCGCGCGCGCGCATGGCGGCGGCCAGGCGCTTGCCGTCTTTGCCCGCGCGGCCCCGCACCAGCGCCGCCCGCGTCGCGTCGTCGACGCCGACATAGAAGGCGGCGACGGCGTCGGGCCGCAGCACGGTCTTGACGTCGCGGCCCTCGACCACGGCCGCGCGCACCTGCACCGCGGCGTCGAGCACCGGGCGCAGCGCCGCGCGCACCTCGGGCAGGCGCGCCCAGGCGGCCACCCGCTCCTCGACCGGCAGCGTGTCGAGCGACGCGAACAAGGGCGCCCCTTCGACGGTGATGCCGCCGTCATCGGTCAGCACCATCGGCGTGCCCGCGAGCAGGCGCACGAGCCGCGCGACGTCGGCGGGCCGCTCGGGATCGAGGCCGTGCTCGAGCGCCAACAACGCCGCGGCGCGGTAGGCGAGGCCGGTGCCGACGTGCGGCACGTGCAGTCGCCGCGCCAGCGCGCGCGCGAGCGGGCTCTTGCCCGAGCCGGCGGCGCCGTCGATGGCGATGATGCCGGCGAAATGGCGGCGCCGCGGCCGCTCGAGCTTGACGGGCCGCTCGAGCAGCGCCGAGAGCTGCGCCTCGACCTGCGGCCTGCGCGCCTCGAGCCAGCCCGGCGCCGCGCGCCGACGCC
>Ga0154820_1004_pt1 | contig 10205 bp, 10 predicted proteins | sample Rifle2008BG16ft_FD_116124 | JGI IMG/M metagenome (GOLD analysis project Ga0154820, IMG submission 116124) | Deltaproteobacteria bacterium RBG_16_71_12
CGCTCGCACCCGTTTTCGTGCCCCGCGCCCCGTTCGCGGTCACGGGCTCGTCGAGCGCAGCTCGGTTCGAAACTCGTCGCACCGGGCGCACTGCACGCGGGCGCGGCGTCGCCCCGCCGCGACATCGGTGTCACATCGGACGAACGACCGAGCCACCCATGCCCGAAACCAGCCTAAGCGGAGGCTGGAGGACGAAACCATGACTCCCCTTGCTCGCCTTTCCCTGATCTCCGCTGCGCTCGCCACGCTCGCCGCCTGCGGCGTCAACCCAGCCGACAGCGGCAAGGTGTGGCGCAGCGTCACCCGCACGCTCGGCGCCGGCCCCGCGGGCGAGCAGGCGCTGACCGCTTCGTTCAGCTTCGACGTCGACTGCCGCTACGGCGGCGAGGCCGAGATCGACGCCGCGCTCGACGTCGACGACGAGACCGACGGCCACCTGCTCGCGCTGTTCGGCTACGAGATCCGCTACGACTCCTGCCAACCCGACGACAACACGCTCGACGGGCAGCTCGACTACACCGCCACCGTGGTCGCCGACGAGACCGACAACGGCGGCCTGTTGACCGTGCGCACCAACTACCAGGGCACGGTGACTTCGAGCGGTGACACGACGGGCACCTGCGAGATCGACGTGGTCGGCACGCTCGACGCGGCGGCCTACGAGAGCCCGGGCGAGGAGTTCCACGCGCAGGTCGACGCTACGTACACCGGCACCATCTGCGGCAACGAGGTCGACGAGGTGTTCTCGGCCGACGCCGACGTCGACGCCGACGAGCCCTGACGAGCAGAGCCTCCGCTACAGACGACGGCACCCGTTGTAAGGGTCGGCCTGCGACAGTGCTCTCCACGCGCCGCACCGCGCGCTTGGAGGCAACGATGCGCAGGCCCAACCTCACCCCGCCCCGCCCGGTAACCCACGAGCTTCGGCCGATGGGGACGCGCGCCAGCGCCTGGCAGCCCGACGCCGTGTCGCCGGGCTCGAGCGGCGGCGGCACGCTGCGCGTCGCCGTGGTGGTGCTGCTGGTGTTGGCGGCCGCCGGCGTCTTCCTCGCGGCCCCGTATCGCAGCGCCGGCAAGCTCGGTCGCGCGCTCGCCGCCGGTGACGCTCGGCAGCTCGAGGAGCTGATCGACTTCGCCGCGTTGCGCGACGACCTGAAGCGTCAAGCCACCGCCGCCATCGGCGATCAGGCCGGCGACGCATCGACTGGGCTGGCGCTCGCCGGTGCCGCGCTCGCCAACGCCACCATCGATGCCGTGGTGCAGCCGGAGACGGTGGCCAGGCTGAAAGACGCGCCCGTCGATGCCGTGGTGCGGGCGCGCTTGCAGCGCGCCGTCGACCGAGCGCGCCTTGGCTACGACGGCGCGAGCTCGTTCACCATCCGGCTGGTGCTGGCCGACGTCTCCGATCAGCCGATCAAGCTCCGCCTCGGTCGCACGGGCCTTTTGACCTGGCAGGTGCAGGGCGTGACGCTGCCGAGCGACCTCGACAAGCTGGCTGGGCTCGCCTTCCCGGAGGAGGCGGAACCCGGGCCAATCGACGGCATCGCGCGCGTCGATTGACCCGGCCGCCTGTTCAGGTCAGCCGCTCGGCCCGATCTCGCCGCCGCCGCTGACGCCGTCGTCGCTCGGGTCGAGCGGGTCGGTGCCCGCGCCCACCTCGGCGCCGTCGCCCGCGCCGCCGTCGTCGGTGTCGGGGTCGGTCGGATCGGTGCCGCGCTGCCCTTCGTCGCCGTCGCCCAGGCCGTCGCCGTCGGTGTCGGGCAGCGTCGGGTCGGTGCCGTCGCCCACCTCGTCGCCGTCGTCGACGCCGTCGTCGTCGGTGTCGGCGTCGTTCGGGTCGGTGCCGCGCCCGACCTCGTCGCCGTCGTCGAGCCCGTCGTCGTCGCTGTCGGGATCCTCCGGGTCGGTGCCGACGAAGCCCTCGTCGTCGTCCTCCAGGTCGTCGCCGTCGGTGTCTTCGCCGTCGCCGTCGTCACCGCCGCCGTTTTCGCCCTCGCCCTCGCCGCCGTCGTTGCCGCCGCCCGGGTCGCCGTCGTTGCCGTCGTCGCCCGGGCAGCCGCTGTCGGGGGCGGGGATGATGTCCTCGTCGCGCTGGTGGCGGTCGTGCGCCGGCACCGCGTTCACGCTGATGGTGATGGTCACGTACGGGTGGTGGTTCGAGCCCGTCGCGTGGCAGATGGTGACGCGATCCTCGCCGCCGTCCTGATCGTCCGCGGCGCCGTCATCGCCGCCGCCGTTGCCGCCCCCCTGATTGAGCGCCGCGGTCCCCGAGCTGCCGCCGTCGGACGGATCGAAGCCGCAAGCGGCGGTCGCGATCAGGGTGAGCAACGCGAGCGTGGTGAGGCGGAGGGCATAGGCCATGGGGGACTCCTTGCTGCCTTGCCGCAAAGCACGGCGCGTGCCCGCGGGCGCGCCGCGTCCCGACGCGGCCGCGCCGAGGAGCCCGCGCGTCCGGGACATCGCGCCAGGTGTCCGGTGCGGCCCGGAATTGCCGTACGCTGCCGCCCGGAGCCCGCATGAAAGAGAAGCACATCCGCATCCGCATAGAGCAGTGCCTCGCGCTCGCCAACGCGTCCAACTGTCCGCGCCGCAAGTTCGGCGCGCTCTTGCTCGACCCGGAGCGCAACGTGGTGCTGATGGACGGCTACAACGGCGGCCCGCGCGGCGGCGGCGAGCTGTGCGGCGGCGACACCTGCCTGCGCGACACCATGCACATCCAATCCGGCACGCGCATGGAGATCGGCTGCCACCACGCCGAGATGAACGTCGTCTGCAACTGCGCCGCGTCGGGCGTCGCCACCAAGGGCGCCTGGCTCGTCGTCACCGGTGAGCCGTGCATGATGTGCGCGAAGATGATCCACCACGCGGGGCTCACTCGCGTCATCGTGGTGGGCGGCGGTTACGCGGGCGAGAACGGGCTTGGCTATCTCGAGAAGCACGGCGTCACCGTGCAGACCGTCGAGGGTCCGCAGGATCCGCGGCTGGCTACCATCGCACAGCGTTGACGACGTGCGAGCCGGTGCGCGTCGGCGTGATCACGCGCCGCAGGAGATGGGCGGCGCATCCGCTGGCGCCTCCTCACAGACGCCGGCGTTGCAGTCGAGGCCGTCGGCGCAGCCGTAGTCGGGACACGGTTCGCCGAGCCCGGGCCAGGCGACGCACTGGTCGGTCGCGTCGTCGCAGGTCGCCTCGGCGCGGGCGCAGCGCCCGTCGAGGCACGAGGCGCCCAGGCCCGGCAGTGGGGTGCAGGTGAAGGTGCCGTCGCCGTCGACGTCGACGCAAGTATTTACGCCAGCGAGGCGGTTGACGCAGTAGCGCGCGACCTCGAAGCCTTCGTCGCAGTCTTCGCCGGGCTGCACCACCGTGACCTCGGCACAGGTGTGCGTCGTCAGCTCGCAGGCCAGGCCGGTCTCCAGCATCTCGCAGGAGTCATCGACGCACGGGTCACCGACCGCGAACGAAGGTGGCGCGTCGGGCGGCACACAGGTGGCGCTGACGTCGTCGCATCGCAGATCGTCTGCGCATTCGCCGTCGGGGCACGGCTCGCCGTCACCGGGGAGCGGGACGCAACGCTCGGCCGTGCCCGAGCACACCAACCCGTCGGCGCACTCGTCGACACACGCCTCGTTGGCGCCGGGGCGAATGGCACAGGATCCGCACACGTCGGCCGCGTCGCCGCTGCAGTACGTTTGCTCGGCATCGGCGCACTCGATGTCCGCGGTGCAGCCCTCGCCGACGGCGCGGTTGCCGACGAACATCCGCGCGCAGTACTGGAGGTCCGACTCCTCGTCGTCGCACGCGGCCGTGGGCAGCGCCGCCAGGCAGCGGACGTAGGCTGCGGGATCGAAGTCGAGGGCCGGGTTTTGCTGATTGGCCTCGAGCTGCGCGATCAGATCGTCACGATCGAAGCCGAGGATTTGCGCGAAGAACGCGGGCTCGGCCTCGAACAGAAAACCCAGGCTGTCGCTCGGGTTGGCAAAGAAGCACCGATCGAGGAACTCGAGCCAGGCGTCCGCCAGCACGCCCGTGTCGAGCTCTCCTTCACCCTCGCCCTCGCCCTCACCCTCGCCTTCGCCCTCGCCGGGGAGGATCGGGCAGCCGACCACGAGGATGACCGCGGCAGCGAGCTGCGACGTGCGTGTCTTCATGGTCGGCACCCCGTCGGGACGTTCTACACCGCCATCGCGTCGGTGCCAGCGCGCGCGTCGTCGATCACCGTGTCGGCAATACACCCACCTGCGGCCCGCTGGTGGTGGCGCCTACGCCGGCCGCCGTTTGGTCCGTCGGGAAGCGCGGCAGGACGTAGCGGCCCCACAGCTCCTCGGTGACGCCGCCGGCCGCGATGATCTCCTGGTACGCGACCCCCATCTTGTTGAGCGTGCGCGGCATCGCCGGGTCGTCGAAGTCGACGGTGTAGGCGCCGAAGCGCTGCAGCGAGCCCTCGACCCACTCGAAGTTGTCGGCCAAGGTCCAGTGGTAGTAGCCGCGCACGTCGACGCCGCGCGCGATGGCGCGCCCGACCTCCCACAGGTGCACGGTCAGGTACATCGCCGCCTGGTCCTCGTCGAAGACGGGCGCCGGGATGGGCGGCGGGTCGCGCTCGCCGAAGGCGGGGCGCAGGTTCGTTGTGGTGCCGTTCTCGGTGACGATGAGCGGCAGGCCCCAGCGCGCGTAGCGATCGAGCGTGTCGGCGAAGCCGGCGCCCGAGATCTCGCGGCCCATGCCGTTGTGCGGCAATGCTTGATCGTCGTCGTCGGTGTAGAGCGCGACGTCGGTCAGCGGCATGCCGAACAGCGGGGCCACGTTGTTGAGCAGCGCCGACTCCTTGACCTTGACCGGCCCGTAGTACTGCACGCCGATGAACTCGAGCTTGCCGGCGAGCTCGGGGTACTCGCCCTCGGGCGGGTCGGTGACCGAGCCCGGCTCGACGTCGCCGTCGAGGTCGACGTCGAGCGCGCCGTCGGTCAGCGTCTGCAACACCCAGTCGTTGTAGACGTAGTTCATGCTCTCGACGGCGAGCTGCTGCTGCGCGCTGTCGGGGTTCTCCGGGTAGACGTCGTTGGCGGTCATGGTCAGGCCGACGAACGAGGCGGCGCCGTCGCCGTCCGCGTCGACGTCGTCGAGCTGCTTGATGACGTCGAAGGCGCGCGCGTGCATGCGCATCAGGTTGATGCCGAAGTCGGTGGCGCGCTCGATGGCGAGCACGCCGCCCGGCGGGAAGCGGCCGTCGATGTAGCCGACCACCACCATGGTGAGGGGCTCGTTCAACACCGTGTAGCTGTCGACGCGGTCCGCCACGCGCGGGATCACCTCGCGCACGAAGCCCTCGAAGTCGTCGACCACGGCGTCGTCCTTGACGGCGATGCGATCGAGCACGCCCTCGGGCGAGTCCGGGTCGGGGCTCTGCACCCAGGGGGGCACGGTCCAGTGGTAGAGCGTCAACACCGGCTCCATACCGGCGGCGCGGATGGCGTCGAGCACCGCCTCGAAGTGGGTCAGCTCGGCGTCGTCATAGACGCCCGGCTGGGGCTCGACGCGCGCCCAGTCGAGCGACAGGCGAAAGTGCTCGAGGCCGAGCGACGCGGCGCGGTCGATGTCGGCCTGGTAGCCGGTGTGAAAGCCGTTGCCGCGCGGGTTTCGCTGCTCACCCTTGACCTTGTCGAGCGCCGCCCAGCGCGACCAGTTGGAGTCGACGGGCCCGGCCTCGCCCTCGTCCCCCTCGGCCTGCCACTGGGCGATGGCCGTGCCCCAGGAGAAGCTCTCGGGGAAGCCGGCGGGCAAGAAGACCTCCGGCGGATCGAGCGGACATGCGGCCGCGACGACGACGAGCGCGAGCGGCCAGGCGAGCAGGACGAGACGGCGCATCACGTCACGGTAGCAGGCTGCCGGCCGATGGTGAGACCTTTGCGCAGCGCAGGCGGAGCCGCTAACCCTCGGGGATGGACGCCCGCCGCGAGTCGATCAACCTGTTGTCGCCGTCCGAGGTGGAGGCGATGCGGCGCGCCGGCCGGGCCGCCGCCGAGATGATCGCGCACCTGGCCTCGCTGGTGAAGCCGGGCATCAGCACCGCCGACCTCGACGACGCGGCGGTGGCGTGGACCTCGCAGCGCGGCTACCAGAACGGGCCGCTCAACTACCACGGCTTCCCCAGGAGCATCTGCACCAGCGTCAACGAGGTGGTGTGCCACGGCATCCCGAGCAAAAAACAGCAGCTCAAGGACGGCGACATCATCAACATCGACGTCACGCCCATCGTCGACGGCTGGTACGGCGACACCTCGCGGACCTTCCACGTCGGCAGCGTGCGGCCGCAGGCCAAGAAGCTGGTCGACGTCACCGAGGAGTGCCTGCGCCGCGCCATCGCGGTGGTGAAGCCGGGCGCGCGCCTGGGCGACATCGGCGCCGCCATCCAGGAGCTCGCCGAGGCCAACGGCTACTCGGTGGTGAAGGACTTCGTCGGCCACGGCATCGGCCGGAGCTTTCACACCGCGCCGCAGGTGCCGCACTACGGCAAGCGCGGCAAGGGTCCGCGGCTCGAGAAGGGCATGTGCTTCACCATCGAGCCCATGATCAACGCGGGCACCTGGGAGATCGAGGTGCTCGACGACGGCTGGACCGCCGTGACGCGCGACCGCAAGCTGTCGGCGCAGTTCGAGCACACCGTCGTCGTCACCGAGCACGCCTGCGAAGTCCTGACGTCGCCGGTCTGACATGGCGAGCAAGCTGTTGCCGTTCCTCGAGGTGAGCCAGGGCCTGTCGGACCACCGGCGCGTCTTCACCATCCGCTCCGACCAGGTGAAGAGCCAGCTGAGCGGCCGCACCTTCACGGTCGATCGGCTGATCGGGCCCGACTGGGTCAACGTCGTCGCCATCACCGGCGATCAGCGCCTGGTGCTGGTGCGCCAGTGGCGCTTCGGCACGCGCTCCTTCACCTGGGAGCTGCCCGCGGGGCTGGTCGAGCACGGCGAGGATCCGCTGGCCGCCGGCCTGCGCGAGCTGCGCGAGGAGACCGGCTACGCGCCCGCCGACCTGGCGTGCGCGCGGGTCATCGGCGTGGTGCACCCGAACCCGGCGTTCATGAGCAACGTCTGCACCACGGTGCTCGCGCTCGACTGCGCGTTGGCGGGCGCGCAACAGCTCGACCCCTCCGAGGAGATCGAGATCGGCACCGTGCCGCTCGACGAGCTGCCCGCGCGCGTGGCCTCGGGCGAGCTGTCGACCGCGCTCGGGCTGGTCGGCCTCTACTGGTGGGAGCGCGCCCGGCGCTGACCGCGGGAAACGGCGAAAACCCGCGTGATTTCGTGGCTTCCCGCCGCGCCGCGCGGACGCTATGCATTGCGTCATGAGCGCGCTCTACCCGGTCTTCCACTCGGTCATCACGTTGGGCCTCGTGATGGGCGCCTTCGCCTTCATGGGGCAGCGCCTCCTGCAGATCGCGTCGATGGTGAACATGGGCCGTCACGAGGAGCTGCGCACCGACCACAAGGGCGCGCGCTGGCGCATGGTGGCGTCGATCGTGTTCGGCCACAAGAAGACGCTCGAGGACAAGACCTCGGGCCTGACGCACATGGCCTTCATCTACGGCTTCTGCGTGCTCGGCGCCGGCCACAGCGAGATCGTGGTCGAGGGCCTGACCATGTTCCTGCGCACCTTCGGCACCAAGCCGCTCACCTGGGATCGCCTGCCGCTGTTGTCCGCCGAACATCCGCTGATCTGGGGCTACTGGGTGAGCCAGGACTTCGCGGCGTTCCTGGTGCTCACCGCCGTCATCATCGCGCTGGTGCGCCGCGTCGCCTTCCCGCCGCCGCGCCTGCAGCCGCGCTCCGCCGACGCCGAGCGCATCCTCTACTTCATCTTCACGCTCTATGTGACCTTCTACTTCTTCCAGGGCGCGCACCACCTGCGCGAGCACGACTACCACTACCATTACACCCAGTGGAAGCCGTTCACGTCGATGATGTCGCTGTGGATGGCGCAGCTCCCCCACGGCGCGGTCGACGCGCTCTACTGGATCTTCTGGTGGGGCCACGTGCTCACCTTCCTCGGCTTCGGCGCCTACATCCCGACCTCGAAGCACATGCACCTGATCTTCGCGGGCCCGAACACCTGGTTCTTCAACAAGGCCGTCTACGGGTGGCGCCAGCCCGACGTCGCCGCCGCCGAGGAGCAGCTGCCGCCCAAGGAGCGCGCGCGCCCGATGGGCCTGCCGCCCACGATCGACTTCGAGACCGCCGAGAAGTACGGCATCGACCGCATCGACGAGCTGCCCTGGAAGACGCTGCTCGACGGCTTCGCGTGCACCGAGTGCGGCCGCTGCAACAACGTGTGCCCCGCGCACCTGACGCACAAGCCGCTCAAGCCGAAGAAGGTGCTGCACGACCTCAAGATCAGCCTGCTCAAGAAGAACGGCCCGAGCCTGTATGAGCTGCGCGACGCCTGGGGGCGCAAGCAGGAGCGCACCAAGGAGGCCGACCTGGCCTGGACGCCGCCGGTCGCGCTCATCAACAAGGACGTGATCAAGCACGACGACAAGAGCAAGGTGTCGCCCGACGGCAGCTACCTCGAGGTCGACGGCCAGATCCACGTCGACGAGGCGTGGGCCTGCACCACCTGCGCCGCCTGCGTCGAGGCGTGCCCGGTCTTGATCGACTCGGTGCCCGGCACCCTGATCGGCCTGCGCCAGAGCCTGGTGATGATGGAGTCGGACTTCCCTGCCGAGCTGACCGCGACCTTCAAGGGCCTCGAACGGCAGGCAAACCCGTGGGGCGTGGGACCGGACAAGCGCGAGGAGTGGGCCGAAGGGCTCGAGGTGCCGACCTTCGCGTCCATCGGCGGCGAGCGCGTCGTCGACTATTTGTTTTTCGTCGGCTGCGCCGGCGCCACCGACGACAATGCCAAGAAGACCCAGCGGGCGCTGGTGCGCCTGCTCAAGGCCGCCAAGGTGGACTTCGCCATCCTCGGATCGGAGGAGAAGTGCTGCGGCGATCCGGCGCGGCGCCTCGGCAACGAGGCGGTGTTCAACCAGCTCGCGCAAGAGAACATCGGCATCTTCGGCCAGTACAAATTCAAGAAGATGTTCACCGCCTGCCCGCACTGCCTGACGTCGATCCAGAACGAGTACGCCGAGCTCGGCGGGGACTTCGAGGTGTTGCACCACTCGCAGCTGATCACGCAGCTGTTGAAGGACAAGCGCATCCCCGTCGACGCCGCCAAGACGCTCGCGAGCGACATCACCTACCACGATCCCTGCTATCTCGGCCGCTACTGCCGCGAGACCGAGGCGCCGCGCGAGGTGCTGTTCACGGTTCTCGGGAAAGACAGCGGGGGCAGGTCCAAGCTCAAGGAGATGGAGCGCAACAAGGGCGCCTCCTTCTGCTGCGGCGGGGGCGGCGGGCGCATCTTCCTCGAGGAGCACATCGGCGAGCGCGTCAACGTCGAGCGCACCAAGCAGGCGATGGCGACCGGGGCCAAGACCATCGCCACCGGCTGCCCCTTCTGCAAGTCGATGCTGGTCGACGGCACCAAGGCGCTCGACGCCGAGGAGAAGATCGCGGTGCGGGACATCGCGGAGCTGCTGGCCGAGCGTTTGCCGTCGGGCTGACGAGGGCACCGGCGGACCGCGCGGCTTACCAGGTTCGCATGGACGGGCTCTCATGGCTTGGGCAGGCGTGCCCTGTGCCCTGTGCCCTGTGCGCGTCCCCGTCCCCATGACCCGTCGGGCCGCTGCCGCTCATTCGTGCCCAGGTGACGGCGGCAGCGAAGGAACGGTCATGGGCAGGGCTTGACGGGTGAAAGGCACAGGGCACAGGGCACAGGGCAAGACCGCTCGTCGAGCGACTTGCAGAATCACGCGTTTGTCGACGACGATTCCCTGTCCCGGCCACGGATCAAATGAATCGCAAGTCCCTCCTTTTGTTTGATCACGGTCGCCGCGACCCTAGCTAGTTGAAGGGCCGTGCGTTCGCTCGCAGCGGCTCAGGGATCTTCTCCACGTCATCGACGATGTGGGTCTCGCCGCTCGCGTCCTCGAAGGTCCATAGCTGGCCGGTACCGCGCTTGCTGTCGGTGGGCGGCCCTTGCGCCGCGGCGCCCGGCGGGAGCGATGATGCTGCGTCCCCGCTCGGAGGCGTCGACCCCCCTGGCGACGGGCCGACCTCGCCGACGACACCGTCGGCGGCGCGGCGCGCGGGTACGGTGGGCTGCGG
>Ga0154820_1415_pt4 | contig 10160 bp, 7 predicted proteins | sample Rifle2008BG16ft_FD_116124 | JGI IMG/M metagenome (GOLD analysis project Ga0154820, IMG submission 116124) | Deltaproteobacteria bacterium RBG_16_71_12
GGACCGAGGAACTTGCGGAAGGCGGCGCGCGCGGCCTTGTCGACCGGATGCATGCGCACGCCCATGCGCAGCGGATCGTCGGCTGACCAGCTGGCCACCGCGCCGTCGAAGGCAAGCTCCTCGGTGGTGACGGGGTGGACCAGCACGAGCCGGACCGGCGCGCCCACCTGCCGCAGCGCCGGCGTCACGTACACGATCGAGCGGGCGAGCACGATCTTCTCGAAGAACTCGAGCAGCGCGCCGGCGTCCTTCGGCTGGATCAGGAAGCACGCGCCGCTCACGCCCGGCCGCGGCCGCGCCCGCAACGTCGGACGCTCGATGGTGCCGATGAACTCGTCCCAGCGGTTGCGCGCCGCGGCGCCGAGACAGAAATAGCGCAGGCCGGCGCCGCCCTGCCGATCGTGGCGTCGCTCGACGTGCCGCGCGACCGTCGCCATGGCGTCGAACGAGCCGCCGCCGAGGCGCACGGTCAGGAGCAGCGCATGCGCGACCGGGGGCGGATCGTCGCAGACGATGAACAGGCCGTGCCGACTGACGTCGCCGGTGCGCACGCGGCGCCGCTCCTTGCGCACGTGCAGCTCGACCTCGACCTCTCGCGCATGCCTGGCGGCGTCGCGGCGCTCTCCCATGGTGCGACTGTGGCAGATTCCTGCCGACCGGTCACGAGGCCAGGGCACCGATATTCGGCGCGCGCAGTGCGTCACTCGTCCTCGATGACGATCGACGGCATCGGGCCGACGTTGGTCTTCTCCTTGCGCGTCTCGCTGACGCGCAAGCCCGACGTGTCGGACGGCAACGGTTCGGTGCGCTTGACCTTCTTCTTCTTCACGACCGGGGCAGGCGCGTCCTGCCCGGGGGGCGGCGGCGCGTTCTGCTCGGGGAACATGACGCTCCTGAAGCGCGGCCGGGGCGCATTGACCGGCGTCGGCTCGGCCTCGCCCGCGGGCTCGGTGCGCTGATCGTGGATGCTCCGCATGCGCGGGTCGGTTCGCTCGCCGAGCCCGGCGAAGACGCTGTCGGGCGCGGCCGGCGGCGCACGTGCGGCGTGGCTGGGCGCGGCGTAGCCAGGCGCGGCCACGGGCGGCGTGGGCGCGTCGTTCGACGAGAACACGTCGTCGCTGCCCTCGGGCGCGCCGAGGCTCGCCGGGTCGGGCGCGCGCAAGAGCGCCGACACGTGCGCCGGCACCGCGGAGGGCGCCGGCGATGCGCGCCGCTCCAGGCGCCCGAGCACCTCGAGGTAGCGCAGCAACAGCGCCGCCTCGTCCGGCGGCAGCGTGCCGGTCTCGACCAGGTCCGCCACCTTCTCCCAGCCGCCGACGATGCGGTGCAGGAAGCGCTCTTCGGCGGCGCCGAAGCCGAAGGCGGCGAGCGGGGCGGGCAGGCCGAGCTCGTCGCCGGGCGCGTTGGTGATGCGCACCTGCTGGCCGCGCGCGCGCTCGATCCAGGCGGCGCGCGCGTCGCTGCCGAGCTGGGCGCGCACCGCCAGGTAGACGACGGCGAACAGGTCCATCGGCGTCGACGTGAAGCCGCTCAAGAACGACAAGCCGCGGCAAAACGTGAACGGCCGACTGCCGAGGCGACAGAAGTGCTCGGCCTTGCGGCGCGCCTGCGTGGTCAGCACCTCGCGCAGGCCGTCTTCGTCGAGGACGCCGAGCTCCTTGAACACCTGGCCGGCCAGCCGGTTCGACTCGGCGATGCGGCGCTGCGCGCGCACGAAGGTCTGGCCGTTGACGCGGCCGAGCTCGAGCAACAGTTGGCCGAGCGGGTGCGCGTACTCGGCGAGCGAGACGCCCACCGGCCGACCCTGCATGAAGAACAGGTGGTTCTTGCCGGCGGCATCCTCGACCGTCAGCCGGCCGGTGATGCGGCCCGCGTGCACGGCCAGCAGCACGTCGTAGACGGCGTCCCCGTCGAGGTGGCCCTCGACGCAGGCGTCTTCCGGGACGCGGGACGGATCGAACGTCATGCCGCCTGCCGAGCTCGCTCCACGGCCCGACCATAGCGGAACCGCGGCAATCGATCAGGTCTTCGGCCGCCCCTGTCCCACCGCGAATGGCCGCGTCCCTCGGCTTGTTCGGCCAGTGGATTGAAGCAGGGACTGTGCGCTTGCCCCGATCACGACGAGTGGTAGCTTTGCCGCCGATGACCAGCCCGACGCCACGGGTCGAAAACGAGCGCAAGAAGAGCAGCTTGTTCTGGCGCCTGTTGCGCTTCGGGCTGTTCCTTGGTGGCGTGGGCGCGCTCGCCGGCGCCGCGGTGGGTGCGGTGGCGTTCGTCGCCTACTCGCGCGACCTGCCCGAGTTCACCGACGTCGGCCAGTACCGGCCCAAGCTCGCGACCAAGGTGCTGTCCGTCGACGGGCGCCTGATCGGCGAGTTCTACACCGAGCGCCGCATTGTCGTCCCCTACGAGCGCATCCCCAAGCGGCTGATCCAGGCCTTCATCGCCGCCGAGGACAAGAAGTTCTTCGACCACCACGGCATCGACTACCTGGGCATGGCCAACGCCGTGCTGCAGAAGGTGACCGGGCAGACCAAGAAGCTGCGCGGCGCCTCCACCATCACCCAGCAGCTGGCCAAGAGCCTGCTCATCTCCGCCGAGGGCTTCGGCGCCGGCACCGAGCGCAGCATCAAGCGCAAGGTGCGCGAGGCCATCCTGGCCTCGCGCCTCGAGGGGAACCTCAACAAAGAAGAGATCCTCTGGCTCTACCTCAATCAGGTCTACCTCGGTCACGGGGCCTACGGCGTGCAGGCGGCCGCCGAGAACTACTTCCGGAAGGACGTGCAGGAGCTGACGCTCGCGGAGATGGGCGTGCTCGCCGGGTTGCCGCAGGCGCCGAGCCGCTTCTCGCCCTTCATCAACCCCTCGGCGGCGCGCAACCGCCAAGAGTACGTGCTCGAGCGCATGCACAAGGACGGCTACATCACCGCCGCCGACAAGACCGAGGCCTTGGCGCTCTCGGTCGAAAAGACCGTGCACCCGCGCGACGACAGCTTCTTGGACACGGCGCCCTACTTCACCGAGCACGTGCGGCGGCACATCGTCGAGACCTACGGCAACAAGGAGCTGCTCGAGGGCGGCTTGACGGTGTGGACCACGCTCGACCTCGAGCGCGAAGGCTACGCGGAGACGGCGCTGATCGACGGCGTGCGCACCACCGACAAGCGCCAGGGCTTCCTCGGCCCGGTGGCGCAGCTCAAGGACGACCAGCAGACGAGCAAGGTGCTCGACATCGTCGAGCGCAAGATGCTCAAAGGGCAGGCGCCGGTCGAGGGCTCGCCGGTCTTGGCGGTGGTCACCGCGGTCGACGTCGAGCACCAGTGGGCGGAGGTGCAGATCGGCAAGCGGCTGCGCGGGCGCCTGCCGCTCGCCGGCATGCGCTGGGCGCGCAAGATCAACCCCTCGCAAAACTGGGAGTTCCACAAGGTCGAGAGCGTGCGCGAGGTGGTCAAGCAGCGCGACGTCGTGCTGGTGCAGCCCTGGTTCAGCAAGGCGCGCTTCCTCGAGCGCGCGATGGGCGCGGCGGAGAGCGTGCAGAAGCTGCCCGACGAGAGCGAGGTCAACGCCGAGCGCCCGTTGTGCACCCTCGATCAGGTGCCGCGCGTGCAGGGCTCGCTCATCTCGATGAACCCGCACACCGGCTACGTCGAGGCCATGATCGGCGGCTACTCGTACGAGGACAGCGAGTTCAACCGCGCCGAACAGAGCTGCCGGCAGCCGGGCTCGGCCTTCAAACCGATCGTGTACTCGGCGGCCGTGGTGCGCGAGGGCTTCACGCCGGCCACCATGGTGCTCGACACGCCCATCACGCTGCGCGACGAGGACATCGGCAAGAGCTGGAAGCCGCAGAACTTCGAGGGTGCCTTCAAGGGCGAGGTGACGGTGCGCGAGGCCATCTCGTTCTCGATGAACATGCCCGCGCTCCACACCATGCTCGCCGTCGGCGTCAAGGACGTGGTGGCGTGGGGCAAGCACATGGGCATCAAGACGGCGCTCAAGGAGGAGCTCGGCACCGCGCTCGGCTCCTCGTGCGTGACCCCCTGGGAGCTGACCAGCGTCTACACGACGTTTGCGCGCATGGGTCTTCGACCCGAGCCGGTGTACATCAAGCGCATCGTCGACCGCGACGGCAACGTGCTCGAGCAGCACGCAAGCCCGAACGACCCGTGGCAGACGCACGCGCAGCGCATCGACTCTGCCTATCGCTTCCTCGAGGAGCGGCCGCGCCGCGCCATGAGCGCCGATGAGAGCTACATCGTGCACTGGCTGTTGACCCAGGTGGCGACGCGCGGCACCGCGGCCAACGCCTCGCGCCTGCACCGCCCGGTGGCGGGCAAGACCGGCACCACCAACGACAGCTTCGACACCTGGTTCGCGGGCTACACCTCGACGCTGGTGACGACGGTGTGGGTCGGCTACGACACGTACGAGTACCCGCTCTCGGTCGGCGAGCAGGGCGGCAAGACCTCGTTGCCCATCTGGCTCGGCTACATGGAGCCCTCGCTGCGCGGCAAGGAAGAGCCGGAGTGGAGCGCGCCGGCCGGCATCTGCAACGCGCGCGTCGACGGCAGGAACGGCAGGCGCATCTACACCGACGCGCCCGGCTCCTTCATCGCCCCCTTCCTGTGCGGCAAGGAGCCCGAGTCGGCCGGCGCGGGCGGCGCGCCCGAGACGCTCGACGAGGCGCAGAAGAAAGGCGGCATCTGACCGCTACGGCGCGCTGATCTCGTCCGCGGCCTTCGGCTTGATGACCCGGATGGTGCGGATGCGGCGCGGGGTGCTCTCGAGGATCTCGAGGATGGTGCCGTCCTCGGCGACCACGCGCTCGCCGGGCGACGGGATGTGGCCGGCGAGCGCGATGCAGTAGCCGGCGATGGTGGCCCACAACTCGCCCTCCGGCAGCGCCACGTCGAGCTGGCGGTTGACCTCGCGGATCGGCGTGGTGCCGAGCACCCAGGCGCTGCCGTCGGGCCGCAGGCGCACCGGCGCGGGGCCGCCGCGATCGTCCTCGGAGAACAGCTCGCCGACCAGCTCCTCGAGCAGATCCTCCATGGTGACGATGCCGGCCATGCCGCCGCGCTCGTCGACCACGATGGCGAGGTTGACGTGGCTCCTCTGCATGTCGGAGAGCACCGCGACGCCCTTCATCGACTCCGGGTAGAAGGTGGCCGGGCGCAAGAGCTCGTCGATGGAGAGCGCGGCATGCTCGAGCGCGGCGCCGAGCAAGTCGCGCGCGGCCAGATAGCCGATGACGTTGTCGAGGCTGTCCTCGTACACCGGGACGCGCTGGTGCGGCGTCTCGAGGAACAGCTTGCGCACCTCGTCGGCGGTGGCGGTGCGCTCGAGCGCGATGACGCGCGGTCGCGGCACCATGATGTCGGCGACGGTCAGGCCGGTCATCTCGATGGCGCGCGCTGCGATCTCCGACGAGCGCGCGTCGAGCGAACCGCTCCGGCCCGCGTCCTCGAGCGCCTGCGTGATCTCCTCGGGGGACAGGCGCGCCTCGGAGAAGGTGGTGCGGTCGCCGAAGAAGCGCAGCACCAGGTTGCTCGTTGACTCGAGCGCCCACACCGCCGGCCGGGTCACCGTCGACAGCAACAACAGCGGCCGCGCGACCAGCAGCGAGTAGCCTTCGGAGAAGCGCAGCGCCAACGACTTGGGCACCAGCTCGGCGGCGACCAGCTCGACGTAGCTGATCATGACGACGCCGAAGCCGAAGGCGAGCGGCTCCGCGTATAGAGCAAGATCCTCGAAGCTGGCGAGCGACGGCCCGACCAGCGCGGCGAACGCCGGCACGCCGACGGCGGCGAGCAGCGCACCGAGCACGGTGATGCCGATCTGCACGGTGGCGAGGAAGCGCTCCGGCCGCTCGCGCAGGCGCTCGACGTCGCGGGCGAGCCGGCTACCGCCCTCGACCAGTTGGCGCACGCGGGTCTTGCGGATCGCCACCACGGCGATCTCGGAGCCGGCGAGCACGCCGTGCATCACCACCAGCGCACCGACGAAGACGAACGAGCCGATCATCGCCGCTGACCCTGGCACGCAGGCCGAGCGGTGCGAAGCGAGGACCGCGCCGCCAGACCATCAGGCCGGATCGCCGCTTAGGGCCCTCGAACGAACAAGTTGACCGCCCTCGCGACCGATGCATCCCGGCGCGCAGCGTTGCCGTCTCCGGCCCTCGCGTCACATCCGTCGAGGATGCTCGCTTCGGTCCTCGACGGCGCCTTGCGCGCCGGGCGCCTCGGCCGCGATCATCGATCAACTTGTTCGTTCGAGGGCCCTTAGCGCGCCTTGGCCAGGTTGGCGGCGACGAAGTCCCAATTGACCAGCTTGTCGAAGAACGCCTGGACGTAGGCCGCGCGCTGGTTCTGGTAGTCGAGGTAGTAGGCATGCTCCCAGACGTCGACGGTGAGCAGCGGCACCGCCGACGTGGTGAGCGGCGTCTCGGCGTTCGGTGTGCTGACGATCTTGAGCGTGCCGCCGTCGGCGACCAGCCAGGCCCAGCCGCTGCCGAAGCGCCCGGTGCAGGCGGCCTTCATCTCCTCGACGAGCTTGCCGTGGTTGCCGAACGCGACGTCGAGGCGCTTGGCGAGGTCTCCCGTCGGTGCGCCGCCGCCGCCCGGGTTCATGCCGCGCCAGAAGAAGGTGTGGTTCCACACCTGGGCGGCGTTGTTGAACAGCGGCCCCGGGGGGGCGCCCTTGATCAGCTCCTCGAGGGGCTTGGCGGCGAGCTCGCTGCCCTCGACCAGCTTGTTGAGCGCGTCGACGTAGCCCTTGTGGTGCTTGCCGTAGTGAAAGCTGATGGTCTTTCTCGAGTAGACGGGCTCGAGGGCGTCGTCGGAGTAGGGCAGGGGTGGCAGCTCGAACGGCATGGATCCTCCAGACGGGGCGCAGGGCGAACATGGCAGTCCCGACAGCCCGGGTCACGCTATCCGATGCAGCCCGGCGCGCCAGGTTGCGCCGCCGACCGCCCGTGCCGCCAGTGGCAGTTCCCTGCTATGGCGCGGCCATGGCAGAACCGGCCCCGACCGATCGCTACCGCGGCTGGATCCGGCCGGGCCCCGTGCCGCCGGGCGGCGTCGAGCTCGAGGACGGTGAGACGCTCGACTGGCTGCTCGGCCACTGGCGCATCTTCCAGCTCGCGCGCGGCCACCGCTTCTCGACCGACGACGTGCTGTGTGCTTGGTACGGCACCTCGTGGGCGCCGCGCGTCGAGCGCGCGTGCGACCTTGGCTCGGGCATCGGCTCGGTCGCGCTCTGCGTCGCCTGGCGCCTGCCGGCGGCGCGCGTGGTGACCGTCGAGGCGCAAGAGCAGTCCGTGCGCTTGGCCGACAAGAGCGTGCGCTACAACGGCGTCGCCGGCCGCGTCACGCTGGTGCACGGCGACCTGCGGGATCAGACGGTGCGCGCCCGCCTGCGCACCGCCGGCGGTGACGCACGCGGCTTCGACCTCGTCACCGGCACGCCGCCCTACTGGCCGCTCGGCAGCGCCCTGCCGGCGGCTCACCCGCAGGCGGTGCCGGCGCGCCTCGAGGTGCGCGGCGACGTCGCCGACTACGCGCGCGCGGCCGCCGAGCTCTTGGCACCCGGCGGCGTGTTCGCCTGCGTCCACCAGGCGTCGCAGGACGCGCGCGCGCGCCGCGCCCTCGCCGACGCCGGGCTCGTGTTGGTGCGCACGCGCGGCGTCTGCTTCAAGGAGGGCGTGCCGCTCGAGGAGTCGGGCATCACGCTGTACTGCGCCATGCGCCGCGCCGACGTGCCGCGCGCGTTCGACGGTGAGCGCCCGATCGTCGAGCCGCCCTTGTGCGTGCGTCGGGCAGACGGCTCGACCCATCCCGAGATCGCGGCCGTGCGCCTGGGCTACGGCTTCCCGCCCGGCGTCGGCGCCGACCAGGACTGATGATCTCAGTACGTGACCTTGCGCGTCTTCGGTGAGAAGCCTGCGGCCGTGAGTGCCCCCTCGACGAACGGCGGCGGCGGCCTTGGCTCGCTCGCCCTCACGACGCGCCCGGTGGCGAGCTCGAGCACCGCCGGCTCACCGTCCGCGCCGATGATCCCGCTGCCCTCGATGTCGCCGCCCGGCTGGAAGCGCTCGCCCTCGCGGTCGCCGCCGACGTAGAGCCCCACCGGCGCCTCGTCGAGGCCGCGGTGCAGCTTGCCGTCGGCGACGCTCAGCCACCAATTGGGCGAGGGGGCCGCGGTCGCGGTGGTCGGCGAGTCGGCGCCCGCCTTGGGGCACGCCGACAGCAGCAGCGACGCCGCGAGCGCTAGAACACCGATCAGGTTGGCGGACCGAGCCCGGCGCGTCCTCGCCGCCGAGGGCAAGGCGCGCCGACCGACTGGAGTGCCCCTCCAGGACGGGAGGCGCAACGCCGCCATCGGCGGCGAGGACGCGCCCGGCGACGGGAGCCAACCTGTTCGGTGTTCTAGGGCAGAGCAGGCGAGCGCGCGCATGCGTTCACTCCACCGTCACGCTCTTGGCGAGGTTGCGCGGCTGATCGACGTCCGTGCCGCGCAGATCGGCCACGTGGTACGCGAACAACTGCAACGGGATGACGGCGAGGGCGGGTGTGGTGTGCGGGTGCGCGGCCGGGATGCGCAGCACCGCCTCGGCGTGCTGCGCAAGCTCGGCGTCGTCCTCGGTGCCGATGGCGATGACGCGGCCGCCGCGCGTACGCACCTCCTCGAGGTTCGACAGCACCTTCTCGTAGCCGGGACCGCGCAGCGCGAGCACGATCACCGGCATGTGCTCGTCGATGAGCGCGATCGGCCCGTGCTTCATCTCGCCCGCCGCGTAGCCCTCGGCGTGGATGTAGCTGATCTCCTTGAGCTTGAGCGCGCCCTCGAGCGCGATGGGGAAGGTCGGCCCGCGCCCGAGGTAGAGCATGTCCCGCGCGCGCGTGTGCTGGTGCGCGAGCTTGACGGTCTCGGCCTCGTGCGCCAGGCAGCGCTCGATCTCGAGCGGCAGCTTGGCGAGCGCCTCCATCTCCACCTGCGCGGTCGCCGGCGCGAGCGCGCCGCGCGCCTGGCCGAGCCCGATCGCGAACAGGTGGAGCGCGACCAGCTGCGTGGTGAAGGCCTTGGTGGAGGCGACGCCGATCTCGGGGCCGGCGCGCGTGTAGAGCGTGCCGGCGGAGCCCTCGCAGGCGCGCGGGATGGCCGCGTCGACGACGTTGCAGATGCTCATGACCCGGCCGCCCAGGCGGCGGCACTCCTTGAGCGCGGCCAGCGTGTCGGCCGTCTCGCCCGACTGCGAGATGGCGATCACCAGCGTGCTCGGCGTGATCACGGGCTCGCGGTAGCGCAGCTCGCTCGCCAGCTCGACGTCGCAGGGCACGCGCGCCAGCTGCTCGATCAGGTACTTGCCGACCAGGCCGGCATGCCACGAAGTGCCGCAGGCGGTGATGAGCACGCGCTCCACACCGTTGAGCGCGACCTCGTCGACGCCGTCGAGCGCGACCTTGCCGTCGTCGTGCAGGATGCGGCCGCGCAGCGTGTCGGTGACGGCGCGCGGCTGCTCGTGGATCTCCTTGTGCATGAAGTGCTTGTGGCCGCCCTTCTCCGCCATCACCGCCGACCAGGTGATGATCTTGGGCGCGCGCTCGACCGGCCGCCCGGTGGCGGCATCGAACAGGTCAGCGCGCGCGGCGGTCAGCAGGCCGACGTCGCCGTCCTCGAGGAACAGGAACCGCCGTGTGTGCGCGAGCACCGCCGGCACGTCGGAGGCGAGGAAACCCTCACCGTCGCCGAGGCCCACCACCAGCGGTGAGGCGAGCTTGGCGAAGCCGATGGCGCCGGGCGTGCCCTCGTCGACGACGGCGAGCGCGTAGGCGCCGCGCACGCGCGCGGTGCCGGCCCGGAGGGCGGCCAGCAGGTCACGACCGCGCGCGCGCTCGAGCGCGATCAAGTGCGCGAAGATCTCGGTGTCGGTCTCCGACGTGAACACGCGCCCCGCCCGCTTCAGCTCGTCGCGCAGCTCGCGGTGGTTCTCGATGATGCCGTTGTGCACCACCGTGATGCCCTCGGAGCTGTGGGGGTGCGCGTTGTGCTCGGACGGCTTGCCGTGCGTGGCCCAGCGGGTGTGGCCGATGCCGACCGAGCCGGGGCAGGGCTCGGTAGCCAGGCGCGCGCGCAGCTGCGCGAGCTTGCCGGCGGCGCGG
>Ga0154820_1424_pt1 | contig 10045 bp, 6 predicted proteins | sample Rifle2008BG16ft_FD_116124 | JGI IMG/M metagenome (GOLD analysis project Ga0154820, IMG submission 116124) | Deltaproteobacteria bacterium RBG_16_71_12
AAGGTCACTCGCCCTGTTCGAGACCTGTCCCGGTTTGTGTTCGCAACTGTCCCATGTTGATCGCGTCGCCGCGCCACCGGTAGCCTGATGTGCGCGCGTTCCCAGAGGTGCCCCATGCGAAATTTCTGCTCGTTGGTCGCAGGTCCATCGCTGTGCTGCTTGGTGGTGTTGGTGGGGACGGGCTGTCCCCCGGAGCCCACCAGCCCGCCGCCGCCGATCAACGAGCCGCGCATCGACGAGGAGTGCGGTGACCTCCCCGAGCTGCCCTACGTCTGCCCCGACGGCCAGCTGCCCTGCGCGTGCGAGGGCGGCAGCGATGGCGTGGCCCGGTGGCGCTGCTTCGAGTGCGAAAACGAGGTCCCCGACGACGGCATCGACGGGGAGTACTGCGACCAGAACGCGGACGCGGTGGTGTGCGTCAAGGACGCAGCCTGCGTCGCGTGCCACGGCTTGGCGACGTCATCGTCGTCGGGCGGCATCGAGAACTCCCACGCGTGGAGCTACGTCGCTTGTGTCGACTGCCACGGCGGCGTCGGGCGCGACGAGGCCGACCCCACGCGCCGGCTGTCGCAGGATGAAGCGCACGTCGCGATGCCTGTGGAGATGCGCGTCAGCGTCGAGGATCTCTCGACGCCGCAGCGCGACCAGTACACCAACCGCTACCTGGCGCTCGCCGGCGTCGAGCTGCTCGACGACCCCGACACCACGGAGCACGAGGGCCTCGCCTGGCTGCGCTTCAGGAACCCGGGCGATCTGCGGGTCGTCGACAACAGCTGCGCCGTCACCGGTTGCCACGCCGGCATGGGCGAGAGAGTGCGCCGCTCGACCATGGCCACCGCGGTCGGCAAGCTCGACGGCATGCTCCACTTGCTAGGCGCGCCGCGCGCCGCCGATCTGACCGCCGCGCTCGGCGACGACTCCTACGGCAAGCACCTCGCTACCTACGGCTCGATGCACGTCGATGATCCCGAGTGGGACATCGACACGTCGCCGCCCGGCTCGGTCCCGCACCTGCACGCGCTCGAGGCCTTCGATCGCGAGAACGAGCGGCCCTTTGGCACCTACACCGAGACCGACATCCAGAAGGAGACCATCAACAAGCTGTGCGGCACCTGTCACCTCGGGACCAGCGGCAAGAACCAGCAGTACGGCAACTTCCGCGCCTCCGGCTGCACCGCCTGCCACATGGCCTACGACTGGTCGGGACAGAGCCAGTCCGGCGACCCGATGATCCCCAAGGGCGAGCCGACCTACCCGGACGCCTATACCCACATCTCGTACCCCGAGCGGCCGCACCCCCCGCGGCACGTCATCCGGCGCAACCAGTCCGCGCAGGACTGCTTGGCGTGCCACACCGGCTCGGCGCGACTGGTGTTCCAGTACATGGGTATCCGCACCGACGACAACCGCGACTTGAAGAACGCCAACGAGGTCGACGGCAAGAACCTCGACTTCCGCTACTCCAACCTGATCAACAACGGCACGGTGGCCGACGCGAAGATCCACGGCTTCACGCAAGACCAGCTGATCGAGTTCGAGGATCTGGACAACGACGGCGAGGACGACACGCCGGCCGACGTGCACTACCTGGCCGGCCTCGAGTGCATCGACTGCCACAACTCGATCGACATGCACGGCGACAACCGCATCTACAGCCGGCAGTACTACCAGGTGAACATCCGCTGCTCGTCGTGCCACGGCACGCTCGAGTACGCGGCCGACCCCGACTCGGGCGCAAACCCGATCAACCTGCTGTTCAACTCGAGCGGCCGCATCGCGCGCAAGAACCTGTTCAAGTTCGACCGCGCGCCCCAGCTCGGCGAGGTCGGCTACCCGGCGGTGACGCAGCCCGGCATCTACCTGCGCACCAAGTCGGGTCAAGAGTGGCGCTTCGTCTCGCAGATCCGCTGGGGCGTGCAGTGGGATCCGAACAGCACGGACTGCATCGACGAGGGCAGGAAGACCGATCCACGCACGGGCGGCTTCATCTGCCGCCCGGAGTCGTCGGTCTTCCACGGCCGCTGGGAGGGACTGAATCAGGCCGCCGGCGACTTCGAGAACGGCGTCGGAACCCGGCCGGGCGTCGAGGTCATCGCCGGCGCCGCGGGCGACAGCAACAACGTCCGCTACGGCTTCAGCCACTTGGGGGAGGAGACCGAGTCACCAGCCGAGGAGGCGGCCGCCGGCCTCGATTGCGTCGCCTGCCACGGCGCGTGGAACGGGCAGCGCTTCGGCAACCACCTCGGCTTGAAGGACGTCGACGACAATGGCACCCGCCTGTACGACTGGGACCGGGTCACCGGCGCGGTCACGATGGGGACCCAGGGTTGGTTCAACTTCACCTTCATCTCGCTCACCGATCAGCAGCTCGGCATCACGCAGAACGGCAAGATCGGCTGGTTCACGCCTACGCGCCTCAAGATGTTCCTGCGCTCGACCGTGCTGAACCCGACGGATTCGCGAGGCTTCGAGCTCATGACCCAGGTCGGCGACGGCGACCACGTATGGAAGACCTACCGCGACCGCACCGGCATGGGGAACCTGTTCTCCGGGGCGGTGGCGGGCATCCAGCGCGCGCCCGGGTTCTCGACCATCTGTCTGGAGACCGGCGGCTTCTGCGACCAGGATCCCAAGAAGAGCATCAACGGCGGCCTGGGCGCCGACACCATGGGGCCGCATGCTACCCAGCTGCGAGCGCGCGACTGCACCGACTGTCACCTCGACAGCGTGGGCAACGGCGGCGACCGCATCAGCGCGGTCTACGGCTGGAACGCCAACGGGTTCAACAAGAAGACCAGCGCCTATCTGGCCGCCATCGACACGGTGCGAGCGCCGCACGGCCAATACGGCACCGACAACGGCTTCGTCATCGAGGACGACGGTGTCCGGCATCAGCTCGATTACATGGTCGACGAGGACACCGGATATCCGCTGGTGGCGTCACCACTGGTGCGCGCCGACGACGGGCGCGACGGTCGCATTGGGCGCGGCTACGAGACGTGGGACGCCGACGTCTCCGGGCCGATCAACAAGTCGCTCATCGACCTGCTGCAGCGCGTGCGCGTGCGCGGCCTGGTGGCGGCCGAGGGCGAGGGTGAGGGCGAGGGTGAGGGCGAGGGTGAGGGCGAGGTCGAGGACAACCCGTGCGTCATCACCCGCGACATCGTCGCTGACGCACAGGTCGCCGCGGTGGCGAGCTGCCAGGCGCTGATCGGCGATGTCCGCATCGTCGGCAACAACGTGCGCGATCTGTCCGGGCTCGCCGGCGTGACCGAGATCTACGGCGACCTCGAGATCAACCTCGACCAGGACATCGTCGCCGGGGCCGCCGCGCTCAACGACCTGGTCGCCGTGGAGGGCGACGTGGAGGTGGTGGGCGCGCCGGCCTACCAGGTGATCGAAGAGGCGGTCGCGCTCGAGAGCGTGGGCGGCGATCTGCACATCGAAGACAGCGGCCAGACGGTCATCGATGATTTCCCGGCGCTCGAATACGTGGCGTACGACGTGGTCATCGAGAACAACGCCAACCTACAAGATATCGCTGCCACCGCGTTCCCGTTGCTGGATGCCCCCGGCGACATCGGCGGCGTCCTCGAGCTCGAGAACAACTGCGTTGCTGACGGGACCCCCACGCCGCAGCTGTCGTGCGCCGACGCCACGGTGGAGCGCCTGGCCGACGTCAGCGACGGCATGTACAGCATCGATCCCGACGGCGCCGGCACCGCCTATGGCGGCGGGTGCTCCTGACGGGTCGGCTGTCAAACACCAGCTGGTCGAGAAGGTGGAGCGGCGAGCGGGGGGTCGCCGCTCCTCGGTGCTCGATCGCCGCGGCGATGCGGTGGCCTGGCTCGCGCGGGCGTGCCGAGCGGCACGGGCGATCGGCCACGGGTGCCCGAAGGCACGGTGCAGCCCCGAGCGGTGCGGGAGCACTTGGCGAGCTTCCTCGAGGAGGCGCGCGGCACCTCGACGAGCGCCCGCACAGCCGCGCATCGACTTGATGAGCTGTAGCCACGGGGCTACAGTGGTACCGTGTTCGAGATCCGCCAGTCAGCCGAGTTCGCCGCGTGGCTCGACGATCTTCGGGACCTGCGTGGGCGCGCTCGGGTCCAGTCCCGAATCGAGCGGCTCGCGGCTGGCAACCCCGGCGACGTGAAGCCGGTTGGCCACGGCGTGTCTGAGCTACGCATCGACTACGGCCCTGGCTACCGCGTCTACTTCGTCAGGAAAGGCCGGACGGTCGTTGTCCTGCTGGCCGGCGGGAACAAGGGGACGCAGGCCGCGGACATCAAGACGGCCTTGCGACTGGCGCGCAACCTGTAGGAGGACGACATGGCCAGAACGAAGACCACCCGCTACGACGTCGCCGAGCATCTGCGCACCCCCGAAGAGATGGCGGCGTATCTCGAGGCATGTCTCGCAGAGCCGGGGGCTGACGCTGCGTTCATCGCCAAGGCGATCGGCGACATTGCGCGAGCCAAGGGCATGTCGCAGGTGGCACGCGAGGCATGCATGTCGCGTGAGAGCCTGTACAAAGCGCTCTCGGGGGACCGTAGCCCGGACTTCGACACCATCATCAAGGTGCTCGGCGCGCTCGGCCTCAAGCTCCACGCGGAGCCCGCGTAGCTAGCCGTCGGTGCCGGCGGAGCGACGGGGTCGGTGACCTTCGTGTTACGGCCTTGAAAGGCATGCTCCTGACTGGCCGCCTCTCAACGACCTGCCAGCGTCAGAGCTGGCGGCAACTCTTCAGAACACCTTCTTGCGCCGATTGCTCGGTAGGATGCCGAGCTCCTCTCGGTACTTGGCGACGGTGCGCCGCGCGATCTCGATGTTCCGCTCCGACAGGATCTTCACGATTTGCGCGTCCGACAGCGGCCGCTTCGGCTCCTCGGCGGCCACCACGCGCTTGATCTCGTCGCGCACCGCTTCGGCGGCGATGTTGGTGCCGTCGCCGGTCTGGATCGCCGAGTTGAAGAAGTACTTCAGCTCGAAGACGCCGCGCGGCGTGTGCACGTACTTGCGTGAGGTGACGCGGCTGACCGTCGACTCGTGCATCTCGATGTCGTCTGCCACCTCCTTCAAGATCAGGGGCCGCAGCGGACCGGCGCCGTCGAACCAGTCGCGCTGGTGCTTGAGGATGCTCTCGACCACCCGATAGATGGTGCGCTGGCGCTGGTAGATCGAGCGGATCAGCCACTCCGCCGAGCGCTTCTTGTCCTTGATGTACGTGCGCGACGGATCGGCGGCGAGCTTGTGGCCCGCCTCGCGCGCCGCCTGCGCCGCGCGCAGCTGGTCGAGGTAGAACTTGCTGATCTTGAGCTTGGGCAGGCCGTCCTCGTTCAACAGGATCACCCAGTCGTCGCCGACCTTCTGCACCGACACGTCGGGCGTGATGTACGTGCTGTCGGGCATCGAGCCCTGCGCGGTGAAGTTGCGCGCCGGCCGCGGCTCGAGCTGCTCGACGATGCGCATGGCGTCGCCCACGTCCTCGAGCGTGGTCTTCTCGTCGCGGGCGATGGCGCCGAAGTTGTGGCGCTCCGCGTCCCTCATGTGGCGGTCGACGATGCGCCACACCAGCGTCTCGTCGTCGTAGCCCCAGACCTCGAGCTGGACGAGCAGGCACTCGCGCAGGTCGCGCGCCAGCACGCCGATGGGGTCGAAGCGCATGACGCGCCTGCGCACCGCGTCCACCCATTCGACCGGCACGTCGAGCTCGGTGGCGACGAGCTGAACCGGGTCGATGCGCGCACCAGCGGCTGCGTGCGGCGGGCCGTCGGCGAGCAACACCGGCTCGGCCTCGGCCTCGAGCTCCGACGTCGGCGCGGCGTCGGGTGGCGGGCCGTCGGCGAGCAGCGCCTCGTCGTCATCGGCGTGGATGTCGGTGCCGTTCTTGGGTGCCGCGGCCGCGGGCTCGGGCGTCGCCACCGGCGCGGCGTCGAGGCAGCCGTCGTCGTTCATCTCGCCGAGCAGGCGGGCGGCGATCTGGCACTCGAGGTCGTTCATGTGGCTCATGCGGACCTGCCACAGGATGTGCTCCTCGAGCGTCTCGCCGCGGGTCAGCGTCTGGTCGATGCCCGGCAGGTCGTCGAACTGGGTGTCGCGCCCGCTGCCCGCCGCCGGCGGCAGGTAGTTGAAGCTGTCGGCGTAGCTCTCCCAGTCGATGTTGGCGCCGGCGTCTTGCTGCGTCTGGCCGGCGCCGATCGACACCTCGGTAGCCGCCTCCGCGGGCGGCGGTGCGCTGCCGGCGGGCGCCTCGACGTCGGTCGCCGTGGCGCGGCTGACGTCGTCGTTGACCTCTTCCAGCACCGGGTTGTCGACCAGCTCCTGCGCGACCGCGTCCTTCAGCTCGAGGTGGTTGAGCGTCAACAGCTTGATCGCCATCTTCAGCTGCGGTGTCATCACCAGCGACTGCTGCAGCTTGGGGACGAGCTTGAGCTCCACGAGCCGGCCTCCGGGCGTCGACGGTCGAGGGCAGTATACGCTCGCCGCAGGATTGGCACAGTCCTGGCAGACATCGCCGTTTCCAGCTTCATGACCGATTCGGCCCGCCCCGAAACGCGCAAACGGTGCAGGAACTTGCGCTACATGACGCGTCGCGCGAAGCCTGTGCGTGCAAGGGGAGCCCCATGATGCGCAACCTGTTCCTCGGCCTCGTGGTCACACTGTCGGCGCCCGCCGCGCTGGCGGGCGGCATCAACCACTTCGAGGCGGCGGCGGGGCCGCACAACTACGTCGTCACGAACCACCCGGCGGTGCTGCCGCACCTGGTGCCGTCGGCGTGGCTGCTGCTCTCGTACGCGCACGATCCGCTGGTGTACCGCGACGTCGACGGCAACCAGGTGGGCGACCCGATCGTCGCGCACCAGGTGAACGCCGAGCTGGCCGCGGCGCTCGGCTTGTTCGATCGCTTCGAGATCGGCGTGGTCGCGCCCGGGCTCTACCTGAACGGCGCCGGCTTCGAGGGTGAGGGCCTCTCCGAGTTCACCACCGGCGACCTGCGGGTCACCGGCAAGGCGCTGTTGACGCCGTGGAACGAGGGCGTGGTGGCGAGCTTCCGCGTGCAGAGCGACCTGATCCCGATCGCCCAGCTCAACCAAAAGGCGGGCGCGCTCGCCGGCGACAAGATCCCGAACGTGACCCCGGCCTTCTCGGTGGGGGTCAACACCACGCACTTCCGCCTGGGCGCCGACGTCGGCTTCCTGCTCAAAGGGCCGACCGAGATCGACACGCTCACGGTGGGCAGCCAGTTCACCTACGGCATCGGCGCCGAGATCACCATCGTGCCGAGCACGCTGTTGTTCACCACCGACGTCGCCGGGCGCGTCGCGCCCATGTTCCTCGGCGGCAGCCAGGACGAGTTCCCGGTCGAGGCCAACGCCGCCCTCAAGCTCTTCACCGGGCCGATCGTGCTGTTGCTCGGCGCCGGCACCGGCCTGGTGCCCGACTACGGCGCGCCCGACGTGCGCGGCTTCGCCGCCGTCGGCTTCTACCAGCGCGACGACGACCGCGACGACGACGGCATCAAGGACGCGGTCGACGAGTGCCCCGACGTGCCCGAAGACAAAGACGACTACGACGACGAGGACGGCTGCCCCGACCCGGACAACGACAAGGACGGCATCCTCGACCAGGACGACCAGTGCCCGATGGATCCGGAGGACATCGATCGCTGGCAGGACAGCGACGGCTGCCCGGAGGACGACAACGACGGCGACGGCATCAACGACGCCGCCGACGAGTGCCCGAACGATCCCGAGGTCAAGAACGGCTTCGAGGACGAGGACGGCTGCCCCGACGAGGCGGGCAAGAAGAAGCTCGTCGTCGTCAAGCGCGAGAAGATCGAGATCAACGACAAGATCTTCTTCGCGTTCGACTCCGACCGCATCCTGCCCAAGAGCTACGACCTGCTCGATCAGATCGCGCAGGTGATCAACGAGCACACCGAGATCCCCGCCATCTTCATCGAGGGCCACACCGACTCGGACGGCGCCGACGACTACAACCTCGACCTGTCGGATCGCCGCGCCAAGAGCGTGCGCATCTACCTGATCGACCTCGGCCGCGTGGCGTCGGATCGGCTCGACGCCAAGGGCTTCGGCGAGAGCAAGCCCATCGCCAGCAACGCGACCGAGGACGGCAAGGCGGAGAACCGCCGCGTCGAGTTCCGCATCGTCAACGCGCCCGAGAAGGTGACCACCGAGGAGGTGGAGGTGCCGGCGGACGACCAGCGGGGCGGCGACGACCAGGCAGATGGCGAGGACGGGGCGCCGCGCGGCAGGAAGCCGATCGCGGATCCGCCCTCGGCCCCGGACGACGAGGAGGAGGTGCCGTGACCCCTCGGACGTTCGTCGGAGAGCAAGCTCCCGAAATTGCACGCGATCCCCGTCACGCTCGGGGGGGGATCCCGCTGGCCGCGGCGCGCTCGGTGCGGCATCCTATTAGGCTGTACGGCGACTCACCGTCGACGGCGACCTGGAGCCCGGCATGAAGCGTCTGATCCCTGTGCTGTTCGGCCTTGCCGTGCTCGGCGCCGCCGCGGGCGCCAGCGCCCAGCCCCAGCCGGCGCTGACCGGCGTGGCGCTCGAGCCGGTCATCCAGAGGCGCGGCCCGTTCAAGCACGCGGTGATCGGCGCCTCGGTGGTGCGCGACAACGCCACCGTGCTGGCGACGGCGGGCGGCACCCTCGACCTGCCGGCCAACGCCGCCGCAGTGTACGGCGCCGTCTTCTGGTACGGCTCGACCGTCGACGGCACGCCGGACCGAAACGTCACGCTCAACCTGCCCGACGGCACCAGCCTGGCGCTCGCCGCCAACGATCCGACGCCGAGCGATCCCGGCGGCGCCGCCGCCGACACCGATGATCCATGCTTCACGGTCACGCCTACGGCAGGCGACGGGACGCCGTTCCCCTACTTCCAGTGTTCGCTCGACCTGACCGACGCGCTCACGAACCTCGCCAGCCTCGACGGCGAGTACAGCATCACCTCGCTGGCGGCGAACACCGGTGCACCGCACTTCGCGCCCAGCTCGCAGTGCGGTGGTACGCAGGTGTGCAGCGTCTACGTCGGCGCGTTCGCGCTCGTCATCCTCTACACCGATCCCGCCGACACGGCGCCGCGCGTGGTGCAGGTGGCCAACGGTCTCGTCTTCACGCAGTACATCGGCGCTGACGCCTCCTCGCCGTTGCTCCCCTTCGAGATGTCCGACAACGGCGGCCAGGCAACCATCGTCGCGCTCGAGGGTGACAACGAGCTCCCGCTCACCGGTGCGTGCAACGGCACCATCGACGACACTACCGACGAGTATGGCGACAACTGGGGATTGCCGCAGTGCGACTTCTTCACGCTGTGTCGCGGCACCTGCACCTCCAACCTGAGCCTCTGGCAGCTGACGCAGTCGGACGTGAACACCGGCGCCAACATCAACAGCGGCACCACCGGCAACGGCCAGGGCAAGAACCGCCGCGGCAACATCTTCGATGAGAGCGTCTCCTCCGAGAACGCCAACGAGATCAGCGGCGTCACCGGCGACGAGCTGAACAGCCTCGATATCGACACCTTCAACCTGCAAGGCCGCCTGGCCAACGGCGTCTACAACAACTTGATTGCCGGCGTTCAGACGGGCGGCGACGCCGTGCTGTTGACGCTGGTGGTGGTCTCGATCGAGGACTTCGACCGCGACGGCGACGGCCTGTCCAACATCCAGGAAGAGGACGACGTCGGCACCGACCCGGACGACCCCGACACCGACGGCGACGGCATCAAGGACGGCACCGAGTTCTTCGGCGGCCTGCCGGGCGACGCGTCCAACAACCCGACCGATCCGCTCGACACCGACACCGACGGCGACGGCCTGTGCGACGGCGACGGCACCGACGCGGTGAGCGGTGCGGCCGCGGCCGGCTGCCAGGGTCAGGAAGACGCCGACGTCGACGGCCTGTTCGACGGCAACGAGACCAACCCGAACGACACCGACACCGACGACGACCTGCTCACCGATTTCCGCGAGGTGATCGAGGGCAATTACGGCGCCGCGGGCGTGGCCGGCA